>Ga0307505_10000479_pt1 | contig 44190 bp, 39 predicted proteins | sample 23_S_MG_FD_202183 | JGI IMG/M metagenome (GOLD analysis project Ga0307505, IMG submission 202183) | Soil microbial communities from Populus trichocarpa stands in riparian zone in the Pacific Northwest, United States - 23_S | ecosystem: Environmental > Terrestrial > Soil > Riparian zone > Trees...
ACGCGGCCGCATGCGGGAGGCAGAATCATCCCGTCAGATGAGCTCGTTTCGGCGGTCGTCCTGGAGGTCCACGCGGCTTCGGAAACACGCCGGCACTTGCAGCGCGTCTGCATCTGGAGCAACAGCGATGGAGCGAGGTATGACCCCGCCGGACAGTCTGAGCTGGCTCCACCTCGATGTGGAGCCACGGCGATAGGAAGCCCTGCCGGCCCCCTGTCAGGGTGCTTTCGCCGATAATCCTACAATTTGACCTTCAGTCGGATCATCGGGCGACGTCCCGAGACGCATCCGAATTAAACGCCGGTGAAATGCTCCCGGCACGATTGGCAGAGCCAACGATGAACCCTGCGAACCGCTCCGGTCGCAGGGTTCTTGTTTGAGGCTTCGCGTCCGGGCGCAGTACTGTGCAAAGCCGTCAGTGACATAGCCCGGTCGCTTCCGCCGCTTGCGGCATCGTGAAAAAGAATCCGCCCAATTTGCGTGGCCGTGGCTTGCGCAACGCCCGGATTTGCGCCCATCCTCGACCGGTTTCGCAACAGCGGGGGCATGACGATGGGGATTGCAAGGATGATCGCCGGCTGCTTCGTGGCTGCCGGCCTGTTGGCCGGGCCGGCCTCAGCCCAGGAGATCATAACGGCGGCGCAGCCGGAACGGATCGAGGCGATCCTCAAGGGGTTTGGCATCGCCCGTCTCGGCACACACAAGACGCGGGGCGATCCGCAGATCAGCGGCAGAGCCGACGGCAAGGCCTACGAGGTCTTCTTCTACGGCTGCGCCGAGAACAAGAACTGCGCGAGCATCCAGTTCTGGACGTACTGGTCGAAGCAGGTGCCGTTCGAGGCGATCAACGCCTGGAACGCGAAGTCGCGATACGGCAAGATCTATAGCGATGCCGACAACGATCTGGTGCTCGAATACGACATCAATCTGGGGCAGGGCGTGGACGAGCGCACCATCGAAAGCGACGCCGAGTTGTGGATGCGCCTCGTCGCGAGCGTCGAGAGCGATCTGGCCAAGTGAGCGGTGGAGCGTTGAGCGTCCAGGCGACCGGGCCGCGCCAACGATTGCGTTTCGTGCTTGACATATATGGAACATAAAAAGAACATAGTGGATAGCCCGCGTCACGGCGGGGACAATCCGCCTGCATGTCTGGCGGCCGGCGGGGCGGTGGTGTAGTCGCGGCCCAGTGATTTAGGACGAGCGCGGAGAAGTGTGATGGCTGGCAGCGTCAACAAGGTCATTCTGGTCGGAAATCTGGGAGCGGATCCCGAGATTCGGCGCCTCAACTCCGGCGATCCGGTCGTCAACCTGCGCATCGCCACCTCCGAGACGTGGCGCGACAAGCAGAGCGGCGAGCGCCGCGAGAAGACCGAATGGCACAACGTCGTCATCTTCAACGACAATCTTGCCAAGGTTGCCGAGCAGTATCTGAAGAAGGGCGCCAAGGTCTATGTCGAGGGTCAGCTCCAGACCCGCAAGTGGCAGGACCAGCAGGGTCAGGACAAATACACCACAGAGGTGGTGCTGCAGAAATTCCGAGGCGAATTGCAGATGCTGGATTCGCGTGGCGAAGGCGGCGGCGGACAGGTCGGTTACGATCGTGGCGGTTATCAGAGCGGCGGCGGTCGCGGCTCCGATTTCGGCCAGTCAGGCCCCGGCGATGATCGCGGCGGGCGCGGCGGCGGTGGCAGCAGCGGTGGCGGCTTTTCGCGTGACCTCGACGACGAGATTCCTTTCTGAGGCGGGGAGCCGTGGAACCCGGTTCCCTGACGGTAACAATGGCTGAGCGAAAAGATGGATCGTGCCGTTTGCGTCCGGCCGGACGCACGGCGATCTAGCGGCCGGCGATGTGCCTGCTCTGCGGCAATACAGGCGGTTCCCATGCAGTCTCGCTGACGGAGCGCCCTTCGCATGAGCTTGCCGGTCTCTGGTGGAGCGGCACTCATGCGCAGGCGGCGGCAGGCGCCATCCGGCGGGTGATCGCCGAGGTGAAGGCCTTCTCCGACGGCCGGCAATCTGCCTGGCGCAGTCCGATCGTCGGTCTTTCGCGCAATGACCGAACGGACGGATTCGACTATTTCACCGGCGTTTCCGTCGAGGCGGACGAGGCGCTTCCCGCGTCTTTCGAGCGACTTGCGGTCGCGGAGGGAACGTTCGCCGGCTCGTGGCATGGTCCGCAGGACGGCGAGGTGGTCGAGCATTACGGCCGGATGATCGCCTGGCTCGAAGGTTCGGGCTGGGCCTGGGACCGAAGCATTTTCCACCATCGCGAGGAATATCCTCCGGACCATGATCCGGAGGCTCCGCCGGCATTGCGGCTGATGCTGCCGGTGATGCGCGGCTAGAGCGTGTCTCCCGAAAGTGGGCACCGGTTTCGGGACAAAGACATGCGCAAATACAAAGGCTTGAAGCGTACGGAGCGAATCTGAAAGATCGCGACACGCTTTAACGCCGATTTCATCATTGCTGCGCCCAAGCGCTGCGCGCGAATGCTTACCGCAGGAGGGCGTCGCGCGTCTTCCGGGGAGGCAATGCCGCAGGTCTTTTCGGCGGCTCCGGCCGCGCGGGTTCCCATTCCAGCGTTCAAGTTATGTCTCGCCGGGTCGGCGAAAGTGACGGCTTTGGCGGATTTCGGTGCCGTGCCTGCCACAGTCTCGGCAGGTTCGGACTGTTCGGTGCGGCCGGGTCAGACGCGGATCGCCGATGGGGCGCCGATGCGCGGAGGCTTTGTCGTCCGCAAGGGACAGGAAAAAGGATTATCTCATGACCATCAAGACGAACAACCTGCTTGCCGGCCTGTCTGCCGTAGCGCTGGCGCTCGGCCTGTCGTTCGGCGTCGCCCAGGCGCAGGACGCCACGCCAGAGGTGCAACTGGAGGCCCCGGCAGCCGCGCCGCAGGTGGACGACGAGAAGCTGCGCTCCTTCGCCGTGGCGTTCCTCGAAGTGGCCAAGGTCAACCAGACCTACCAGCCGCAGATCGAGGCGGCCGGCACCCAGGAAGAGCAGCAGCGTCTTCAGGAGGAGGCCGGCGGGCAGATGATCGAGGCGGTCGCCCAGTCGGACGGCATCACCGTCGACGAGTACAATACGATCATCCAGGCGGCGCAGACCGATCCGGATCTGGCTCAGCGCATCAATGGCCACATCACCGACGCGGCCAACGGCGCGACCGAGTAGCGCCTGCTTTCAGCCTGCCTGAGGCGGCTGGTCCGTCGCCTCAGGCTGCCATCAGCGCCTTGATGCCGTCCGCTACGAACTGCACCGCCAGTGCCGCCAGGATCACGCCAAGAAGCCGCGTGAGGATCGACCGGCCGGTTTCGCCGAGGAAGCCGTCGACGCGCTCCGCTGCGACGAAGGTCAGCCAGGTGAGCCCGATGCAGACGGCAATGATGGCCACCAGCAGCACATGGCCGATGGCCGTGGGCATCGAGCCCGACAGCAGCACCGTGGCCGAGATCGCCCCGGGGCCCGCGATAAGCGGTATCGCCAGCGGGAACGCGGCCACGTTGCGGATGTGGTCCCTGGTGATTGCGGTGTCCGCGCTCTTCTCCTTGCGCTCCTGCCGACGCTCGAAGATCATCTCGAAGGCGATGTAGAACAGGAGCAGGCCGCCCGCGACGCGGAAGGCCGGCAGCGTGATGCCGAACACCGCCAGGATCGCACCGCCGGCGACCGCGAACAGGGCCAGCACCGCGAAGCCGATGATCGAGGCGCGCGTTCCGACCTGCATGCGTTCGGTGCGGTTCATGCCGCGCGTCAGCGCCAGGAAAAGCGGCGCCAGGCCGGGCGGATCGATCGTCACGAGCACCGTGACGAAGGCGTTGAACAGGATATCGTAGCTCGGCATTGGTCCCCTCGCTGCAAGCCGTGCGCGACCCTACAGCGGCCACCGGCAGACAGGAAGTGCGCATCTGCCGCGGGCTTCCGGTTTCGCGAATCGAACGGTGATCGGCTGCGATGGCGCTGGCCGCTCGACGCGAATCGACAGCGCTTTGCTCTCATGGCTGTTGCGACAATTCGCTCTATGGTTCATCTATTTGATTTAGATAGGAAAATCGGCTCTGGAAAACCGCTCGCGAGGTTGGAACCGCGCGCCCGCTTCCTATATAAGGGACGAGTGATTCCCAGCATGATCGTGATACCAATTGACTGACCAGACCACGCCGCCGCGCGGGCCGCAGGACCTGCCTGAAGGCATCGAGCCGATTTCCATCATCGAGGAGATGCAGCGCAGCTATCTCGATTACGCCATGAGCGTGATCGTGTCGCGCGCTCTGCCCGACGTGCGCGACGGGCTGAAGCCGGTTCACCGCCGCATCCTCTATGCCTCGCATGAGAGCGGCTATCACTGGAATCGCAAGTATGTGAAGTCGGCGCGCCCCGTCTCGGACGTGATGGGTAAGTATCACCCGCACGGCGACGCCTCGATCTACGACGCGCTGGTGCGCATGGCGCAGGACTGGTCGCTGCGCGTTCCGCTCATCGACGGGCAGGGCAATTTCGGCTCGATCGACGGCGACCCGCCGGCGGCCATGCGGTACACCGAGGCGCGGCTGACCAAGGTGGCGCACGAGCTGCTGGAGGACATCGACAAGGATACTGTCGATTTCCAGGAGAATTACGACGGCTCGGATTCCGAGCCCAAGGTCATTCCGGCCCGTTTTCCCAACCTGCTGGTCAACGGTTCCGGCGGCATCGCCGTCGGCATGGCGACCAACATCCCGCCGCACAACCTGACGGAAGTGATCGACGGCAGCATCGCGCTGATCGACAACCCGGCGATCGAGCTGCCGGAACTGATGGAGATCATTCCCGGTCCCGATTTCCCGACCGGCGGCCTCGTGCTGGGTCGTTCGGGCATCTACAACGCCTATTCGACCGGTCGCGGCTCGATCATCATGCGGGGCAAGGTTCACGTCGAGCCGATCCGTAACGAGCGCGAGGCGATCGTCGTCACCGAGGTGCCGTATCAGGTCAACAAGGCCTCGATGATCGAGAAGATGGCCGAGCTGGTGCGCGAGAAACGCATCGAGGGCATCTCCGACATCCGCGACGAGAGCGACCGGCAGGGCTACCGCGTCGTCATCGAGCTGAAGCGCGACGCCAACGCCGACGTGATCCTCAACCAGCTCTATCGCTATACGCCGCTGCAGACCTCTTTCGGCGCCAATGTGGTGGCGCTCAACGGCGGCAAGCCTGAAGTGCTGACGCTGCTCGACATGCTGCGCGCCTTCGTCGCCTTCCGCGAGGACGTCGTCCAGAGACGGACCAAATTCCTGCTGCGCAAGGCGCGCGAGCGCGCCCATGTGCTGGTCGGCCTTGCCATCGCTGTCGCCAACATCGACGAGATCATCCGCCTGATCCGCCGCGCGCCCGACCCGCAGACGGCGCGCGAGCAGTTGATGGAACGTCGCTGGCCGGCGGCCGAGGTCGAGGCGCTGATCCTGCTGATCGACGATCCGCGCCACCGGATCAACGAGGACGGCACCTACAACCTCTCCGAGGAGCAGGCCCGCGCCATTCTGGAACTGCGCCTGCAGAGGCTCACCGCGCTGGGTCGAGACGAGATCGCGGACGAACTCAACGCCATCGGCACCGAGATCACCGACTTCCTCGACATCCTGTCGTCGCGCGCGCGCATCCAGACGATCGTCAAGGATGAGCTCGCCGCCGTGCGCGACGAATTCGGCACGCCGCGCCGCACGGAGCTTGTCGACGGCGGCGCCGACATGGACGACGAGGACCTCATCCAGCGCGAGGACATGGTCGTCACCGTGACGCATGAGGGCTATATCAAGCGTGTGCCGCTCTCGATCTACCGGGCGCAGGCGCGCGGCGGCAAAGGCCGCTCCGGCATGGCCACCAAGGACGAGGATTTCGTTACCCGGCTGTTCGTCGCCAACACGCATACGCCGATCCTGTTCTTCTCGTCGCGCGGCATCGTCTACAAGGAGAAGGTGTGGCGACTGCCGATCGGCACGCCGCAGTCGCGCGGCAAGTTCCTGCGCAACATGCTGCCGCTGGAGGAGGGCGATCGCATCACCGCGATCCTGCTGCTGCCGGACGAGTCCGAGTGGGACAAGCTGGACGTGATGTTCGCGACCACGCGCGGCACGGTCCGCCGAAACAAGCTCTCCGATTTCGCCGACGTGAAGCGCAATGGCAAGATCGCCATGAAGTTCGAGGAAGAGGGCGACGCGATCCTGGCAGTCGAGACCTGCACCGAGAACGACGACGTGCTGCTGACGGCGAATTCCGGCCTGTGCATCCGCTTCCCGGTTTCGGACGTGCGCGTCTTCCAGAGCCGCGGCTCCCAGGGCGTTCGCGGCATCAGGCTCGGCGAGAGCGATCGCGCCATCTCGATGACCATACTCGAGCACGTCAATGCAGAGCCATGGGAGCGCGCGGCCTTCCTGAAGCGCGCCGCCGCGGAGCGTCGCGCGTTGTCGGCCGAGGGAGCCGAGGGCGAGGAAGAGGTTGTGCTGACAAACGAGGAGGTCGGCGAGGCGCAGGATCTTCAGGAAGAGCGCTACGAATTCCTCAGGGCGCACGAACAGTTCGTGCTGACCGTGACCGAATACGGCTACGGCAAGCGCTCGTCGTCATATGATTTCCGCGTGATCGGTCGCGGGGGCAAGGGCATCCGCGCGACTGACGTGTCGAAAGTCGACGAGATAGGCCCTCTGATTGCGGCCTTCCCTGTGGCCAGCGAGGACCAGATCATGCTGGTGTCGGACGGAGGACAGGTGATCCGCGTGCCTGTCGCGGGAATCCGCTTTGCCAGCCGGGCCACCAAGGGCGTCACCATCTTCAATACGGCCGCCGGCGAGAAGGTCGTCTCCGTGGAGCGGATTTCCGAGCCTCAGGGCGACGAAGAGGCCGATGCGGCAGAGAGTACCGGGGAGACGCCGAGCGCGGACGCATAGTCCGCGCCGGCCATGATATCGGATCAGCCGAGGCGGTAGCGGCGGGCTTCCTGCTTCTGGGCTTCCAGCCGCACGGCCTGGGCTTCGTTGTGAAGGGCAAGAGCGGTCGCGATCAGCATGGCGAGGGTCATGGCCGCGGCAAGCATGAAGATCATCATTGTCGTGTCTCCTTCCTTCAAAAACGACGTTCGCACGAAAAGGTTTCGTCTTCGTCGCTGTTTGCGCGATGGCGCTTGAACCGAAGCTGATCCGGGCGTTCAGATGGCGTTCATCCGAGAGGTCCGGACGTGGCCGAACGAATTGCCTTTGCGCGGTAGGGCGGCTAGAAGCGCAGCCATGACGCCACGCATCGCCTTCTACGCCGGCTCTTTCGACCCGCTCACCAACGGCCACCTGGACGTTCTTAGGGGCGCGCTAACCATCGCCGACGAAATCATCGTGGGTATCGGCGCGCAGGCTTCCAAACAGCCTCTGTTCTCGTTCGAGGAGCGCGTTTCACTGATCGAAGGGTGGGCTTCGGAAGAGCTCGGCACGGACGCTTCCAGGCTGCGCATCGTCGCCTTCACCGGCCTGCTGGTGCAGGCGGCGCGCGAGCAGGGCGCCTCGATCCTGATCCGCGGCCTGCGCGACGGCACCGACCTCGACTACGAGATGCAGATGGCCGGCATGAACGAGACCATGGCGCCCGAGCTGCAGACGATTTTCCTGCCGGCAAGTCCCTCCGTGCGAACCATTACGGCCACACTTGTCCGCCAGATCGCGGCTATGGGCGGCAACATCCGACCGTTCGTCCCGTCGAACGTCGCCGCCGCCCTCGAAGCGAAGTTCAAGCCCTGAAGGAGCAGTCCATGTCCATGTTGAAGGTTGCCGCGGTCCTGCTGGCCGCCAGCCTGGCCGGTTCGGCCGGTGCGTTCGCCGCCGAGCCCGAGAACACGATGATCATCGAGCTCAAGGACGGCGAGGTGACGGTCGCGCTGCGCCCCGATCTCGCGCCCAAGCACGTCGAGCAGATCAAGACGCTGGTCCGCAATGGCGAGTACGACAATGTTGCTTTCCATCGTGTCATCGAGGGTTTCATGGCCCAGACCGGCGACGTGCAGTACGGCGACATGACGGACAACTACAACGCGCAGCGAGCCGGCACCGGCGGCTCGTCGCTGGGCAACGTGCCGGCCGAGTTCTCGAAAGAGACCTTTGCGCGAGGCACTGTCGGCATGGCGCGCTCGCAAAACCCGGACTCCGCCAATTCTCAGTTCTTCATCATGTTCGCGCCGGGGCCGTTCCTCGACGGCCAGTACACGGTGGTCGGCAATGTCGAAAGCGGCATGGAGTTCGTCGATAACATCAAGCGGGGCAGCCAGGCGCAGAATGGCTCCGTGGTCGATCCCGACCGAATGATTTCCGTCCGCATTGCCGCGGACTGACCCAACCCAAGGAGAAAAATCCCAATGGCCGAGATCAAGGATCCCGAGAACACAATCATCCTGGAGACGACCAAGGGCAAGGTGACGATCGAGCTTCTGGCCGATCTCGCGCCCAACCATGTCGCTCGCATCAAGGAACTGGCGCGCGAGAATTTCTACGACGGCATCGTCTTCCATCGCGTGATCGACGGGTTCATGGCCCAGACCGGCGACCCGACCGGCACCGGCATGGGCGGCTCCGAGAAACCGGACCTCAAGGCCGAGTTCTCCAACATGAGCCACGTGCGCGGAACCTGCTCGATGGCGCGTTCGTCCAACCCGAATTCGGCCAACTCGCAGTTCTTCATCTGCCTCGACGACGCCCCCTGGCTGAACAAGCAATATTCGGTCTGGGGCCAGGTGATCGAGGGCATGGACGCCATCGACAAGATCAAGAAGGGCGAGCCGGTGCGGGATCCCGATTCGATCGTCACCATGCGCGTCGCCGCGGACATCTGACGACGGGACATGCACGGATGACGGGGCTGCTCTGGCCGCTGCTCGGCATACTGGCAGGCGGCTTCATCGCGATACAGGCCCCGGTCAATGCCGAGTTGAGCCGGGGCCTCGGCCTGCCCGTGGCTGCGGCTGCGGCGTCGTTCTTCTCGGGCGCCGTCATTCTTGCCGTCGTCACCGCGGTGCTGGCGCAGGTGCAGGGGGCGACGCTGAACTGGCGCGCGCCCGCACCCTGGCTGTTCGTCGTCGGCGGCGCGATGGGCGCCGCCTATGTCACAAGCGCCATCCTGCTGGTTCCGCGGCTGGGCGCAGCGGCGACGATGGGGCTGATCATCGCCGGCCAGTTGCTGGTTGGACTGCTCCTCGACAGGATCGGCTTCCTCGGACTGCCGGTGCAGGAGCTTTCGGCCGGGCGTATCCTGGGCGCGACCATGCTTCTCGCCGGCGTCCTGCTGATACGGTTCTACTGATGCGCGTCGATCTGTTCGACTTCGACCTTCCGGACGAGCGCATCGCGTTGCGACCCGCTTCGCCGCGCGATGCGGCGCGCCTGCTTCTGGTGCGGCCGGGCGAAAAGCTTGATGACCGGCTGGTCAGTGACCTGCCTTCGCTGCTGCGGCCGGGTGACGCGCTCGTCTTCAACGATACCAAGGTCATTCCGGCGCAGCTTTCGGGCCTTCGCCGGCGCGACGACGCAGTGGCGCAGGTCGATTTCACGCTCCACATGCGGGTCGCGCCCGACAGGTGGAAGGCATTCTGCCGGCCGGCCAAGCGGCTCGCCTTGGGCGACCGCATCGCCTTCGGCCATGGTGGCAATGCCTGCCTGCTAGGCTCGCTCGACGCCACCGTGGCCGAGAAGGGCGAAACGGGCGAGGTGACCCTTGCCTTCGACCTGTCCGGCGCAGCGCTCGACGAAGCGCTTCACGCCGTCGGCCATGTGCCGCTGCCGCCCTACATCGCCTCGAAGCGCGAGGAGGACGAGCGCGACCGTGCCGACTACCAGACCGTCTACGCGCGGGAGGAGGGGGCGGTCGCCGCGCCCACGGCGGGGCTGCACTTCACGCCGGAGCTTTTCGCCGCGCTGGACGCAGTCGGAATCGAGCGGCATTTCGTGACGCTGCATGTCGGGGCCGGCACCTTCCTGCCCGTGAAGGCCGACGACACCGCCGACCATCGCATGCATGCCGAGATCGGCCATGTGGACGAGCAGACCGCCGCCTCGCTCAATGCCGTGCGGGCGCGAGGCGGGCGCATCGTCTGCGTCGGCACCACATCGCTCCGGCTGCTGGAGAGCGCGGCCGCCGAGGATGGCTCCCTGTCGGCATGGTCTGGCGCGACCGACATCTTCATCACGCCGGGCTATCGGTTCAAAGTGGCCGACATGCTGATGACCAATTTCCACCTGCCGCGTTCGACATTGTTCATGCTGGTGTCGGCGTTCTGCGGCCTCGACACCATGCAGGCGGCCTATGCGCATGCCATCGCTTCGGGCTACCGGTTCTATTCGTATGGCGATGCCAGTTTGTTGTTCAGGGCATAGAGCATGAACCTTCACGTTGCGCGCGAAGGCAGGCCGGAGCGGGGTAACCTGGCGGACGGTTTCGCCGGTGGGGTGTACGCATGACACAGCCGTTCACCTTCCGCCTGCTGGCCACCGACGGCAAGGCACGCCGCGGCGAGATATCGATGCCGCGCGGCACGATCCGCACACCCGCCTTCATGCCGGTCGGCACCGGCGGCACCGTGAAGGCGATGTATCTGGACCAGGTGCGGGAGCTGGGTGCCGACGTCATCCTCGGCAACACCTATCACCTGATGTTGCGGCCGGGTGCGGAGCGGGTGGCGCGGCTGGGTGGGCTGCACGATTTCGCCCGCTGGCCGTTGCCCATCCTCACCGATTCCGGCGGCTTTCAGGTCATGTCGCTGTCGAAGCTGCGCAAGATCAGCGAAAAGGGCGTCACCTTCCGCTCGCACATCGACGGGGCGGCCTATGAGATGAGCCCGGAACGCTCGATCGAGATCCAGGGGCTGCTCGACTCGGACATCCAGATGCAGCTTGACGAGTGCGTGGCGCTGCCGTCGACGCCGAAGGATATCGAGCGGGCGATGGAAATGTCGCTGCGCTGGGCCGAACGCTGCAAGTCGGCTTTCGGCGAGCAGCCCGGCAAGGCCATGTTCGGCATCGTGCAGGGGGGCGACGTGGCAAGCCTGCGGGAACGCTCTGCGCAGTCTTTGGCCGCAATGGAGCTGAAGGGGTATGCCGTCGGCGGCCTTGCCGTCGGCGAGCCGCAACCGGTGATGCTCGACATGCTCGACGTGACGTGTCCGCACCTGCCGGCCGAAAAGCCGCGCTACCTGATGGGGGTGGGCACGCCCGACGACATCGTCAAGTCGGTCGCGCGCGGCATCGACATGTTCGATTGCGTGATGCCGACCCGCGCCGGCCGCCATGGGCTCGCCTATACGCGGCGCGGCAAGGTGAACCTGAGGAACGCCCGCCACGCCGACGATCCGCGCCCACTGGACGAGGAAAGCGATTGCCCCGCCGCGCGCGACTATTCGCGCGCCTATCTCCATCATCTCGTTCGCTCCGGCGAGTCGCTGGGGGCCATGCTGCTGACTTGGAACAACCTCGCCTACTACCAGTCGCTGATGAGCGGGCTGCGCGGGGCGATCGAGGCCGGGCGCTTCGCCGACCATGCCGCCGAAGTAACCGAGGCATGGGCGCGGGGCGATTTGCCGCCTCGGTAGACATCTCAGGTGCTGAGCGTATTGGCGGCCCGCATACTCACGCCGGTAATTCTGAAAACGCCGTCTTCCTGCAATTCGAGCGTGTAGACGGCCTCGTAGTCCTTGCCGTCGGGGCCGAGAATCAGGACCCGTTGCGTCACGCGACCATTCCCGGCAATTTCCGCTTTGCCGAAGGCGTAGCTGCGTGGGCTATGAATCGGCGCATAGCCGTTCTTCACCATCGCCATGAAAGCCTCCCGCGTCGGAAAGGCCCGGCGGATGTTTGGCGCGGCGTGGCTGTAGGCCGCTTCTGCGTCGCCGGCCTGAAACGCTTTCAACTGGTTCTCGACGACCGACTGCGCAGCGCCAGCACCATCCTGAGCCGGGCTGGTGAGCGTCGTGACGGCGAGCAGCAGCAGCGCGCAGAGGGCGACGATTCGCGACCGAGGCATATGTAAACCTCCCTGTGGCCGGCAATGCCGATTTGGTCCTTTGTCTGATACGCTCCGCGCCGGCAATCGGATCGATCTCATGCTGCCTTTCAAGCAATCAGGTCGGCAAGGCAGCCTGCCTATTCCGTGAGCAATTTCCGTTCATTGCCTGCGCCCTCCGCAAGCCACGCGAAAAGTGCTTGATTTTGCTTCCCCGGCTCATTGTTATGGAGACGAAGGGGAGTGTCCGTTTGGTTGCGTTCGATGAGATGCGCCCGGCAAGTTCCGGGTTGAGAGAGCCCTATGCTGGCTATGAAAGCTGGTTCCAGTCGCAGGATCCTGCCCGCCTGACGGAGAAGATGCAGGACGCCGAGCGCGTCTTCCGCCGCACCGGCATCACCTTCGCCGTTTATGGGGAGCAGGAAGCGGCCGAACGGCTCATCCCGTTCGACATCGTGCCGCGCATCATCTCGGGCGCCGAATGGCGGCGGCTGACCCAGGGCATCGAGCAGCGCGTACAGGCGCTGAACGCCTTCCTCGACGACATATACCATCGCCAGGAGATCCTGCGCGCCGGGCGCATCCCGCGCCAGCTGATCGCCGACAACGAGGCTTTCCTGCCCGAGATGATCGGGGTTCGCCCGCCGGCGGGCGTCTACACGCACATCATCGGCGTCGATATCGTGCGCACCGCCGAGAACGAGTTCTTCGTGCTGGAGGACAACGCGCGCACGCCGTCGGGCGTCTCCTACATGCTGGAGAACCGGGAAACGATGATGCAGCTCTTCCCGGAGCTGTTTCAGACGATCAAGGTTCGGCCGGTCGAGAACTATCCGCAGCTCCTGCGCCAGTCGCTCTCGGCGGTGGCGCCGCGCGGGTCGGACGCCCGGCCGACGATCGCCGTGCTGACCCCCGGCAGCTTCAACTCGGCCTATTTCGAGCACGCCTTCCTCGCCGACCAGATGGGCGTCGAACTGGTCGAGGGCCAGGATTTGCGCGTGGTCGACGGCCACGTCGCCATGCGCACCACCGAAGGCTACAAGCAGATCGACGTGCTCTACCGCCGCGTCGACGACGCCTATCTCGATCCGTTGACCTTCAATCCGGATTCGGCGCTGGGCGTGCCCGGCATCATGGACGTCTACCGCGCCGGCAACATCACGATCGCGAATGCGCCGGGAACCGGGATCGCCGACGACAAGGCGATCTATTCGTACATGCCGGAGATCGTGGAGTTCTACACCGGTCGCAAGGCCATTCTGGGCAATATCCCGACATGGCGCTGCTCCGAGCCAGACAGCCTGAAATACGTGCTCGAACATCTCGACGAACTCGTGGTCAAGGAGGTGCACGGCTCTGGCGGATACGGCATGCTCGTCGGCCCGGCGGCGTCGAAGAAGGAGCGCGAGGCCTTTGCCGCCAAGCTAAAGGCGAGGCCTTCGAATTACATTGCCCAGCCGACGCTCGCGCTGTCCACCTGCCCGATCCTGACGGAGAGGGGGCTGGCGCCGCGCCATGTCGACCTCAGGCCCTTCGTGCTCGTCTCCGACCGCATCCGCATCGTGCCGGGCGGCCTGACCCGCGTCGCGCTCAAGGAGGGATCGCTGGTGGTGAACTCGTCGCAGGGCGGCGGCACCAAGGATACCTGGGTGCTGGATGATTAGGAGTGAGGCGGGGTGCTGACATGCTTCTAGGCCGGACGGCCAACGGTCTGTACTGGATGAGCCGCTACATCGAGCGCGCCGAGAACATGGCGCGCATCGTCGATGCCGGATTGCGGCTGGCGCTGACGCGCACTGACAGCTCGGCAGACGAGTGGTCGTCGGTGGTCGTCAGCGCCGGTGCCAAGGATGCGTTTGCCGCGCGCCATGGCGAGTTCAACGCCGAGACCGTCGCCGACTTCCTGCTGCGCGATTTGACCAATTCGTCGAGCGTGCTGTCGTCGATCGAGACCGCCCGCAACAATGCCCGCATGGTGCGCACGGCGCTGACGCGCGAGACATGGGAAAGCATCAACGAAGCCTGGATGTCGTTCAAGCGCATGCTGGCCGGGCCGATCGACCAGCGCGAACTGCCCAAGATACTCGACGCCATCAAGCGCGAGACCGCGCTGATCCGGGGCGCGTTTCACGGCACGATGCTGCGCAACGAGATTTTCGATTTCGCGCAGCTCGGCATCTATGTCGAGCGCGCCGACAACACAGCCCGCATTCTCGACGTCAAATATTACGTGCTGCTGCCGTCCATCTCGTGGGTCGGGTCGTCACTCGACAATTACCAATGGGAGTCGATCCTGCGCTCGGTCTCGGCCCATCGCTCCTACCGCTGGGTCTACGAGGCCGACTACAAGCCGACCAATATCGCCGATTTCCTCATTCTCAACCGGCGCATGCCGCGCTCGCTCGCCTATTGCTACCGCATGATCGCCGAGAGCCTGAGCTTCCTCGCCGACGACTACGGCGAGCGCCATGCCTGCCACCGCACGCTGGACGAGACGATGGCCAAGCTGATGCCCGGCACCATCAACGCCATCTTCGATGGCGGGCTGCACGAATATCTCGGCGACTTCATCATCAGGAACAACAGGCTGGGCAACGATGTCGCCCGCGACTACCGGTTCTTCTGATGCGGCTCAAGGTGTCCCACCAGACCCGCTATTCCTACGACGCGCCGGTGCCGTACGCGCTGCAGCGCCTGCGTCTTTCGCCCCAGTCGTTCGGCGGGCAGTCGGTCGTCTCCTGGCGGGTAGACGTCGTCGGCGCCAGCGAGGAGGTGCGCTTCTTCGACCAGTTCGGGAACGACACCCGGCTCCTGTCGATCTCGGGCGGACCGCACATGATAGAGGTGACCGCCAGCGGCGAGGTGGATGTCGAAGACAGGGCCGGCGTGTTCGGGCCGCATACCGGCTTTGCGCCGTTGTGGCTGTTCCAGCACCAGACCACGCTGACCGCCCCCGGACCATTGGTAAGCGAAATCGCACGTAATGTGGGTGATGGGGCCGACGTGGACAGGCTGCACACTCTGTCGACGCTGATCCGCGACCGCGTCGCCTATCGCGTCGGGGCGACGGATTCCTCTACGACCGCCGAGGACGCGCTGAAGACGGGCGAGGGCGTCTGCCAGGACCATTCGCACATCTTTCTGTCGGTGGCCCGCGGCCTCGGCTTTCCGGCCCGCTATGTCAGCGGCTATCTGCTGCTGGAGGGCAGACGGGAGCAGGAGGCCACTCACGCCTGGGCCGAGGCGCATGTGCAGGGCCTTGGCTGGGTCGGTTTCGACGTATCCAACGGCATTTCACCGGACACGCGCTATGTCCGGCTGGCGGTCGGGCGCGACTACCGCGACGCCATGCCGGTGTCGGGAATACGCATCGGTGCGGCACACGAACAGCTTGAAGTTAACATCACAGTCGAGCAGTAATCTGCCGGTCTCTTACCGGGCGACTGATTCATGACCTATTGCGTCGGCCTCAAGATCGATCGCGGCCTCGTTTTCATGTCCGACACCCGCACCAATGCGGGCGTCGATTCGATATCGACCTTTCGCAAGATGTACACCTGGGAGGTGCCGGGCGATCGCGTGCTGGTGCTGCTGGCGGCCGGCAACCTCGCGACGACCCAGGCCGTCGTCAGCCTGCTTGACGAGCGCTCCAAGGCGCCATCCGAGCGGCAGCCGTCGATCCTCAAGGCCCCGTCGATGTACCAGTCGGCAAGGCTGGTGGGAAATACGGTCAAGGAGGTCATCGCAAACTCGGCGCCGGTGGGGCAGAGCGCGGATGCCTTCGGCGCATCGTTCATCTTCGGCGGCCAGATCAGAGGTACGGAGCCGCGCCTTTTCCTGATCTATCCGGAGGGCAATTTCATCGAGACCTCCGAGGACACGCCGTTCTTCCAGATCGGCGAGACCAAATATGGCAAGCCGATCATCGTGCGCGCCTACGAGCCGACGATGACCTTCGCCGAGACGGCGAAGCTGCTGATGGTGTCCTTCGATTCCACCATCAAGTCCAACCTGTCGGTCGGGCTGCCGCTCGACCTACTTTTCTACGAGCGCGATACGTTCCGCATTGGTTTCCGGAAGCGCATTCGGCCGGACGACGACTATTACCGCGAAATTTCGGATGGCTGGTCGGACGCGCTCAAATCGGCCTTCAAGCACCTTCCGGATTTTCAGGACTAGAGCGTTTCCTGCCAAATCTGGACCACTCTGTTTCTCCGATGGCGAGGCGATCCGGCAGGAGAGGCGCGAAGGCCGATGCTGTTCCATCGGTCGAGCGTCTCGACGAACCGGGCGCCCGCCAGCGGGAAACCCTCCGGGCCGGGTGCATTTGGCCCAAATCCTTCGGGCTTCAGCTCGGCCGTATCCCGATACGACCTTCGCTGAACCCCTCGACCTTGAACCAAATGCCCGCCGGCAGAGTGATTCAGATTTGGCAGGAAATGCTCTAGCCGGTTTCGGGTCGCCCAGTTCCCCGTTATCCGGCTGGATGAACTTGCCGCGTTGGATGCGGGTCAAACGGGAGGATGACTGATGGAGGACGGCGACGAGTTCCGGCTGTGGTCCCACCGCGCGGCCGAGTGGGGAGCGGATTATCGCGCATCACTGCGCGACAGGCCGGTGAGGGCGCAGACGGCGCCGGGCGAGGTCGCGGCGCAACTCGCGGACGCGGCCCCCGAGCAGCCCGAGCCGATGGAGCACATCTTCGCAGATTTCGAATCCATCGTGGTGCCGGGCATGACGCACTGGCAGCACCCGAACTTCTTCGCCTATTTTCCAGCGAACGCGGCCCCGGTCTCGGTGATCGCCGAATATCTTGTCTCGGCGATGGCGGCGCAGTGCATGTTGTGGCAGACCTCGCCGGCCGCCACGGAGGTCGAGACGAAGGTGCTCGACTGGCTACGCCAGGCGATCGGCCTGCCGCAGGAATTTCATGGCGTCATCCAGGATTCGGCGTCCTCAGCGACGTTGGCCGCCGTGCTCACCATGCGCGAAAGGGCGCTTAACTGGGCCGGCAACGCCGACGGTCTTGCCGCCAACCCCGCGATCCGTGTCTACTGCTCCGATCAGGTTCACACATCCGTCGACCGCGCGATCTGGATTTCCGGCATCGGCGAACGCAACCTCGTGCGCGTGCCGGTTTCCGGCCCGCTGCGGGCAATGGACCCGCAGGCGCTGGAGGCCGCGATTGCCGCCGACAGAGCGGCGGGCTTCGTGCCGGCCGGGATCGTCGCTTGCGTGGGCGGCACCAGCACCGGCGGTACCGACGATGTCGGAGTAGTCTGCGCCATAGCGCAGCGTCACGGCCTGTACGTGCATGTAGACGCGGCATGGGCCGGGTCGGCCATGATCTGCCCGGAATTCCGCTCGCTCTGGCACGGCGTCGAGCAGGCCGATTCGGTGGTGTTCAATCCGCACAAATGGCTGGGCGCGCAGTTCGACTGCTCCGCCCATTTCATCCGCGACCCGGACAGCCTCGTCCGGACGCTGGCGATCAGGCCCGAATATCTGAAGTCGCACGGCCGCGACGGCGTCATCAACTATTCGGAATGGTCGGTGCCGCTCGGCCGACGGTTCCGGGCGCTGAAGCTGTGGTTCCTCCTGAGAGCGCACGGGCTCGAGGGCTTGAGGACGATGATCCGCAATCACGTTGCGTGGAGCGGCGAGCTCGCCGAAAGGCTGCGCGCCGAGCCCGGCTTCGAGATCGTGACCGAGCCGGTCCTGTCGCTCTTCAGCTTCCGCCATGCTTCGATGCGCGACGACGAAACAGACGAGCATAATCAGGCGCTGGTCTCGGTGATCAACGACGACGGACGCATCTACCTCACGCAGACGCGTGTGGACGGCAAGCTCGCCATCCGCTTCCAGGCCGGACAGTTCGGCACCACGCGCGACGACGTGCTTTCAGCCTTCGACGTGATTCGCGATTGCGCGCGACAACTGAACTCCTGAACGCGAACGGCCCGCCGAAGCGGGCCGTCGTGCTCATTGGCCAGCGGCTCAGCCGTAGGGAGAGACGCACTGGCGACGCGGCCCGTTATAGGGCTGGAAGGTGTTGTCCCAATCCCTGTAGGACCGGTAGCGGGCATAGCACCATTCGATGTGCGCATGCTGACGTGGCATGGCGCGACCGCGCGGAACCACCCTCACCGGCGGCGGCTGGTTGGCAATGGCACCGCCGATGATGGCGCCGGCTATGAACGCCGCGGGCGGGAACCACCAGCCCTCATGCTGGCGATAGCCCGCGCGGCGCTCGCGATAGCCGCGATGGCCATTGTAATAATAGCGGCCGCCACGCCGCTCGAAGCCGCGCCGCGGTCCGCCGCGCTGGACTTGGATGGTGTCCTGCTGCTGCCAGGCGGGTGCTGTCATCGGCATTGCGATGGCAGGCGCAGCAACCGGTACGGACAGGGCCATGGCCGCCGCACAAAGAGTGGATGTGATCCTGAACATGAGATCTCCTCGTCGTCGATCCGAATAGTCCCTCGGTGCGACAACGGGCGAGCCGGCGTCATGTTCCCGCAGCGGCAGAATCGCAAAGGCGTCACGCGTTTCGGTTGCGTCGCGGCCTGTCGGTTTGTGCGGTGATCGGCAGGTTTGCGAAGGCGTGCCGGCCGGTTGCGAACGCGATGGATTTGCGGTTGACCGCAAAGGCGGGCCTCCCTATGTTCCGCCGCACTTTCGAGGCGCTGCTGCGCCCGCGGGAGCGCGTAGCTCAGCCGGTAGAGCAACTGACTTTTAATCAGTAGGTCCTGGGTTCGAGCCCCAGCGCGCTCACCATCAAATTTCCTGAACGCGCGAGCCGCCATTCGCGACCCTATGCCACGCAACGGTGATTGGTCCGCCGTGGCGACACCATCTATACAGCGGTCGAGCGATCACGGGATCTTTGGCAGGCGAATGGCGATAGACGTCGGATATGCGAGCGCGGTGGCGGCGGGGGCCATCTCCTTCCTTTCACCCTGCGTGCTGCCGCTGGTGCCGCCGTATCTGTGCTACATGGCCGGCATTTCGATGGACGATTTTCGCGGCCAGCCTGCTGTAGTGCCGTCGGGGCAGGGCGCCGCGGCCGTCGCGGCCGATCCTGCCCGGCTGGCGCTCGTCGGCGCCTCCGTCGCCTTCGTACTCGGTTTCTCGACGGTCTTCGTTGCGCTTGGGGCAGGCGCCTCCACGGTCGGTGGCGTCCTGCGTGCCTGGCAGCAGGAACTCGCCGTCGTCGCCGGGCTGCTCATCATCCTGATGGGCCTCAACTTCCTCGGGCTGGTGCGCATCCCGTTTCTTTCGCGCGAGGCGCGCTTCCAGAGCGCCGGACGGCCCGCGAGCGCGCTGGGCGCCTATGTGATGGGGCTGGCCTTCGCCTTCGGCTGGACGCCGTGCATCGGACCGGTGCTCGGGCCGATCCTGACGCTGGCGGGCGGACGCGACACTGTCGGCGACGGGGCGATGCTGCTCGGCGCCTATTCGCTCGGTCTCGGCATTCCGTTCCTGCTGGCAGCCCTGTTCTCGGGCGCGTTCATGCGCTTCCTCGGGCGCTTCCGGGTCCATCTGGGGCGGGTGGAGAAGGTGATGGGCGGGCTGCTGGTGGTCGCGGGCGTGCTGTTCCTCACCGGCGGCATCCAGACCGCGTCCTACTGGCTGCTCGAAACGTTCCCGGCGCTCGGCCTGCTCGGATAGTGGACCGGGAAGGTCTGCCGCGTCAGACGCGAACCCGGACATATTCGCCGGGGGCGTCGGCCAGCGCGTTGAGACCGCGGCCGCCCGGCTTGCGCGCCTCCACCCTGCGGGCGTCGTTGTTCTCGATCCAGGCATGCCAGTGCGGCCACCACGAGCCAGGATGCTCGCTGGCCGTGGCGACCCAGGCATCGAACTCGCCCTGCGGCCTGCCGCCCGTCCAATACTGGTACTTGTTCTGGCCCGGATGGTTGACGACGCCGGCGATGTGCCCGGAGCCGGCCATGACGTATTCGACCGGGCCGCCGAAGAAGCGGCAGCCGAGGAAGACGGAGCGGGCGGGCGCGATGTGATCCTCGCGGGCGGCGAGGTTGTAGACCGGAATGGTGACGTCCTCGAGCGACAGCGTGCGCCCGGCAAGCTTCATCCGGCCCTGGGTGAGGTTGTTGTCGAGGTAGCAGTTGCGCAGATAGTAGGAATGGTTTGCCGCGCTCATGCGCGTCGAATCCGAATTCCAGTAAAGCAGGTCGAACGGCAGAGGGTCCTTGCCGCGCATGTAGTTGTTGACGACGTAGGGCCAGATCAGGTCGCCGGAGCGCAGCATGTTGAAGGCTGTCGCCATCTTGGTGCCGTCGAGGAAGCCCTTGCCCTCCATCGAGCGTTCCAAGGCCGATATCTGGTCTTCGTCGACGAACACTTTGAGGTCGCCGGCATAGGTGAAGTCGACCTGGGTGGTGAAGAAGGTGACGGTGCGGATGCGTTTTTCGCCTTCCTGCGCGAACAGCGCCAGCGCCGCCGCCAGCAGCGTGCCGCCGACGCAGTAGCCGATTGCGTTCACCTCGCGCTCGTCCGTCGCTTCCTCCACCGTGTCCAGCGCGAACTGGATGCCTTCGCGGATATAGGCCTCCCAGTCCTTGCGGCCGTGGCGCTCATCGGGATTGACCCAGGAGACGACGAAAACGGTGTGGCCCTGCTCGACCGCCCATTTGATGAACGATTTTTCGGGATTGAGGTCGAGGATGTAGAACTTGTTGATCCAGGGCGGAACGATCACCAGCGGACGCTTCAGGACATTCTCGGTCTGCGGCTCGTACTGGATGATCTCGGCGATATCGCTGCGCGCCACCACCTTGCCCGGCGTGGTGGCGATGTTGCGGCCGACCTCGAAACGGGAATTGTCGGCCTGACGCAGCTTGAGGTCGCCATGGCCAGCCTCGATGTCCTCGGCCAGCATCTTCATGCCGCGCACCAGGTTTTCGCCGTTCGACGCCACCGTCTCGCGGAAAATCTCGGGATTGGTCAGCAGGAAGTTGGACGGCGAGATCGCGTTGGTGATCTGCTTGACGTAAAACTGGGCCTTGTGGCGGGTGTGCTCGTCGAGCCCGTCGGCGTGGTCGACGAGGTCGCCCGCCCAGCGCGAGGTCACCAGATAAGCCTGCTTGAGGAAGTCGAAAAAGGCGTTCTGGCCCCATTCCGGGTCCTGGAATCGCTTGTCGCCCTTCTCGGGCTTGACCGCGTCCTCGATGTCCGTGTCGCCGACGCGCTGGATCGCATTCGACCAGACATTCATGTAGCCGGAGAACAGCCGCGTCTGCGCCTCGAGCGCGCGGGCGGGATCGGACAGCCAGTACTCTGTCAGCTTCGAGAAGGTCTTGACCATGTCGGTGACAGGTTCGGCCATGGTGTCGCGCACCTCGCCCTTTTCCCGTGGCGCGGTCCATGCGGCGGCGGCCTTGCCAGCCTCCTCGACGGCGCGGGCGAGATTGACCGCGAAGCGTTCCGGATCCTTGACCAGATACTGCTCGACCGCCGAATGGCCATTCGGCTCGCTGTTGCCCGAATCGTCTCGCTTGGCCATCTTGCGCGTCCATCCTCCCTTGCGACCGGATCTGCCCCGTTGCCTGACGGCGGCGTGCCGGGCAATGTGGGGCGGGACAACCCGAATTCCGCCGCACACCTGCTCTTTCGTAAGGCTATCATGAGACGGCGACCAGGGTCCAACCGAGATCGCTAGCGGGCTGGCAAGGAGAAACGATGACGACAGGCACGAAAACGGGACGGATGGCGTCGCTGGCCGTGCTGTGCGCGCTTGCAGCCTGCTCGACAACCAACCTCGAAGACCTAGCGCCTGGGCCCTCGGTCACGGCTGTCTCGTCCGCGCCAGCGGCCGGAGAGGCGGCCAGCCTGTCGCGGCCCGGCGACTATCCCAATCTCAACGTCGTTCCCCGCCCCGCCACCGCGCAATTCACCGACGAGGAGCGGGAAGCGGAGGCGGCTGCCCTGCGCGCGCGCCGCGAGCAGCTCGCCGGAGGGGGCGTGGTCGCCGACCGTCGCGACGATCTCCGCCGGCTGGCGCGCACCCACGGAGACAAGGCGATAGAGGCCATCGAGGCGGAGTGACGCTATCGACCGGCCTTCGATTTGGGTGTATAGGCCGCCCCCGAAACGCACCTCTCGCGACGGGATTCCAATATGGAAGAGTTCCACAAGGTCCGCCGGCTTCCGCCATACGTCTTCGAGCAGGTCAACCGTCTCAAGGCCAGCGCGCGCGCTAACGGCGCCGACATCATCGATCTCGGCATGGGCAATCCCGACCTGCCGACGCCGCAGGCTATCGTGGACAAGCTCTGCGACGCGGTGCGCGACCCGCGCACCCACCGCTATTCGTCGTCGCGCGGAATTCCGGGACTGCGTCGAGCCCAGGCCAACTATTATGCCCGCCGCTTCGGCGTGAAGCTGGACCCCGAGCGCCAGATCGTCGCCACGCTCGGCTCCAAGGAAGGCTTTGCCAACATGGCGCAGGCGATCACGGCGCCGGGCGACGTGGTGCTGTGCCCGAACCCGACCTACCCGATCCACGCCTTCGGCTTCATCATGTCGGGCGGCGTCATCCGCTCGATGCAGGTGGAGCCGGACGACGGCTTCATCCCGGCGCTGGAGCGCGGCGTGAAGCATTCGATCCCGAAGCCGCTGGCGCTGATCATGAACTATCCGTCGAACCCGACGGCCCATGTCGCCTCGCTCGACTTCTACAAGGATGTCGTGGCCTTCGCCAAGAAGAACGACATCATCATCCTGTCCGATCTCGCCTATGCCGAGATCTATTTCGACGGATCGCCGCCGCCGTCGATCCTGCAGGTGCCGGGCGCGATCGATATCGCAGTCGAGTTCACGTCCATGTCGAAGACGTTCTCGATGCCCGGCTGGCGCATGGGCTTCGCGGTCGGCAACGAGCGTCTGATCGCCGCGCTGACGCGGGTGAAATCCTATCTCGACTACGGCGCATTCACGCCGATCCAGGTGGCGGCCACCGCGGCGCTGAACGGCGACGGCTCCGACATCGCCGAGGTGAGGTCGGTCTACCACCGCCGCCGCGACGTCATGGTCGACGCCTTCGCGCGCGCCGGCTGGCCGATCCAGGCCCCGGCCGCCACCATGTTCGCATGGACGCCGATCCCCGAGGCCTTCCGGCATCTCGGTTCGCTCGAATTCTCCAAGCTGCTGGTCGAAAAGGCCGACGTGGCGGTTTCGCCGGGTGTCGGCTTCGGCGAGCACGGAGATGATTTCGTGCGCATCGCGCTGGTCGAAAACGAGCATCGGATCAGGCAGGCGGCGCGCAACATCAAGCGCTTCCTCGGCACGGCCGGTGAGACGGCAAGCAACGTGGTCACGCTCAGCGCCCGGCGCTGAACCGGTTCATTGGAAATTAGAGGGGCGGCCTCGGGCATGAGCGAAGCTTTGCGTGTGGGAATTGCCGGACTGGGAACGGTCGGCGCGTCTGTGGTGCGTGTACTGGCCGAAAAGGCCGGCGAACTGACGCGCCAGTGCGGCCGGGCGATTACCGTCACCGGCGTCTCGGCACGAAACAAGGGCCGCGACCGCGGGGTCGATCTTTCGGGCGCCGAGTGGTTCGAGGACCCTGTCGCCTTGGCGAAATGGGACGGCATCGACGTGTTCGTCGAGCTGATCGGTGGTGAGGAGGGGCCAGCGCAGGCCAGCGTCAAGGCCGCGCTTGCCGCCGGACGCCACGTCGTCACCGCCAACAAGGCGCTTCTGGCCCGTCACGGGCTTTCGCTGGCCGAGGCGGCGGAGAAGAAGGGCGTGCTGCTCAACTACGAGGCGGCTGTGGCCGGCGGCATCCCGGTCATCAAGACGATGCGCGAGGCGATGGCCGGCAACACTGTGTCGCGGGTCTTCGGCATCCTCAACGGCACCTGCAACTACATCCTGACCCGGATGGAGGCGGAGGGCATTTCATTTGAAGACTGCCTCGCCGATGCGCAGCGGCTCGGCTATGCCGAGGCCGACCCGACCTTCGACATCGAGGGGCACGATACGGCGCACAAGCTGGCGATCCTGACCAGCCTGGCCTTCGGCACCAGGATCGCGCCGGACGACATCTACATGGAGGGCATCTCCAACATCACCCAGGCCGACATCCGCGCGGCCGGCGAACTCGGTTATCGCATCAAGCTTCTTGGCGTGGCGCAGAAGACCGACAGCGGCATCGAACAGCGGGTGCACCCGACCATGGTGCCGACGGCCTCCGTCATCGCGCAGGTCCACGGCGTCACCAACGCAGTGGCGGTCGAGACCGACATTCTGGGCGAGCTGCTGATGTCCGGCCCCGGCGCCGGCGGCAACGCGACGGCGTCGGCGGTGATCGGCGACATCGCCGACATCGCCAAGGCGCGGCCAGGCTTTCAGCACGGGCCGGTGTTCGGCCGGCCGGCAAAGGAGCTGTCGCCCTACAAGCGCGCGCGCATGCGCAGCCATGAGGGCGGCTACTTCATTCGCCTTACCGTCCACGACCGCACCGGCGTGTTCGCGGCGATCGCCAAGCGCATGGCCGACAACGACATCTCGCTGGAATCGATCGTGCAGCACGCCAACGGAACAGACACGACGACGCAGAAGACCGTCATTCTCGTCACTCACGAGACCACGGAGGCGGCGGTTCGCAAGGCCGTCGACGGCGTGACCAAGGACGGCCACCTCATCGACAAGCCGCAGGTCATCCGCATCGAGCGCGCCGCCTGATCCTGACATCAACATTCAATCGATTGATGTTTCAAAGGGCGTGGAATCGCCCTTGCGGCTGGCTGCGCCCTTTGACAGAACGGGCGCGCCCGGCTGTCGAACATCGGCCGGCAAATGCTTGAATCTCACGCAGGATTGACATGATGTCCAAAGCCGCTTCGTCCGGTCTCGACCGCATTCTGACCCTCGAACTGGTGCGCGTCACCGAGCGCGCCGCGGTGGCTGCGGCACGGCTGCGCGGGCGCGGCGACGAGAAAGCGGCCGACCAGGTGGCAGTGGACGCCATGCGCTCGGAACTGAACCGCCTGCCGATCAAGGGTACCGTCGTCATCGGCGAGGGCGAGCGCGACGAGGCGCCGATGCTCTACATTGGCGAGGAGGTCGGCACCGGTGATGGGCCGGGCGTCGACATCGCGCTGGACCCGCTGGAAGGCACTACCATCTGCGCCAAGAACCTGCCCAATTCGCTGGCCGTCATTGCCATCGCCGAAAAGGGAAGCCTGCTCTACGCGCCGGACGTTTACATGGACAAGATCGCGATCGGGCCCGGCTACCCGCAGGGCGTGGTCCATATCGACGCGCCGGCGCAGGAAAACATCGAGAACCTGGCCAAGGCCAAGGGCGTGGCCGTTTCCGAGATCACCGCCTGCATCCTCGACCGTCCGCGCCATGCCCGCCTCATCGAGGCGGTGAGGGCGACCGGCGCTTCGATCCGCCTGATCGGCGACGGCGACGTGGCCGGTGTGATCCACACCACCGATCCGGACGAAACCGGCATCGACATCTACCTAGGCACCGGCGGCGCGCCTGAAGGCGTGCTGGCCGCTGCGGCGCTGCGTTGCATCGGTGGCCAGATGCAGGGCCGGCTCCAGCTCAACACCGAGGACAAGGTGCTGCGCGCCGCCAAGATGGGCATCACCGATCCCAACAAGGTCTATGCGATGGACGAAATGGCGCGCGGCGACGTGGTCTTCGCCGCCAGCGGCGTGACGGACGGTAATCTGCTCTCGGGGGTGAAGTTCGGCCGCAACGCCATAGAAACCCACACCATCGTCATGCGCTCGTCGTCTCGCACAGTGCGGGAAATCAAGGCCAGGCACCAGGACCTCGACAAGTTCTGAATGCTCCCGCCCGATGGACAGTATCGGGCAGCGCAGGTAGGTTTTGCAAAGTTCAATCGAAAGCAGGAGGTTTTGTGACCGCCATTGTGTCCCGCACGGCCGGGAGCGGTGCAACGGAATAGCCGACCGTCGGCATTGGCCGCGGCTGGCGCCGTTTCACTGTCTCAATCCGGCCCACTGCCGTCGTCCTGCAGCAATGCGGGGCGTTTGTTTGCGTCCGCGTTTGCATATGCTGCGCGGAAACCGGTGCGAGACCAATGTCACATCAAGACCTCGAACTTTCCGATTTCGGCTGGACTGCCTTTTACGCCTCCCAGATCGAACCCGGCGACCCGAACCCGGCCATCCCCGCGAGGGTGATGGCGGTTCATCGCGACAAGCTGCACGTCGCCGCCCCGGGGCTGGACGCGCGCGTTCCGCCGCTGGCCGTCTCGCCGGGCGACGAGGAAGCAGCCGCCACCGTGGGCGACTGGCTGCTGCTCGACCCCGCGACATTACGACCACGCCGCCTGCTGGCGCGCCGTAGCCTGTTCAAGCGCCGGGCCGCCGGCAAAGGCCGCCGGCTCCAGCTCATCGCGGCCAATGTGGACACGCTGCTGGTCGTCTCTTCATGCAACCAGGATTTCAACGTCGCCCGCCTCGAACGCTATCTGGCGTTGGCGAAAGAGGCGGGCGTGACGCCGCTTCTCGTGCTGAGCAAGGCCGATCTGGCGGACAACGCCAGCGATTTCGCGCATGCGGCGCGCAAGCTGATGCCTGGCCTGCTCGTCGAGACGATCGACGCGCGCGACCCGGCCGAGGCGAGCGTGCTGGCGCATTGGTGCGGGCGCGGCCAGACCGTGGCGTTCGTCGGCTCCTCCGGCGTGGGCAAGTCCACCTTGGTCAACACGTTGATCGGTAGTGCGAAAATCGCCACGCAGGGAATTCGCGAGGACGACGGCAAGGGGCGCCACACCACGACCGGGCGCGCGATGCACCGGCTGGCCGGCGGCGGTTGGCTGATCGACACGCCGGGTATGCGCGAGCTTCAGCTTACGGATGCGTCAGCAGGGGTCGGCGAGGTGTTCGCCGACATCGCCGAACTGGCCGAAGGCTGCCGCTTCGCCGATTGCGGGCACGAATCCGAGCCGGGCTGCGCGGTGCAGGCGGCGATCATGTCGGGCGATCTGGACGCGGAGCGGTTCGCCCGCTGGCGCAAGCTCGCCGCCGAGGAGGCGTTCAACAGCGAAAGCCTTTTGGACCGACGTTCGCGAGACCGCGCTTTCGGCCGCATGGTCAGGCGCGTGACGCGGGACAAGGCCAGGCGCCGGGGCGATTGAGGCGGGGCGACTTTCCACAGCCGAGCCTTTGGATTTGGAGCGCTGGACCTTATGGTCCGGCTTTCCGACGACGGGAGCGGCGATGGCCGATGGACGCATCTTTCTTGACGTGAGGCAGTCGGCGAACGGGCTGGCCTGGACCCATCGTCTGGACCAGAGGCAGGAAAACGCCGCGCTGGCGATCGCGCAGAGCCACGGCGTGCCCGATCTGGTCGCCCGGGTTCTGGCCGGCCGCGGCGTCGGGCCTGACGAGGCCGCGCGCTTCCTCGACCCGACGATCCGCGACCTGCTGCCCGATCCGCGTTCGCTGACCGGCATGGACGAGGCCGCGGGCCGCATCGCCCAAGCGGTTGTGAGGGGCGAGCGCGTCGCAATCTTCGGCGACTACGATGTCGACGGCGCGGCGTCCTCGGCGCTGCTGAAGCGTTATCTGGCGCATTTCGGCGTCGAGGCGGAAATCTACATCCCCGACCGCATCTTCGAGGGCTACGGACCCAACGAGCAGGCGATGGGCGACCTGGCGGGGCGCGGAGCACGGTTGATCGTCACCGTCGACTGCGGGACCAACAGCGCGGCCGCGATCGCCGCTGCACGGCAGGCAGGCGCGGACGTCGTCGTACTCGACCACCATCAGGTCGGCGGGCCGCTTCCCGAGGCGACGCCCGTCGTCAATCCCAATCGCGAGGACGATCTGTCGGGACAGGGGCACCTGTGCGCGGCGGGCGTGGTCTTCGTCACTCTGGTGCGGGTTTCGGCCCTGTTGCGGGAACAGGGGCGGCCCGTTCCAGACCTGCTCGCCTGGCTCGACCTCGTCGCGCTCGCGACGGTCTGCGATGTCGTGCCGCTCACCGGCGTCAACCGCGCCTTCGTCGTCAAGGGGCTTGCGGCCATGCGGCGCATGGGCAATGCCGGGCTGGTGGCGCTGGCGCGCGTGGCGCGCATAGGCGAGCCGCTCAGCAGCTTTCATCTGAGTTTCCTGCTCGGCCCCCGTATCAATGCGGGTGGGCGCATCGGCGATGCGGCACTCGGCAGCCGCCTGCTTGCGAGCGACGATCCCGTCGAGGCCGGCCAGATCGCCGAGACGCTCGAGCGGCTGAACCAGGAGCGGCAGGCGATGGAGCAGGAGATGCTGGCGCAGGCGCGCGCCGAAGCCGATGCCGAACTCATCAGCGGCAAAGGGCCGGCGGTTCTGGTCACCGCCAGCGACGGCTGGCATGCGGGTATCGTAGGCCTGATCGCGGCCCGGCTGAAGGAGCACGCGCGCCGGCCGGCCTTTGCCATCGCCTTCAACGCCAATGGAGTCGGATCGGGATCGGGCCGTTCGATCGCCGGATTCGACCTCGGTCGCATGGTGCGCGCCGCCGTCGACAACGGACTGCTCTTGAAAGGCGGCGGCCACGCCATGGCCGCTGGCCTTACCGTCGAGCGATCAAAGCTGGGCCAGTTGCGCGCCTTCTTCGAGGAATGGGCGGGCGAGGAAGTGAACCGGCTTCGCGACGGCGAGGCGCTGGAGATCGACGCCGCGCTTTCGGCCGATGGCGCCACCTTCGAGCTGCTCGACCTCATGGAAAGCGCGGGGCCGTTCGGTGCGGGCCATACCGCGCCGATGCTGGCGCTGCCGCGCCATACGCTCGCCGACGCAAGGCAGGTCGGCCACAACCATATCCGCCTCGACCTGCGCTCGCAGACCGGGGCGCGCCTGCAGGCGATGGCGTTCCGGGCAGTCGACACGCCGCTGGGCGACTTTCTTTTCGCCGCGCGCGGTAGACCGGTGCACGTTGCCGGCAGCCTGTCGTCGAACTGGTGGAACGGCACCCGCTCGGTGCAGTTCAGAGTGGTGGACGCCGCGCCGGGCTGAGCGTCCTACGGGCGGGAAAGTCGCTCCCGCAACCATGCAATGGGAAAGGTCGCGAGGATAACGCCGCCCATCACCAGGGCGATGCCGGCGAGATGATAGTCGTGCAGCGTCTCGCCAAGCACGAGCACGGCGAGCAGCACGCCATAGGGCGGCAGCAGATACATGAACACGCCGGCCAGCGGCGCTCCGAGCTGGCGGATGCCGAACTGGAAGCTTGAAAAGGCAAGGAGCGAGGCGAAGATCACGATGCCTGCTATGCCGCCCCAGGCATCGGCCGTGATGGGCAGGCGCGCGCCCAGTGTCCATTCGACGACAACGGCCGGGATCAGCAACAGCGCACCCGCAGCGGCCAGAACGCCAAGCATCGCGGCGTTGGGAACCGCCTGCAAGGCTGGCGCGCGATAAAGGATGGAATAGGCGGCCCAGGCGATAGCGGCGAACACGAAAATCAGGTCGCCGAGGTTGAATCGCAGTTCAAGCAGGGAGGCGGAGTCGCCCCGCAGCAGGATGGTTGCCACGCCGACGAAGGCGAGCAAAGAGCCCGCCGCTTCGCGCCAACCGATGCGCCGGCCCCTGAACAGCGCCTCCAGTACCAGTATGATCACCGGCGACGTGGTGTAGATCAGCGTTCCGTTGGTGGCCGTGGTCCACTGCAGCCCGAGATAGACGCCGCCCCCGCAGATCCACATGCCCAGGAAGGCGAGCAGCAATACGAGCCGCCATTCCGTCCCGAGCATCCGCCGCAGCTCTTCGCGACTTGCGATCATGAAGGGCGTCAGCGCCAGCGCCACGGCGGCCCAGCGGATCAGCGCCAGCGTGAAGGGCGACACCTCGGCGATGACGCCGCGGCCGAAGATGAGGTTGGTGGAGAAGAAAAGCGGGGCCGCAAGCATGATCGGCCAGGCGAGCCGGGCATTGCGTCGTGCGGTATCGTGCAAGAGCTTTCCTTCGAGGGTCAGGAAGGATTGGAGCGAATCTGTGAGGGTGTTACAGAGGTTCCATCTTCCGTTCAACCGACCAGCCGGGAACCCTCATGAGCCAGAGAAGCTGTCTGACGGTGATCCTCGCCGCCGGCGAAGGCACGCGCATGAAGAGCGCGTCGCCGAAAGTGCTGCATCCCGTCGCCAATCTGCCGATGGTGGCGCACGTCGTCCGCGCTGCCCGCAGCGAACCCGGTGTCGACGTGGCGCTCGTTGTCGGGCGGCAGGCCGAGACCGTGCAGCAAGCGATCGCGCCCTTCGCGCCGGATGCGTCCGCTTTTGTGCAGACCGAGCGGCTTGGGACCGCGCACGCCGTGTTGGCGGCGCGCGACAGCATCGCGCGCGGCTACGACGACATCCTCGTCCTGTTCGGGGACACGCCGCTGCTCCAGCCCGGCGAGATAGCAGCGCTTCGCCGCGGGCTCGCGGATGGAGCCGGCGTCGTCGTCATGGGATTTCGCGCCGAGGACCCCACCGGCTACGGCAGGCTCGTGGAGAAGGGCGGCTCGCTGGTGGCGATCCGGGAGCACAAGGACGCATCCGACGAAGAACGGGCAATACGCTTCTGCAATGCCGGGCTGATGGCAATCGCGGGCGCGCATGCGCTCGCACTTCTGGACGCGGTCGGCAACGACAACGCCAAGGGCGAATTCTACCTTACCGACATCGTGGAGATCGCGGTCGCGCGCGGCCTCAAGGTCACGGCGACCGAGGCATCTGCTGACAGCGTCCTTGGCGTCAACACGCGCGCCGAACTGGCCGAGGTGGAGGCGATCTGGCAGCGCCGCCGTCGCCAGGCCCTGATGCTCGACGGCGTGTCGATGGCCGCGCCCGAGACCGTACAGCTCTCGTTCGACACGGAGATCGCTCCTGATGTGGCGATCGAACCGAACGTCGTGTTCGCGCCCGGCGTCAGGGTCGACGCCGGCGCACGCATCCGCGCGTTCTCGCACCTTGAGGGAGCGACAGTCGGGGAAGGAGCCGAGATCGGTCCATTCGCAAGGTTGCGCCCGGGAACCAGGGTGGGCGGAAAGGCCAAGGTCGGGAATTTCTGCGAGGTCAAGAACGCCGTTCTCGACGAGGGCGCCAAGGTCAACCACCTGACCTATATCGGCGACGCCCATATCGGCGCGAAGGCGAATATCGGCGCTGGGACGATCACCTGCAACTATGACGGCTACGGCAAGTACCACACGGAGATCGGGGAAGGGGCCTTCGTCGGCTCCAACACGTCGCTCGTCGCGCCGGTGACGATCGGGCAGAATGCATATGTCGCTTCCGGCAGCGTGATCACCGAGGACGTGCCGGTCGATGCGCTGGCCTTCGGCCGCGCGAGGCAGGTGACCAAGCCGGACTTCGGCCGCCGGCTGCGCGAGAAGAATGCGCAGCGGGCGGGCAAGAAAGCGTAGCTGTCGGCCTGGCGCGATTCTTGCAAATCTATCGATATGTACTGAAACGATATGTGATTTCGCCCCGCTACGGCGCCTGAATTACACAGAACGACGTTCAAAGCGGGTTGGGGAAGGGAATAGCAACATGTGCGGTATTGTCGGCATCGTCGGGCAGATGCCCGTCGCTCCCTTGATCGTCGATGCGCTCAAGCGACTGGAATATCGCGGCTACGACTCAGCCGGTGTCGCCACCATCGCGAACGGCCAGCTCGGCCGCCGGCGCGCCGAAGGCAAGCTGGTGAACCTGGAGCGCCGGCTGGGGGACGAGCCGCTCGACGGCACGATCGGCATCGGACATACGCGCTGGGCCACACACGGCGTTCCGAACGAGACCAACGCGCATCCGCACTTTTCCGGCGACGTGGCGGTGGTGCACAACGGCATCATCGAAAACTTCTCCGAGTTGCGCACTGCCCTGAAACAGGACGGTTTCGAGTTCGCCACCCAGACCGACACCGAGGTGGTGGCTCATCTCGTGACGCGCGAAATCAACACGGGCAAAGGGCCGGTCGAGGCCGCGCATGCCGCGCTTAGGCAGTTGGAGGGCGCCTTTGCGCTCGCGATCATGTTCCGCGGTGACGAAGACATGATCATAGGCGCCCGCAACGGCCCGCCGCTGGCCGTAGGCCATGGCCAGCGCGAAATGTTCCTGGGCTCGGACGCCATCGCGCTCGCGCCGTTCACCAACGCCATCACCTATCTGGAAGACGGCGACTGGGCGGTGGTGCGCCGCAATTCGCTGGACATCTTCGACATGGAAGGCAACCCGGTGGAGCGCAAGCGCCAGCATTCCGTGGGCACCTCCTATCTCGTCGACAAGGGCAATTATCGCCATTTCATGGAGAAGGAGATCTACGAGCAGCCGGAGGTCATCTCCCACACGCTGGCCAACTATCTCGACTTCACCACCGGCGCGGCGAAGCGGCTCGAATCGCCGTTCGATTTCGCGCGCATGGACAGGCTCGCGGTGTCGGCCTGCGGAACCGCGTTTCTTGCCGGGCTGATCGGCAAATACTGGTTCGAGCGGTATGCCCGGCTGCCGGTCGACATCGATATCGCGTCCGAGTTCCGCTACCGCGAGATGCCGCTTTCCAAGGAGAGCGGCGCGCTGTTCATCTCGCAGTCCGGAGAGACCGCCGACACGCTGGCCTCGCTGCGCTACTGCCGCCAGGAGGGGCTGCCGATCGGTGCCATCGTCAACGTGCGCGAATCCACGATAGCGCGCGAGTCCGACGGCATCTTTCCGACGCTGGCCGGCCCGGAGATCGGCGTGGCTTCGACCAAGGCGTTCACCTGCCAGCTTTCGGTGCTGGCGTCGCTCGCCGTCCGCGCGGCGTCCGAACGCGGGCGCATCGATGCCGCGCAGGAGCAGGCGCTGGTGCGCCAGCTCTCCGAAGCGCCGAAGATCGCCAACCAGACGCTGAAGCTCGCGCCGCAGATCGAGAAACTGGCGCGCGAGCTTTCGCATGTAAAGCACGTGCTCTATCTCGGCCGCGACACCAACTATCCGCTGGCGATGGAAGGCGCGCTCAAGCTCAAGGAAATCTCCTATATCCACGCCGAAGGATATGCCGCCGGCGAACTCAAGCACGGCCCAATCGCGCTGATCGACGAGGAGATGCCCGTGGTGGTCATCGCGCCTCACGACCGCATCTTCGACAAGACGGTGTCGAACATGCAGGAAGTCGCGGCGCGCGGAGGCCGGATCATCCTGATCACCGACGCCAAGGGCGCCGCGCATTCCACGGTCGACACGATGGCCACGATCGTCGTGCCTGATGCGCCGGAGATCGTGTCGCCGATCGTCTACGCATTGCCCGTTCAGATGCTGGCCTACTACACCGCCGTGTTCATGGGCACGGACGTCGACCAGCCGCGCAACCTGGCCAAGTCGGTGACGGTGGAATAGGGCGCGGGTTCTAACCCGCCCTGAGCAGCCGAACCGCGTCGTCGCGACCGTAGAGATAGAGCAGCACGCGTAGCGCCTCGCCGCGTGCGGATACGAGTTCGGGGTCGCGATCCAGCACGAGACGGGCATCGTCGCGCGCGATCTCGAGCAAATCCGCATGATGCTCGAGCCGCGCCACGCGGAAGCCGGGCGTGCCGGATTGGCGCGTGCCGAGAAGCTCGCCCTCGCCGCGCAGCTTCAGATCCTCCTCCGAAATGCGGAAGCCATCCTCGGTCTCGCGCATGACGGAGAGCCGTTTCTTCGCGACCTCGCCGAGCGGCTCCTTGTAGAGAAGCACGCAGGAGGACGCCGAGCTGCCGCGTCCCACCCGGCCGCGCAACTGGTGCAACTGGGCGAGGCCGAAGCGCTCGGCGTGCTCTATGACGATGATGGTGGCGTCGGGCACGTCGACGCCGACCTCGATGACCGTCGTGCCGACGAGCAGCCGCGTCTCGCCGTTCTTGAAGGCCAGCATGGCCGCGTCCTTGTCTCGTCCGCTCATGCGGCCGTGAATGAGGCCGACGGCGTCGCCGAAGACAGGCTTCATCGCGGCAAACCGCTCTTCGGCGGAGATCAGCTTCACCTCCTCCGATTCGTCGACCAGCGGGCAGATCCAGTAGACCTTTTGCCCGTCGTCGACCGCCTTGCGCATCCGGTCGACCAGTTCGCCCAGCCGCTCCAGCGGCAGGGTGACCGTGCGGATCGGCTGGCGGCCGGCCGGCTTTTCGGTCAGCCGCGAGACGTCCATGTCGCCGAAGGCCGTCAGCACCAACGTGCGGGGAATCGGCGTCGCGGTCATCACCAGCATATCTGGCGTCAGGCCCTTGGCGGACATGGCCAGCCGCTGGTGCACGCCGAACCGGTGCTGCTCGTCGACGATCGCCAGGCCGAGGTCGCGGAACTCGACGCCTTCCTGGAACAGCGCGTGGGTGCCTATCACCATGTCGACCTCACCGGCAGCCATGGCGCGCAAAACAGCTTCGCGCTCGCGTCCCTTCTCCCTGCCGGTGAGCACGGCCGTCTTCAGCCCGGCCTTCGCGGCCAACGGCGCGATGGTGGCGAAATGCTGGCGCGCGAGTATCTCGGTGGGCGCCATCAATGCCGACTGCACACCGGCCTCGGCCGCCCGCGCCATGGCGAGCAGCGCCACGACAGTCTTGCCCGAGCCGACATCGCCCTGCAGCAGGCGCAGCATCCGATCGGGCTCGGACAGGTCGGACTTGATCTCTTCAAGCGCCTGTTCCTGCGAATGCGTGAGCGCATAGGGCAGGGCGTCCCGGACAGCCGCCTCGATCCGTCCGTTGCCGTCGAGCCGGCGCCCCGCAGAACGGCGCAGGCGGGCGCGCACCAGCGCCAGCGCGAGCTGGCCGGCGAGCAATTCGTCATAGGCGAGCCTGCGCCAGGATGCGCCCTGCGGGTCCACGTCAAGCGGGTCGGCCGGATTGTGCAGCCGCTCCAGCGCGGCCCGCAGCGGAGGGAAGCTATGGCGGCGCAACAAGGCCTCGTCCTGCCATTCGGGCAGGGCGGGGACGCGGTCCAGCGCCGCCAGCACGATTCGGCGCAGCACCTTGCCCGACAGTCCGGCCGTAAGCGGGTAGACAGGCTCGACCAGAGGCAGGTCGCCGGCGCGCGAGACCGGTACCATATGATCCGGGTGGACCATCGACGGGCGGCCGTTGAACCACTCGACGCGACCTGAAACCAGCATCCGCTCGCCTTCCGGCAGCACCTGTTCCAGCCATGCCGCCCGGGCGTGAAAAAAGGTGAGCGCTATCTCGCCGGTCTCGTCATGGGCAAAGACACGATACGGCACGTTGGGCCGGCCGCGCGGGGCGGGCTGGTGGCCGGCGATCGTCACTTCCAGCGTGACGATGCTGCCCGGCGGCGCAGTCGTGATCTCATGGCGCTCGCGCCGGTCGATCATCGTGTGCGGCAGCACGAAGATGAGGTCGCCGACGCGCACTTCGCGATCGGTCGTGTCGGCGGGTACTACGTTGGCGAGCAGGCCCGCGAGTTTCGGCCCCACGCCGTCGAGGGCGGTAGCTGTCGCGAAAAGCGGGTCGAGGATCGAAGGACGCATGGCTAGAGACTAAGTGCTCCATGCCGGCGCGCAAAGGCTGACATCGCGTTCGTCAAACGCTATATGCCGGTTCTCATCCGAAAAGGTACCCCGCCATGACCGGCACCACGCGCTCCAGCGCCGAACTCGACTATCGCCGCCGCAAGATACTGTTCCGATCGTGGCATCGCGGCATGCGCGAAGTCGATCTGGTGCTCGGCACCTTCGCCGATGCCGAGATCGCGCGCCTCAGCGAGGAGGAACTGGCCGCCTACGAGGCGCTGATGGCGGAGCCTGATGGCGACATACTCAAATGGGTGACCGGCGAGGCGCCGGTTCCCCACCATCACGACACGCCTGTATTCAAGCGTATCCTCGCCTATCGCGGAACGGCCGCAAGCCAACAGTCATGAGCCTCCTTCCTCCGATCAAGCTTCCCGTCGCCTCCGCCGGCGCCGCAACCGTCGTCGACGGCGTTCCAGACGGCTACGAGGCATTCGCGCTTGCCACGCTTGCCGCCGCGCAGGGCGAGCAGCCCGTGCTTTTCGTCGCCCGAGACGGACAGCGCCTGCCGGCCATCGCGGAAATCATCGCCTTTGCGGCGCCCGGGCTGCCGGTGCTGGAATTGCCCGCCTGGGACTGCCTGCCCTACGATCGCGTGTCGCCCGGCTCGGACGCTGCGGCGCGGCGACTGGATGCCATGGCAGGGCTGGCCGCGCTTCGCCGGAAGCCGCATCGCGCGATCGTGCTGGTCAGCGCCAACGCGCTGCTGCAGCGCATGCCGCCGGCCGCCGCCATCGAGGCGCAGACCTTTGTCGCCAAGCCGGGCAACCAGGTCGACATGAATGCGCTCGTCGCGCGGTTGGAGATGAGCGGCTTCGAGCGGGTGCCGACCGTGCGCGATGTCGGCGAATTCGCCGTGCGCGGCGGCATACTCGACCTATACGCGCCTGGCGACGAACCTCTGCGGCTCGACTTCTTCGGCGACACGCTGGAATCGATCCGCGCATTCGATGCCGCCAGCCAGCGTACCGTCGGCCAGAGGCAGGCCGTCGTGCTCAAGCCGATGAGCGAGGTGACGCTGACGCCCGACACGATCAGCCGCTTTCGCCGCCAGTATATCGAGGCCTTCGGCGCGCCGTCCCGAGACGACGCGCTCTATGCCGCGATCAGCGAGGGGCGGCGCTTCGCCGGCATGGAGCACTGGCTGCCGCTGTTCCACGAGCGGCTGGAAACGGTGTTCGACTACCTCCCCGATGCGCCGGTCGTCTTCGATCATCTGGCGCGCGAGGCGGTGGCCGAGCGGCACGCGCTGGTGCTCGACCACTACGAGGCGCGCAGCAAGCAGTCCGATTCGGCACTGGCGGAAGCCGTGCCCTACAAGCCGGTGCACCCCGACAAACTCTACCTGACGAACGACGAGGTCGTGATGCGGGCCGGGCAAGCCACGACCATCGAGCTGACGCCGTTCGACGCACCCGAGGCAGGCGGTCGTGCGCTGCGCCATGCAGGCGCGCGGGCAGGCCGCAGCTTCGCCGAGGAGCGCGCCGATCCCAACGCCAACGTCTTCGACCACGCAGTCCGGCACATCGCCGACCGGCGCGCCGCCGGCGCGAAGGTGCTCATTGCCGGTTGGAGCGAAGGGTCGCTCGACAGGCTGGTGCAGGTGCTGGGCGAGCATGGCCTGGGCGGGCTGCAACGGGCCGATCGATTGGCGGATGTGGAGAAGCTGCCAGCCGGCGCCGCCGGCCTCGCGGTACTTCCGCTCGAATCGGGCTTTGAGACCGACGCGTTGACCGTCGTGGCCGAGCAGGACATTCTCGGCGACCGACTTGTGAGGCGCTCGAAGAAGCGACGCAAGGCATCTGATTTCATTGCGGAAGTTTCCGCTTTGGCTGCGGGCGACATCGTCGTCCATGCCGACCACGGCATCGGCCGGTTCATTGGGCTGCGGACCATCGAAGCGGCCGGAGCTCCGCACGATTGCCTCGAAATCCGCTATGCGGGCGACGACCGGCTGTTCCTGCCGGTCGAGAACATCGAACTCCTGTCGCGTTACGGCTCCGATGCGGCAGAAGCGGTTCTGGACAAGCTCGGCGGCGTCGCCTGGCAGTCGCGCAAGGCCAAGCTCAAGCGCAGGCTGCTCGAGATGGCGGGCCAGCTCATCAACCTCGCCGCCGAGCGGCAGACGCGACCCGCGCCCGTGCTGTTGCCGCCGGAAGGCGTTTACGGCGAGTTCGCCGCACGTTTCCCCTATGAGGAGACCGACGACCAGCAAACCGCCATCGAGGCGGTCATGGACGATCTCTCGGCGGGGCGGCCGATGGATCGGCTGATCTGCGGCGACGTCGGCTTCGGCAAGACCGAGGTCGCGTTGCGCGCGGCGTTCCTCGCCGCCATGGAGGGACTTCAGGTTGCCGTCGTGGTCCCGACGACCCTGCTGGCCCGGCAGCATTTCCGCACCTTCAACCAGCGGTTCTCGGGACTGCCCGTGCGGGTCCGGCAAGCTTCCCGGCTGGTCGGCAGCAAGGAGCTGGCCGAAACCAAGAAGGGCATCACCGACGGTACGGTTGACATCGTCGTCGGCACGCACGCGCTGCTTGGGCCTGCGGTGAGCTTCAAGAATCTGGGCCTGCTGATCATCGACGAGGAGCAGCATTTCGGCGTGAAGCACAAGGAACGGCTGAAGGAGCTGAAATCGGACGTTCACGTGCTGACCCTGTCGGCAACGCCGATCCCGCGCACGTTGCAACTCGCGATGACCGGCGTTCGCGAGTTGTCGCTGATCACGACGCCGCCCGTCGACCGGATGGCGGTGCGCACATTCATTTCGCCGTTCGACCCGCTCGTGGTGCGCGAGACGCTGCTGCGCGAGCGCTATCGCGGCGGGCAGAGCTTCTATGTCGTGCCGCGAATCTCCGACCTCGCCGACATCAAGCAATTCCTGGAGGAGCAGGTGCCGGAGCTGAAGGTGGCAACCGCGCACGGCCAGATGCCGGCGGGCGAGCTGGACGACATCATGAACGCCTTCTATGACGGCCAGTACGACGTGCTGCTGTCGACGACCATCGTCGAATCCGGCCTCGATATCCCGACCGCCAACACCATGATCGTGCATCGCGCCGACATGTTCGGTCTGGCCCAGCTCTATCAGCTGCGGGGGCGCGTCGGCCGCTCCAAGCTGCGCGCCTATGCGCTGTTCACGCTGCCGAGCACCAAGACGCTGACGCAACTGGCCGAAAGACGGCTCAAGGTATTGCAATCGCTCGACACGCTGGGCGCCGGCTTCCAGCTTGCCAGCCACGATCTCGACATTCGCGGCGCAGGCAACCTGCTCGGCGAGGAGCAGTCCGGCCACATCAAGGAGGTCGGCTTCGAGCTCTACCAGCAGATGCTGGAGGAGGCGGTTGCCGAGCTGCGCGGCAATGCCGAAGCCGCAGACGGCAGCTGGTCGCCGCAGATCACCGTGGGCACCTCGGTCATGATCCCGGAAAGCTATGTGCCCGACCTGCAGCTGCGCCTCGGCCTCTATCGGCGGCTGGCCGAGCTGGAGACGACGCTGGAGATCGACGGATTCGGCGCTGAGCTGATAGACCGCTTCGGACCGCTGCCGGAGGAGGTCGATCACCTGCTGAAGATCGTCTTCATCAAGGCGCTGTGCCGCAAGGCCAATGTCGAGAAGCTCGACGCAGGCCCCAAGGGCGTGGTCATCCAGTTCCGCAAGAAGGAATTTCCCGATCCGACCGGGCTGGTGCGGTTCATCGGCGAGCAGGGGTCGCTGGCCAAGATCAGGCCGGATCAGTCGATCGTGCTGATGCGCGACTGGCCGACCGCCCAGAAGCGGCTGGCCGGCTCGGCGGTGGTGATGACCCAGCTCGCGCGGCTGGCAGACAAGGCGGCCGCGTAAGCGGTGCGAAGCGCGGGCACCCGCGCTGGCGCATCAATACTTTTCGCGGGGCTTGATGCCGAACGCCTTGCGGAAGGCGTTCTCGCTCATCGGGTTATCGCTGAAGAGGCCGATACCGGTCGTCCAGTCCTCCTCGCCGTGGTCGCGACGGGTTCCGGTTACGTGGTGGAGAGAATGGATCAGTTCGTGCGCCAGCACGATATAGGGCAGGGTGGCCTCGCCCTTGGCGGTGACGATCTGGGCGTTGGTGTACTTCATGATCGACACCGTGCCCGTGCCATCGCCCGCGGCCGAGATATCGGCAGCCTCGGCGACGCTGCCGCCGGAGGGATAGTAGGGACAGCCCGGAACGTTGTGGGCCGCATGGGTGGACGGCAGCATCGACTTCTGCATCCCGCTGCCTGGCGTGAAGCCCATCTTGTAGCCGGTCTGGATGTAGGTCATCGACGTCGGAACGATGACCACGTTGACGCCTTCGTTGAAGATGATGGCGCGCGCGGCTTCGTTGGCGCTGGCCGCCGCCTGGCGCGCGCGGGGCGTCGCATCGGCAATGCTCTTCAGAAGCGTCTTGCCGAGATCCTTGCTGGCGATCTTGCGCATGTCCTCCAGCACCATGGACACGAAGAAGGGTTTGGCGCTGGGATCGTACTGAACGGCGAAGCCCGGAAATTCGGGCAACTTCTGATTGACGACGGGCATGGGAGGGCCTTGAATTGAGAGGCGGGATAGCGGCCGAATTACTTTACGGAACCATACCCTTGTCAATCGCACAGGCGCTCTGTCCCCACGTCATTCGTGGAGTGCGTTAACGACGGGAAAACCCGCCAGGTCAGTTGCAGGCGACCCGCAGATCAGCCCGCAGCCGCCTCGGCCGCGACCTTCCTGATCGCGTCGGCAAGTGTCTCGGCGTCCTGAGCGCCCATGACCGCGTATTTACCGCCAAGCACGAAGCAGGGCACGCCGCGCACGCCCATCTGGCCGGCGGTCTCGATCTCCGTTTTCACCGCATCCCTGTCGGCGGGCGAAGCCAGCAAGGTCTCGACGAGGCCGGCGTCGAGACCGCATTCGGCGGCCGTCTCGACCAGCACGGACGCGTCGCCGATGTCGCGCGCTTCCTCGAAATTCAGCTCGAACAGCCGCCGCACCACCTGCGTCTGGGCACCTGGGGGCGCCTTCGGCGAGGCTGCCCAACGGATCAGCCTGTGGGCGTCGAGCGTGTTGGCGGCGACCTCCATGGCGTCGAAATTGAAGCGGATGCCCTCGGCCTCGCCGAGCGGGGCGATCTGCGCATGGATCTGCTGCACCCGCTCTTCGCTGCCGAACTTGGCCAGCATATAGTCGCGTCTCGGCATTCCTTCGGGCGGAATGGTCGCGTCGAGCTGGTACGGCCGCCAGCGGACGGTCACGTCGACCTCGGGCACCATGGCCAGCGCCTGCTCGAGACGCTTCATGCCGATGAAGCACCAGGGGCATACGACATCCGAGATGACGTCGACCGTGATCTTCGCTTCGGCCGGCTCTGCGTAGCCTGTCCTGCTCATCGTCCTGCGCTCCACCATGTCGAAAGTTGAGGTCCGTTGAGCGGCGTCGTCTCGGGCCGCTCGATACGATTCCACCGGGCGATCCATTGTTCCGGCTGATAATAGAGCGGAACCACAAAGGCGCCGCTGAGGAGCACGCGATCGTAGGCGCGCACGGCCGTGATGAAATCCTCGCGAGTCCGGGCTTTCAAAAGCGCATCGATCATGGCGTCGACGGCGGGCTCGGCGACGCCGGCGAAGTTGAAGGTGCCTTCCAGGTCGCGGTTGGCGGAGCCCCAGCGGAAGACCTGCTCCACGCCGGGCGAGAGCGACGAAGTGTAGTTGTGCAGCATCGCGTCGAAATCGTAGGTGCGCTGACGCTGGAGATATTGAGCGCTGTCGACGACGCGGATGTCGACCTTGATGCCGACGCGCTCCAGCGTGCGGCTCCACGCGGTTGCGAGGGGCACGCCGGAATTGCCATTCAGCATGATCTCGAAGGTCAGTTGCTGGCCGTCCGGGCCAAGCATGCGGCCGCCTTCAATTCGAGCGCCGGCGGCCTGCAAGGCCTCGACACCGTTGCGCAGGAAATCGCGATCGCGTCCCGATCCGTCGGAGGCCGCAGGCGCCCAGGTGCCCGCCAGTATTTCCGGCAGTACCGCATCGGGGAAAGGCGCCAGCAGCGCTTTTTCCGCCTCGCTGGCGGCTACGCCGTGCGACGACAGATCGGAAGCGTCGAAATAGCTCCGCGTGCGGGCATAGGCCCCATTGAACAGGTTGCGGTTTGCCCACTCGAAATCGAACAGGGCGACGAGCGCATGGCGAACCGCCGGGTCGGAGAAGACAGGGCGGCGGGTGTTCAGCACGAAGCCGTACATGCCCGACGGAAGACGTCTTTCGAAAGCGTCCTTGACGACGCGGCCTTCGCGCGCTGCCGGAAAGTCGTACCCGGTCGTCCAGCGTCCGGTGTCGGTCTCGCGGTGGATCGAGATATCGCCCTTCTTGAACGCTTCGAACATGGTGTTGTCGTCGCGGATATAGTTGACGCGGATCTCGTCGTAATTGTCGAAGCCGCGTTTCGACGGAATATCCTTCGCCCAGTAGTCGTCGCGCCGCTTGAGCTGGACCATCTCGCCTGGACGAACCTGAGCGACCTCATAGGGTCCCGACCCCAGCATCGGCCTGAGCGTCGAGCGGTGGAAATTCTCCGGGTCGATCGCGTGCTTCGGCAGGACAGGCATCAAGCCGAGGATCAGCGGCAACTCGCGGTCGGGCTGGGCGAAGGTGAAGCGCACGCCCCGATCGCCCACCTTCTCCATGCCCGACAGCTTATTGGCGGTGGTGGCGTAGCGTGGAAAACCCTTGTCGCGCAGCAATTCGACCGTGAAGATCACGTCCTCGGGCTTGATCGACTCTCCGTCTGCGAAGCGCGCCCGCGCGTCGAGGGTGAACTCTACGAAGCTGCGTTCGTCGTCGGTTTCGACCGTCTCGGCAATCAGCGGATAGAGCGTGAAGGCTTCGTCGGCCGAACGGTGCATAAGCGTTTCGAAGACGTTGTTTCCGACCTCCAGGTCGACAAGACCGCGTGCGCCGTCTCCCTGAACGATGAACGGGTTGAGGCTGTCGAACGAGCCCTGCATGGCATAATCGACGCGGCCTCCCTTCGGCGCGTCAGGGTCTGCATAGGGGAAATGCTGGAAGTCGGCAGGCAGCGCCGGCTCGCCGTGCATCGCAATGGCGTGAACCGGCTCGGCCATCGACGACGCCGGCAGGGAGGGGACGGCAGCCGCACCGAGCAGCAACAGAGGGGCTAGATTTGACAGCCGCATCGTCGGCCTCCGGGTCTTCAGGTCGGTCGGGTGTGAGTCGTTTCAACCTAACATGGGTCGGCGCGCGGCTGGAATCCCGCTTTTGTCGACCGCAAACGGCGCCACGGTCTGGATTTCAAGGCGTTTGCGTTGTAACAGGCCGGCAAGAGACATGCTGTCGCCGCATTTCACGATCAGTAGCGGATCAATCCCGAAAGCGCGCAGCTAACCATCTGAGAGGACAACGACCCGATGAATCGCCGCACGACCGACGTTTCACGCCTTTCCATCCTTGCCGCCGGCGCCATCGGCCTCATGGCCAGCGGCGTTGCACCGGCGCTGGCGCAGCAGCCGGAGATTCCGCAGGGCTGGTTCAAGGCCTGCAGCAAGCAGGAAGACGTCGACATCTGCAACGTGCAGAACATCATGGTGGCCGATACCGGGCAGTTGCTGACCGGCATCAGCCTGATCGAGATCAAGGGCAAGGTGAACCGCAAGATCTTCCAGATCACCGTTCCGACCGGCCGCATGGTGCCTCCCGGAATCGGCATGCAGATCGATGGCGGCCAGACGCAGAAGATCGACTACATGATCTGCCTGCCCGACCGCTGCATCGCGGAAGCCCAGCTTACCGACAACCTCGTCGCATCGTTCAAGCGCGGCGGCCAGGTCACCTTCACCTCCGTCAATTTCCAGAACCAGCCGAACCCGATCCAGGTTTCGCTGCAGGGCTTCACCGGCGCGTTCGACGGCGAGGCGCTCCAGCAGACCGACATCGAAGACCGTCAGCGCCGGTTGCAGGATTTCGTCAGCCGCAATACGGACGACTTCGCCAAGCGGCTCAAGGAAGAGCAGGACCGCGCGAAGCAGGGCAACTGACCCCACGCTGCCACGGAACATTAAAAAGGCGGGCCAAGTGCCCGCCTTTTTTAATTAAATTCGCTTCGGCCTATGAGGCGCTGATTTCGATCAGTGGCTGGCGCGGCCCTTCGGTTGATAGTGGCCGTCGCTCATCCTGTCGAAGAACTCTGCTAGTTGCGGATGCCGTACCGGCTCGCCCGAAGAGTCGTCGAGCAGATTCTGCTCCGATACGTAGGCGACGTATTCGGTTTCCTCGTTCTCGGCCAACAGGTGATAGAAGGGCTGGTCCTTCTCGGGGCGAACCTCGATAGGGATCGCCTCGTACCACTCCTCGGTGTTGCCGAATTCGGGATCGACATCGAAAATGACGCCCCTGAACGGGAACAGCCGATGACGGACGACCTGGCCGATTCGGAATTTCGCAGTCTTGGCTTCACGCATGTCTTCACTTCCTGGCCCACTATTTGGCCCATCGGCGCGGTCAATTCAATCCTGCGGATTGCTTGACGGACAGTTCCCGTCGGGGTAGCCGCCGACCAGCGAGCCGATTTGGGCTCCCGCGGGGAAACACCAGACAAGCTTCATGGCCGACATCTTCGGACTCGTGCTGCCGTTCTTCGGCATAATCTTTCTCGGCGCGCTGG
>Ga0307505_10000480_pt1 | contig 44061 bp, 26 predicted proteins | sample 23_S_MG_FD_202183 | JGI IMG/M metagenome (GOLD analysis project Ga0307505, IMG submission 202183) | Soil microbial communities from Populus trichocarpa stands in riparian zone in the Pacific Northwest, United States - 23_S | ecosystem: Environmental > Terrestrial > Soil > Riparian zone > Trees...
TCCTGCAGCGGAACAGTCTCGTCGGTCTCCCACAGCAGAATCGCGCCCGACGGGTAGCCACGGTAGAGCGAATCGAGCAGGTCCCTCACACGCGTGGAACGCCAGACGTAGCGGCGCTGCATCTCTGGCAAGCGCAGCTCGCCGCGCTCGATCATGCCGACCAGTTCCTCGACCGTTGCTTCTGCCTTCGCCATGGGATCTCCCCTTCCTCTTCTGCCGGGCGCGGTTGTTCAGTCGATGGCGTCAGCCCACGCTCACCGGAACAAGTGTCATCGTGTCATTGCCGAAGATGTCGACCACCTTCACCGCCACCTGGTAGCGGCCGGGTCGGTCGTAGGTGTGTTCGGCGGTGATCAGTTCCAGCTCGCGCGACTTGCGGGTGCGGAAGCTTTGCCACTCGTTCTCGAAGATGTAGCCGCCGGTCCAGCGCTCCTCGAACTCCAGGGGCAGGCCGGTCTGCGGAGGCTCGAAGCCGGGGAGCACGCCGCCGATGCCGGCGCCGACGGGCACCTTGATGATCTCACGGCGCGAGGCGTAGTCGAAGTCCACCGCCCAGTAGTCGACCCAGTCGGTCCAGTGCTTGGTCAGCGCTTCGCGCTTCACCGCACCATCCTTGTTCTTGCTGATCTTCAGCAGCTTGCCCTGCTCGCAGACGACGCTGGACTTGCCTTCCTTCAGCGCGTCGATCGCGGCTTCCAGCGCACCCTGGGTGTAGTAGACGGAAAAATCCGACAGTTCGATCTGCACCGTCAGCTTGTCGCGTGCGGTCTTGCCCTTGGCGTAGCGCGGCGTGGCTTCGACGAAGCTGATGTCGTGGAACACGACCTGACCCTTGTCGACCGCGCGCTTGTCGAAGACCTCGGCGGGGATGTAGCGCGGCACCAGGTCGATGCCTTTCTGGCGCGCTTCCTCCAGCGCGGCGGGGAACAGGCCCATTTCGAACTCGAACGCAAGCAGGTCGACACGCGTGGCGCCGCGCTTGCGGCATTCGGTGATCACCTCTTCGACGAACAGCCGGCCGACCGGCAGGTTGATCGGTCCGATCACCACCAGGCGGGCGCTGCGCTTGCCGTGGAAGAAGCCGTCGCCGTCCAGCGCTTCGGCCTTGTAGGCGCGCAGGATCAGCGCGTGAAATTCGGCTTCCTTCTGGGCCAGTGCCTGCTCGCGCTGCGTCGCTGACATGCGGCCGCCGACATTGAGATAGGCCGCGCGCTCGTAACGACCAAGGTTCAATACCTCGAAGGCGCGGAAGGGCTTCTCGGCGGCCTTCAGCTCGCGCTGCACCTGCACGAGGCGCTTGCGCGTCGTGTGGATCGCGAACTTGCCGAGGTCGGTGCAGATCCACTTGCGGTTGAGCTTCTCGGCAACCGCGGCGGTGGTGCCGCTGCCGCAGAAGAAGTCGGCGACAAGGTCGCCTTCGTTGCTACTGGCTCTCAAGATTCGTTCGATCAATGCTTCTGGCTTCTGAGTTGGGTAGCCAGCTCTCTCGGGGCCCATGTTGTGAATTGGATTAATGTCGGTCCAAACATCTTGCAGCGGAACGCCAGGCTGTTCATCAAGATAGCGCTTCAGGCGCGGCATCGTTCCTTCGGCTGCGGGCCAATGAATGCGCCCCTCGGCATCGAGCCGATCTAGCTCCGCGGTAGAAGTGAACCAATGACGTCCTCTGGAGGTTACGTTGATGCCTCGCCAATTGTCTCCTGTTTCGCCTTGGCGAGTGCCCGCGCCCGTCAAATCAGATCGTGTCCATCGCCGACCGTCTTCATCCTTGTGAGTGTAAAACTGGCTGATGTAGTGATCATCGTAGGGCTGGAAGACTTGGTTCCAAGTAGGGGATTCGGACTTGCTGAAGAAGAGCAGCGCGTCGTGAACTGGCCCGTATCGATTGGCGCTACTGTGAGCGCTCGTTCGCTTCCAGACGATCTGATTCAGGAAACGTTCCCTACCGAAAACCTCGTCCATGGCCAACCTGACGCCGTGAAGCATTCTGTAATCAAGGTGCACGTACACCGCGCCGTCTGCAGTTAGTAGGTCTCTCATCAAAACTAGGCGCTCATAGATCATGCTTAGAAAACTATCCGCCCCTCGTCCCCACGTATCCCGATAAGCAATCTGCTCCAGCAGATTCGGCTCCTTATGGAAGGTCTCGCCGCCGATCTCGATGTCCATCGAGAAGTCGGCGCCGACATCGAACGGCGGATCGATGTAGATCAGCTTCAGCCCGCCGGCGTCCTCGATCTGGCGGCGCAACGCACCGGACTTGAGCGAGGACAGGATCAGCTTGTTGTCGCCCCAGATCAGTTTGTTGGTCCAGCCTTGCGTCTGGCGGCCGCGCGCGTCAAACAGTTCGCCCTGCGTGCGGGTTTCCGCGCGCGGCTCGTCGATATGCTCCAGCGTCTGGAACGGCAGCACCGCGGTGCAGACCTCGGACGACTTGCCGTTCCACACCAGCTCCACTTCGCGCTTGTCCTCGAACAGGACGAACCGGTAGCGCTCCGGCAGCGGCTTGCCGGCCTGGATCAGCTGGATCAGGTCGCGCTTCTCGGCGTCGGACAGTTCGTAGGCAAGGCGGGATTTGCTCACAGCAGCTCCGGTCGGTTTGCGGCGATCCACGCGCGCACGTCTTCGAGCAGGCGGGTGCCGGCGGCGATCGCCGCGTCGGCTTCGGACGGGTCGGGGTCTTCGCCGAGGTAGTCGACGGCGTGCCGCTTGCGGCGCAACGCGTCGAGCACGGGAATACGACTCCGGTCCACGCCGATGGTGTGCACGAGCGCCTGCACCATCGTCATGTGATGGCCCGGCTCGGACGTGCTCGGACGCCAGCCATTCGCGAACAGTGCCGCCTGCGCCGACTGAACGATGGCGGTATACGCGCAGATGTAACGCGTTCCATTCGAGACCGTCGCGAGACGGGCGTCGCGCAGATTGCGTTCGGCCGCGACCAGCAGTTTGGCCACTTCCTCGCGATTCGCGGCATGAGGTTTGAGGCGGCCGATGCTGGCGAGATTCTCAAGCGTCATTGATCGCCCCGATCAATGGAATCACCGGTCCGCGCAACACCCGTGCGACGAAGGCACTGTCGTTCCGCCGCTTTTTCCACCCTGCAGGATCGAGCACGATCGGATTGACCGCGCGCCCCAGACGCGGCTCGAGCTCGTGCATGGCACCGACGACCTCGGCGAAGTCGATGTCACCGACGATGATCAGGTCGACGTCGCTGTGCGGTCCGGCGGTGTCGGCCGCGATGGAACCGAACACGAAGGCGATATCGATGCGCGACGACAACGGCGCCAGTGCCTCGCGCAGCACGTCGGCGAGCCCGACGGTCTTGCGCACGATCCCCTGGACCTCGGGAAAGATCGGGCAGGCGCGATCGGCGCGGTAGCGGACCAGGTTGCCAACCCGTTCGGACATGATCAGCCCGGTCTTGCGCATGCGCGCCAGTTCACGGTGCGCGGTGCCGACGCTCAGCCCGGTGAGGCGTTCCAGCTCACGCACGTGGAAGCTGTCCTCGGGCCGCATGTACAAGACCGCCAACAGCTGCAGGTGGTAGTTGGAAAACAACAGTTTCGCCGCGTCGGTGGGCGAAGCCCTGCGTTCGGGGAGGGGCGTTTTCATATGGAGAACAAACGTAGTCCATTTGAGAACACCCTGCAAGCGCGATCACTGGAAGTCCCGAAAGCCCGCCGCCAATGCGGCGAACGACGTCGGCGGTTGGCGCTCGAATCCTGCCTGATCGACATAGACGAATCGATACGCCGGACCGCCATCGGCCAGACTCGCTGCGGTCGCGTCCTCGCACCACTGCCGCAGGCGACCCATCTTCTGCGGCAGGTCGATTTCCTCGCGGCCCTTGGTCTCGATGATCCACACGCGCTCGTCCGGCGTCTTCACCAGGAAGTCCGGCACGTAGTTGGCGAGATCGCCGTTGGCGCGCACGTAGTCGAGCTTGAAGCCGACGGCAAGATAATTCTTGGCGAAGGCTGTGATATCGGGGGTTTCGTCGAGGAAGCGCGCGAACTTCAGTTCGAAGCCGCCACCGGTGGCTTCCGGAACGATCTTGTTGAAGATCGAGCGCTTCGCGGGCCAGTACTCGCGGTTGCCGGTGCGGAACGGACGCGCGTTGCGCAGGCGGATGCGATCCTCGATGCGCGAACTGCCGGCGTCGCGCACCGTGAGCGCATTGATGCCGGCCTTGAAGCTGTCGAACACGATCTTGCCCGCGTCCGCCTCGGACAGGTTGCGCAGCACGACGGGATCTTCGAGCGCGACCGGCCCGCCTTCGAACAGACGCTCGCGAAGGAAGTCGCGCACACGCGGATAGAGCAGGTCGTAGCCACCGACCAGGCGCATTTCCTTCAGCAGCTGCCGCGCGAAGAAGCCGACGACCGATCGATAGTCGACCGGCCCGAGTCCATCGAGCTCGATGCGGTGATGCTCGGCATCGTCGAGCATGGTCTTGAACACGATCTCGCGGGTCTCCTCCGGCGAGAAAGGCTTCAGCGCAATCCGTCGCTCAGGAAAGGTGGCCACGTCGAGAGCCGCCAGGTCCTTGAACTCGCGGCTGAAGCGGCGGCTGAGCTTGGGAAGCACGATGTCGAGTGCGTCGAGGTCCTTGTCGGCGTTTTGCGCATCGACTTCGACCACCAGCGATTCCTCGCGGCGGGGGTCAGCTCCCATCGGTTTGCGTTCGAACTCCACGCCCTCGGTCTTGATCGACTCGACGAAGTCCATGAATGCCGAGGTGCCCATGACCGAGACGTACTCGGGCAAGTCACTGCCGAAATACATGCGGCGCAGGCCGCGGCCGAGGGTCTGCTCGGGAAGGATGTTGCTCTTCGAGGAATATGCACGTAGCCCCACGATGGTGGTGACATTGCGCACGTCCCAGCCTTCCTTGAGCATCAACACCGACACGATGGCGAGATAGGGACTGTTCCACGAGTCGATATCATTGGATTGCCTTCGAAGCAGTTCCAGCTCGTCCTTGGCTTTGCCGCTTCCCGATTCGGAGATCTCGCCGTTCCGCTTGGTGTGGATGACCAGCACTTTGCCTTCCAGCTCGGGTGCGGTGCGTTCCAGATAGCTTCCGACCTCGTCGCAGTTCTTCGTGTCGTCCACCATCACGAACAGCACGGCTTTCTTGCCAAGGGCCTTGTGTTCGGCATGCGTCTGCCGCCATTCCTCGATACCCAGACGCAGATAATCGTCGAACCGCTCGCTGAAGATGGCGCTACTGTGCTCCTGCAGGCGCGCGATGCTCGGCGCGTCCGGCAAGGTCGGATGCTTGACGACATTCTGATGAATGGCTTCCACCAGCGGATAGTCCGACACCGTCTGGACGAAGATTGCGCCATTGTCGTGCTTGGGTGTGGCCGTCACGTCGATCTGCAGTGCGAGCCGGCCATCTTTCTGCAGCATGCGGTGATGAATGTCCTGGATGCTCTTGAACCAGGCCATGCGCTCGTCGTGGACGTGGTGGGCCTCGTCGTTGAACACCGCGAGTTCGTCGATTTCGCGCACGATCTCTCCAAGATCGGTGCGGCTGTCGGTGGTCCTGCCAACTGGCTTTGGCCCGAACGGACTGAGGAAATAGTCGCGCAGGTCGTCGTCTTCGAGCGAAGGATCGAGTACGTCGCCGAGATAGACGCGGTGGATGTTTGTAAGGAACAGGTTCCCGACCGGCCGCACGATGCGAACCTCATCCTGGATGTGTAGGGTGAGCTGGAAGTCCTCGCGCCAGTTTCGTCCGTCGACGCCATTGTCGGGCAGGACTGGATCCTGGAAGAAGATCCTCAGGCCATCGAAGTCGCTGCGCAGCCGATCCAGCACGATGATGTTGGGCGCGATCAACAGAATATTGCGAGCGAGCTGAGAATCCGGCTCGTACAGGCGATGAAAGTAGCTCCACGCGATGAGCAGCGAAAGAACCTTGGTCTTGCCGGCTCCGGTCGCCATCTTGCAGACGTAACGTGGCCAGTCTTCGGGGAACATGCTGGCCGATACCGCGCCCGAAGCATCGAAGCGCATCAGGTCGAATTTGTCGCGCGCGCCTTTGACGTCGTACAGCCAGATCACGGTCTCCACTGCCTCGCGCTGTGCGAAGTAGTAGCGAAACTCCGTCATCGTGGTGTCGCCTTCCTCGATGAGGTGCTCTGTATGGAACCACCACTTGAGCAGAGCCTGGGAGGTCGTCGAAGCGCCCGGATAGCCATCTTCCCGCCAGCGGCTGACGTCTTCGCGGATCTTCGCTACCAGGGGAGGCAGCAGTTTCTCGTATGCAGTGGTACGAAAACTCTCATCCGCAGGGAACCACCGCGTGGATGCGGAGGGAATGGCATATGGGGAGCCAGGGAATCTTGGATGGAGTGCCATCGTCGACGGCCAGAACCAGGGAGAAGGCCAACTATAGCGAAGCAAGCGGCACGGAGGGCCAAGGCCCCAGGTATTTTTGCCGTCCGCCCTTGAATTCCGACTCGGAGGAGCGTGGCTGCTCAGCACACGCGGTTCTCCGGATGGAATCCTCTGCTTGCGGCAATCCGTTGCTTGTGGAAGATTGCGATGTGCCCGGTCGCCATTTTGGTGCGTCGGCGACGTCGACAGGGGAGTTGTAATGCGAAGCATCCTGGTCATTGCGCTTGTTGCCAGTGCGGCATCTGCGCCGTGCCCGTCGTTTGCGGCGCGCAGTCCTGCCGCGACCACCGAGCGGATTGCACCGGTCGTCGCGACGAGGCGGGCGATCGAAAGCGCACGCGAATTTCTGCAGGACAACGATCTGTCGGCTGCCGCTGCCGGCTTCGATGGCGCGATCCGCTCGGTTGGCTTCGACAAGCTGAAGCCGGGTGAGCAGTATGCTGCGCTGTCGACTGCCGGAGCGATCGCCGCGCAGCAGCGCGACCATGCGACAGCACATCCATTGCTGATGCGCGCCACCGGCTATGAGCAGGCAACCGGATCGGACTGGCACAACCGCCTGTATGCGGCCTACGCATTGCAGGACTATGGCGACAGCGCGCGATCCATTGCGACGATCGCAAAGCGCTGGCCGCGGACGCTTGCGCATATCAACGATGTGGCGATCTTCAATGTGGCCCATCGCCTGGAGTCTGCCCAGGATTCATCCGGCCTTTGGATCGATCTGGTCGCCAGCCTGTTTGACGCGCACTGGACTGCCGATGGCATGCAGCCGAACGAACTGTGGCGCGATCTCGTGCGGATCAATGTCGCGCGAGGCTCGCTCGACAAGGCCATCAAGGTCGCATCGCGCATCGATTCGGCATCCGTGATGCTTGCCGTTCAAGTCGAAAAGCGTTTCGATCGTGTCACCCGAGGTTTGAACAGGCCGATCGACATCGAGCGCATCGCGCAAGCGGAACTCGAGCGCATTCAGGCGAGCGTGCGCGCGAAGCCCGATAGTCTTCAGCGCTGGATCGACCTGCAGTACGTGATGCTCCGCATGCTGCAGCACGAACAGGTGCTCGCGAATTGCGACGAGGTCATCGAACGCGTCCGGAGTGGCGACGGTGCGTCGCTGTATACGGACTTCGACAGCAAGTATTCGTGGGTGCTTGACCTCAGAGCATCCGCACTGGTCCGCCTCGGGCGCTGGGATGAAGCAATCCGTCAGCAGGAGCAGGCGCGACGGCGTCCGGAGTCCGGAAGCATGAATGTCAGCCAGTCGCTCAACCTGGGGCAGCTCTATGTGCATCTGGACCGGCCTGCGGATGCGCGTGAAGCCGTTGCCGAACTGGGCCAGATGAGTGCGTATGGGCGCATGCAGCTCGAGGTGGTCAGGCTCGCTGCGTCGGTCCAGGAAAACGACGAGGGTGCGATCGAAACCCATCTCGCGTTCCTGCGCGAGCATCGTGCGGACGCGATCGAGACCTATCAGCGCGGGCTGCTCTGGGTGGATCGCCTCGATGCGGCAGCGGACCTGCTGGTCGAGCGCCTGCGCAGCGACACCTGGCGCAGTGATGCATTGGTCGCAATGCAGGACTATCCCGAGATGATCCGTACTGCGAGCCAGCAAACGTTGTATGAACGCTGGCTCAGCGTCGTCGCAAGGCCCGAAGTTCAGGCCGAGCTGCGCAAGTTCGGGCGAACCATGCAGGTGAATCTCGCCCCGCCGCGGATCTGAGCCGCTGCGCGCTCGCGACCGGGCCAGTTGTCGTCTGGTGGTGCCTTTCGCTACCGCCGGTGAATGACGGGGGCCTCCTCGAACAAGCCGCCACACCTCGCATGCGCCAGTCCGCCCTGGCGTGTTGGCCTGCCGCGGCACGAAGGTCGTTTCGAGATCGCCACGAACGCCGGTGAAGAGCCGAGCGTGATCCTGACCAAGGTTGCCGCCGGCAAGGACACCTACGGCTACAACGCCGAGACCAGCGAATACGGCGGCAGGGTCGAGATGGGCATCCTCGATCCGACCACGCGTTACGCGCTGCAGACCACCACGTCTATCACAAGAGCCACGCAGCGATGCGGGATTTTTCGTGAGCAGCGCCCGTGAACTTCCGGCTGCGCGACTCGCGCTGCGCAGCCGGCCGGACGGTAGTCGACAACGAAGCCCGTGGGGCAAGGCGGCGGCACACCATTCCATGCGCAATCGGGTCTGTCGCTCCTGCCGAGAACCAGTCCAATGGTGGCGTGATGGACTGCGAGCCGGCAGCTGCCGTTACTGGAAGCCGTCGCGGAAGATGAGGTCCGAGGACAGGCGCAGCACGCCGGTGTGGTAGCTCGGCGTGGTGTTGTTGTAGAGCGTTCCGGCGATGACCGGGCGTTCGCCGGACAACACCATCGCTGCGGGAGTATCGAAGGTGTCGCCGTCGGCGTTCATCGGGTAGCGGGCGCGTCCGTTGCCGTCGAACGTCGTGTCGGGTGTGCCGTCGAAGGCCATGCGGGCGACGAGGAAATCGGTCTTGGCCGTGCCGTTCGGGTCGATCCATCCGGCCGCGACGAGGCGCTGGTCGCTGCGCATCGCCAGGGTGGAGATGCGTGAGCCCTCCTCCAGCGAAAGATCGACAAAGCCGTTGTTGCCGAACGTGGTCGCAATCGACCCTTCGTTGGCCAGCGCAAGTACGCCGGTGGCGCGCGGGGAGTTGCGGTTGATCGCGATGAAAATGCGGCGTTGCACGAACCCCCCTGTGAGGATGCGGACTGCACTGACGATCGCTTCAGCGCCCCAGTCTCCACTGAAGCCGGTGTTCGCGCGCACGAGGCCGCCGTTGCCGAATCCTGCGTCGGCAATGCCGTTCGCGCCGAGCCGCGCCACCATCGGGCGGTCGTCGACACCGACGCCGCGCGTGCGACCGGCAATGAGGATGCGGCCGAGGTCGTCCAGCGCGATTGCGGTGGCGATCAGCGATTCGTCACTGCCGATCAGCGTCCATCCCTGGTTGCCGAACGTCGTATCGATCGTGCCGTTCGGCATGACGCGCGCGACGAAGGCGTCGATACCGGTGCCGTCAAAGATCGAGCCTACGAAAAGAATGCGGCCATCATCGGCCATTCGCGCGGCGCGGAAGTCGACATCGCTGCCGGCCCAGCGCGTGATGTCGATGGTTTGCAGGCCATTCGGGCCGAACGCCGGATCCGGCGTGCCGTCCGCGCGTACCGAGAGCAACAGCGGTTGCTGGCCCATCGTGCCGGCGATCCGGCGCGTGACGAGGACGAGGGTGCGACCGCCAGAGAGCGCGAACACGGCGGGCGCGCGCTCGCCAATCTGCGAGGTCGGATCGATGTCGAACTGCGCAATGCCTCCATTGCCGAATCCGGCGTCGAGGGAACCGTTTGCGCGGAACCGCACGAGGCTGACGGCATCTCGCTGCTGCGGGGTCGGAAAGCTGGTCCAGCCGGCGACGACGACGCTGCCATCGGTGCCGGTGCTTACCGCGTTCGTTTCGGACTGGATGGTGGACGACGGCCATGAATGGATCGCGCGCCCCTGATTGCCGAACAGCGGATCGCCGTCGCCGTCGCCGGCGAGCGTTGGCATTGCTGGATAAAACAGGGCGGCGCCGAGGAGGGCGTGGCGCAAGTGACGGGAAACAGTCATTGCCTGACTCCGGAGAGGGTTACCGTCAGTTACGGCAAGCGATGGCAGCGGGGGCCATGCAAGGGGTCAGCGCGCCGGCATCGGCCCGCGCGGGCGACGGTTCGAGCGAAAGCCGAGAAGACGCGCGGCCCATGCGTGGCTGCGAAGAGGCTGCTCCATTGCCGGCCTCAGGATCATGACCGGGGCCTTGGTCGCCGAAGGGCCGAAAGAGCAGGAAGCGCACTGCGGCCCAACGATCGCTGGCCCATCGCAAGTCCCTTTCCCGTGACTGGATGGAAAAGGAGAAACATCCATGCGCGTGCGACCGATGCTTGTTCGACTGTTGCTTTCCCTGGGTCTGGGCGCGGCGATGTCGGCGAATGCCGCGACATTCGTCGTCACGCGTGCCGATGACCCGGTGCCGGGCGGATGCCTGACGGGCGACTGTTCGTTGCGCGAAGCGATCAACGCCGCGGCGATCACGCCGGGTGCCGATACGATCGTTCTCGCGGCGGGTCTGTACAGCGTCACCCGCGGCGAGCTTGCGGTCAGCGGCGATGTCAGCATCGAAGGGGCCGGCTCCGCATCGACGCGTATTGTCGGGTCAGGTACCTCCGTACTGCTGCGTTCGACCGCGCTCAGCACGATGACCCTGCGCGGCATGCAGCTTGCGAGCGATCTGCTCGCGGCATTCGGTGACGGAGGAAGTGTCGTCCTGCGCGACATCCTGGTCGCCGACACCGCGACCTCGGTCGGTCTGGATTCCGGAACCGGTTTTGCGTCGATACGCATCGACGAGTCGCGGATCGCCGGGAAACTCATATGTCTTGGCACCTCGGGAAACTGTTCTGCCGCCGACAGTGAATTCGGCGAAGTGCTGGTCAGCGGCGAGCAGATGACTCTCACTCTGGATCGCGTGGAAGTGGCAGGCACGGCGAGCGAATTCGGCGTGGCGTTCCAGAGCAATGGCACGGCGACGATCCGCGACAGCACGATCCGCAACCAACCCTCGCCACTCAGGCTCAATCCGGTCGGTGGCGCCCGCGGCGACCCGGTGCTGGTCCAGCGCACGCGCTTCATCGGCAACCGCGGTCCGATGCTGGGCAGTCGCGATGGCATGGTCACGCTGGAGGATGTCGAGTTTCGCGACAACATCGTCGGCAATGATTATCTCTCGGCACCGGCCGTGCTGTTTGCGCAGTCAGGCCCCGAGTGGCGCATCAATCGCGCGCTGTTTGTCGGCAATCGCGGGGGTGGCGGCGGCACGATCGACGGTGCCGTGGTCGGCGTGATCGCCGGTGGCAATCTCGTGATGACCAACGTGACGTTCGCCGACAACACGTTCCGTACCGGCGTGGTCGGCGGTATCGGGCACGCGATCGGCGTGCGCGCCGGCACTACCGAGTCGACGATCGCGTGGATCTTCCATGCGACGCTGCGTCGTGCATCGTCGTTGACGCCGACCACGGTGGGTTCGCTGCTAAGCATCCGCGGCAGCGCGGCCAACGTGCGCGTGTACAACAGCCTGGTCGATGGCACCTGTGCGATTTCCGAAGGCGGCGCGATGTTCCAGGCCGTCGGCAACATCGAATCGACCGGTTTCACGTGCGGCATGAATTCCACGATCAACCAGCTCGGCGTTCCCGCCAGTGCGTTGACCATCGGCTCCCTGGCCAACCATGGCGGCTTCACGCGCACGTTCCTTCCAGCGGCCGGCAGCGCACTGATCGGCAACGCGTCGCCGACCTGGTGCCCGTTCACGTTCGGCATCGACCAGCGTCGTTACGTACGCCCGACCAGCTGGGTCGGCTGTGACGTCGGCGCCGTCGAGGCCGGCGCCGTCAGCGACCTGCTGTTCGCCGACGATTTCGAGTAGTGCTTGGCGCGAACCGAGACAACCTTTCACGCCGCGACCGCGCGTTCTCGGGACGCCGTTATCCCGTGGCATCTCGTGAACGTTGCGTAACGGCTTCAGGTCGATTGCGCAACGTCGCTGATCAGTCGAATCCGTTCGCGAAGATCCTGTCGCTGCCGGCGACGTCCAGCGTGATGTCGTCGAACCATCCGGTGACACTGCCCGGTTGCGTCAAGCCGCGGTCGACGACGACCAGCGAAGGTGGTCGGCCCCGGCACATGGATGCACTGCGACGGGCGCACTGAATCGATGTCGTCCGACGTCACGAAAACGGAGTCGGTTGCGCCGAGTTTTTTTCTGCGCAGCGCGCATGCTCCAGCTGGAATCCGTGTCGACTGACCCGGTCGACAGCGGGGCGTCGCCATCGAAATCTCGATTCAACATGGGCGGCAGCAATGCGGGACTGCATACGCGCCGAGGTCGGCGGGTCCGTGCCGGTTGGCGACGCTCGGCCGGTCACTGCCGGGCCGCAGGACTCGATCATTGATCCGCAGCGGAAACAAGCCGCTGCCGCTGCCGCGTCGTGGGCGGCGCAGAGTCGCCGTCCGGTTCGTCGACAGGTGTCCCGGCGTGGCGATTCGCGTGTCGATGAGGGTTGCCGCGCGTGGCCCTTGGCGCGGTCGTTTGCCGTGAGAAAAATAGCCCGGGGAATTCCGGAACTCAAAAGGCGCTCGACATGGCACGGTACCCGCTTCGACCAATCCTCGGCATGCTCTGGTTGGTGATGGCCTGGCTCTCGTTTCCAGCCGCCGCGTCGAACCATGCAGTGGTGCAGCAGCTCAGCGCGGTCGCGTCCGGCCAGGGCGAAGCGGGCGGGCTGTTCGGCTGGTCGGTCGCGGTCGATGGCGACCTCGCGGTGGCGGCGGACGTGCGCGTTTCAGCCGGCCTGCCGGCACGTATCCGCACCTACGCGCGCACCGGTACGAACTGGGTCTACCAGCCCGGACAGGACATCGAGATCCCTGGGGATTCCGGAGCGAAGCTGTCGTTCAACGACGGGACCTTGGCGCTCACGGCCTTCGATTCCGTTGCCTCACGTGGCTACGTGCGGATCCTTCGCCATACCGGAACGGGCTGGGATTCGGAAGCGGGACTGTCTTCGACAGCCGCGGTATTTGATGCGGTGGCCACCAACGACCGTATTGCGGTCGTGGGCGAATGGAGCTACGACGGTGCGGCTGGCGCCGATCAGGGCCGTATCCGGATCTTTCGACGCCAACCCGCAGGAAACTGGAACTCGCAGACCCTGATACCCACCACACCGCAAGCGGGAGCGCTGTTTGGTTGGTCGGTGGCGATCGTCTCCGGTGCGATCGTGGTCGGCGCGCCGTTCGAAACTGTCACCGATGGTGCAGGCACACACACGCGCGCCGGAGCCGCCTACGTCTATGAGTTGACGATCGACACGTGGAACGAGGTCGCACGGTTGATCGAACCGCAAAGTGGCAGCCATGCGCAGAACCGCTTCGGCCACGTCGTCGCGATCAGTGGCGCCGATCCCGGCACACCGGACCGCCTTCTGGTCGGTCGTGCATCGAATGCGGCCAATGCGCGGACAGGCATCGTGCGCGGCTATCGGCGCCTGGCGGGCACGTGGACACCCGGACTGACAATAACGGCGGCCACGCCGAGCACCACGGACCAGTTTGGTTGCTCGCTCGCCATGGATGGCGACTGGGCGGTCATCGGCGTCTGCGCCAGCGCGAGCGCGGGCACCAATGCCGGCGCGGTACTGGCCGTGCGTTTCAACAGCGGCTTCACCGCAGTGAATGGCAGCATCCTGCACACCGATCCGCAGGCCAGTGCAGGCGAGTTTTTCGGCAGCAGTGTCGCGGTCGATCGTGAAGGACCGACCCTGGTTGCGGGCAATCGAAGAGCCGACGTGTACGGGAATGAAGACCAGGGCGTGGTGCTGGTCACCCGCACCCCGCTCCTTGTAGCGCCTTCGCTGACGCGCGCGATCGATCTTGGCCAGGGCCTCACCGATGCGCGCGCTTCCGAGGTCGCTGTCGATGGCGACACGGTCATCATCGGTGCGCGCAGCGAAAACGTCGGCATTCAGCACGGTCGCGGCGCAGCCTATGTGTACCGCCGCCAGGGCAATGGCGCGTACGCATTGGAAGCGCGTCTGCTCGCCCCCGATGGAACAGCGTCGGATCTGTTCGGCACGGACGTCGCACTCAAGGGCAACATCGCGCTGATCAGCGCGATCGGCCATTCGTCTCTCGGTCAGGAAGGCGCAGGAGCTGTCTACGCCTTCCGTCGCGACGGCAGCGCATGGACCCTGGAAGCGCAATTCCTGCCGCCTGCGCCGCTGGCGGGAGGCCGGTTCGGCCGGGGTCTCGCGTTTGATGGCGTTACCGCATTGATCGGCGAGAACGCCGCGAACACCACGGTACTGGAGCGATCCGGCGATGGCGCGTGGACACCGGTGCAGGAAATTGCGCATCGAGGCTGGAGTGCCCAGGTACAGGGTGATACGGCAATGCTCGGCGATTTGTTTGCCAACGCGAATGTCGGCGCAGTGGCGATCTACTCGCGCATCGCTGGAAGCTGGCAGCCTGCGGGCGTCCTCTCCGGATTCAACGCGAATCAGCTCTTCGGCACCGGAGTTTCGCTCTCCGGCGACCGAGCGGCGGTCGCCAGCGAGGACTTCACCGTGCCGGTACAAATCTACCGCCGCAATGGTTCAAGCTGGTTGCCCGAAGCAAGCCTGCTGCCTGTCGATGCGACCGCGGAAACCCAATGCTATCGGGTGGCACTCCAAGGTCCGACTCTCGCCCTCGGTTGCTGGAATCCCGCTGGGATTGGCGAGGGTGCGGTCTACGTGTTCGAGCGAAGCGGTGCACTCTGGTCGCAATCACAGAAACTCACGCTCGCGGATCCGAAACCGTTCGACCAGTTCGGCAGCGCGCTTGCTTTCGGCGAGGGTTCGTCGCTGTTCGTCGGCGCCATCGGCCGCGATGTCGACTTCATGAGTCAAGGCGCGGTTTATCTCTACCGCGATGATGTGCTGTTCAAGGATGGTTTCGAGTAACCGTGGAGGTCGCGGCATGTTTGCCGCGACTTTGCGCCTTTGATCGCTTCACGCCGCGACCAGCTTGGACACGCAGGTGGCAGGGCCCTCTTCGCGACGCGTGCCCGCCCTGTGCTCGTCCGCCAGGATCCGGAGCGTGGTCTGCGGGACGACCTTGATTCCGACCTGCAGACGACGTTGAACTCTCCTCTGCCCAGCTGTCGGGCCGGATCTCCTGCTCGTCTCCGATACGGATCGGTGCGAGCACGAGTCATCGCTGCGGTGACGTCGGCGGCAACGAATCGAGCAGCCTCCGGGCTGCGCGCGTGCGACCGTGCTCGGCGCCGAGTGCGCCGAGCAGGATCGAATGCGCCTCGGTCAACTCGATCCTCGCTTCATCGGCGCGCCCGAGTTCCATGAGCATCTCGCCGCGGAACAGGCGCATCAGACCGCGCTCGGGGCGTCCCTGCATCGTTCGCTCCGAACGTTCCAGCGCCTGGTCGATCAGCGGCAATGCGTCGACCGCGCGGCCCTGCCTGAGGGTCGCGTCAGCGATCGCCGCCAGTGTGGTCAGGGCGGACGGATCATCCTCGCCACGCGTGCGCACTTCCACGGCGTGGACCGCACGCAACTGGCTCTCCGCTTCCGCGGGCTGGCCGAGCTTGAGCAGATCGTTGGCGATATTGAATCGGGTGACAAGCGCGCTCTGGTGATCTTCGCCGAGCCGGCGTTGCTGGATCGGCAGCACCGCGCGGAACAACGCGATCGCTTCGGTCTGGTTGCCGCGGCTGCTCAGCAATACGCCCAGCTCGTTCTGTGCGCCGAGGGTCTCCGGGTGCTCATCGCCAAACACCCGCTGGTTCAACGGCAGGAGTTGGCGCAACAAGGTTTCCGCCTCGTCGAGCCGGCGCAGCGAACGCAGCGCGCGCGCCTCGCCCTTCATGCTGCGCAGCGTATCGGGCGCGTCCTCGCCTTGGGCGCGCTGGCCGAGCGCGACCGTCGCCCGGAACAAGGCCAGGGCCTCGTCCGCGCGGCCGCCCGTGAGCAGCATGTGGGCGCGGCTGTTCTGCGCCCTCAGGGTATCGGCATGGCTCTCGCCGAGCGACCGGCGCATGCGCGCCAGCACATCCTCGCTGGCCGCAAGTGCTTGCGCGTCGCGGCCGAGAAACCCCCACAGTTCGATCAGGCTGGTTTCCACATCGAGCACCAGCCCATCGTCGGCAGCGCGCGTCGAGCGCAGGTCCGCGAGCACGCTGGCATAGAGGTGCTCGGCGCGCTCATGCTCGCTGGCGTAGCGCGCGAGGTCTGCCAGGCGGACACGCAACGCGAACGAGCGCTCGCTGCGCACCGAATCGAAGCCCTGGCGCAGGGTCCAGGCCCGCTGGAGTTCCTGGTCGGCTTCGGCAACGGCGCCCAGACCGGCGTAGCCGGCGCCGATCATCTCGCGGACTTCCGATTCCAGCTGCGGCTCGTTGCGGAAGCGCTCGGCCACTGCGCCGCGCGCGAGGTCGAGCACTTTGTGCATCGATAGGTCGGCATCGCGAGTGCGGAACGGATTGGCATTGGCAAGAATATCGTCGGTCAGGAATCCGGTCACCGCGCGCGCACGCGCGGCCTCGCTTTCGGCGCGATCGCGTTGCTTGCGCAGGCGCTCATGGTCGAATGCCGCGAGCGCGATCATCGCAACGATCGCGAACATGCCGACGAACGCGGCCACGGGATTGCGGCGGATCGCGCAACCCATCGTGTAGGCCATGCCGCCACCGACCGTGGCAAGCGGGCGGCGCTCGAGCCAGCGACGCAGTTCGTCGGCCATTTCGGCAACCGATCCGTAGCGCCGTTGCGGATCCGGATGGCTGGCGCGCGCGACCACGGCGGCGAGTTCCCGGCGTCGCGACGCGGCCATCGGCATCCAGCCCGCCGGGTCCGCGGCGCGTGGCGGCGGCTCGCGGTCGTCATCGCGCGCGCGCTTCGTCGCCGACCCGGGCGTGGTGCTGTGGCCGGTTGCAGGCAGGGATCGACTGCGCAGCACGGCGTCGAGCAGCAGGCATAGCTGATACTGGTCCGATGCCGGACCGACTTCGGCGCCGGCGCGTTGTTCCGGACTCGCCCAGGCCGGCGAGTAGGCGCGCGCCACGTCGCTCTCGCCGGCCAGGGTGGCAATGCCGAAATCGAGCAGCTTGGCCCGGCCATCGCCATCGACGAGCACGTTGGCCGGCTTGATGTCGCGGTGGATCAGCAGGCGGCCATGGGCGAAACCCACCGCATCGATCACCTCGAGCAGCAGGCGCAGGCGCGCCTCGACATGCAGGCCGTGGGCGCGGACATGTTCGTCGACGCGCTCGCCTTCGACCTGCTCCATCGCGAACCACAGGCGGCCGTCTTGCTGCTGGCCACCGTCGATCAGTCGCGCGATATGCGGGTGGCGCAGTTCGGCCAGGATCTGGCGTTCGCGCAGGAACATCTCGTGGCTGCGCTCGCCGCTGCGCTGCGCGAGACACTTGATCGCGACGGTTTGACGGAAGGCGCCATCGTCGCGCTGCGCGCGATACACGATCCCCATGCCACCCGCTCCGATCGCTTCCTCGATGCGGAATGCCCCGACCCGCGTGCCCGGCGCAAGGCGTTCGGCGTTCTCGATGCTGATGGCAAGCGATCGCGCGAGCGGACCGCCCAGCAGCGCGCCGGGCTCGAGCAAATCAAGCGGGGAAGAGTTGTCCGAGCGCATGGCATCCCGTGGCGATTCCTGCATACAACACGTGTTGCCGGCTCATCCCGCCAGAATCTCGCCGAGACGTGCGCGTGCGTCGGCAAACAGGCGCTGCGAGCTGCGCAAGGGCAGGTCCAGCGTCTCTGCCGTTTCGGCTTCGCTCAAGCCCGCAAACACGCGGCACTCGACCACCTGCGCGAGGCGCGGATCGGTTTGCGCGAGGCGGGTCAGCGCCTGGTCCAGCTCTAGCAGGTGTGTAGCCTGCACATCGGCGGCGACATCGGTTTCCGACAGGGTGACTTCGATCGCACCGCCGCCACGCTTCCGGGCCAGTCGATCGCGCGCGTGGTTGAGCATGAGCTGGCGCATCGCGCGCGCGGCGAGTGCGAGAAAGTGCTGGCGGTTGAGTACGCCATCGGCCCCGGCGCGCGACAGGCGCAGATAGCACTCGTGCACGAGCCCGGTGGCATCGAACGTTGCACCGCCAGGGCCATGCAGGACGCCGCGCGCGATCCGGCGCAGATCATCGTAGATCAGCGCGACGACGCGATCCCAGGCGTCGGTTTCGCCTGCACGTGCGCGCTCGAGCAGTTCGGTGACCTCGCTCATGGCTCTCTACGTCTGCGCCTGGCCGTGTGCCGCGTCCGATCATAGCCGAGCGGGTTCAACGAAACGCAGCGCTGGCGGGTTCCCTGGCGAAACCGGGTTCATGGAGGCAGACCCCGTTGCAGGAGATGCCCGTGTTGCGATTGCTCATTGTTGTTCTCGCGTGCGGTGCGAGCCTGGCCGGCACGACGAGCCGTGCCGCGACGTTCACGGTCGACACCACGGTGGAAAACGCATCGCTGAGCGCGTGCACGGCGGCGCCGGGAGATTGCTCGTTCCGCGGCGCTCTGGCCGCGGCGAATGCCACCATCGCGTTCGACACGATCCTGTTCGACATTCCGATGACCGATGCAGGGTGCACACCGGCTACAGGAGTTTGCCGCATTCGCGTCGGTGCGGATTTCACGATCACTCAACCCGTGCTTGTCGACGGCTACAGCCAGGCTGGCGCATCGCCGAACACGATTCCTGCTCCGGGCGCGAATGACGCCCGGATCAAGATCGAGATCACCGCAATCGAGGGATTCAATTCGTTTCGCCTGTTCAACATCCGGGCGAACACCGAATTTCGCGGGCTCGCGATTTTTCTGCCCACGGGCGGCATGATCAACGGCTTCGGTGAGGCCGATCGGCTCGTGATGCGCGGCAACTGGTTCGGTGTGCAGGCGTCGGGCGCATCACCCGATTACAGCGGCAACGGGTTCGTGTTTTCGCTGGCCGCGTTGTTCACCGATGTGCTGATCGGCGGCCCGACGCCTGCCGATCGCAACGTGATCGCCGGGAGCGGACGCGATCTGGACAATCTGCCGGGCGGCGGCGGCGCCGATATCCAGGCGCGCAGCATCGCCGCCGGTCAGGTGAGCGGGCGGGTACTCGTCCAGGGCAACCTGTTCGGGCTGGCGCCCGATGGCATCGAGCCGCGTCCCCTGCGTGATGCCGTACGCGTGTTTACCGGATTCGTGGTGCCGACGCCGCAGATCGAGATACTCGACAACCGTTTCGTGCGCCCGGTCCGCAGGTTCGGCGGTGGTTTCGGTGGCGCCTTGCGCTTGACCAGCTCACAAGCCATGAATGCCACGACGCGCATCCAGGGCAACCTGTTCGGGCTCGCCGTGGACGGCACGCGGATCGGCGTCGAGCGCGACCACATCTTTTTCGACACTGGCGGCTCGACCCAATCCCAGCGCGTGCTCATAGGTGGCCTCGGTGCCGGCGAGGGCAATGTGTTCGCCGCCGGATTCCGCCAGAGCGCCAGCGATCTCGGTTCGGCTGTGCGCCTGCCGACCGGGGCGCTCGGCACGTTCGTCGAGTTCGTCGGCAACCGCATGCTCGGCAATGCCGGCATCGGCCTGGATTTTCCAAACTCCAGCGCGGGCGGGGGCATTGTGTACGGACGTACGCCCAATGATGCCGACGACGCCGACACAGGCGCGAACAACCAGCAGAACCATCCGCGCATCAGTGCGTACTCGGTGACCGGCAAACAGTTCAGCGTGACCTACCGGGTCGACTCGGCTGCGGCCCATTCCGCGTATCCGCTGCGCGTGGATTTCTACAAGGCACTTGGCGACGAAGGCGAGGTCCTGCTCGGCAGCGATGTCTATGCACTCGCGCAGGCGCAAGCCGACCGCTCGGTCACGCTCGCCGTTCCGCCCGGCGTCGCGCTCGGTTCCGATGATGTGATCGTCGCGATCGCGACCGACGCCGACGGGCGTTCGAGTGAATTCAGTTTCGATCCGGTCGCGCTGACGGTGACCGACTCGCCCGACCCGAATCCGGCCGGTGATCCGTTCACGGTCGATGTCCAGGCCCAGGCGCTGCAGGGTCCGTTCAAGCCCAACGGGATCGTCGAGCTCAGCATGAACACTTCGCCGCCGGCGACCTGCCTGATCGCGCTCGCGCCGCGGGCGGCGATCAACACCAGTGGCGGCAGTTGCAGCCTGATCGCACCGGTTGCCGGGACCCGCACGATCACGGCCACCTATCGCACCCTGCAAGGTGCGTTCGGCAGCGCGCTCGGCGCCGACGTGACTGCGCAGGCGACGCACACGGCAACGGTGCCCAATCCCGAACAGGTCGGCTTTCCGCGTTGCCGCCTGCGCGTGCTCGAGGGCTCCACCGCACAGATCCGCATCGAGCGGCGCAGCGGCGGCAACGTCGTGGTCGCTGCCATGCTCACGCACAGTGCGGGCACAGCCACGCCCGGCGTCGACTACAGCGTGCCGCCGGATCAGCTGCTGACCTGGGCGGTGAACGATCTCACGCCGAGGATCATCGCGATCCCGATCGCGGCCGACGCCGCGATCGAACCGGTCGAGACCTTCAGGCTCACGCTGGGTGAGCCGGTCGCGACCGCCTTGTTGCCGTTCGCGCACATCGATGTCGAGATAGTCGACCCGCTGGGCGACCTGCTGTTCAACGACGGTTTCGAGATCCCGGAGTGCCTGCCATGAACGTCGGGAACCCACTGAAGTCGACAGCGGCAATCGCGCAACGTGTGGCATTGCTGCTGTCTCTGTGTTCGAGCGCAATCGCGCAACCGGTCGAACCGGTGCTGATCAGCAACATAGAAGACGGCAACCAGGGATTGCTGCTGACCGATCCGGTGGCGGGACTGCCGACGCCGGTGCAGACCGCGTTCAACCTGCCCCCTGGCGCGCGGCCGCACGGCCTCGCATTCCTTGGCGCCCATGCGCTGTTCCAGGACTTCGTGCAGCCCGTGCTGTATCGCGCGCCGCTCGCAGGCACGAGCGCGAGCGCGATCACGTTGAATGGTCGCAGCACTGGCAGCGGCACGCTCGCGGTCGAGCCGCTCGGACGTTTCGCGCTGAGTGTGGGCGAATCCGGTCTGGGCGTGGGCGAAGCGGTCGTGATCGATTTCCGCACTGTGCCGCCGCAGGTCGCGACGATCGCCGGAAATCTGCGCGTGCTCACGTTTGTCACCGCAGCGATCGACTTCGCACCGGACCGGCGCGCATTCGTCTGCCACACGAACGGTGTGAGCGTGCTCAGCCCGCCCTACACGAGCGTGGACTTCACGATGGCATTCCCGGCGGTGATTCAATCGCCGTCGATGTGCCGGCTCAGTCGTGATGGCTCGCGCCTGTTCGTGACGCGCGTGCTGAGCGAAACCGTGCCATCGATCAACGGCGTGCGCACGACGGTGGCGCCGTACTCGACGGCCAGCACGTTCGTCGATCTTCCTGCGCCCGGCGATGTGCAAGGGCTCGGGCCGATGGCGGTTTCGCCGGATGGCCAGGCGCTGATCGTGGGCCAGCAGTTCCTGTTTCCACCAGCGTTCGCCGGCGCGCGCGCGCGTGCATTCCTGTTGCGCGCGCCGTTCATCCCTGGCGTGGTGTATCAGGAGTTGACCATGCCGCCGGGCGTGACCGGGATGGTCTGCACCGATCAGGGCAATGTCAGCGACTGTCCCGGCTTCGAGCATATCGAGGTCAGCCACGATGGTTCGCTCGCGATCCTGACCGGCAACAGCGGCGCTGACGTTGCCGGCGCGGCCGACCGCGTGCCGGCGGTGTTCATCCGCGATCCGTTCAACGATGCCACCCGTGTCAGTGTGGCCGTGCAGATCGGCGCACCCGGAGCCCCCGAAGGGCGTGGGGCCGGCGGCGTGCGCTTTCGTCCGGATCGCGTGTTCGCCGATTCGATGGATGGCACACCGTGAGCCGGCTTCGCAGCGCGATGTCGGCCGGTGGTTGCGCCTCGTCGCCCTGAACGTCGTCGCCGGCGCCCTCGCCAGCGCCGAAGGAGAATGCGGGTTTCCCGTTGACCCGTGCGGCAGTTCTCGTTTTCGACGTGAAACAGGGGTCATTCCCCCGCCCCCGCAATTCCGTACCATCCAGCCGCAGCGCGTCCGATTGCTGCCGCAGCCAGCGTGTGGCAACGTAGGATCGACGCGAGGGCACGATGGCGGAAATCACCGAACTGATCGGCAAGGCGCGCGCCGGTGACGCGCAGGCATCCCAACGCCTGTTCGCGACGCTTTACGACGAGCTGCGTCGGTTGGCCGCCAGTCAGTTGCGTGGCGACAACCGGATGCGGGCCACCTCGCTCGTGCATGAGGCCTATCTCAAGCTGGCCAACCATGGCCCGATCGAGGTCAAGGACCGCGGGCATTATTTTTCGGTTGCTGCACGCGTCATGCGCCAGATCGTGATCGACTACGTGCGCGCGCAGGCGGCGTTGCGACGCGGTGGTGATATCCAGTTCGCGTCGCTCGATACGACCGCGATGAACGCCGCCGCGCAAGGACGCGACGAGGAAGTGCTTGCGCTCGATGCCGCACTTGTGCGCCTGGAGCAGGTCGACGCACAGCTCGCGGCGCTGGTGGAGATGCGATTCTATGGGGGGCTTGAGCTCACCGACATTGCTGGCGTCCTTGAACGTTCGGAACGATCCCTCAAGCGCGACTGGCGGCGGGCACGGGCTTTCCTGCAACGAGAAATGACGGCAGCTTGAGTCATGACTTCGTCGAACGGCCGCTGGGCCGAGATCTCCGCCCTATTCGACGAGCTGGTCGAGCTGGGTGCGAAGCATCGAATCGACCGTCTCGAGGCGATCGATCGCAGCGAGCCGGAGCTGGCTGCCGAATTGCGCGCGCTGCTCGCTGCCGACGAGTCGGCAAGTCCGATGCTCGGCAGCGTCGCGGCCGACGTCGTCCCCGGGGTTCTCCGGCGCGAGAAAGACACGGTTCCCGGTGGCGGCATGGTTGGGCCATATCGGCTTTCGAGCATGCTTGGCGAAGGCGGCATGGGCGTGGTCTGGCTGGGCAAGCGGATCGATGGCGCCTACGAGCAGCAGGTCGCGATCAAGGTGCTCAAGCGCGGCATGGACAGCGAGGCCATCCTGCGTCGGTTCCTGCAGGAACGACGCATTCTCGCGCGCCTGCATCATCCGCATATCGTGCGTCTGCTCGATGGAGGCATGAGCGCCGACGGGCGCCCGTACTACGTGATGGACTACGTCGACGGGCAGCCGATCACCTTGCATGCGCAACAGCATCGTCTCGGAATCGCTGCGCGCGTTGAACTGCTGGCCAAGGTCGCCGATGCAGTCGCCCATGCCCACGCGCAACTGGTCGTCCATCGCGACCTGAAACCCTCCAACCTGCTGATCGACAGCGCCGGCGAACCGCGGGTGCTCGACTTCGGCATCGCCAAGCTGATCGAGGAGAGCGGCGACCAGACCATGACCGGCACCGGTCTGCGGGTCATGTCACCGGCTTACGCGGCACCCGAGCAGATCCTCGGCGAACCGATCAGCACGGCCACCGACGTGTACTCGCTCGGGCTGATGCTGTGTGAATTGCTCGTTGGCGTGTTGCCGCATCATCGCCGTGGCGCAACACCGGCGCAGCTCGTTCAGGGGATGGCCCACGAAACGACCGACCTTGCAAGCGTGCTCGCCGCGCGCCTTGCCGATGAACGCGTCGCCGAACTCTACGGAACAGGCAGCGATGCGCGTCAGCTGGCGCGCGCGCTCAGCGGCGATCTGGACATCATCATCGCGAGCGCATTGCAACGGGAGCCCGAACGCCGGTACGCGAGCGCATCGGCATTCGCGGTCGATCTGCGCCGCTGGCTTGACGGCCGCCCGATCGCTGCGCGGGCGGACTCGACCGGATATCGGATGAAAAAGTTCGTGCGCCGTCATCGGGTGGGCGTCGCGGTGACCGCCGCGGTCGTCCTCGCCCTGGTTGCCGGCCTCGGCACTGCGCTGTGGCAGGCCCAGGTGGCGCGCGCCGAAGCGCGACGCGCCGACAGCGAGCGTGCGCTTGCGCAGCGTCAGCTCGCGCGTACGGAACAGGTCAAGGATTTCATGCTGACCCTGTTCCGTGAGCACGACCCGATGAGTCGGGCCCGGGCACAGGGTCGTACAGCCAGCGCGTTGATCGCGGACGGTATCGGGCAGATCGATTCATCGTTGGCCAGCGAGCCGGAGCTGCAAGCCGAGTTGCTGCGCGATCTGGGCGAGATCCAGATCAGTCTCGGTGATCGCGAGGCGGCGACCCTCACCCTGAGTCGGGCCTGGGAACAGCAGAAAACGCTGTCGGGCGACGACAGTGCCGAGAGCGCCGATGCGCAGGCGGTATATGCTGCTGCGTTGCTCGCAAGCGGCGATACCGCGAGCGCCGAGCCGCTGTTGCGCAGTGCAATCGAACGCCTGCACGCGACGCTGGGGCCCGATCACCTCAAGACCGTGGATGCCGAAGCATCGATGGCGCGGATCGATATCATGTTCACGCGCAACGACGACGCCATGCGACGTTTGCAGCATGGCGTTGACGTTTACGCAGCGGTCCATGGTCCGGATCACCCGGCCGTTGTGCCGCGTCTGAGCGCGCTTGCTGCGCTACTCGTGCAGATGTCGCGCTTCGAAGAGGCGATCGCGACGAGCCGTCGGGCATTGCGCATCATCGAACGCCACAACGGCCCCGAACATGTCCGTGCAATGGTTCCGCATGCACACATCGCAGATGCGTTCCGTTATCAGCAGAAATACGATCAGGCGCTGGTCGACATGCAGGCGGCCGTGCGCATCGGCCGCAGCCAGTTGCCGGAGGGGCATCCCGTTTTCGCCGGAGTCCTGATCCGGCTCGGTGACTTGCTGCGCCGCATGAAACGTTATGAGGAGGCCGAACAGGTATTCGCCGAGGGACTGGAGCGGCTGGAGGGATCAAAAACCGCCGAGTACGCACAGATGCTTCAGGTGTATGGAACCCTGGCTGCTGCGCGAGGCGAGTTCGAGCTCGCCAACGATCGCTTCCGCGCATCGTTCGACGCGTTCCGCGCGGCCACCGGCGACAGCGCATTCACCTGGTTGACGGCAATGCTGCATGTCGAGAGCCTGGTCAAGGTCGGGCAACTTGCGCAAGCGGAGAGGCTCGCTGCCGAGGCAGCTGCTGGCCTCGCGCGGGCCGGCAGCGTCGATTCGTATGAGGGCGGCTACCTGGCGGTCGTGACCGGTCATCTGCGCCTGCGCCAGGGTCGCATCGCCGAATCGGTGTCGCAGTTGCGACATGCCTTGGCAATCCTGACTCGAACCTATGGCGAGGAGCACGCTGATGTAGCCGGCGCGCGCTTCATGCTCGCGCGCAGTCTGCTCGCGCTCGGCGATGCGGACAGTCGGGCCGAGGCGAGCCGGTTGATCGAGTTGGCGTTGCCGGTCATGCAGCGCGCAGACGCTGAAGCGCCACTACTGGGCGAAGCGCACCTTGTCCGCGCGGAAATTCGCCTGCGTGAGGGAGATCGTACAGGTGCGGTCGGCGACCTGGAGGCGGCATTGCCGTTGCTGAAGGGGCGCGGCCTCGATCAGGAGATCGCGCGCAAGGGAGCGCACGGGCTTGCAGCGCAGCTCAGGATCAAGCCGGCAGGTTGAACCGAGCCGACGCAGGAACTCCCGATGCAAGCCGGCTCAGCGACGGCGATTTCATCGAGCATGCGAGATCGACAAGATGTACCCCCTAACCCACGCGTCAGCTGCCGGTCGCAGCTTGCGCGACCGGACAGGAAATCTGCCTGCACGGTCCAACCCATGGCTTCACCGTGGTCCGGCAAGGGAGCGACGTTGAATCCTAATCCGGCCGAATTTCCGGCTCGCCCAGTACCCGGCGGCAGGCCTCTAGTCGAACCCATCCAGGAACAGGAAATCACTCTGGTAGACCACCTGCACGGCACCGGCATCCGTATTGCCGCCGTCGTCGTAAAGGAAGACGCCGATGGCGAGATCACTGTGTGAGTCTCCATTGAAATCGCCGATGGCCAGGGTGCTGCCGAACTGGTCATTCGCGTGCGGACCTGAAATTTTCAATGGCGGCAATGGCAGGATCGGTCGCGCGCTTGCGGCATCCAGCCGATTGCTGCTGTCATGATGAAAAGTCCACACCACGCCGGCGCTGGCCGTTCCATTGACCGTTGCGAATGGGGCGCCGACAGCAAGGCTGTCGCCTTGGCAGGTCACCACGACGCAATAGCGTGCGAGAACGCCGGTGGCGAGGGAACGGCCGAAGCGACCGGCACCACTGATAATGCCCGGCAACGCCGGGGGTAGCAGATGCTGGTTTCCCTCGGCATCCAGACCGCTGGCCGTGCCGTAAAGGACATGCACCGCACCCGCGCTGCCTGAGGTTTCCGGTGCCCCGATCGCGAGATCGTCGTATGGCTCAGCGTTCCACCCCCTCCTGCCAAAGCGGCCGGCTGCGAGCGCAAAACCGAAGTCGTCGGCCACTGAACAATCTCCGGCAATGCCCTGCACACCGGGCCGCCAGATGCGCGATTGCGCATTGCTGATGCCGTTCTGAGGCGAACCATTCAGGACGATCACGGCACCGGCCCGATCCGTACCGTTCGGGCAGGTTGCATTGAGCACTCCGATGGCCAGGTCGTCATCGCCGTCGGCGTCGAAATCCCCGGCAGCGAGCGCCCAGCCGAACCGGTCGCCTTCCCGCGGAGCTAAAGCCAATCCGTCACTCGTGCGATTGATGATGCGCGCGTTGCCGGCGGTGATCCCGTTCGCGCTGCCATAGGTGATCATGATCGCGCCGGCATTGGCAAAGCCAAGAACGGTCTGCCCGCGCATGCCGATGGCAAGGTCGGCGAAGCCGTCGTCGTTGAAATCCCCGACCGCGAGACTGTATCCGAAGTTGGCGACGGCCTGCGGTGCGCCGGGATAGGCACCCCCGGCCTGGATCGTGGACTGTACCGACCAGGTGCCATTCGGCGCGCGATCCATCACATGGACCCTTCCTGCAGCCAACTGGCCACCGACGGCTGTTGTGAAAGCAGAAACGGCGATTTCGTCGCGGCCGTCGCCATCGAAATCACCCGACGCGACCACGTGGCTGTGCGAGGGTGTGGTCACGGTCGTCCCAAAGAAGTTGAACAGGGGATCTGTGCCGACCGTGAAATCCGTGCCGCGAAAAATGCGCATGCGCTCGCCGCCGTCCTCCATGACGACCAGATCGCTGATGCCATCGTCATCGAAATCCCCGGCAGCCAAGCCACGGCCGAAGAACCCGCTTGCCGGGCTCGCGTAGGGATTCTTCAAGAGCAGATTGTCGACCGGTCCGAGGTGCTGTTGCTGGGCGCCGGCCGGCAGCGCGACGCAGAGCGTGGCGGTCGTCAGCATGGCACGCAACAGCACGGACCTTTCTTGGCGGATCAAGTGAGGGCGCATGTCGGTTTCCAGTCCGCGGACCAGGGGTGGCTATTTCCAGTTACGGAATGCGGCCAAGCCGGGGGCCAGAAATGAAGATGGAGCACGGGTGTTGGGCTCGCCGCGATCACGGACCGCGCGCGTGACAGTGCAGTGACCGCTGGCAGGAAGGCGCGCGCGGCCGGTGGGTTTGCCGGTATGCTCGCGGGCGTTGCATACGCCGGGGAGGCCACATGCGCTCGACCGATAAGCCGGGTTCCGACATGGGGCCAGCGGCAGGCCCGCGCCGTCGCCGCGCGCGGCTTCCGCGTCTGCTTCGGGGAGTGCTCGGCGCGGCGCTCGGTGTGATTGCGTTCTATCTGATCGCCGGAAACGTGTTGCTCAACACCGCGTTCGGGCCGGAACTGGTCAATCGCAAGCCAGAGAAGTTCACGCTCGCGTGGTCCGGCGGGGTGACCTGGTGGCCGGGATTCGTGACCTTGTGGAATGTGCAGGCGAACGGCCACGTGCGCAGGGTCGTCTGGAGCGCACAGGCCGCGCGCGCTCGCGGACGCATTGCGCTGCTGCCGTTGCTGTCGCGTGAACTGCGCGTCGTCTGGATCGAGGCCGGCGAGGTGACGGGCAGTGCCGACCGCAGCGCCGACGACATGCTCCCGCCACCGTCGCATGCGGATGGCTGGACCTTGCGCTTCGAGCGCATCGCCACGGATTCACTCCGACAGGCGCGGATCGGTGCATTCGACATCCAGACCGAAGGCTCTGCCGAGTTCGCGTTCCTCAAGCAGTTGCGTGGCGGACCGATGCAGGTGATGCCTTCGCATGTGCTGTTGCGTGATACGCGGATCCGGTCGCAGGACAACGAGTGGCTGAGCGCTGGAACGATCGAGGCGAGCCTGGCGATCGATCGTCATCGGCGCGAGGACGCAGCCGGCCTGGCCAAGCTTGGTCTGGCCGATCTCGTGCTGCGAATCGGCGCTGATCTGCCTGCGCTGGCGGTGGATCTCGATGACGAGGGGAAATGGCGAGGTCGCATCGATCCCGCCGGCACCCGCGGGCGACTCGAAGCGACGCTTTCGATGCGACACGGCGTACTCGATCAGGGCGGCATGCTGGAGGCGCGGTTCCCGCTGGCCGCCACCCATGCCGACGTGCACATCGACGAGGAGGCACGCGTGCTTCTGGCGATCGAAGGCGACGGAATGCATTTGACGGCGCATCTTCCACCACCCCCGGAAGGGCGTGGATTGATCGATGCCGACCTTCGTTTCAGTGGCCGCAAGATCCCGTTTCCCGCCGACCCGAAGGCGCTGCTCGCACGGGTCGGCGGGCATCTTGACCTGGAGTGGCACTTCGGTTCGCTCGACTGGCTCGGCCCGCTGCTTGTGCGCGTCCCATGGCTGACCCTGAAAGGTTCGGGCGGAATGGCGGCGCAGTTGCGGATCGCCGATGGACGCATCGCCGAGGGCAGCCACGTCGTGATTCCTGCGGTTGACGTCGTCGCACAGGTCGCTGCGCACCGTTTCCATGGGCAGGCGCGCGCGGATGCGCGCCTGAGTGGCGATCGCGTGCGCCTGGGTCTGGTTGTGGAGCGTTTCGAAGCGGCGGCGGAAGCAGCGCCGGACAAGACCCTGGTGCGCGGCAGCGATCTGCGCATCGATCTGGAGTCGTCCGCGGACCTGCACCAGCTTCGCGAGTCCCTCCGGGGGCACTTGCGGTTCGCCAACGCCGAAGTGCCGGATCTGCGTGCGGTCAACGACTATCTTCCGCAGCGTGCACTGAGCCTGCTCGGCGGCTCGACCCGCCTCGGCGGCGACCTGCGCATCGATGCCGAAGGCCGTGTCTCCACAGGCCGGGTCGACTTGGCGGTGAAAGGTGCGCGCGCGCGATTCGCCGCGATCGAGCTGTCGGGCGATCTGGATCTCGACGCGCGCATCGGCGGTACCGATGTCAAGACGCGCCATTTCGATCTCGACAACACCACATTGCGCCTGCGCAACGTGCGCGTCGTCGATGACGGTCACACGGCAGGCGAACGCTGGTGGGCGAATCTGCGCCTCGCGCGCGGGCGCATCGACGGCTTCAAGCCGCTGGTGGTCGATGCCCGGACCGAGATCGAGATGGAAAACGTCGGACTCCTGTTGGCATTGTTCGCGCGCCATCGGGACTATCCGGGGTGGGCCTTGCGCATGGTCGATGCGGGGACCCTGCGCGCAAGCGGAAAGATGCGCGTGCAGGACGAGGTCCTCGTGTTCGATCGCGTCGAGGCGAGCAACGACCGCTTCTCGGTCAAGGCACGCCTGCGCGTGGTCGACGCGAAGCCGAGTGGTGATCTGCTGCTGAGCTGGCGCGCGCTCGGACTGGGTCTTGAGCTGGAGCGTGGCGAGCACAAGTTCCATCTGCTCGGAGCCAAACAGTGGTATGCGGAGCGGCCGGAATTGCTGCCGACGCCGTGAGCGGAGCGCAAGACGCGCGACTGCCAACGGACCGCCATTGGCCGACTGTCACTTCACTTTCAGAAACAACGGGAGACAACCATGCGATTCGCTCTTGTTCTGGCCTGTGCGCTGTTTGCGATGGGCGTCGCCGCTGCAAGGAAACCGTTCGATGTGGAGGCGCTGTGGGCGATCCAGCGCATTGGTGCGCCCACCATCGCACCGGATGGGCAGGCCGTCGTTGCGCCGGTAACGAGCTATGACACGAAGGAAAGCAAGGGACGCACGACGTTGTGGAGGTTCCCGATCGGTGCGGGCGAGGCGCGTGCGCTGACCGCCGAGGGCACCGATGCGAACGCACCGGCCTACAGCCCGGATGGTCGCTGGCTCGCGTTCCTGTCCAAGCGCGAGGGCGACGAGATATCCCAGCTCTATGTGCTGCCGATCGCCGAGGGTGGCGAGGCGCGGCGCCTCACGTCAGTACCGACCGGGGTCGGCGGCATCAAGTGGACGCGTGACTCGCGCAACATCGCGTTCGTCACCCGCGTGTGGCCGGACAAGGACTGGAAAGCCGCGGCCGAGGAACTCAAGAAGCGCAAGGACAGCAAGGTCAGCGCATGGACCTGGGATGCGGCCCCGATCCGGCACTGGGACCATTGGCTCGACGACCGCCAGGCGCATGTCTACAGCATCTCGCTCGAGGGCGGCGAACCGCGCGCGCTGACCTTGCCGGCGGGTCGCGAATTGCCCAAGCAGGAACCCGGTGCAGGCTCCTATGACATCTCGCCGGACGGCAAGTGGATTGCCTATGTTTCCGACACCGCGCGCAGCGGGGTGGATGGCAATCCGGACATCTGGTTGCTCGAGATCGGGAAGGACCACGCACGCAATCTGACCCCTGACAATCCCGGCAACGATGTCGCGCCGAGGTTCAGCCCCGATGGACGCCTGCTCGCCTTTTCGCGGCAGACGATCAAGGGGTTCTATGGCGATACCCAGCGCCTGGTCGTGCACGATCTTGCCCGCGGCGACAACCGGGTCGTCAGCGCGAACTGGGATCGGTCCGCTGGCGGCCTGAAATGGATGCCCGACGGCAAGTCCATGGTCGGTGCCATCGACGATGCGGGAACCTCGCGAATCTATGAGGTGCCGGTCGACGGAAGCCGGCCCCGCGCGATCACCACCGCGACCGATTTCAGCGCGGTCGACATCGCCGACAACGGTGCGCTGGTTGCGCTCAACCAGAGTTTCGTATCGCCGCCGCGGCTGGTGAGCGTGGATCGGCGCAGCGGCCGTACGATCGTGCTCGATCGCATCAACGATGCGTTGCTCGCCGGGATCGATTGGGGCACCTACGAAAGCGTGACCTATTCCGGAGCGCGGGGGGCACCCATCCAGATGTGGGTCAACTATCCGCCTGGTTTTGATCGCAGCAGGAAGCATCCCGTTTTCCTGCTGATCCACGGCGGACCGCACAATGGAATCACCGACACGTTCACGTTCCGCTGGAACGCGCAGGTCTTTGGCGCCTGGGGCTATGTCACCGCATGGCCGAATTTCCATGGCTCCAGCGGTTTCGGCCAGGCGTTCACCGATTCGATCAATCCCGAGCAGGATGTGCTGCCCTACGAAGATGTCATCAAGGCCAGCGCGTGGCTGGCCGACCAGCCGTGGATCGATGCCGAGCGCATGGTGGCCGGCGGCGGCAGCTACGGCGGCTACCTGACCGCGATCGTGCTGGGACGCGAACACCCGTTCAAGGCATTGATCGCGCATGCGGCGGTATACAACTGGTATACCCAGTTTGCTGCGGACTACGGTGCGTCCCGGCGCCGCGACGATACCGAGTTCTGGAACACGCCGGAGTTGTACACGAAGAGCTCACCGCATTTCAGTGCGGGCAAGTTCGACACTCCCACGCTGGTCATTCACGGCGAGCAGGATTTCCGCGTTCCGGTCAATCACGGCATCGAGCTGTTCAACGCGTTGCAGAACCGCGGAACCGAGAGCCGGCTGGTCTACTATCCCGACGAAAACCATTGGGTGCTCAAGCCGGCCAATTCGGTGCATTGGTATGGTGAGGTCCGCGCGTGGATCGAGAAATACGCGCCGCCTTCAGTGCCCTGAGCGAAAGGCGCGGGCATCGCCCCACGTGGCGCAAGCCCGCTCCTGATCGCTACCGATGACATCGGCATGGAATCCCATGCCGCTCACGCGCCACGTTGGGCCGGTATGCGCATGTCTGCGATTCAGACGAGTGCGATGCCTTGCAGGAGTGCGGATTGCCTGTGCTGTGGAAACCTTCGGTCATTCCGCAGTTTCGGCGTGCGTCGAATCCTTCGCAACCGGTAGCGGCAGGCCGGGCGTGATCGGATCCGGCGCAGCGGAATACAGATCGCGATCCGTGCCGCGTTGACGCAACCGCACGATCGCGGCAAGCCCGTTGTCGCCGGCCGGCGTGAAACCCGGTTCGATTCGCGTTTCGCGCCGGATGACTTCGGTCAGGCGAAAGTAGGGATCAAGACCGATTCCGGCAGCGGCAAGCAGCTGTCCGGGCAGGAAGAAAGACGCGCTGTCGCTGCGCGTGGCGGTTGCGTCCGCACTGTCGAGCAGCAGCCACACGGCGGGTTGCAGCGCCGCTGCGGCGCCGTCACGAAAGCCCAGATGCCGGTAGCTGCGCGGCATCGCCGGCAGATGGTCGCCATAGAACAGCAGCAATGTGCGGCGCGGGCGTTGCATCAGCGCGTCCGCGAGGTCGCCGAGGGAGCGGTCGGCATTGTCCAGGTGATACAGGAGATTGCGCAGGCGCTCGTCGATCGGAGGCGGTGTCCCATCGGGAATACGCAGGCGATCCCGACGTGCCGGATCAACGACCGGGCGATTCTCGTAGGGTCCATGCGCTTCCATGCTGATCGCGAACACGAACTGCGGAGGGCCATCGTCGTGGAGACGCTCCAGGATCGCTGCTGTCAATGCGGCGTCGCTGATGAAGAATCCGTCGCGGTGCTCGGGATCGAAGGCGGATTCGCTGTCGAATCGATCGAAACCCAGCGCCGCTAGCGCCGGCCCGCGGTTCCAGAACGACGGCGCATTGGGGTGGATCGCGAGCGTGCGGTATCCATGGGCGGCCAGCGTACGCGGCAGGCTGGCCAGCGGTGTGGCGGTGAGCCGGAAGTACGGGTAGTCGTCCTGCGGAAAGTAACGCATCCCGAGGCCGGTCAGGAACTCGAACTCGGTGCGGATCGTACCGCCGCCAAAGGCCGGTACCCAAAGATCACCTTGGATGGCCCGCGAGGCCAGCCGGCGGAAGTGCGGAATCGTATCGGCGACCTCGATGCCGTTCAGGCGTGCCGGGTCGAAAAAAGATTCGCTCTGCACGACCACGATATCAGGCCATATCGACCGATCGATCGCCTCCGCGGCCGCCCCGCGTGGAATGAACTGAACCAGCTCATGCGCCGCCTGCATGTCGATCGCCGGTGCCGACGCCCTGAACTCCCAGCCGTAGCGCAACAAGCCGGCGATCAGCCCGGCATGTTCCATCGTGTGAGTCGGCGACCACGACTGGAAATTGAGCAGGTCGCGCGGGTACAGCAGTCGCACCGGCTTGATGCCGGCGATCAGACTGGCCACAAGCACGGCGCAAAGGCCCAAGAGCGCGAAGCGCTGACGGTCCCGCAGGAACCTCAGCGGGGCCTCCAGGCACAAGCCGAGCGCGATCAGCGCGCACAGGGAATAGGCGAGCAGATGCCGCGGTGCTTGTGGAAGGTAGTGCAGCAGCAGGCCGCCGCCGAAATTGTCGCCGACGACCACGAAGTCGATCGGCAGCAGCGGGGTCTCAAGCTGCTCGAGCTTTAGCGCATTGACGGCTTGCAATGCAAACAGCGCGAGCACGGTCAACCACAGCGAAAGCGCCGGGCGTCGGGTCAGCGCAAGCAGGACCAGCGCAAGTAGTGCGACCGGGATCGAATTGCGAAGGCGCACGCCGCCGATTTCCGCTGCGGGCATGCCCGCAGCGAACGCGGGGTCGAGCGCAATCGTGGCGAGCATCGCCAGACCCAGCGCCAGCCCGGCATACATGCCGATCCACAGCCACGCTAAAAGCCAATGACCGTACACATGCGTGCGCTGGGCGAAATCCGGCATCCAATCCCTCGCAACAACGGATTCCCCGGTCCGCAGCAATGGGATTTACCGCAGATAGCGTCGACGCGCAAGCCGCATGCTGCGCTGCGGCGTGGCAATTCGCGCGAAATGATTAGAATTGCGTTAGCGAGTGCGAAGGCTCGTGGGGAGGGAGAACCCGCCGCGGCAGCGATGCCCGGCGGGTTTTTTTATGGCGCGATCGTGGTGATGGTCGACTCGGGCGGTGGATCCAGGGCCGCCTGCATGATCTCGTCGAACTCGCCGCGATAGCGCAACTGGCCGAGTGCGCTCAGGGCGCGCATGCGTTCGCTGTTCGCTGCCGGGTCTGCGGTCTGACTTGCGCGCAGGGCCTCCAGCGCGGCGAAATAGCGATCACCGCCGATGCCGGCCGTTTCGAGCAGGATGCTGGGCAGCATCCACGACGTCGTCTGCGCCAGCGTGACCTGGTTCCACTTGCGCCCATTGTCGAGCAGCAACCAGGGAACCGGCTGCGCCTTGGGTCCGTTGCCATCGGCAAAGCCGATCTGGTGATAGACAGGCGGCAGCGCGGGCAGGTGATCGCCATAGACCAGCAGCAGCGTACGCCGCTCGCGCTTGAGCAGAATCTCGGCGAGGCGACCCAGTTCGTTGTCGGCGTCCTCGAGCATGTACAGGTAGTTGCGCAGCCAGTACTTGCCACCCTCATCGAGTCCCGGCGGCATCGGCTGACCGGCCAGACGTCCGTCATCCAGACCCGGACGCCAGTCGAAAGGTCCATGATTCTGCATGCTGATCGCAAAGATGAACTGCGGCGGTCCGTCATCGCGAAGCTCGGCCAGCACGCGGTCAGTCATCGCCGCATCGCTCGTGAACAACCCGACGATGTCTTCCTTGTTGAAGCCGCTGCTATCGATGAAGCGGTCGAAGCCGATCTGCTCGAAGGCCTGATTGCGATTCCAGAACACGCCGGTGTTGGGATGGATCGCGAGGGTCTCGTAGCCATGGCGCGCCAGTGTCCGCACGACACCGGGCAGCGGCCGGTCGGCAATCTCGAAGTACGGATACTGCACACCCGGAAAGAAGCCGAGCGCGAGGCCGGTCAGGAATTCGAACTCGGTACGGATCGTGCCGCCCGCGAACGTCGGCACGCGCATCTCGCCGGACAGGCTGCGTCGGGCCAGGCGATGGAAATTCGGAAGATAGGTGTCTTTGGTCGCGCCGCTCAGGCGCACCGGGTCGAACAGCGATTCGCTCTGCACGACAATGATGTCCGGCAGCGTGCCCGCCGGCATCGCCAGCGGCGAACTGTTCGGCGCCAGACGCGTGCGCAAGGCGTCGGCATGCTCGCGCAGCAGCGCCGTGGCTGCTTCGCGATCGGGTCTGAGTTCCTGGCGCCGTGCCAGCTCCCATTGATAAAGCACGAGATTGCCGACCATGCCGGCGCGCTTTGCACTGTCGACCACCGACCAGGGTTCAAAGTGCAGGCGCTGGGCACTGTAGACCGATCGCCATGGCGTCCAGCCCTGGACCAGACCCAGGCCGAGCGCAGCGACCGCGATGCCGAGCGCGACCCGATGCCACGGGCGCAACGCACGCATGGGCGCCTCGCGCACGAGCAGGACCGTGATCGCGAGGACCGCCAGCGCAAGCAGGATCGTGGTGGTGCCGACCTCACCGAGGTAGTGCCCGAACAGCGGCAACGCCGCACCCAGATCGGCAAGGAAGCGGAAGTCGCCGGGCAGCAGCGGCATCTGCAGTTGTTCGACCTTGGCCGCATTGGCGGCGTAGGTCGCGACCAACAGCAGCAGACCGATCCAGCTCGACAGCAGCACGCGCCGGGTCAGCGCGACGAGCAGCAGCACGACAAGGAGGAAGGGCAACACGTTGATTGCGACGACGCTCCACTTTGGCGTTGCGTCCACGAACAACGGCCACGCCAGCGCAGGATCAAACCCGATTGCGAGCAGCGCGAACGCGCACGCAAGCACGCCCAGCCAAAGCAGGGCCGGGCCGATGTCGGTGGAACGCCCAGTGGTCGCGGCTGCAATCGTCAATTCGGAACCCCTTTACCCAAGGAGAAAACCCACTATCGCAGCCTGCGCTGAGTGGGTCGTGAACCGGCGCGTCCCCCGGCGCCGGTGCGGGGCCATCGCGCAGCCTGCCTGCACGGGCTCGCTGCTGCAAGCACCGGGCGCGCGCACGTTCAGCTTTGCGCAAGGATTCGCTGCTGCCAGAATCGGCCGATGCCTTCCCGTAGTTGGCCACCGGCCATCGCCAGTCTGCTAGATTCGCGCCTGTCGCAGCTGGAAAGTGCGTGCAGGCGCGCGGGCGTGCCGTTCCACGACGATGCCGGGGTGGATGACCGCCTCGACCGTGTGCTGTTGGCCAGCGACTACGCGTTCGAGGGTCTGCTGGCCGATACCCAGCTGCTCGGCGCGGATCTTGCGCGCCTCATGAACGACCCGCGGCACGCCGATGCGCGTGCGATCGGGCTGGATCCAGCGCAGGACGAAGCCGGATTCCGCGCTGCGCTGCGCTGTTTTCGCCGACGCGAGTCGCTGCGCCTGATCTGGCGTGATGTCAACGGCGTCGATGCGGTCGAGACCACACTGGCCGGTGCCAGCGTGCTGGCCGAAGTCTGCATCGAGGCCGCGCTGCGCTTTGCCGAAGTCGCCCTGGCCGCGCGACATGGCGTGATCCGCGATGCGCAGGGCGACATCCAGCGCATGGTCGTGCTCGCACTTGGCAAGCTGGGTGGCAGCGAGCTCAACTTTTCGTCCGATGTCGACCTGATTCTTGCCTATGCCGAATCCGGGATCAGCGACGGCGCGCGGGCCCTGGAAGCCGAAACCTGGTACTCGCGACTGAGTCAGCTGCTCATTTCGCTGCTCGCCGATCGCAGTGCCGACGGCTATGTGTACCGGGTCGATCTGCGCCTGCGCCCGTTTGGCAGCGCGGGCAGGGTGGCGCTTTCGTTCGGCGCGATGGAGCAGTACTACCAGCGCGAGGGCCGCGACTGGGAACGCTACGCGTGGATCAAGGCGCGTCCGGTTGCCGGTGACAAGGCAGCCGGAACGCGGTTGCTCGATACGCTGCGTCCGTTCGTGTTTCGCCGCTACCTCGACTACACCGCATTTGCCGGATTGCGCGAAATGAAGGCGCTGATCGACGCTGAAGTCGCGCGCAAGGATCGCGCCGATCACCTCAAGCTCGGACCGGGCGGAATCCGCGAGATCGAGTTCATGGTCCAGCTCGTCCAGCTGATCCGCGGCGGGCGTGAACCGGCGCTGCGCGTACGCGGCCTGCTGCCGGCACTTGCCGCAGCCGAGCAGCGCGGATTGATCCCGGCCGCCCGCGCGCGACGGCTCGTCGAGGCATACCGGTTTCTGCGCCGACTCGAGAACCGACTGCAGATGTTCGCCGACCAGCAAACCCACGAGCTGCCTGCCGATGCGATGCAACGCCTGCGCATCGCGCTGGCGCTGGACTGCGCGGACTGGGACACGCTGATGCAGCGTCTTGATCGCCATCGCGGAATCGTCAGCGAGGAGTTCGAAACGCTCATGGCGCCCGCGCGGGCCGCGCGAAACACGCCGCAACGCAGCGAGTGGAACGCGCTTTGGCAACGTTTCAGCAGCGATGGCGTCGATGCCGATCCGCTGCTGCAGGCAGGATTCGATCCGGTCCAGCCGGTCGTCGGTGCGTTGGAAGGCCTGCTGGGGAGTCCGATCCTGCGCGCAGCCTCGGCGCGTTCACGCGAACGCCTGGACCGCGTGCTTCCGGCGCTGTTCGCGGCCGCGGCGGCGAGCAGCGCACCGACTGCCTGCCTCGTGCGCCTGATCGGACTCGTGCAGGCGGTTGCGCGCCGTTCGGCGTATCTCGCCCTGCTCGATGAGCAGCCCGTCGCACTGCGCCGGTTGACTGCCGTATTCGCGGCCAGCGCATTGCTGGCCGAGCGCGTGGTCGCACATCCGCTGCTGCTGGATGAACTGCTCGACGATCGCAGCGACGCGCCGCCCGCGGATCGTGACGCGCTCGCAACCGAGATTTCGCGGCGGCTGGGCGCATTGCACGAACCGGACCCGGAGCGCGAGATCGAGCTGATCCAGGAAACACGCCTGGCTGCGCAGTTTCATATCGGCCTTGCGTTCCTCGGTCAACGTCTGGACCCGGTCGCGACGGCACGCGCGCTTGCCGGGGTCGCCGAGGCGGTACTTGCCTCGGTGCTGCGTCTCGCCGAACGCGATCTGATCGCTGCGCACGGCCGGATCGACGGCAGCACGAGTGAGAGTGCGGGCCTGAGCGTGATCGGCTACGGCAGCCTCGGCGGAGTCGAGTTGGGCTTCGGCTCGGACCTTGATCTCGTGTTCGTCTACGACGGCGCCGCCACAGAGCGTGAATCCGACGGCGCCAAGGCCCTGGATGGCGCGCGCTACTACGCGCGCCTTGCCCAGCGCTTCGTGCATCTGCTGACCATGCTGACGCGTTCGGGCCGCCTCTTCGAAATCGACATCCGCCTGCGCCCGGATGGCGGCAAGGGCCTGCTCGTTACGAGCCTGGATGCCTACGTGAGATACCAGAACGAGCGCGCCTGGACCTGGGAACACCAGGCGCTGGTCCGCGCACGCGCGGTGGCCGGCGATGTCGGATTGGGCCGGCGCTTCGCCGCCGCGCGCCTGCAGGCGCTGTGCAGGCCGGTGGACGCCTCGGAACTGCGCGCGCAGATCATTGCGATGCGCTCACGCTGGCGAGCCGAGCGCGACCGTTCGGACGCGCGCTTGCTTGATCTCAAGCAGGGGCGCGGCGCGCTGGTCGATATCGAGTTCGTGTTGCAATCGATCGTGCTGCTGCATTGCGCGCGCCACCCGCGCCTGCTTGCCAGCAGCAACAGTGTCGATCTGATCGCGGCCGCAGCTGCCGCGCACGTCATCGACGCGAGCCAGGCGGCTGTGCTCGGGTCGGCCCATGCGCTGCTGCTCGGCCGTTCGCTTGCAACCAAGCTCGATGCGCGACCGCGGGTCGTGGCACGCGATGCCGAACTCGACGCCGCCAGCACTTCGGTGATTCGCGTCGCGCGCGAACTCGGCCTCGCATTCGATGATGATCAGGAGGCGCCCTGAACCTGCTCGTTCCAGCGCGCGAACACCTGCGCGGCGACGCTGGCACTTTCGCGCAGCGCGGCGACTGCAGGATGCCTTGGTGCGCCGAACGCGGTCAGATGGCCATGTGCGGCCAGGCGCGCATGAAAATCCGCAAGCTTGCCGCTGAGCGGGCGGGTGACCAGCGAGCTGGCCGGCACGCCGACTGCGCAGGCTTCCGACAACATGTTGACCGAGTCCGGACTGACGAGAATGCGTTGTGCCCAGGCCAGGAAACCGGCATACGGATTTTCGCCATCCGCGTCGCCGGCCCAGAACGCGCCGGGCCAGCGCGCGAAATCCGTGCGCAGACGTTCAACGATGTGTGCCGGTGTGCGCCGCGACGTGCTGACCAGGAAGCTGCCGCCATCGCGCGTATGCGCGGTCTGCAACAGCTCCCGCAACGCATCAAGCCAGGCCGGATCCAGCGCCTGTGCGCGATGCGGGCCACCGATCAACACGGCCGTGCGCGGAACCGGGAGCGCAGCCAGGTGGGCGAAGTGCGCGCGGGCCGAGGCAAGGGTTTCGTCGTTCACGCGGTTGAGCGCACCGAGCGTGGCGATCACGTTGTGGCCATCGAGGCGATCATGGAGCGGCGCGATCACGAGGTCGAACGCGGCCGGATCGATTCGCGGGTCGAGCATCTGCACGCTGAAACAACGGCCGTTGCTCCATTGGCGCAGCACACGCGTCAGCAGCGCGGCCTTGCGGCCACAGCCGATCGCGATCTGCGGCCAGGGCTCCGCGATCGACGTCCCGTCGCGTGTGCGAATCGCGTACCTCGCACCAAGGTCCAGGCGTGGCGCGAGCCATGACCACGGCGCAGCGAGATCCAGACGAACGATGCGCGGATGCAGATCCAGGGCGTCGGCGAGGGCAAGCGCCTGGCGCTCGTTGCCGGCCGCGCCATCACTCACGACCCAGCATGATCGCGGCGAATTGCCATGCTCGGTACAGGAAGCTTCGTCGATCATGCGGATGCCCGGCGCGCGAATTCGCATCGTTCGCCATGATCGGGCGACAATTGTCCACCATGCGGAACCAATGAGTTGTCCGCAGCCACGTTTATTGCTCGCGGCGCGCCCATAGACTGTACCGACGCAGCGGGGATGCGCCCAATCCGTTCCATTCCCAAGGAGATCCGATGAACCATCCGCTGGCTGACGCCGCACTCGACCTCATTTTCCGCAACGCCCGCACCTACCGTGGCTCTGCCGAGGCCTGGATCGACAAGGCGGTCGACGAGGATCTTCTGCGCCAGGCCTGGGACCTCGCCCGACTTGGACCGACCAGTGCCAACTGTTCGCCGGCGCGCATCGTGTTCGTGCGTTCGGCGCAGGCCAAGGAGACGCTGCGCGGGGCATTGTCCGAGGACAACATCCCCCAGACCATGGCCGCCCCGGTCACCGCGATCCTCGGCGCCGATCATGCGTTCTACGAACATCTGCCGCGCCTGTACAAGGAAGCGAATGCGGTGCCGTGGTTCGCCGGACGTCCGGAGGTCATCGCCGCCACCGCATTCCGCAATTCGAGCCTGCAGGGAGCCTACCTGATCATTGCGCTGCGCGCGCTGGGTCTGGATTGCGGGCCGATGTCCGGTTTCAACAACGCGCGTGTCGATGAGCTGTTCTTCGCCGGCACCGAAGTCAAGTCGAATTTTCTCATCAATATCGGCTACGGCAATCCCGCCGTGCTGAGTCCGCGCGATCAGCGCTTCGCTTTCGACGAAGCCTGCCGCATCGTCTGAGCCTGCCCCAGGAGAGTCTCCATGTTTCATCGCACCTTGCTTGCCAGCGCGCTGGCGTTCGCCTCGGCCTCCGCGTTCGCTGCCCCGGTCACGTATCAGATCGATCCCACCCACACCCAGACCGTGTTCACCTGGAGCCATTTCGGCTTGTCCAACCCGAGCGCGAATTTCGACAAGATCGAAGGCACGATCTCATTCGACGAGACCGATCCGGCCAAGTCCTCGGTCGACGTCAGGATCGCCGCCGACAGCATCAACAGTCATGTGGCGAAGTTCGACGAACACCTCAAGAGCGACGATTTCTTCGAAGTGGCCAAGTACCCGACGATCACGTTCAAGAGCACCAAGGTCGAACCCGGCAGCACCGCGGGCACGTTCAAGGTGACTGGCGATCTCGTCCTCAAGGGGGTGACGAAGTCGGTGACGATCGATGCGAAACTCAACGCCAGGATCGAGCATCCGATGAAGAAGGTCCCGGCCATCGGTTTCGACGGCAATCTGACCCTCAAGCGCAGCGATTTCGGCCTCGAAAAATACTCGCCGGCCGTCAGTGACGAGGTCAGCGTGCGGATCACGAGCGAAGCGACAGCGGCGAAGTAGGGCCGATCGCGGACTTGCATTGTAGGCGCCGGCATGCCGTGCATGCCGCGCGCCGGTTCCCCGATACCTGATTATCGCGAGCGCATGGGTCCGCCGGTGCATCGAACATTGATCGACCGGACCCGGAATCTCCTACGGGCAGCGTGAGCCGCTCGTGGATCAACCGCGCTTGACGCCCTTGTCCTTGAGTCCTTCCAACGCGGTCAGATTCAACGAGGTCAGCGCCGACTTGAGTGTGTTGATGTCGAGGCTGTCGCCGCGGCCCCGGACCTTGACCGAGAAGCGGTCGCCAAGGACGACACTGAATTCGCCGTTGCGGCTGCGGTTGTCCCATTGCTCGTGCATGAGGCGCCCATCGCGCTTGTAGGTGCGCTCGTAGCCGGTATCGCTTTCGCGATCGGACTCGATGCCGGCAAATCCGGCCAGCGCCATGATTCCCTTGGCGCCGCCCATATCGGTGATTTCCAGATCGATGCGATTGCCATTGCCGTCGATGTAGTTGGCCTTGCCGGTGCTGACCTGCACGCCCATCGCGGCGCTGCGCTCGACCGAGATCGATTCGCGCTTGAAGGCACCGAGCTTTTCCGGCAGGAACGGCCGGATCGCGTCGGGCGCCAGCGCCTCGACCTGATCGCCGCCACCGAGCATGGCGCCGAGCATCTGGCTGGCGGCTTCGGCCTGGGCGTTGGCATCGCCGCTGCGCTGGGCGACCTCCATCTTGCGGGACTGCTTCTCCATCTGCTCGCCGAACGCGGCGAGCTTGCCGAGCGAGCTCTTGCTGTCGATCGTCACGTTGCCGCCGCTGCTGCCGAAGGTGGCGGCGCTGCCGATTGTGCTGGCGGCCGTGATTCCGCCAACGATCATGCCGAGCACCAGACTGAGTACGAAGCCGATGATAATCACGACCACGGTGTAGCCGATCGATTTCTCGGGGGGAGCGCGCATCGTGTGCGGCAGGCCGAGATAGAGTAGGTAGGCACCGTAGAAGAAGCCTGCCCAGACGATCAGCCAGCCGATCCATGGCACGATGATGGCGATGCCGGCGATCCAGCCAGCGGTGGCCATGTACGCCGCTGTCTTCAGTGCCTGAATCGGATTCTTCGCACCACCGAAGCTTGGTGCGAGTGCGTCGATGATCAGGCCAATCAGGTAGACGACGCCGAGGGCAAGCGCGTACGTCAGGATCATGCCAATGATGCCGCCTACGATCGGCGTGCGGACGGTCACGCCCAACAGCGTGTATCCGATCAGGCTGCCCTTGATGAATCCGGCCACGGCAGGAATCGCGGCGAGCAGCAGGATGTAGTTCTTGTACAGGCCGGCTACGGTCTCCGGTTCGGCTGCGATGACCGGCCATTCGGTCTTGGGCGAAATGAGTATCGCCTGGACGCGGGCGATGAGCTTGGCGAAATCCATGGTTTCTCCCCTCTTGCGGATGGACAAGCGGCCATTCTAGGCGTTTATGGCGATCGCTGACCGCATGACGGGTCGCGATGCCTCCTTGAACGCGTCGGCATGCGAACTGTGAACCAGTTGGCACATTCCGTGCTGCTAGAATTCACGGTCGTTTGCCTTCGGAAGTCTTTGCATGTCGATTCGCAACCCGGCCGCGGAGTCGCGCGCGCCTGCCAATGCGGAAAACCGGTACTCGATCAGTGGTGCGGATCTTCCGCTGAGCTGTCCGATGCCCGCCATGGCGCTGTGGAATTCGCATCCGAAAGTGTACCTGCCGATAGAAGAGCAGGGCGGACGAGCCAAGTGCCCGTACTGTGGCGCGGAGTTCGTACTCGGAAACTGAAGTTCACTTTGGGGGCAGGTGCGTGTGCCTGCAACGTCAGGATCGGTCGCGCAAGGTACGAATTTGACGCAACGTCGGCTCACCGTCGTCCAACTCATCCCGGCCCTGGTCGCGGGTGGTGCTGAGCGTTCGACCCTCGAGATCGGCCGTGCCCTCGTCGAGGGCGGGCATCGCTCGGTCGTCGTTTCCGGCGGCGGGCGCCTGGTTGCCGATCTGGTTGCCGAGGGCAGCGAGCACATCGAGTTGCCGATCGGGCGGAAATCCCTGCGCAGCATCGCCCTGATCGCACCGCTGCGCCGCATTTTCGCGGAAACCCGTGCGGACATCGTGCATGCGCGATCGCGGCTGCCGGCCTGGCTGGGCCTGCGCGCGCTGCGCGGCATCGACGAGCCGCGTCCGCATTTCGTCACGACCGTGCACGGGCTCAATTCGCCAGGCTGGTACAGCGGAATCATGGCCCGCGGCGAACGCGTGATCTGCGTGTCCAACATGGTCCGCGACCACGTCCTGCGCCACTACCCGGCCACCGACCCGGCCCGCCTCGTGCTGATACCGCGCGGCGTGGATGCGACGGAATTTCCGTTCGGTCACCAGCCCGACGACGAGTGGCGTGAACGGTTCTTCGCCGAACACCCGCAACTCGAAGGTGCGCCGCTGTTGACCCTGCCGGGTCGCGGAACCCGGCTCAAGGGACATGCCGACGCGATCGAACTGCTCGCCGATCTCAAGGATCGCGGCGTCGACGCGCGCCTGCTTCTGCTCGAGATCGGAAG
>Ga0307505_10000481_pt1 | contig 43900 bp, 38 predicted proteins | sample 23_S_MG_FD_202183 | JGI IMG/M metagenome (GOLD analysis project Ga0307505, IMG submission 202183) | Soil microbial communities from Populus trichocarpa stands in riparian zone in the Pacific Northwest, United States - 23_S | ecosystem: Environmental > Terrestrial > Soil > Riparian zone > Trees...
GGGATCTCGTGCTCGCACGTTCGTCGTTCTTCGCACGAGATCCTTCGCGCCCTACCCACCTCCCGCTCAGGATGACAGCAGGGGAAGAGCCGCGAATTTCTGCACAGCCTCTGAGCGAAGGGCGGTTGGGTGTGAGTGAGCGAAAGGATCTGGGCGACGCAGAGTGGCGAGAACCTGGACATTCGGGAGCCCGACACCCGCCGGGTTCTGGACGATCGGGCCGGGCGTCGCTGCGTTGCGGTGACCAGCGTCGTTCCGGCGGAGAGTATTGACGACTACCACATTCCCTATACTGCGGAGATGAGAACTACATCGGTTTGTCTGATGGCGCTGCTGCTGGCCGCATGCGGAGCGCGTGAGCGCGTAGAGAAAAGCCCGGCCGCGGCGGCCACTCCAGACGCTACGGGGGTAGCAGAGGCGATGACTTCCGCGAGTGAAGTGACGGACGAGAAGATCGGTCTCCCCGCCTATCCCGGTGCCTCGGAAGTGGCCTCATCCCGCCTCAAACTGAGTCTCGGAACCGGCGTGACTTATACGGTTTCCTTCTACTCGACCGACTCGCCCGCGAAGGTGGCGGCGTTCTACCGAAGCGAGGCGTCCACCCTCGGGACGCTGGAGGAGTCCATCAATTTGGGGGAAGACCTGCAGACCGTGTCCATCGTCCGGGCGGACGGCTCGCGATCGGTCGTTCGCGCTGCGAAAGACGGGAAGGGACAGACGGTCATCGCACTGATGCGCGCCTTTCCGCTGAAGGAAGGATCGTGACGCGGCGACGCACCGCACGCAGATACCTCGGAACGGCGAACGCCCTCCTCGAACGGCAGGAGGACGTTCGGCAAATCAACGGTTGTGCAATGGAGCAATCCGCCACCGGCCCCACGCCACGAAGGCCACGAGCAGGCAGACGACGAGCGGCAACGCGACGATCGGGCCCAGCGGGATGGTGCTCACCGTCGCCCCGATCATGATGATCGTCAGTCCCGCTGCCGCAAGTGGGGTCAGTCCCGTCTTGATTCGCGTGAGGCCGGGCAGGATGAGGCCGAGACCGCCGAGGATCTCCATGGCGCCGATGAAGCGGATGAAGTCCGCGGAGAACGGCGACTGCGCGGTCAATTGCTCCGCCGGCATCATGAACTTCGTGATCCCGGAGAAGATGAACAGCGCCCCGAGCAGAATCTGGAGAGTCCAGAGCAGGATGTGGGTGGTCTTCGAATTCGTCATGGTTGATGGTTCCTCATCGAAACGTCGAACGGGAACGCGCTCGATCGACACAAAAAGTCGGTCCCGTGGTGTTTTTTTGGTCAGTGAAGACCGGATTGTATGAGCACCTCGTCTGCCGCTGCCATCGAACAACGGATCTGACGACGGCGCCGTCGACTCAGGGGAGGAGCTTCAGCATGCGATGGGCATCGATCTGAAACCCGAGGCGCCCGTAGAGCTCGAACGCGCGGGTATTGTCCGGGAAGACGCTGAGGGTCACGAAGCGATGGCCGCGGGAGCGGGACCACGTCTCGGCGGCGTTCATGAGGGCCCGGCCCACTCCCTGTCCTTCGCCTTCACGCGCAACCACGATGTCGCCGATGTGCGCGTGCCGCTCGCCCGTGAAGAAGTCGGTCAGCGTGACGGCGTAGAGAAAACCGAGCGGTGCTCCCTCGCTGTGTTGCGCGATGATGAAGAGACGGTCCGGATCGTCGCCACGGGAGAGCGCCCCCCGCAGATCCGCGATCTCGCCGGCATTCATCTGCTCGATCGTGCGCCAGGGCGGCGGCCCGAACTCGTGAAGACGCGGGACCTGCGAAACGATCCACTCCGCGTCCGCCTCGGTGGCCGGGCGCATGACGATCGATGTCAGCATGGCGTGGATCATCGCACGGACAGACATCCTCGGTCAGCACCGGACTGCGGACCGCCGGACGCATCACTTCACCAACCGTCTCTGCTCTCATCCCTGCGGCGGCGAACTGATTAAGATGGCCGTGATGTCCGACGAGACCTACTCCCTGGTGCTGATCGTCTCCTCGCTGGCCCTGATGGCGGTCCTCTGGCTGAAGTTCCGGCAAGGGCGCATCCTGCGCCGGCTGATGCGCTCCCTGACCGACGAGCAGCTCAAAGCCGCCGGACTCGACGTCCCCCAGATCCGCGCGCGATTCGGACCGTACGATGGGAAACCATGAGGCCCGAGGCTGGTAGATCTCGGATTGAGGGAGAAGCCCGTCGCTCATCTCCGCATCTCCGCCTCGATCCTTCGCACACACCCGCCCGCCGCGGCCTCACCCGCGAATGGGAGGCCTACCGGGCGGAGAAGCGGGCAGACCTCGTTCGCTTCATCTTGAAACAGAAGGGCATCCCGTTCAGGCGGTAGCACGCCGCACGAAGTGACGTGAGAACGCCGCGAGTGCCGAACGGATCATGAGCCTCGAGGTCGTCGATGCTGCGCTCGCACAGAACCTCTCGGCGTGCAGGTGCTAAGATTCATCCCATCATGTCGTTGCCATCGGAGCATCCAGCGCGGCCTCAGTTCGGTCGACCCATGACGTTCGAGGAGTGGGCAGCCATGCCCGAGGACGAGCCGGGCGAGTTGGTCGATGGTCATCTGGAGCGGGAGGAATGCCCCGATCTGATCCATGAGCTGGTCGTGTCATGGTTGATCCGGGTGATTGGGGCTTGGCTCGGCCGTGGTGGCTTCGTGTTCGGATCCGAAGCGAAGTATGCAGTGCGTGCGGATCGCGGCCGGAAACCGGATGTCGCGGTCTACCTCGGCTCCGACGGTAGCCGCCTGCCGCGACACGGGATCGTGCGTGTGCCACCCGACGTCGTGGTGGAGGTCGTCTCTCCCTCGCCTCGCGATGAACGGCGTGACCGCATCGAGAAGATGGACGAGTACGCGGTCTTTGGAGTCCGCTACTACTGGATCCTCGACCCCGCCCTTCAGTCGCTCGAGGTGTTCGAGCTGAGTGACGGCCGTTATGCACGCGCCGCGCGGGCCACCGAGGGCACGATGGATCCCGTTCCGGGTTGCCGCGACCTGGTGATCGCGCTCGATGACCTCTGGATGGAACTTTCCCGGCTCGGTCCATCAGATGAATCGTCGCGGCCCGCGCGTTGAACGCGTCTCCGTGCGCGGACAGGAAGCCTCTGTGGAGCGGTGGACTTTAGGTCCACCGATTGGCCGCGTTAGCGGGCGAAGAAAATAGCCCACGCCTTCAGGCGTCGCCTTCAGGCGAGGCCTCACGGCCGGGGCTAATACGATGCCGCCCCCTACGGGGCTTCCCGCGGCACGCCTCACAAGTGTCCAAAACTGCAGCCGGCAGTCCTCCATCGCCACGGCCTCCCGACCCTTGACACTCCTCACCCGCGCGACGACCATACGCGTCGTCCGTGATCGCCTCCCTTCGCAGAATCGTCCTCGGCATCGCCGTCGTGGCTGTCGCCTCGGCCATTCTTCTGCTCTCCGATCTGCACCATCGCGAGCGGGCCGCGGCTCGCGCCGTCCTGGCGAAGAAGCACATGTGGAAGATCTACTTCGTTCAGTACAACGACGTCATCGACGTGAAGGATGCCGAGCGCGGCGTCCTCGATGGGCTTGCGGAATCGGGGCTCGTCAATGGCAAGGACTACGAGGTGCAGATCCTCAATGCGCAGGGGGACATGGCCACGGTGTCGGCGCTCATCGACGCGGCGATCACTGGCGGGGCCGACCTCCTGATCACGTTCTCGACGCCGACGCTCCAGGCGGCGCTGCGGCGCGCGCAGAACGTGCCCGTCGTCTTCAACTACGTCGCGAACGGCATCAAGGCCGGGGCGGGGAAGAGCAACACGGACCACGCGCCGAATGTCACCGGCGTCAGTCTCCTGCCGGCGAATGATGAGGCGCTGGCGCTCATCAAGACGCACTTCCCCACCATCCGCAAGCTCGGCGCGCTCTACTGCCCCGCGGAAACGAACATGGTGCAATACAAGCTCGGCCTCGATGCGGCCGCGAAGCGCGCGGGCTTCGAGGTGGTCTACGTCCCCGCGGAGACGGCCACGGACGTGCCGGACGCTTCGGCGGCGCTCATGTCCCGCGACATCGACGCGGTGCTGCAGATCCCCGGCAATCTCACGGCCTCGGCGTTCGGCAGTCTGAGCGAGGCGGCGCGTCGCGCGGGTGTGCCGGTCTTCGCGTTTCAGAAATCGCAGGCCATCGGCGGCGCGTTGGTGGTCGTCGCGCGCGACTACCGGGACAGTGGGCGTCTCGCTGCCAGTCTGGCTGCGCGCATCATGCGCGGCGAGAACCCGAAGAACATACCCCTCGAGGATTTCGGCGAGACCAACCTGGTCGTGAATCTCGATGCCGCCCGCGCGCTCGACATCGACCTTCCTCCCGCGCTGGTCCGGTCGGCGAAGGAAGTGCTCGGAGAGTCCCATGGAAATCGCTAGAGAGCTCTCCGGCAACGTCGTGCATCTGCGGCTCTCCGGCCGGCTGGACAACCACTGGTCGCAGTCGCTCGACGAGACGCTGTCCGAGGTGGCGCGGGAGGGGGCGCGGCACGTGCGGCTTGATTTCTCCGGCGTGACGTATCTCAGCTCGGCCGGCGCCGCCGTGCTGATGAAGCACCGCCGCGATGCAACGGCCCTCCTCGGCTCCCTGCAGATCTCCGCGGCCTCGGAACGCGCACGCAATACGCTCCGGGCCATGGGCTTCGTCGAGCTGCTCATCGCCGGCGCGAGCAGCGGTGCGTCGTCACGCAAGACGCTGTCGATGCCGCTGCCCCTCGACTCGGAGCGCGCCACGTACGAGAGCCGCGTGCTCGACGGGCGAAAGTCCGAGCTCTCGCTGAGCGGCAGTCCGGACCTCGAGGGACAGTCCTCTCCGGTCTCGATCTTCCGCGACGTGTATGCGCTGGGCGTGGGCGCGCTCGGCGCGAATCACGATGAGTGCCGCGATGCGTTCGGCGAATTCGCGGCCGCCGCCGGTGCCGCGGCCTACATGCCTACGGACGGAACGGCGACGCCCGACTACATGCTCAGCGCCGTGGGTCTCGCCCCGACGGTCCACGCTCTGTACTCGATCGCGTTCCGTGGCGCGCCGGCGTACCAGTTGCGATTCGAGGCGCACACGCCGGATGCGGGCGTTCCCCTCAGCGACATCGTGCGCGCGTGTGCCTCGCTCGCGGGGACACCGACGGTGGGCATCGTCATGGCCGCGGACATCGCGGGCCTGGTCTGCGCGCGCCTGCGCCGCTCTCCGGCGAAGGAGGCCGTGCCGTTCGAGTTCCCTGCGGTGCGGGAGTGGCTGTCGTTCACGCCGGAGCGGGAGTTCGCGCGGTTCAGCGGTCTCGTGGTCGGAGTGGCCTCGGCATCTCCGTCCTCGTCACTCACCCCGTTTCTCCGTTCCATCGACGATGACATGCAGGGACACTTTCACGCCGTGGTGACCGCGTTCCGGTCGCTCCCCCGAGGGAAGCTGGCGGTGGCGGACATCGTCGCGGCGTGGCTGCAGCCGCGGAGCGTGCTCTCCGTCGTACACCTCCTGCGTGATGCCCGGCCGATCGAAGGAGCAGGGGAGAGCGAGTTCCAGCGCGGCGCCTGCTGGATCTTTCCCATTGCGAACGGAGGCGCCGCGTGACGCTGCTGCTCTCCGCGTGGACGATCGGCTTGATCCTCTCCCTGCTCGCCCTCGGCGTGTACATCAGCTACCGCGTCTTCAAGTTCGCCGACATCACCGCGGACGGCTCGATCACGCTCGGCGCGGCGGTGGCGGCGGCGCTGCTCACCAACGGAGTCAATCCGGTGACCTCCAGCATCGCGGCGTTCTTCGCCGGGAGCCTCGCCGGATTCTGCTCCGGCGTCCTGCACACGCGCTTCAAGATCAATCAGTTGCTGTCGGGCATCCTGGTGATGACCGCGTTGTACTCGATCAACCTGCACGTCATGGGATCGAGCAACGTGCCGCTGCTCTCCGTCACGACCATCACGAGCTACGCGCAGACTTTGGGGAGGTGGCTCACCGGCCACGACTCGGCGACGCTCCTCGGCTGGCCGGTCAGCGCGCGCGACGTGGGCTCGCTGATCCTCGTGGCGGCGATCGTCGCGGGCGTCGCGCTCGTGGCCTGGATCTTCTTCAACACGAACCTCGGCAGCGCCATGCGCGCCTCCGGCGACAACGAGCAGATGATCCGCGCCCTCGGCGTCAGCGTCGAGAACATGATCGTCCTCGGCCTGTGCATCTCCAACGGCCTCGTGGCGTTCGCGGGCGCGTTGCTCGCGCAGTACCAGGGCTTCGCGGATGTGCAGATGGGCATCGGCATGATCGTCTGGGGTTTGGCCAGTGTCATCATCGGCCGCGCGCTCATCGGCACGGACAGCGTCGGCGCGGCACTGTTCGGCACGGTCCTCGGCTCGGTGCTCTTTCGTCTGATCATCGCCCTGGCCCTGCGCTGGGGTCTCAATCCGAATGACCTCAAGCTCGTCACGGCGCTCTTCGTCTTCGGCGCGCTCGTGCTGCCGACGTATCTGCCAACGCTCCTGCCGAAGCTCATGCGGAAAGTGAAACGGAATGCTCCAGCTTCGTGAGTTGCAGAAGACGTTCTTCGCAGACACGCCGAACGAAGTGCGTGCGTTGCGAGGAGTGTCGCTGCAGATCGAGGAAGGCTCGTTCGTCACCGTCATCGGCACGAACGGCTCGGGCAAGTCGACGCTGCTGAACGCGGTGGCAGGCAGCTTTCCCGTCGACCGCGGGACCATCGCCATCGCCGGGAAAGACGTGACGCGCTGGCCCGAGCACCGGCGGGCCGCGATGGTCGGTCGCGTGTTTCAGAATCCCTTCAGCGGGACCGCCCCGAGCATGACCGTCGCCGAGAACCTCGCCCTCGCCGCGCGCCGCGGCCTCTCGCGCGGAATGGGCCGGCTGCTCCCCGCGCGAATGCACCAGGAACTGCGCGATCGCGTGGCGACGCTCAACATGGGCCTCGAGACGCGGATGCACAATCCGATCGGCACGCTCTCCGGAGGTCAGCGCCAGGCGCTCACACTGCTCATGGCCACCTGGCGGCGTCCGGACCTGCTGCTCCTCGACGAGCACACCGCCGCACTCGACCCGCGGAGCGCCGACCAGATCGTGCGCCTCACCGAACGCATCGTCTCGCAGCACCGCCTGACGACGCTGATGGTGACGCACTCGATGCAGCAGGCCGCGACCCTCGGCAACCGCATCGTGATGATGAACCAGGGGAGCATCCACGCCGACTACGCCGGCGCGCATCGCCGGCACATCCGCGCCGAGGACCTCATCCGCCGCTTCGACGAAATCCGCCGCGACGAACGCCTCGACGTCTCCGCCGCGGAGCTGTTGCGCGACACGTACGTGTGAGGGCAGTGGAAGGAGCGCCGGCGCGCACAATCTCGATGTCATTCTGAGAGTGCAGAAATCCGCGCTCTTTCGTTCTGTCATCCTGAGCGGGCGGTGGGGTGGGTGGCGAAGGATCTCCTGCCGGCGGAGCGAGTGTCGTTCATCGGCAGGGGATCCTTCGCACCCACCCACCACCCGCTCAGGATGACAGTCTGGGAAAGCCGCGGACTCCCGCTGCTGATCCGGATGCGACGCCCCGCGTCGATTCGGACCAAAGCTATACGCCACGCAATCGGGGCGCGCTACGGCCTCCTGGCGGCCGGCCTCACCCATGTCGCCTTCATGGTCTTCTTCCTGTTCTCGATGCCGGACGCCCTGGACTGGTACACACTCCGCGCGAGCATCCCCGCCCTGTTCCTCCTCGCCATCGCGATCTGGGCATTCCGCACCTCCCTCGGCGGACAGCGCGCCTTCGCAGGCTCGCTCGACGACTAACCGATCCTTTTGGCGGAGCGTGCCGAAGGTCGACGAACTGATCACGGATTGCGAGTACATGACTGCGTCGAAGGTCGACGGCGAGCGTTTCAGGCCAAGTGGACCTCGACGAGGCCGATTCGGGCCATGCGCGCGAAATCACCGTCCAGGGACCAGATCGGGGCGTGCTGGTCAGCCGCAATGGCGCCGATCAGGAGGTCCGCGAAACCAAAACGCTCTCCGGACGCCCGGGCACGTTCGAGCCAGTTGTCGATGCGCAACCAAGTCTGCTCAGTGGGGAAGAAAACCGGCAACGCCGAAAGTACACGACGCAGCCGGACGCTGTCCCGGCTCGACGATCCCGCGAGGATCTCGATACGAACAGGAGCGGAAAGCGCGACGTCGCCAGAGTCGAGCAGCACTGCAAGGTGTAGCGCTGCCGCGCTTTCTCCCGACCGTAGAGCTTCGACCCAGACGGACGTGTCGACGAAGATCACGAGCGCGAGCGGCGACGCGATTTGGGCACGTCGATCTCCAGCCTCACATTCCCCATCATGGCTTTCAGCTCGTCGATGCGCTTGCGCCGAATCAGCTCCTGCAGCGACAGCACGACCGTGTCCGTCTTGGACTTGAATCCCAGCAACTGACGCGCTTCTTCGATCAAGGGTTCCGGTATGTCGAGCGTGGTACGCATCGTTTGAACCCTATTCTCTATGCTCCCTGATGTCAATTAGAGCACAGGTTGCGCACCAAGTTTGTTTGGCATCTCGCCGCACGTCTCGATGACGTCGATCTCGCCGTTCCGGATGGCCGCGTTCATCTCCGCGAGAGTGGGGCAGTTCTTACCCGCATGAAACCATGAATACCGTGTCACAGCGGGACTCGAGAAGGCTGAATCCGGGCTGGAGCGACAGCGAACCCCATCAGCAACCATCCCGCTGCGACGGCCCGAATCCGACCCACCTGATAGTGAAGCACGCCACCCTGCAGGCAACGAACGCGGATGCTCTACGCGTTGGCGAGCGCGGCCCGGAAATCGCGCACGGCCTTCGTCAGCGTGTCACGGTCGAGCATCGAGGCGAGGAGATCGAGGTCGAGGTCGGGAAAGAGCCGGCTGCGCTCCGCCGGCACGAGCTTCGCGGCGCTCAGCACATAAATTCCGATGATGCCCTTGCGCCAGTACCACACCTCTTCGACGCCGAGCTTTTCGTAGATCGCCAGCTTGTCGATACCGCCGTGCGTCCATTCGACCTCGATGGCGAGGTGTGGCCGCTCCCGCTTTTCCGTCCCGAAGATGTAACACTCGTCGGGCTCCGCTCCGCGCCGTTTCGCTTTCTTCTTGATCGTCCAACTGCCGACCGCTTCGAACTCGATCCCGCGATCGGTACACCATGCCTCGAGCAGGCGTCCGATGCGGGACTTGATGACTTCGTGATCCCGGGAAGGACTCATGATCTCGACTTCCCCCTCCAGGTAGCTGATCCGGGGAGCGGAGTGATCGCCGCGCATGGACAGGAGGCGTTCGTAGTCTTCCCACGAAACATCGTGCAGGACGACGATCGAATCTGCGTCCGTCGTGGCGTCGTGTTTGCGTAGCGCCGCGGCCATCGACATGACCGAAAGTATACCGCCGCGCAGGAGGTGGGGTGCTCGCGACATTACCCCCTCGGCGGGAAAGCGTTCGCATTTTTCTTTGTAACGCTTCGACGCGTTCCTGCACTACAGGCAGGGAAGGATGAGTTCCGGTCCTTCCAGGTAGATCCGATCGCGCTGCGACGCCCCTCTGCGAGGGTGAGTGGGGTGAGGTCGTCGCCGTCTTCGTATGAAGAAGAAGGAGAAGGCATGAGTGCTCTTGTCGTCCCCGGAGTCCGGGTGGAGGCCCGTTTCGACATTCTGCCGCCGCTTCCCGCACCGTCGGGCATTCTCGGTGCGGTGGGGATCGTGGACCGTGTGCCGGGCGGCGCGCTGACTGGCGTGACCAAGGCCAGCGAGCTGCGTGAGGTGTTCGGGCCCGGCACGGAAGCCACGATGCCCGAGGTGTTTCACGCACTGGCGAACGGTGCGAGCGAGGCGGTGATCTCGCCGGTCCTCGGCGGGAAGGCGGCCTCGCTGCAACTGCTGAACATCAAGAGCGCGCCGGCGTTGTTCCTCCGCTGTCGCTCGAACGGTGCATGGGGCAACGGGCTGGCGGCCGAGGTGCGGGCCACCGTGGTCGATGGCAAGATTGTGCGCTCGTCGCTCCGCATTTACCGGGACCAGCTCCTGGCCGAGAGCTTCGACGATCTGCAGACCGAGTCGCCTGCGCTGCCGAACTATCTCTTCGACACGATCAACGCGCGCTCGAAGTTCGTCGTGGCCATCGACCCGCAGTTCGCCAGCGCGGTCACGCTCAAGGACGGGCAGAAGGATCTGGCCGTGCCGGGTGCTGGCACGATCATCAAGACCTCCACCGACGCGGACGCGTTCACGATCCTGCCGGCGGTCGATCCGACGGACATGAAGGTCACGGTGGTGAACGCCTCGACGACGGACGACATCGACATCGACGTCTTCCAGAACAACTTCAAGGAAGAGTTCCGCGATCTCTCGCTCGATCCCGACAGCCCCAAGTACCTCCCCGACGTTCTGCTCACCCAGAGCCGCCTCATTCGCGTGCGTCCGGTGCAGTCGCTGAAGGGGGAAGACGCCTATCCGAATACGACCGGACCGACGCCGTTCACGGGCGGCACGTCTCCGACGCCGGCCGACTATCAGGTGGCGATCGATCTCCTCGCCGACGACACGCGCATCGACCTCGTGCTCGCGTCCATCGAGCCGGGCGTGAGCGATGACAACGCGCGCACGATCCACCAGTCGCTGCTCGCGCATGCGATCGTGATGGCGGACGCCGGCGCGCCGCGCATCGCCTTCGGCTCAGTGACCGCCGCTGAGCAGAAAGACGAAGGGAAGATCAAGAATCACGCGGCGCTGGTGCGCAACCGGCGTTTCGTGCTGATCGCGCCTTCGGGGGCGGAGGGAGCGGTGGCAGGCATGGTCGGCCGGATGAACGTGCAGGACTCGCCGACGTTCAAGGGCGTGACGTTGTTCGGCCTTCCGCCGGCCCGCTATTCGGAGTCGCTGCTGAACAAGCTCCTCGGCCCGAACATCAATCTGCTGGTCGTGCAGGACCGTGCCGGCCGCGGAGTGGTGGTGCTGAAAGGCATCGACACGACGGGCGACCAGGTCTCGGTCACGCGCGTGGCTGATTCGGCCATCCGCGAAACGAAGGCAATCGCTGAGAACTTCATCGGCCAGCTCAACACCGAGGACGCGCGCGTCGCGCTCAAGCAACAGCTCATCGCCACGTTCATTCGCATGGAGCGGGCCGGGGCGATCGTGCCCTCGACCGACGGCAAAGATCCCTCGTACATGGTGGACGTCTATTCGACGCAGCAGGATTTCGCCCAAGGCATCGTGCGCATCGACATCGCGGTGCGGCCGGTGCGGTCGATCGACTACATCTACGCGACGATCCGGGTGAAGAACTAAGCGGGTCAGGAACGAAGGGAGAGCGTCATGGCCACGATATTCGCAGCCAACGAAAGCACGATCCAGATCGACGGCGAGGCGGTCGAAGGTGTCCGCTCCATCGACTATCGCTTCGCGCAGATCCGCCAGAACGTCTACGCCCTCGGCAGCGCCGAGCGCGTGGCCATGATCTCCGGCGCGCAAGCGGTGGAGGCCGTCCTGCGGGTCGCCTCCACCAGCCGGAAGCTCAACGAGATCGGCGACACGCAGTTCCAGCTCACCGCGCAGCTCAAGCACGGCGACACGAAGATGAACGTGACTTTCGACGAGTGCTACCTGCAGTCGAAGAGCTTTCAGATGGGTGTCGGCGAGCACGGCGAGGCCACGTACGGCTTCACCGCGGCTCGCGTGCGCGAAGAGGTCGCGTAAGCCATGCCCAGCGACGTCAGTGTGATCGCCGATCCGGCGAATGGCGCAGCCTTCGTCGCCGGAACGCGCGTGGCCATGTCCGCGGTCGCGGACGGCGCGCTCCGGTTCGGCGGACCGGCCGGCCCGGTGCTGCGGCCGCTGACGTTCGGGGAGCGGACGGAGGTCGTCTCCGCCGCCTCGGCGCTGCCGGCCGCGCGAGACGCCGTGGCTTCGACGGTCCTCGCTGCGGCCACGCTGGTGCCTGGCTCGGGCTCGACGACGCTCATGGAAGTGCTGGCAATGTGGCTGGCCGGTGCGGCGTTCGACGGGCCGGACTTCATGGAGACGACGCTGCTGGTCGCGCGCGCCGCGGGATGGCCGCCGGACGCGCTGTTTCGCGCGCAGGCGCGCGAGGTCGATCGGCTGGCCGTGCATCTCGAGCAGCAACAGCGAGCCAGTGAGTGGAAGTCGCTCGTTTTCGCGGAGGCGCCGGCCGAGACAATCGAAGCCGTGCGCGCGCGGTTCGCCGACCGGCTTCTGCGCCGGAGCGCCGCGGCCGCGGAGAACGAGGAGTCGCCGGAGGAACGCACGGTCCGCCCGACGCTCGCCGCGCCCACGCTGGATCGCGTCGCGGCGCGTTCGTCGCGTGACGCGGCCACTGCGTCCGAGTCATTATTCATAGCTGCGCCGTTGCATGCGACTGCATCGCAGACGTCACTTTCCAGCAATCCGGCGGAAACGCCATCGCCCGAGCGGGCGCCGGCACAAGCCGCGACCTCGCTGGGAGACGATGCAGCCAAGCCGACCGAGGACGCCCGCCCTCCGCGCCCGAGTGCCGCGGCATCGGTGCGCGGTGTACACCTGATCGCCCCGCGCGAGGTGCCCGATCGGCTGCATCGTGCGGCGGCGCGCGTGGGATCCGTTGCGCCGAGGGAGTCGCGTCCCGCGTTGGCGTTCTCGATCCGGCAACCGCGTCCGGACGCGACGCGCGGAGTTGCGGAGAGCACCCGCATCGCGACCTCGGCCGTCGCATTGCCATTGTCGAACACCGCGTCGCCGCTCGCGCTTTCGGGAGCTGCCGCGCACGCAGTGGCGGAGTCGATGGCGGAGCGCGTTGCCGTCGTGCGTGACCTCGAGCCGCACCGCGAGACTCGCTTTCCCGAGCGCGCAAGCGTCAGCACGCAGCAAACCACCCCGTTCCAATCCGGCGCACGGCAGGCCGCTGGCCTGCACAACATCGCCTCACACACCAGCACCTCGCACGGTGAAGATCTCGCGGCGACGCTGGCCGCGCTGCTCGATGACGAAGCCGATCTTCGCGGAGTGGAGCGATGAGCGACCGTCCCGTTCCGCTGCTGGGTGGCATCTCACTGGAGATGGTCCAGAGCATCGAGCATTCGCTCGACGGCGGTTTCGCGGACACGCCGATCGCCGGTCTCGACGGCGAACTGCAGCAACGCACGAGCCGGCGCTCGCACCGGATCTTCCTCCGCGGCGTCCTGACCGGCGAGGCCGCGGCAGACGAGTTGAAGAAGTTGCAGGACGCGGCGGCCGCGGGTGCGGAGCTCGATTTCTCGTCCGACATCACCAGCGCGCTCGATCTGCAGAAAGTGGTCATCGCGGAGCTGCGCAGCAGCGAGTCGGCCGGTGAGCCGAACCGCTTCGACTATGCGCTGAGTCTCGTCGAGAGCCCACCGTTGCCTCCGCCCGCGCAGCTCAGCAGCTTCGGCGGGCTGGACGACTTCGGCGTGGGCGATCTCGGGTTCGATACCGACATGCTCGGCGACCTGGCCGATCTGGCCGGGGACATCGCGGGCGCGGTGGATGCGGCCATGAGCGCGATCGACACGCTCAGCGCGCTGGCCGGCGGCGCGCTCAGTGTCGGCAGCATTCTCGAGCCGATGCAGACGGCCACCGGGAAGCTCGCGGCGATCGCGCCGCAGATGCAGAAGGCGATGTCGGGACTGTCCGAGGCGTTCTCGAAGGGACCGGACGCATGAGCCTCGCGCCGAAAGCCTCGATCGTGCTCGGCAGCGAGCAGTTCGACACGCACGTGCAGCACGTCACGGCGCAGCTCGCGGCGCTGCCGGGCATCGGCTCGTTCCGCGCGGTCTTTCCCGCGCTCACGCAGCTCTCCGCGACCGCCGGCGACGATGCGTCGCTCGACCTTGACGGTGGCGAAGGCAGCGAGCGGGTGCTGACCGGCGTCGTGCGCGTGGTGCGGCGTGGGATCCGCCAGACGGAAGTGATCGTGGCCGACGCGAGCTTCGCGCTCGCGGAGCTGCGTCCGGCGACGACGTACCGCAATCAAAGCGCGGACGACGTCATCAAGGCGCTGGCGTCGGACGCGGGCCTGACTGTCCAGGCGGATGTCGGACTGCCGATGGCCGCGTACGTGGCCGATCAGCGGCGCAGCGCCGCGCAGCACATCGCCATGCTGGCGACTCTCGGCGGCGCGCTTGCGCGCGTCAACGGCGAGGGGGAGCTGGAAGTGAACCGTCCCATCGCGGCGATGCCCGACATGGCTCTCAAGTACGGCCGCGAGATCGTGGCCTGCGACATCTCCTCCGGCGCCGCGCCGGCTGCGAAACGCATTCGCACCGGCAGCGGTCCCGCGGGCTCGGCGATGGCGCCGAATGCGTTACGGCCGACGAAAGATCCGCTCCCGTCCGGCGCAGCCGATCCCGGCAACGACGCGATCTGGACGCCGTCCGCGATTCTGCGCACGCCGGCCGCGGCGGGTACCGCAGGCGCCTCGGGCGATGTGGCCGCGGCTTCGGCGGCGACGCGCATCCGCGCCACGGCCTTTCTGATCCCGGCGCTGCGACCCGGCCTGGTCGTGGACGTGCAGGACCTGCCCGGCGCGATGAGCGGCGGGCCGTGGATGCTGACGCGCGTCACGCACACGCTCGACGCGCGTCAGGGTGGGCGCACGGTGTTCGAAGGCGAAGAGGCTTCGTCGCTCGATCTGGCCGCGTTGGCCGGCGCCGCACTCTCCGCGATCGGAGGTCTCTTGTGAGCGCTGCCCTGTTCGACAGCGTGGCGCGCATCGCCCGTCACGAACTGCGCTCGCAGGCCACGGCCGGCATCGGCGTCGTGACCGAGGTGCATCCCGCGAGCGACGCGCAGAAGGATCATGCGGCCACGGTCCGGATGCGTGACACGGGCATCGTCCTGCCGCGCGTCCCGATCGCGGTCGGAGTGATCGGCTGGGCCGCGATCCCGGACGTCGACGATGTGGTGGTGGTGTTGTTCATGGACGGCGACGTGAACGCGCCGGTGATCGCCGGGCGTTTGTACACGCCGGATCGCGATGCGCCGAAGCATGCCGAGGGCGAGCTCGTGCTGGCGCTGCCGCCGGGCGCGGCGCAGCCGGACCTGGAGCTTGTGGTGGACGGCAACGCGCCGTCGATCAAGCTCAAGCTCCCGGGCGACGTGGAGATCGAGATCAAGGACGGCAGCGTGAAATTCGCGGTGGGCGAGATGACGGTCTCCCTCACGGCATCGGGTGGCGGGCGCGCGGAGATCGCGGCCGGCTCGTCGATGCTCACGCTCAAGAAAGACGGCGACGTCACGTTGACGGCCGGCGGAAAACTGAAGCTCGAAGGCACCGAGGTCGAGATCTCCGGAAGCTCGAAGGTGAAGGTGTCGGGAGCGCAGGTGGAGATCAACTGATGGGCGCACCGGCAGCGAATGGCAGCAGCATGGTCACGGCCACCGACACGCACATCGTGATGGTGCCATCGCCGGGAGGTCCGGTTCCGACGCCGTTGCCGCACGTCTTCAGCGGCACGATCAACGGCGGCTTGGTGTCGTCGGTGAAGATCGGCGGCCAGCCCGCGGCGGTGGTCGGCTCGACCGCCACCAGCTCTCCGGCGCACCTTCCGACGCCGCCGGGCACGACCTTTCAGAAACCGCCCTCCAGTCAGGGCTCGGTGTTCATGGGCAGCGCGACCGTGAAGATCGGCGGGCAGGCGGCCGCGCGAAACGGCGACACGGTCACCACGTGCAACGACCCGGCGGATGCGCCGGTGGGGCAGATCGTGGCCGCCGGAACGGTGATGGTGGGGTGACGCGATGACGCTCGGAACGGATCTGGCCGTGGTCCCGCATCTCATCGCGCACGATGCCGCGGAGATCGATCTCGTGCCGCGCGTGCGCCATCTGCCGCGGCGCCGCCCGTCCGAGCCGGCGCAGCTCGTCGACCTCCAGACGATCCATGAGCGCGAGAACCTCGCCCAGGCGCTAATCCTGCGGTTGCTCACTCCGCGCGGCAGTCTCACTTCCCTCGGCCACGCGCAGTATGGCTCGCGCCTGCACGAGATCATCGGCCAGCGCAAGAACGACGCGCTGCGCAACCTCTGCCGCGCCTACGTGCTGGAGGTCGTGGCCCAGGAGCCGCGCGTCGAAGACAAAGCCGTGGAGCTGACCTTCGATCCGCTCGCGGAGACCGCCACCTCGTTCGTCTTCACGGTCGCGGTGCGGCCGCGCGATGGCGGCGAGCCGGTCGGCGTTTCGCTGGAGGTGTCGCTGTGACGTTTCAGGCCCGGACTTACGACGAGATCGTGCGCGACATGCTCACCACGCTCACGGGCGGCACCGTGCGCGAGACCCTCGTCGTGCCTCCGGGGACGCCGCTCATGCCGAAGCTGCGCAACCATCCGGTGCGCAGGATCTCGAATGTGGAAGGGGAGATCGAGGTCACGATCACCGTTCCGGAGAAGGGCAATCCAGCCAAGAAGAAGAGCGTGCAGGAACGGCGTCCGGTGCGTTTCGGCGCCGCGGATTTCGAGCTCGTGGCCACGACCGGCGACGAGAACGATCAGGACGCGATCCGCTTCCGCGAGAAGGGACGCAAGCCGGTGCCGGGCTCGACCCTGGTCGTGAACTACTACCCGGTGCAGACCGATCCCGTGCCGCTCACCGACGTGAACATCGGCTCGGTGATTCGCACCGTGCTCGAGACCATCGGCGTGGAGATGGCGCTCACGTACCAGCAGCTCGAGCACGTCTACAAGTCCGCGTTCCTCGAGACCGCGGAGAGCGATGCGCTCGATCGCGTGGTCGCGCTGGTGGGCGTGCAGCGCACGCCGGGCGGGCGGCCGGTGGCGAAGCTGCGCTTCACGCGCCGGCCGGGCGCGCAGGGGGAAGTTTTCATCGCCACCGGCACGCCGGTCACCGACGACAAGGGCAACCGTTACGTGACCACGGCCTCCGCGACGATGGATCCGGGCGAGTCGACGCGCGAGGTCACGGCGTTCGGCGACTCCTCCGGCACCGCCGAGGTGGAGAAAGATCAGTTGCGCTTCCTGGAGATCGCCATCGCCGGGATCTCCGAGGTCACGAATCCGGATCCCGCGCGACGGCTGACCGCGCCGGAGAGCGACGAGCAGTTGCGCGTGCGGACGCGCGGCGCGATGCGCAGCACGATGCGCGGCACGGTGGACGCGATTCGCTTCGGCCTGCTGGCCATCGGCGGAGTCAAGGATGTCGTGATCACCGAGCGGCCGAACGGCATCGCCGGCGAGGTGAAAGTCGACGTCGCGTACAGCGACGAGAGCGACGCCGTGAAGGCGGTCGTGGCCGCGCGCATCGAAGACCTCCGTCCGGCCGGGATCTATGTGATCACCGGCGAGGCCGCGAAGCTCGTCGCGGAGGTCACGGCGGTGTTGACGTTGGCCGGCGCCACGCTGCCGACCGCGGACGTCGACGCCATCCAAGCCAGTGTTCGCGACAAGCTCGATCAGGCAGTCAAGGCCATCGCGCCCGGTGGCGCCGTGCGCCGCGCGCAGCTCACCACGCTCGTCCTGGCCGACACGCGCGTCGTCGATGCGCACATCACCGTCACGACGGACGGGCAGGAGCTGACCTCGCTGCCGGCGGGGACGGTGCTGGATGTGAAGAGCATCGAGGTGACGTCGTCGTTCGAGAACGCGGCGGATGCGCCGGCGGTGACCTCGATCGTCTCGGCGACGCTGCCGCTCCATCTCGTCGGAGCGACGACGCAGGCCGAGGCGCAGGCGACGATCGAGTCGAAGCTCGACGCGCATCTGGCCACTCGGACATCCGGCGCGCCGCTCACGTTTGATGGCCTGGCTACGGCCCTTCGCACCGATGCGCAGTTCGCGCTGGCGCGGCCCGAGGGCTTGGTCACCATCGAGAGCCAGGGCAAGTTCCGGCAGGTCGGCGACGTGAGCGGACAGCAGTACGTGCCGCAGGCGAACGAGAAGCTGATCCGCGGCGCGGTCGTGCTCGAGTCGCGGGGGACGTTGTGATGAAGCGCGTCGACGACATGGCCTCGCGGTTGCCGCAGCTCTATCGCGACGGCGAGCTGCTGCGCGGCACGCGCACCAGCGGCGGCGTGCTGGAAGTGCCGGCCGTGCAGATCGAGACCGTCGACGAGATCGCGCGCGAGATCCAGCGCATGCACTGGTTCGACCGCACGTACGAGCTCGAGCACGCGGGCATGCTCGCGGCGCTGCTCGACTTCGAGCCGGAGACGTGGCACGACCTGGACACGTTCCGTCCGTGGGTTCACGCGCTCCGTGACGCGATGCTCAAAGAAGGTGGCGTGACGGTGGATGCCATCCGCACGTTCGTCAGCATCTACGCGGAAGCCTTCGAAGCCGCCACGGGCGTCGATGCGGTGGGACAGGCCGGCGAGTGGACGACCGAGCCGGTGGCACCGGATGCGCCGGCCAACGGCGCTCCGGCGTTCATCGAATATCCGCGCGTGCGGCGTTTCGCACGCTTCCCGGCCTCGGGCGCGCTCGAGCCGCTGTCGCGTTTCACGGTCGTGAACCGCGGCTTCCACGAGACCACGCTCTCGTTCTTCATCGCCGGCACGTCGTACGGCCGCGAGTCCGCGCCGCTGATCGCGAACCTCACCACGGGCGAAGCGCTGCTCTTCATGGATGAGATCCCCGAGGGGAAGCGGCTCTGGATCGAATCCGCGAACGACACGCTCACCGCGCGGCTGGAGGACGAAGACGTCACCGCGAAGCTGCGCTGGATCGCGAAGCTGGTGCCGGGGCAAACCGTCGCCGCTGCGGAGCTGGTGGCACCGGCGAAGCCGCTGCGACTGGTGCGCGGCGCGAACGACCTGTGGTTCTTTCCGCTGGCGCTGTTCGACGTACGGGGACTGGATCGCTTTCTCTTCTCGATGCCGGACCTGGCGATGAACGAGGGGCGCTTCGGTACGTCCACGTTCGACCACGCGCTCTTCTATCAGCCGCCGTGGATGGTGCTGTACGCGTCGTGGCACGAGGAATCGCCGGCCACGTTCGAGGTGCAGTTGCCGGCGGCCGTGCTGCGCAGCGAGCGGCCGCGCGAGGAAGCGCTGGCGCGGCGGACCTTGCTCGCGAACGCGCTGGGCGTGGGCGTGAGCATGTTGCACGCGGCCGGAGTGGCGGCGACCGTGACCATGAACGGATTCGGGGAGACGCAGCGGCAGCAGGACCGGCTGCGATTGGTGATGCCCGTGCCGCTGCGCGAGCACGGAACGGTGGGGGCGGACCGCATCACCGAGCGCGGTGGGGCGTTCGAGCTGACCGCGTTCGACGATTCGACTTTCCGCTGAGGAGCTGCGATGCGAGCAACGGTACGACTGGAACTGCGAAACGACGACGGCGAGATCGTGGCCGTGCGCCGGGCCAACAACTCGGTGATGAAAAGCGGCGCGGAGCTGCTGGCGAACCTCTTCACCGGCAAGGCAAGCAAAGGCATCACGCACATGGGCGTGGGCATCAGCGGCGAGCCGGAGGAAGGGACGTTCGTCCGCGAGGCGCTGACCACGGCCGGCGACTCTCCCGATGCGCTCACCGGTGGCTCCGAAACGCCGATCGTGCCGGCGGACTTCACCGTCAAGGCCGACGCGGAGCGGAGGGTGATCGTGGTGCAGGTCCACGCCACGTTGCCGAAGAGCGCCGGGGTGGGGACGCTGCGCGAGGCCGCGCTGCTGTCGCAGGAAACAGTCCCGCCGCCGGACGATCCCGACGGCGTCGCGATCGTCAACAAACTCTACAACCGCGTCACGTTCGCGCCGATCAAGAAGCAGGACGACCACGAGCTGACGATGTTCTGGGAAGTGACGTTCCCGTACGGCGACCTCAATTGGCTGTGAACGAAGGAGAGATCCCATGGCTGTTCAGAAAGCGGACGTCAACATCAGGCTGCAGGGCTTCCCGGCGGCGAATCGGGAGGCGCAGGTCTCCCTGGTCAGCGAGGCCACCGGCAAGAAGTTCGAGACCCGCCCGTTTCTCGACGGCACGGTCACCATGCGCGATCTCGACCCCGGCATGTACGAGCTCGAGGTGCGGCATCCGAACCTGATGCTGCCGATCGAGAAGCGGCGCATCCGGGTCTTCCCGCAGCCGCAGCCCACGCAGGTGAACGTGAACGTGCCCGACGTGATCTTCAAGGACACGAAGATCACGGACATCCCGGACATGGATCTCACGCCCGTGCAGACCGCGGCTGCCGCCGCGCGAGGCAACGCCCAGCAGGTGGGGGGGAAGCTTCCGGGCGAGGCCATCCAGGCCGCCGACTGGAATCTGCTGGCCGGATCGGTGGCCGATCTCGCCGCCGCGGTCGGACAGCTCACGCTGCTGGCCTCGCCGCGCGGACACGACCACCCGGAGATCGCCACGAAGATCGACGAGGTGCAGTCGAACCTGCGCACGTTCGCCGAAGCGTTCGGCAAGACGGTGCTGGAGATCCGGCGGCAGTTCGAGGCGGACCGGCTGCGCAAGAACACGGAGGACGTGCTGGCGCTGGCGGATGTGCCGCCGGCCACGCGCAAGGATCTCTTCGACCGCATCGACAAGCTGCAGTTCGACGTGCAGAAAGACACGCCGCAATACACGCAGCAACTGGCCAACGTCAGTGCCGCGTTGCTCGATCAGATCAACGACATCGCCGTGCAGAAAGGCGAGGGCGGCGCGGACTTCCTGGCCGACAAGAAGGTCATGGAGCTGTCCGAGCGGACCAAGGCCTACCGCAACGCCGGCACGCAGACGCGCGCGGAGGGTGAGCTGCTCGTCCATCAGCGCAGCGCGCAGAGCGCCCGCAACGTGGAGAAGAAGTGATGCGAACCGCCGCCGAGACCGACCGCCTCCGATCCGTCGTGGCCAGCCTGCAGGCCCTGGGCAGCGCGCAGCGTGGCGATCTCATCACGGCGCAGCGCTGGAACGAGCTCGTCTCCGTGGTGACTTCGCTCGCGCAGGTGATGCTCGCGGCGCAGGAGAGCGAGCTCGTGCCGCCGCACGAGCATCCCGATCAGGTCAAGCTCTCCTGGTTCGATCCCGCCTTGCGGGCCCTGGTGGAGAAGGGTCCCTCCGATCCGAACCGGCAGGTCGGCGTCGACCATCGCGTGCGACTGCTCGAGGGAGAGGTGGCCACGGTGCGCACGGCCGCCAACGACGCGCGCGACCGCCTGGCCGAGATCTCCACGCGCGAGCTCGTGCGCGACGCCAACATCAGCGAAGTGCGGCGCGTGGTCGAGACCATCGACCGTCGAAAGGATGCCGTGGCAGAGCTCCGCCAGTCCTTCGAGTCGATCCACGGCAAGGTGGACAAGGCCCTCGAGGCCAGTGCGCGACTCGTCATCGACGGCGAGCCGGTGGATATGGAGAAGCTCGATCAGCGCGTGAAGGCGGTGGAGGACCTGCGCACGTCCGTGCAGACGAGCGTGACCGGATTCGAGACCCGCATCACCGATCTGCAGAAGAACACGGTCACGCAGGCGCAGTTGCGCGAAGCCATCGGCAAGCAGACCGCGGAGGTGTCGCCGGAGCAGATTGAGGCGCTGCAGTCGAACGTCTCGACGGCGATCCGCAAGGAGTTCAACGCGACGTTCGAGACGCTCAGCGGCCAGATCGGACGGGAAGTGGACGACAAGCTCGCCGCGGTAGACGTCAAGGTCGTGCAGCAGATCGATGACCGTCTTCCCGGCGCCATCGGCCCGGCGCTGCAAGGCGTGACCGCGCAGATCGCCACCACCGCCGAGCAGCTTCGCGGAGAGGCGAAGCTCACCAGCACGCAGGCTGCCGCCGCCCTCGCCGCCGCAAAGCAGGAGCTGACCGGCACCATCACCACCCTACAGACGTCGTTGACGGGCGTGAGGAAGGATGTCGATCTGACGCTGCCCCGCGTGACCGAACTGCAGGCCGCGGTCACCACCGCACAGAAGGACGCCTCCTCGGCGCTGCAGAAGACGACCGCGCAGGCCGCGGAGCTCCAGGTGGCCAAGGCACGCACCGAGCAGGTGGCCCTGCAGAGCACCGACGCGTTGAAGAAGACGGAGAAGGCGTTGCTGGAGGAGATCAACCGGCGCGGTGTGGTGGCCAATGCCGCCGTTGATGACCGCTTCCTGAAGCTCGAAGAATCGATCGAGCCGCGCATCGACCAGCGCGTGGAGCCGCGCTTCACCTCGTTCGAGGAGACGTTCACGAGCACGGCGCAGAAGACGGCCTCCGACGCCGCCATCGCGGCGCTGGCCAGCACGCGGCCGCAGCTCGATGCGGACATCATCAGGATCGCGCGCGATCAGGCGCTGGCGCTCAAGGATGAAGTGCTGGCCCAGGTGAAGGTGGACATCGAGCCGGTGATCACCACGAGCGTGAACACGGCGGTTCGGAAGATCGTGCCGATCAATCGAGGGACGATCGCGTGATCTCCGACTTCGAGACGCGACTCGCCCAGACGCTGGGCACGCGCATCGGCGCGCCGTTCACGGGCCGCGTCGATGTGGCGCCGGGGCCTGCCCCGGACGCCAGCGTGCGCGTGATCCTCGGCGTAGTTAGCGCGCAGATCGTCGACGAGACCCTCGGCAATCGCGCCGAGGTCCTTCCGGGCGATCCGCTCCCGCGGCGCGCCGTGCGGCTGCGCTGCACGGTGGCCCTCGAGGCGAGCATGGCCACGCCCGATCGCGCGCAGCAGATGAAGGCGCTCGAAGCGGCGCTGTACGTGCTCGATGATGCAGAGCTCCGCACCGGCAAGGCCCTCGCCGACGGCACCGACCTCGGCTTCGTCATTCACGAACTGCAGCCTTCGACCGTCATCGCCACGTTGCACCCCGAAGACGAAGAGCAGCCCCGCATCGCGGTTCAACTCGTGGCCACCGGCCTTTTCTGGCCGATCGGCGTGCAGGGGAAAGCCGGCGATCCCATCGGCGAGATCCGCCTGCGCGGAGGCATCGTGCCGCTGGAGATCGCGCCTTCCAATCCTCGGCTCGTGGCGGGTGGTCCCGCGGTCGAGCTCACGGTGCGTTTCAACACCACGGCGTTTTCGATCCAGGAGGACAAGCTCGAGAAGATGCCATTCGGCTCGATCGCCGTGACGCTGGCCGGTCCGGGAGGCAAGCCGGGGAAGGGCACGCTCGGCGGCGGCGTGGACGGAGCGCCGGCGACGATCCGCATCGTTCAAGTCATCGACAACGCTGCCACCGTGACCTACACCCCTCCCGCCTCGCCCACCACCGAAGAGTTGGTGGTGGCCTTCGACAACCACGAATTGGGCCTCGGCATCGAGATCGGGCGGGCGCGACTCGCCACGCGGAGCGCATGAGATCCACGCGGAGCGCATGAAACCATGAAGAAGAGCCTGTATCTCGACGTCGCGCAACCCCTGGCCTTCGAGTCGGTGGCCCTGGAGGCCCGCATCGGGAAGATCGACATCGCGCCGGAGCCGGTCGATCTCGCGAGCGGCTTCGACATCGTCATCGACTGGGGCAGCGTCGAGGGGATGAACGACGTGCGCGTGGACGCGGCATCGCTGGAGATCACGCGCCTGATCGACGTCGAGCCCACGGCCACGCCGTGGAACTTCACCGCGGCCAGCGGCGGCTTCGACGTGACCGTGGCCGGCACGAAGCGCGTCCGTTCCCTCACCCTCGAGGGACTGCCCAGTCTCGTCGATCCCCTGAGTGGTCAAGTCAACCGGCTGATCGTCGTTTCTCTCCCGGGCGGCATGCCGCTCTACACCGCGCCCGCGGTGGGACAGAACGGCGTCATCCCGCCGACGTTCACCGGCGCGTCGTTTCACGGCGGCGTGCTCACGCTGCAGGATCTCGCTGCCACGAAGGTGCACCTGGCGCTGGTCAAGACCAGCTTCCCCGAGGACGCCGACCCGCAGACGATGACGCTGACGAAAGTCAGCGGCCGCGGCTCGACCATGACCAGCGATCTCGTGCTCAGCGAAGAGGGCGCGGAGCTGTGGAGCATCCCCGGCGAGATGCCCGCCGCGACGGCCACCGTGGACCTGCGCTTCTTCATCGAGAAGACCCTGAAGGCGAAGGCGAAGGCCGGCCAGCCGCTGACGACGAGTTTCCGTCTCAGCGGGAAGGGCAAGGCCGGCCTCGTCCTGCGACGCGAGACCGGCGCCGTGATCCGCCGCATCTCCGGCATCCTCACCACGGAGCTGGAAGGGGAGCCGGCGACGCTGCCGATTCCGGCAACTCCGCCGCTGGCGGCGGAGGTTCCTTCGCGCGTGATCGTCGACGTCACGATCGCGTATCACGGCATCCGCCTGGAGTGGCGCGACGGCGTTCCATCACACGAAGGGGGAATCGAAGGCGTCGTGGTCGGCGAGACCGCAGTGGCGCGCAAGTTCCCACCGCAGGCGTTCACCGGGCTCGCGCTCGCGAAGATCGGCGTCGTCGGCCGCGCTCCCGTCGACTGCGAACTGGTCGTGCAACTCCTCGACGCGAACAACGGCGCGGTCCTGCTGCAACCGTCCGCGGCGACGTTGACCGCCTCCGCGAACACGGGCGTGGTCTGGTTCGACCTGCCGGCGCAGGAGCCGTTCGCGCAACCGCTGGCCGTCGCCGCGCGCACGAATCACGGCCGCTTTCTGTGGGCCGCCGGTCCCGATCCGCTGTTGCGCATCGCGGTGTACGACGACGAGCCGGGCAACCTACCGGTCCTCATCGGAGGCAGCGACGCGCGGCAGAAGACGCTGTCCGGCGCGCAGTTCGCGTCGAAACCGCCCTCCGTGGAGAGCGATCTCTTCGCCACGGTCGATGTCTCGGATCTGACTCTGGAGTACGGACGATGAGCACCGCGTCGATCGAAGTCGACCTGCAGGGCATCAACCTCGACGGCATTCTGTCGGCGCGCGAGAAGATCGCCGGCGTTCTGCAGGACGAGAAGGTGAAGAAGCTTTTCGCCGGCGAAGGCTTCGAGGCGATCCTCGGCAGTCTCGGCGGCGCGATCTCTTCGCTGAAAGACCTCGGCGGTGCCGGCGGGATGCTGCAACCGATCGTCGACGCCGTGGGCACGCTCGACATCGACATCGACGCGGCCCTTCCCATCGCCGATTACATCGACGCCGTGAAAGAGGGGGCCACGCTGGTGGCGCGCCTCCTGTCCTCGCTCGAGATCGATCCGCAGTCCATCGGCAAGCTCCTGCCGCTCGATCAGCTCACCAAGACCGTGGACACCTTCACCGCGGGCTACAAGATGAGCGACGGCGCCGGCACCTTCCGGGCCATGGTCAATCAGGTCGAGGCCGGACTGCCGTCGAATCCGAAGGAGCTCGCACAGATCGCCATCGGCATTCTTCTCCCGTTTGGCGGCAACGGCGTGCTGTCGCTGCGCGCGGGCATCGACGCCATCCTCTCCGCGAGCGCGTCCATCCGCGTACCGCAGGGGCGGACCGAAGGTCTCGTGCTTGCGCTGAAGGGCGTCGAGCTGGCCGCGGGCGACAGCGTGAGACTGCAGGCGGCGCTGGCGAACCTCGAGCGCGTGCGACTCTCGACCCTCGGCGTGTTGCGCAACGATCTGGGCGCGATGTCCGCCGCCGTGGCGCGGCTGCGCATCGGTGACTCGCTCGCGCCCCTGGTCGAGCTGGCGTCGTCGATGCCGTCGGGGCAGGACGGATTCCTGGAGTTGCTCGAAGAGCTGCGCAAGTTCCTCATCGACGGACGCCAGCTCGTCGAGAACCTCGAGATCGACGAGATCCGCGAATTCATCGCGCGCTTGCTGGTCCTCGCCGAAGAGCAGGTGCGTGTGCGCGTCGAGCAGCCGGTCGATGACGCCGTGCGTCTGGCCGAGGAGTTCGTGCGCGGATTGTTCGAGCACTTGCCGCTCCGCGAGTACCGCGCACAACTGACCGCGTTCCTGGCCGCCGTCGCGGTGAAGGTCGAGGAGCTGGATCTCGACGGTCCGGCAGACGCGATCCACGAGAAGCTGGCCAGCCTCGAGCAAGCGATCGATCCGGCCCAGCTCACCGATGAAGTGCAGGCGCTGCTGGCCGATGTAAAGACCGCGATCGAGAACGTCGTCAACACGATCAAGGACGCACTCGAGGAAGTCGTCGCGGCGATCCAACTGATCGAGCAGAAGCTGAAAGAGGTGTTCGAGCGCGTGGTGGCGGTCCTCGGCCAGTTCGCCGAGGCCATGGGCACGCTCACAGTGGCCATCGAGAGTCTGGGCATCGAAGACGCCACGGACCAGGTCCTGGCCGCGATCCACGCAGTGCGCGAACAGGCCGAGGAGCTGCTCAGCTCCGCGGAGCTTCCGGAGCCGCTGAAGCCGATCGTGCAGCAGGCCATCGACGCGCTCCAGGAGATCGACTTCCAATCCGTCTTTGCGCCGGTGAGCGAAGTGATCGCGCAGGTGAAGATCCCCGACGCGATCCAGTTGCAGATCACCAGCGTGTTGAAAGACGTACAGGAAAAGCTCGAGAACGCCGTGCCCGAGCAACTGATCGCGTCCATCAACGCGGAAGTGGCGCAGGTCTTCGACTCGATCCGCAACTTCGATCCGTCGAAGTTGCTCGAAGGAGTCGAGCAGTATCTCGAGGAAGCCGCGCAGCTCGTCGAGTCGCTCGACGTAGCCACGGCGGCCAACGCGATCCGCGGTCCGTTCCAGGCGGTGCTGGACGCGCTCGATGCCCTCAGTCCGCGCAAGCTGCTCGCTCCGGTCATCGACGCGTACGAGTCACTCCTCGGCGGCGCCGCGCCTTCGTCGCCCGAGGAAGCGTCGAGCGGCTTCGGCGGCGCGATCCGCGGTGCCGGAGAAGCGGCCACGCAGCAGGCCCTGCAACCCGCGGCGCAGGCCGGCGGCACACCGAACGCGCCCGTGACCGGCACCGGCACGCAGGTCATTCCGGCGCCGGGCCTCGACGTGAAGATCAAGCCCGGCGACGCGATCCGGTTCCTCGGCTATCTCCCGAACAAGTTGCGTGAGGCGATGGCCGCCTTGCCGCAGACCGCGGTGGGCGAAGTGTTGACCGCGATCGATTCCGTGACCGCCGGCCTGGCCCGCGATCTGCGCCGCATCCGCGCGCGGATGCTCGAGCTGGCCACGCGCATCGAGAGCGAGCTCGACGTCGAGTTGCTGCCGGTGGCGAACGCGCAGATCGCGGCGCAGGCTTCGCTCGCGCTGAAGCCCACCCCGGGCGTGGAGCTGAGCGTGTCCTTCGAAGCGCTGGCGACCGTCAATCCCGAGGCCTTGCGCGACGAGTTGCAGGCAGTGCTGGACGGCATTCGCGGCGGGATCGTCGAGGAGGCGAATGCCGCCGCCGGCGAGGTCGCGGTCGCACTGGCGCAGGCGGCCTCGGTGTTGGAATCGGTTCGTCTCTCCGGCGTCACCGGCTCGATCGACGGACTGCTTGCCGCCCTCGATCCGGAGCCCGTCGCCGCGGAGCTCGACGCCCTCGCCGCGGCTGCGCTCAAGAAAGCGCCGCAACTACTGGCGCAGCTCGATGATGAGCTCCTGGCCGCGCTGGCGAAGATCAAGCAGCTCTTCGACGAGCTCAATCCGGCCACGCAGGCGCAGAAGTTCCTGCGCATCCTCGACGTCATTCACCGCGAGCTGGACGTGCTCAATCCCGCGCTGCTCGCCGACGAGCTCGGGGCCATTCATCTCGCCGTGCGGCGGGCGGTCGCGGCCTACGATCCGCTCGCCTTCGCCGCCGACCTGCAGAAGCCCATTCAAAACATCGCCGATGCGCTGCGCGGCTTGAAGGCGCAACTACCGGCCATCTTCGGCGACCTGGGCTTCCTCGAGCCGCTCCTCGCCACGCTCGACGAGGTGAATCCGGCCACTATGCTGGCCGAGGTCGGCGCCGGTCTGAAGACGGTCGGCGCGGAGCTGGCGAAGCTGGATCCGTCAGCGCTCCTGGCCACCGTCGACGGCCTCGGCGAACGGATCCGGGAGAGCTTCCAGAAGGCCGTCGATGCGATCGTGGCCGAGCTGGTGGCGCTGCTCGAGTCGCTGCGCTACGCCTCGGGCGGCGGGTCGGTGAAAGTGGAGATCCAGGTGACGATATGAACGACACCTTCATCGACGACTTCCCCGTTCCCGGCTCGAGCGCGACGCTCACGTTCGAGCGTGAGAGCTCGGGCAGGCTGGTGCGCATCTCCGCCGGGACACGCGTCTACTTCGCCGAGGACGAGCGAGGGGAGAAGACTTTCGGCGAGGGCCTCGGGCACGTGCGCGAGATCGCGCTGAAGAACGGCCTCGTGCGACATGTCCGCGCTGCCCGCGAGTCGTGGATCGAAGAGTATGTGTGGGACGAGCTCGGCCGGCCGTTGCGCATCGACGGCGTGGAGATCGAGCGCGACGAAAAACGCCGCGTGGTCGCGTGCGGCGATTGGCGCTATGCCTACGCCGGCGAAGACCTGGTGGTCATCGGTGCGCCTGGCGGACTGCGACACGTCACGCGCGGCATCGACGGACGACCGGTCGGCGTACGCAACGGCCACGGCTCGATCCCCATTCGCTATCGCGAGGACGGCGCGCGCAGCGACGTCGCGGCGCTGCCGCCGACGTGGCACCGCGACGGCCTCGGGCGTCTGTGGACGATCTGCGACGCGCAAGGCCGCGTCGAGACGACCTTTCTCTGGAACGGCTTCTCCTGCATCGGACGCATCGATGGCGACGCGGGCGCTCCGCTCGCGGCATTCTTCTCCCTCGATCCTTCGTCGACGCCGGTGCGCGTCATCACCGCGGCGGGCATGACCCGCATTCCGCGCGACGCATTCGGCGAGTCTCTGCTCGCCCATGACCGCGTGCCCGGCCTCTACGGCGGCGCCATCCACGACGGCTTCGTCCACTTGCGCTCGCGCGCACTCGACCCGCGATGCGGCTCGTTCGATCGCCGCGATCCGTGGCACGGCCGCGAAGATGATCCGCGTCGCGCCAAAGGCTTCGACGGCCCGCTGCCGGTCGAGGATCCAGCCTGCGGTCCGTACGCGGTCTGCCAGTACGACCCGGTGGGCCGCACCGATCCCACGGGCGAAGCCTCGGGCTTCCAGGTCGGGATGGGCTTTCTCTACTCGATCCTCGACGCCACGTGGTCGCTCCAGCACAACACAGCCGGAGTGTTCGCCCTCGACTGGACGCTGGCGTTCTGGTTCTCGCTGATCTGGGGCGTCGGCCAGAAGATCGGCGGGTCGGACAACGAGAACCAGCTCTCGCGCTTCTTCGACTACGAGGCGCTCTACAACGACCGCACGGGCGTGTGGGCGGTGCGCCGCGGGATTTTCGGCGTGGAGCGCGCCTTCACGTATCAGCACATGGTCGTCTCCGAGGCGGAGACGTTCGACGAGATGAACGGCGTGAGCACGATCGTGCCGGTCACGAAGTTCGAGCCTGCGCTGTACGGCACGCTGCTGCATGTGGCGCCCGAGGGTTGGCCTCCGCTGCTGCTGCGGGGCAACCGCGATTTCGCGGTGCCGGGATGGTCGCGTTCCGGCGGACCCGCCGAGGCCATCGCGCCCGGCTCGGCGACGGCGCGCTTTCCGCTCGGCGGCCTCCACCTCGATGACCCGCGTGACGACATCCGCGTGCCGCTCAACTGCGACGTCACCGAGCTCGTTCCGGCGGGCACGCCACTCCTGGGCACGGTCGATGAGCCGCGAGTCGCCACCACCATTCCGTTCGCGGAGGAGCTCGAGGCCGGTCAGGTCGTCGTGCTCTCGGACGCCTCGGAGACTCTGGACATCAAGACCATCGCCGAGGTCGACGACAAACACGCCACGCGCAAGAAGGGGCGGCGTGTGCGGTTCACCGAGCCGGGCATTCACGTGGCCACCAGCGGCGTGCTCCTGCGCGTCCTCGGTGAGTCGAAGGAGTCGGACCAGGGCCGCACCTCACCGGCGCCGAAACACATCGACATTGCCGCGGGCACCGTGAAGTACAAGAGGAAGGATCTGCTGCGTTTCACGCAGGCCGGCGCCGTCGCCGGCGCCGGCATCATCGAGGGGTTCGAAGCGCAGATCGTGCTCGACAGGGCTCTTCCCGTCACCTTCGTGGCGCCGCTCGAAGTGCGTGGCGTTCTCTCCCTCGGCAAGGGGAACAAGGGGACGCTCGACGGGATCAAGTTGAAGTCGACGCCGCGACCGTCGCAAGCCGATTCGATCGTCCTCATCAGCGGCGCGCAGCAGATCGCAGCCGTGGTCGCCCATGAGCTCACCGAGGACGAGGTCGAGCTCGACCGCACCGCCGAGGAGCTGGCTCCCCTCGGCGCCTCCGTGACCTGGAAGAACGTGTTTTCCGGACCGAAGATCGGACTCGCGGCGAGCCTCCCCGCCGGCGCGACGCTCTCCTATACGCCGGAGGCGATCCGGCAGGCCCCGAACGCCGGGCTGGTCCTGTTGCGCGATTCCTCGACGCCAGCGAAGAGTGCCGTGCGCGCCGTGAGCTCACGCAGCTTCGACGCTCTGATCATCGCTCAGGACCTGCCCGGCAATGCCGCCGATCCGTACGACCTCGAGATCTTTCCGATCAAGAGGCCCAGGATCAAGGACCTCACGTTGGAGCTCGACCCGCGCATCAAGCTCGCCGCACCCGCCGCGCTCAATGCCAAGGCCCTGCAACTGATCCAGCTCTCGACGCCGGCCGTCACCGCGGGAACGCTCGTGCGTCCGGCCACCTTCGCCGGGAAAGAAGCGACCCTCGGCGCCGTCCCGGACCTGGAGCCGTCGCAATACGTCGTCCTCACCGGCGCAGGCGGCCCGCCGCAGCCGAACGTCATCACGCGGATCACGGCCTCGATCGAGCTCGACCGCCAGCTCGCCCTCAACGCCGCCGATCCGATCGACGTGATCGCGATCGACATCGCCGGACCAGCCTACGACGCGGACGCGGTCGATGCCACGCATGTCGTCGTGCATGCCACTTCCGGCGGGAACCTCGTGCAGTTCCCGCGCTTCGAGAAGGGCGCGATCGTGGAGGCCGTCTTCGGCGGCAACGCGGAGCTCTACGTCGTCGACGCCGTGGACGGCTCGACGCTGACGCTGAAAGAAGGTCCGGCCATCGCCGCGGCTGCTCACGGGACGATCCAGCTCTTCGTCCCCGTCGCGCCGAGTCCCGCGAACGGAACGTGGCGCGCCGGCATGAACGGCAAGGCCGTGGGCGGGGGCCCGACGACCAACAAGATCACAGCCGACATCTGGAGCCAGGACCACGTCAGCAACGGGACGCTCGTCGCGCTCGTGCAGAACAAGGTCACTCACGCGGCGAGGATCAACACGGCGGCGCCGTTCGTCGTGCAACTCCTCATCCCGTCGTCGGTGGGGAACGCGGGCGACGTCACGATCCCGGGCGACACGCCGAGCACCACCGCGGTGTTCACGCAGAACAACGAATTTCTCACGCTGGCCGACGTGCTCGGGCCCACGCTGGTGAAGGGTCCGAACGCGGTCGTGGTCATCCCGTACGGCGCCGGCGCGGTCGCGCAGACGAAGATGCCCATGAGCTCGGGCACCGTGCTCGTTCCGATCGATTCCGAAAAGTTCGAGATCGATCGCCGCAAGAGCATCGTCTACCACGAGCTCACGCACACGAAGCAATCGGAGCAGTTCGGGCCTTTGTTCATGGGCTTCTTCCCGCTGTTCGCGCTGGAGGGACTGCTGGAGGGAACGACCGACATCGAGCTGCCGAAGTTCTCGAAGTACGTCGCGGCGACGGTGACGCTCGAGAACGGCAACCGCTTCCTGGCCATCCCCGACGCGCAGGGCATCGACTTCGACGACGGCACGAAGGTGCAGGTCGAGCAGAACGGCGCGAACCTGATCACGCTCGGCGCGAAGAGCGGCGACCGTTTCCTGATCCAGGGCGGCGGCGAGCTCGAGGCCGGCGCGGTGCAGGTTCGCCGCCTGACCGACGAAGGCGGCTGGGGCACGTTCCGAGACGTGGTCTTCAACATCCTCAGCGGCCTGACCCTCGGCGGCGTCACGAACTACGTGGCCGGCACGGTGTGGGGCGGTTTCCTCTATGGCCTCTTCAAGCTCATCCACTTCTTCAGCCATCGCCTCGGACACGCCGGCAGCGACTTCCCCGCGGTCGTCGTCGATTCCCGCACCGTGCGCATGACTAATGACGAGGGGCGGAAGGGGATCCAAGGCTTCAACCGCGTCTTCCTCGTCAAAAGCGGCGACCACTCGCCCCTGCTCGATGTCGCAGCGATCGACAACGACACGATCACGCTGCAGTCCGCCACCGACTTCACCGGCGACATCGCCGTCAAGCCCTACAGCAGCGACGATCCGCTGTCGACGGCGGTCGTCGACACGCTGACGTACTACGACGCCACGGTTCCGGACCCGGCGAAGCCGGCGCAGATCCTCATCCAGAAGAACGGCGACGACGAGCTGAAGCTCGATCCCTTCGACCTCGTCTCCGTGAGCGCCGGCGCGGTCTCGCGCCGCACCAACGTGACCGCGGTCGTGGGCGACCTCGTGGAGCTCGAGGACGCGCCGGCCACCTTCGGCCCCGACCGCGCGCTGCGCATCGCCTACGTCGACGAGAACGATCCGATGGGGAGCGCGGACAGCCAGTTGCTGACGCACATGGGCATGGGCTGGATGCGCACACTCTTCGACCCGTGGCGGCAGATCCATTTCGGACTCGACCCCAAGCCCGGCTCGGCCAGCGACTGGCTGGCGCGCTTCGCACGCTATGCGTTCAGCAGCCACTCGTGGAGCGCGGCCATCCCCGGCTATCTCTTTCTCGACCTTCTGTTCAAGCAACCGAAGCGCGGTCATCTGTCACGCATGGAGCAGGACGCGAGCGACGAGAGCGGCACGGTCTACAGCCCGCAGGGCAAGATCCGCGAAGGGTTCGAAAAGGGGAGTGAAGACGCCGAGAAGAAGGCCAGGGTCGGCGAGATCGCGCAGTACTGGCACACGCCGATGTGGGACAAGAGGACGCAACCGCTGATCGTCGCGGGACGACTCGACGCTCCCGGTCTGAGCATGCCGCCGGGTCAGATCGAGGTGGTGCCTGAGGTCGGCGCCGAAAGCGCGGGGGGCGACATCAATCGAGGGGCGACCTCCACCGCGGCGCGGCCCGGCTCGTTCGTGCCCGACGCGTTCTACCTCAAGTCGCCCGGCGGCGATCCGGAGTCGTCCACGGGCCCGATCGGAGGCGTGCTGCCGGCGGGCCGCGGCTTCATCCCGCCCAAGCCGCAGCTCGAGCTCTCCCTCGGCCACTACGTCGGGTTCAGCCGGCCGGGCAAGCATCGCATCACCGTCAGTGACTTCATCCTCGGCGCGGACCTGGCCCGCGCCGCGCACGATGAGAAACGGCAGACCATCTTCTTCGACGTGACCGTCAGCGACGTCACGGTCAAAGTCGGAGGAACGGTCATCACGCGCAACGCGCCGCTCGACGAGATCAAGCTCCTGCCTGGACAGCGCGCGCCTCTGGCAGTCGCACCGGCTGACGGCGAATGGGTCTTGACCGCGGAGCAGCCCGGCAAGGTGGTCACCGTCGCCGCGGACGGCCAGTCGGTGACCATGGTCGCTGCGGTGCCCGGCGCGAGCGAGACGCTCGAAGTCAGCCGCGTCTATCCCTTCGTCGACGGCAAATACGCCGATGCCGTGCTGGCCATGCACGGCGTGAACTTGCCGGTGCCGATCCACGTGCCGGTTCGGCAGTTCAAGGCCACGATTCGCGACACGTTTGAATTCGTCGCGGAGTTGAAGGCGGATGCGGCCCCCGTCGCGTCGGTCAAGCCGGGCCAGACGGTGTTCGCCTTTCTTCCCGCGAGCATTCCGCCGGGGGCGAATCTGATCGCCACCTATGCCTTCACCGCCGTGCCGCCGCCGCCGGATCCGGCTCCGGTCATCACGGCCATCCCGGTGCCTGCGGAGCTGACTGCGTTCATCGGATCGGGAAGGATCTACAAGGTCGAGTTTCCCGTGGACGAGCCTCCCGAGGAGCCGGTGACGATCACGTTCACCATCAACATCGGTCCCGGTGCGGGTGTGCCGGTGACCGCGAAGCTCGACTACGTGCCGCACTTCGTGTTGACCGCGCCGTCGTTCGAGGTCGCCGTGAACGGGAACCGCGATCTCGCGTCGTCGGAGGAGATCGCGAAGGCGTTCGCGTTCACGGGCGCACCGGGCGTGAAGACCGTCGTCGCGGCGAACGGCAAGAGCGTGAGTGTGCGCGTGGCCGCGCGTGCGAACGGTGGCACGCGCCGCATCATGGCGTTGAGCAAAGCCGATCCGATGAGGCGCGCCCTGCGGACGATCACCGTGCCGGCGCCGCCCGCGGCGCCGGTGCTGGCGGCGGAGTTCGACGACATCTCGGTCTTCGTGGAGATGGCGGTCTCGTCGAAAGAGGCCGTCGTGGGAACGACGTACGCGGAGCCGGTGCCGACCCGGGCCACCACCGACATCACCTCCCAAAGCGTCGTCGTCTCCGTGCCGCCCCTCGTCAAGCTCCTGGTCGGCGTGTCCATCCTCGAGCCCGCGGCCTTCCCCGGCGATCCTCCCGCAAAGCGGAACAGCATCGATCCGTCGGTCTACGATCTCCGTCTCCTGGGCCGGATCTGCTATCCGATCGCTCCGGGGACTCCGGGGGTCGTCGCCGGATCCACACCGGTTCCCGTCGTAGTCCTGTTGCATGGGCAGCATGAACAGTTCACATTCTTCAGTGGGCTCGTCGTCACCGGGTCGACCTCCGTCGTGGTCAGCGGCGTTCCGACCACGATCGACGTCGTCCGCGCCACCACGGTCACCGAGAGTGGCAATCACCTCGGATACGAGTACCTGCAGAAGGAGCTCGCCGAAAGGGGCATCGCTTCGATCAGCATCGACACCGCCATCGGCAACTTCAGAAACACGTTCCTCCAGAACCGCGCCGACGTCCTCCTGGCCACGCTCGACGAATGGCGCAAGCTTGCCGACGCCGGCGGCAAGTACAAGGACAAGATCGATTTCGGTCGCATCGGCCTCGTCGGTCATTCCCGCGGCGGCGATGCCGTGGTCCGCGCCGCGAAGGACAATCTCGCGCGCACGGTCCGCGATCCCCTCAACCCGAAAGAGAAGGACCGCTACGGCATCTCCGCGGTCTGCTCCCTCTCGCCGACGGACTTCACCGGCATCTTCTCGAACGCCGTCGCATTGACGCCGGCGGACAAGCTCACCTACCTCGTCGTGTACGGCTCGCTCGACAACGACGTGGCCGGCCGCAGCGATTCAGCGAGCGGCGGCGCGTTCGACTCCTTCACCGGCACCGGTTTCCGGCATCACGATCGCGCCACCTGCGACAAGGCCATGGTCTTCATCGACGGGGCCTGCCACAACCGCTTCAACACGAACTGGGGCCTCGACGCCAACCTCTCCACGTCCCATCCCGGCCTGCTCGGCGCAGACGAGCACAAGACCGCGGCCATGCACTACGTCGGCGGCTTCTTCCGCTGGATCCTCGGCGGCGAGGCCCAGTTGCAGGATCGCTTCACCGGCGACGAGGCAGCACCCGCCGGCGTCAAGGCGTCGCTGCAGTGGAGCTTCGGCGACGAGCTGCTGCGCATCGATACGTTCGAATCGCCGGACAACGAGCTCGGCCAGAGCCGCGACACCGCCCCTTATGCGGACGTCATCCGCTTCGGCGATCTCGAGGTGAACAGCAAGGCCCAGGGCAAACACGTTCCGCACCAGACCCGGATCGTCGACGTGAGCCTCCTCGGCTCGGTCTCCCCGCCGACGGCGCTCATCGAGCCGATGCCCGCCGCCGACTGGTCGGTGCTGCGCTTCCTCACGTTCCGGATCGGGATCTTCTTCGATCTCGAGAAGGACCCGTTCGTGGGCGGACAGCCGCACCTGCGTGTCACACTGCGCGACGATGCAGGGAAAGAGGCCACCGTCGCGGAGACGGAGTTCTTCACCGCCACGGTGCCCGGCAAACCGTTCCGGAAGGAGTTCGGGATCGAGAGGCTGACGTTCCATCGCCTCGAGACCGTTCGCATTCCGCTGTCGAAGTTCAAGGGGATCGATCTGCATCGCGTGAGGCGCGTCTCGTTCAACGTCGATGAGCTCGTGAGGACGCACGTCTTCCTCGATTCCGTGGAGGTGGTCCGCGTATGAAAGTGAAACACATCGTGTTCGAAGACCTGGAGGCGGGCCCGGAGCCGCCCGGCTTCGCGGTGCAGATCCACGTGGTGGGCTCAGGCTTCGTCGACCGCGCCGCACCGCTGTTCGCCCGCTTCGGCGCGCAACCGGTGGAACAACTCTTCATCGCTCCCGGCGGCGCAGGCTTCTCCGGCTTCCTGGCGCAGCAGCCGGGCGAGGAGGACCGCCTGTTCGCGCACTACGCCGACGAACCGGAGGTCCGCCTCGACGAGGACGACAGCATCGAAGGCCCCGCGATCGCGTGAAGGGCCCACTGTCATCCTGAGCCGGCCCACGCCGAGCGCGGCGAGCCTGAAGCAAGAAACAGAAGGCTGCGTGCCTGCCACGAGAGCGACCCCTCATCCGGCCGTTGGCCACCTTCTCCGCTCTGCGGAGGGGAGAAGGCTCTCGGTGTGTGTGCATCGCGAGCTGGGTTCATCATTCGTTGAACTGGTTCATCGCGAGAGTGTTCAATCGAGAGCCTTCTCCCCCCGGCTTCTTGGGGGGAGAAGGTGGCCAACGGCCGGATGAGGGGGGCTTTGCAGCACTCGAGAACTGGATCGCCGAACAGCTTCCACCAGCTTGGGTCGTACATTTGCGTTGCGAGCCATTCGTCGCCGGGCTGCGACAGACTCGCCGGCGCTATCTCCGCCGCCTGCCCGGCTCGGCGGGAATTGGATGCTTCTATGATGCGGCCGGGGGTGCTCCATCCGGGACGTAATAGAAAGTCATGATAGGCAGCGACTGTCAGCCGGGTTACTTTTCTTGCACGTTCGCGCTCGTCGAGCCAACGAATAAGGGGAAAGAGATGACTGACAATCCGAACGAACTGACCATCGAGAACTCGGTGCTGATGCTCATCGACCACCAGCCGTGGGTCGCCTTTGCGGTGCAGTCCATTGATCGTGGACTCATGATCAACAATGTCGCGGGTCTCGCCCAAGGAGCGAGGGAACTGGGCGTGCCGGTAGTGCTGACCACGGTCGGTGCGAAGGGAAGCATTCTCGTAGATCCCCTCTTCAAGGAGATCAGCGAAATCTTCCCGGACATCACGCCAATCGACCGCACGTCGACGCATGCCTGGTCGCATCCGGACGTCCGTGCTGCTGTCGACGCCACGGGCCGTAAGAAGGTGATCATGGCCGGCCTCGTGACCGAGGTTTGCCTCGCTCAGTCGGTTCTGGCGGCGCTCAAGGATGGATTCGATGTCTACTTCGTCAGCGACTGCTCAGGCGGCATTACGGCAGAGGCACACGACGACGCCAAGGCGCGCATGACTCAGGCCGGAGCCAGGCCAATGAGCTGGTTGGCTGTCCTGAGTGAGTGGACCCCGGACTATACGTCGTCGGAACGGCAGGCGCTCACCGGTGTCTTGAGACAGCGCGGTGGCAGCGCCGCGCTGATGGCCGATTACGTGTTCGCCCAGGTCACAGCGGGCATTGTGTCGCTGCCGAGCTGAGCAGGGACCGCCCGTCGAAATCGCCCAACAATGAGCAGGAGATGACGATGGCTTCAAACGAAGAAACGATCCGCAATCTGTATGTGGTCGCAGAGAAGGAGCCCAAGAGGTTTCGGTCACTATTCACCAGGAACGGCTACTGGTGGGACGTTCCTGCCGGGGTCAGATACCAGGGCGACGACGTCGGTCGTGCGGCCGACATCTACTCGGCAGCATTTCCGGACATGCACCGCGCGCTCGAACACCTCTACGTCGACGGTGACGTCGTCGTCGTTCAGCTATCCCTGAACGGAACCCACCTGGGGGACCTTCCCATCGGCCTGGGAACGATCCCCGCTACCGGCAGGGAATTCCACGTACCGTGCGTGGATGTCTTCCGTCTCGAGGACGGGAAGGTGAGCGCGTTCGACTGCTACTACGCCGGAACCATCATGCTCGCCCAACTCGGTGTGCTGGGCAATCTGGAGGCCGCGCTCAAGAAGTAGAGGCCGCGAGGCGACGCGATCGATACCTGATTGACGTTCGGGCGTGGACTGAGCCATCCTCGGCGTACCCGTGCAGAACGAGCTCACTTTTCGCCAGATGGTCGACGGGCTATCCGCCCTCGTGGCGGTCCTGACACCGGATGGAACAGTCGACTTCGTCAACCGCCAGGTCCTGGACTACTTCGGCAAAACTGTCGAAGAATTGAAAGAGTGGGCGAGCACGGACGCCGTGCACCCGGATGACCTGTCTCGCGTGATTGCCGTATGGACGCGCTCCCTCGAGGACGGAAAGCCCTACGACATCGAGCTCCGCCAACGGGGCGCGGACAATGTCTACCGGTGGTTCCACGTGCAAGGTCTCCCCGTCCGGGACGAGGAGGGGCGCATCCTGCGCTGGTGCGTCCTCCAAGCGAATATCGATGAGCGAAAGCTCGCCGAGGAAGCGTTACGGGAGAGCGAACGCGAGCTTCGCCAGCTCGTGGACAGTGTTCCCGGCATGATTGCAGTCGGCAACGCGAAGGGTGAAAGCGAATACCTCAACAAACGCGCGCTCGACTACCTGGACACGACTGCTGATGAGTTCGGGGAACGGCCTATGACCACCGTTCATCCGGACGATCAGGAGTTGCTGATGAACGAGTGGATGCGGTGTAACGAGCTCGGACAACCGTTGGACCTCGTTCACCGGGTACGGCGCTTCGATGGCGTCTACCGTTGGGTCCACGTACGAGGGGAGCCCCTCCTCGACGATCGAGGCCGGAGCGTCAGGTGGTATTACGTGTTCACGGACATCGATGATCAGAAGAGGGCCGAGGAAGCGCTGCGTGAGAGCGAGCATGAGCTCCGCCAGATCATCGACAGTGTTCCCGGAATCATTACAACCGCCGATTCAAACGGCCAGCAGGATTACGGCAACAAGCGCTTTCTCGACTATACGGGTGCGACCGCTGATGCAGTGACGGGGCTCGACGGTTTGAACCTCATTCATCCGGACGAGAAAGAGAGCGTCACGAACGAGTGGCTGCGGGTTTGGGCACTCGGACAGCCGCTGGACCTCGACCATCGCCTGAAACGCTTCGATGGCGTCTACCGGTGGATGCACGTCCGTGTGGAACCCCTCCTGGACGATCGAGGCCGCATTGTCCGATGGTATGGGTTGCTCACAGACATTGATGATCAAAGGAAGGCGGAACAGGCCCTGCGCCGGAGTGAAGATCACCTGCGACTGCTGGTGGAGACGATTCCGGCTCTCGTTTCGCGCTCGAAAGCGGACGGCTCGCTCGACTACGTCGACCGTCGCGTTGTGGATTACACGGGTCGCGAGATGGAGGAGATCAGCTTGGACGTGATCCATCCGGACGATCAGGTCGCTCACGTGCAGAAATGGCGTCAGGCGATGGAAACCGGAGAACCATGGGACGACACGTATCGAATCCGGCGCGCCGACGGAGAGTTTCGCTGGTTCTACGACCGGGTCGAGCCATTGCGCGATGCAGAGGGGCGTGTGGCGTCCTGGTACGCGGTGAAGGTCGACATTCACGACAGCAGGGAGATGGAGGAAGCGCTGCGCAGTACTCGACGAAAGCTGTCGACCGCGATGCAGATCGCCACTGTGGCCGAGCTGTCGGCGTCCATTGCCCATGAGATCAACCAGCCCCTGGCGTCGGTCGTGACCAACGCTCACGCGGCCGAGACGTGGCTGTCCCACGATCCGCCGAATCTCGAGCGGGCTCGAGCGACTCTGGAGAGGATCATCCGGGACGGGCATTCCGCGGCCGAGGTCGTGCGCAGAATTCGCGCTCTCTTCAAGGAGGCCGCACCGATCAAGGCTCTCCTGGAGATCAATCAGATCGTCGCCGAAGTGCTCCGCGTCCTCTCGGAGGAGCTTCGTGACAACGGCATCGTCGTTGACATGCAGATGCAGGACGATCTGCCCACGATCGAGGCTGACCGCGTCCAGATTCAGCAAACGCTCATCAACCTCGTTCACAACGCGATCGAGGCGATGGCCGGAGTGACGGATCGGGCGAAGTCGCTCCGGCTCAGTTCATGGCGACAGGGCGAAGAGCTCCTCATTCAGGTCCGTGACAACGGCTCCGGCATCAAGGATGACCCCGCGCTCATCTTCGAGCCATTCTTCACGACGAAAGGATCGGGGATGGGGATGGGCCTTTCGATCTCTCGCTCGATCGTCGAGGCACATGGCGGCCGGATCTGGGCCACTGTGAACGAGGACGACGGAATGACCTTCAGTTTTACTCTTTCGCTGGTGTCGGGTCTCGACTGACGAACGAGACCACTACACCGGCTTCGGACCGCCCGGCTTGAGAGCCGCGCGGATCGCTGCCAGCAGTTGCTGACCATCGAACGGCTTTTCGAAGTAGCGATCGCGTTCGATGAATGGGGCGAACTGCGCCCGACGCTCTGTGCGCCCGGTGATCAGAATGACCGGCAACTCCGGCCGCTCCGACAGAGCCAGTTTTCGCAATTTGATTCCACTCATCTCAGGCATGCTGATGTCGGAGATCAGACAATCGATGTCGGACAAGGCACCGCATTTCCAGAAGATCCTGGCTGACGGGAACACGCGAACATCGTAGCCCGCCGCCTCCAGGAGATTGGCAAGGGATTCGAGCGCTCGAGGGTCGTCATCCACGACGGCCACCACGGATTTCGTGGAGTCGGCCATGTCATTGCTGCTTCCGGCGCTGGAGGGCAATGTTCAACTGTCCGGCCATGCGAACGAGATCGGCAAAGGACTCCGCCGCCATCTTCTGCATGACCCGGCTTCGATGAACCTGGAGCGTGACTTCGCTGATGCCGAGCTCCACCGCGGCCTGCTTGTTCAGAAGACCGCTGACGATGAGCGGCAGGACCTGACTCTCGCGCGGTGTGAGCGAAGAGTAGCGTTGCCGCAGCCGAGCGCGTTCGGCGCTTGCCAGCCGCTCGTCCCGGTCGCGCGCGATGGCCGCGTCGATCGCTGTCATGAGATCGTGGACGCTGAATGGTTTCACCAGAAAGTCGACGGCACCGTCCTTAATCGCGCGCACCGACGACGGGATGTCACCGTGTCCCGTGATGAAGACGATCGGCGGATGATCCGCATCGCCGAGCTGCCGTTGAAAATCGAGACCGTTGATGTCCGGCAGTTCGATGTCCAGGATGAGACAGGCCGGCAGATCGGGCTTCGCGTACGCGACATATTCGGCGACCGAGCCGAAGGTGACGGACGGCACGCCACGCGAGGCGAACAGCTCGCTCAACGCCTCCCGCATGCGAACGTCATCGTCGACGACATAGACGACGTAGTCTTGCGAGCCCATCAGAGTTCCCGGCTGAATCGATCGCGCCATTGTCGCACGCACCTCCGTCGAAATCCCGGGTCCGATGTGTCTCAACGGACACTGCCCTTCCGCCAGTTCATGGCTTCGCGCAAGTACAGGTTAGCGCCGATGCGCTCGCGCTGGCCATCATGGAAAGACGTGATACCCCGCCAGCAGGAAACCACCTACGTTGAGCTCTGCGAACGAATGGGAGTCTGATCAGGCCCGAGAGCAGGCTGGTGTGGTGTGACAGAAACCGCTGTCATGGTCGGTGGTCTGTGACGCAGCGCGCCACCTCACAGACAACCGACAACTGACAACCACAAGGGTTGGTGATGCAGATCGGCATTGACAGCTTTGCAGCGGCGTATGGCGAGGCCAGTCTGGCGGTAACGCCGGCGGACCGCATGCGCAACCTCGTCGAAGAGATCGAGTATGCGGACCAGGTCGGCCTTGACGTCTTTGGAATCGGCGAACATCACCGCCGCGACTACCTCGATTCGTCACCGGCGATGATTCTGGCAGCCGCGGCCAGCCGAACGCAGCGGATTCGGCTCTCGAGTGCGGTGGCAGTCCTGAGCGCAGCCGACCCTGTGCGCCTGTTTCAGGATTTCGCGACGCTCGATCTGCTGTCGCAAGGCCGTGCGGAGATGGTGGTGGGCCGCGGGTCATTCACGGACGCGTTTCCGCTCTTCGGCCTGAGACTCGAGGACTACGACTCGCTCTTCATCGAGAAGCTGGAGCTGCTGCTCGAGATCCGTGAGAACGAGCACGTCCACTGGTCCGGTAAGCATCGGGCGGCGCTGACCGGACAGGGCGTCTATCCGCGACCCGTCCAGGACCCATTGCCGATCTGGATCGGTGTCGGCGGGACTCCCGGATCGTTCGCTCGGGCCGGCGCACTCGGCCTTCCGCTCATGGTCGCCATCATCGGCGGCGAACCGCGCCGCTTCCGGCCACTCGTCGATCTCTACCGGGAGACCGGAATGCGAGCCGGGCACTCACTCGATCGGTTGAAGGTAGGCGTACACGCCCTCGGCTATGTCGCAGCCACGAAGCAGGAAGCGGCCGGCGACTTCTTCCCCGGCTACGCTCGCGCCATCAGCACTGTGGCGAAAGAGCGCGGCTGGCCGCCGGTCACACGTGCGGCATTCGACGCTCAGTTGGGACCCCATGGCGCGTTGCTGATTGGCGATCCTGATGAGGTGGCGGAGAAGATCATTCGACACAGTGAGGCACTGGGCGGTCTCTCCCGGCTTACTTTTCAAATGAACGCGGCGTCCCTACCTCACGCGAAGCTCATGCGGGCCATCGAAGCGATCGGCACCCGCGTCGCGCCCGCGTTGCGCGAACGTACCGCGGCGGGGAGGCAGCAATGAGAGCTCTGGGTCCGACGTTGATCGCCGGGTTGGTCTCCTGCCAACTGCGAACTCAAAGCGGTGGACACCGCCACCGCACTCCAAAGCAACTGCGTTGCTCTTCTCGCCCGCTGTAAGGCAGTTGATGCCATGGCGAAACCTTCGGCGCACGAGCTGCGTAATGGAGCGCGGAGGAATTGCGGTGCGGAGAGATCGAGTGGTGGTCATCGTTCTCCTGGGGACGCTGGTCGCGGGGTGTGTGTCGGCGAACCGGCCCGTAGCCTCGGCGCCGGCGCGCGAGTTCGTCACGCTCGAGCGTCCCAAGCCCCTGCCTTACGTGACCATCATGGGCCGCGCGCCGCGTCCCTGATGCGCGTTATTCTTCATCGATGCAAACAGCCGATGTGAAGCGCATCTACGCGTATAACGACTGGGCGAACGAGCGGATGCTCGTCGCGATTGACGAGTTGTCCGAGGAACAACGGTCGCGGGTGATCCCGTCGAGTTTCCCGTCGATTCTCGAGACCTACACCCACATCGCCTTCGCCGAGTGGGTGTGGCTGCAACGGTGGTTGGGAGAGAGTCCGACGTCGCCTCCTGTAGGAACGTCCTTCGCGGACGCGCGCGAGCGGCTGCACGCCGTGGCCGGGGAACGACGCGCCTATCTGGACGTGCTCACCGACGAGGCCATCGCCGGCACGCTCTCCTACCGCAACATCAAGGGCGATCCGTTCACGATGAACCTCGGCGATCTTCTACTGCACTGCGCGAATCACGCGACCTATCACCGCGGCCAACTCGTCACGATGCTCCGGCAGGTCGGAGCCACGCCCCCCGGCACCGATTTCACGACCTTCGCCCGGAGCTGAGGTCGAGACGTCCCGGACGTCGCACGTCGTCCTGTGGCGGGGTGGACTTTAGATTCTGAGTGCGGCGCCTCGGAGGAGGATGTCCAGTGGGTTGGGTTGTCAGTTGTCAGTTGTCGGTTCTCAGTTCGGGTGATCCATCGTGGCGCGACTGGGTGCAGACAACCGATCACCGACAACTGACAACAGAGTCGGCCGATCTCTGCCTAAGCCTGTCAGTGCCCTGCTCGTGACGAACGCGTCGGTGCCTACGACGTATGCTGTCGGATCGCCTGAATGGCGGTGTCGAGGGCCTGCAGAAAACGCGAGCGATCGCGTTTCTCGAACGGCGGTGGTCCCGGCGT
>Ga0307505_10000482_pt1 | contig 43877 bp, 40 predicted proteins | sample 23_S_MG_FD_202183 | JGI IMG/M metagenome (GOLD analysis project Ga0307505, IMG submission 202183) | Soil microbial communities from Populus trichocarpa stands in riparian zone in the Pacific Northwest, United States - 23_S | ecosystem: Environmental > Terrestrial > Soil > Riparian zone > Trees...
CGGCTCGCCGCTCGCGCCGGAAAGCTTTGACTACGTCTATCGCTCGGTCAAAAGCGATCTGCATCTCGCCTCGATTTCCGGCGGCACCGATATCGTCTCCTGCTTTGTCGGCGGCGATCCGACGCTGCCGGTCTGGAAAGGCGAAATCCAGGCGCCAGGCCTCGGCATGGATGTGGACGTCTGGTCGGAGGAAGGTCAGCCGCTTGCATCCGGACGCGGCGAGCTGGTTTGCCTGAAAGCCTTTCCATCCATGCCGGTCATGTTCTGGAACGACGCGGATGGAAAGAAATATCGCGCCGCCTATTTCGAGCGCTTCCCCGGCGTCTGGCATCACGGCGATTTTGCCGAGCGCTCCGAGCATGGCGGCTTCATCATCCACGGCCGCTCAGACGCCACGCTTAACCCGCAGGGCGTGCGCATCGGCACGGCGGAAATCTACGCACAGGTCGAGCAGATTCCGGAGATCGTCGAGTCCATCGCGATCGGTCAGGAATGGGAGAGCGATGTTCGGATCGTCCTCTTCGTGCGCCTGCGCGAGGGCGTGCAGCTCGACGACGCGCTGATCCAGCGCATCCGGAAGCAGATCCGCGACGGCGCCTCGCCACGCCATGTGCCGGCCAAGGTCCTTGCCATCGCCGACATCCCACGCACGCGCTCGGGCAAGATCACGGAGCTCGCGGTCCGCGACGTTGTCCACGGCCGTCCGGTAAAGAACACCGAGGCGCTCGCCAATCCCGAGGCGCTCGATCTCTACAAGGATCTTTCCGCGCTCAGGTCCTGAGTGCCGTTGTCCGACCGGCCGCTCAGCACCAGCATCGGCCGGCTCATGCGCGCGAGCAGCAGCACCGGTCCGAGCCCCACGAGCACGATCAGGAGTGCCGCCACGGCGCCGTCCTCATACGTCCCGCGCGACGCCTCGGCATAAATATGCGTGGCGAGCGTCTCGAAGCCGATGGGGCGCAGCAGGAGCGTTGCCGGCAGCTCCTTCATGCAATCGACGAAGACGAGGATCGCGGCCGCCCCGAGCGCCGGCGCGAGCATCGGCAGATGCACGCGCCGCACGGTGCCGGCGGCCGTCTCGCCCAAGCTGCGCGCCGCACCGTCGATGCTCGCGGGAATTTTCGTGAAGCCGGCCTCGATGCCGCCAGCCGAGATCGCGAGAAAGCGTGTGGCATAGGCGATCACGAGTGCGGCGCCCGAGCCCGCCAGCAGAAGCCCGGTGCTGATGCCGAAGAGCTGGCGCATCGCGCCGTCCACCATGTTGTCGAAACCCGCGAGCGGCGTGAGCAGGCCGACCGCCAGCACCGTGCCGGGGATCGCATAGCCGAGGCTCGCGAGCCGCGCCGCCGCCGTTGCGAGCCCGCCGCGGTCGAGCCGCACCGCGTAAGCGAGCACGAGGCCGAGCGCGAGCGTCACCGCGGTCGCGACCAGCGCGAAACCGACCGTGTTGCGGGTTTCAATGAGAATGCGCGGCGAGAGTCCGAACGATTCCAGCCGCTCCCAGGCGGCGGACGCCAGATACAGCGTCGGCACGACAAAACCGAGCAGGATCGGGATGGCGCAGGCAAGCATCGCGCCAAAAGCCGCCAGCCCACTGAGCGGCACGGGTGAGGGCGGGTGCGTGCGGCGTGCGTGACTCACGAAGCGCTGCTTGCGCCGCGCCCAGCGTTCCAGCAGCACCAGCGCGATCACGGCCGTGAGCATCACAAGCGCGATCTGCGCCGCGCCCGGCAGGCTCGAACGGTTGAGCCAGGTCGAATAGATCGACACCGTGAGCGTGCGCACACCGAGGAATTCCGACGCACCGATATCGTTCAAGGCTTCGAGGAGCGCGAGTGTCGTGCCGATCACGATGGCGGGGCGGGCGAGCGGCAGCGCGACGCGGAAGAAGGTCGACGTACCCGTCGCGCCAAGCGTGCGTGCGACTTCGAGCGCTGACGCCGACTGCATCAGGAACAAGGCGCGTGCCGAGAGATAGACATAAGGATAGAGTACGAGGCCGAGCAGCAGGCACGCGCCCCAGAGCGAGCGGATTTCCGGCAGCCAGAACCCGCGCACGTCTTCGATGCCGAACATCGTCCGTACCGCCGTCTGGATCGGCCCGAGCGGATGGAGGACATCGAGATAGGCGAAGGCGACGATGTAAGTCGGCACCGCGAGCGGCAGCAGCAGCGCCCAGTCGAACAGGCCGCGGCCGGGGAAGCGGCAGGCCGACACGAGCCACGCCGTGCCGACGCCGATGGTGACCACGATGACGCCGACGCCCGCCAGCAGGAGCGCGGTGTCGCGCACCGACTGCGGCAGCACGTAGCGCGCAAGATGCGGCCACAGGTCGCCCGAGCCCTGCGCGGCGATCGCGACCAGCGCCGCGACCGGCGCGAGCACAAGAAGTGCGATGACGACGGAGGCGAAGGTCCAGATCCGCGCGTCCCCCTTCGGAGCGACGCGGCGGACGGCGCGGGCGATCATGGGGGTGGGACGGGGCGCGGCGCTGTCCGCCGCGCCCGAGCCGTCAGTTGTTGAAGCCGACCTTGTCGACCAGCGACGTCGCGGCCTTGCGCGCCTTGGCGACGGCGTGCAGGTCGATCGGGTCGGAGGTCAGCTTGCCGAAGGAGGCAATGATCGGATCGACCTGTGCCGACGCGCGAACCGGATACTCATAGTTCGCCTTGGCATAGATTGCCTGCGCGTCGTTCGACACGAGATATTCAAGCAGCTTGACGGCGTTCGCCTTGTTCGGCGCGTTCTTCGCGATCGAAGCGCCGGAGACGTTCACATGCGTGCTGCCCTTCTCGAACGTGCCGAGCAGTGGGTTGATCGCCGCACCCCACTTCTCCTGCTCCGGGCCGCCGGAGCCGCTGCGCATCAGGCCGACATAGTACGAGTTGGCGACGCCCACGTCGCAGATGCCGCCGAGGATGTCGCGCGCCACTTCGCGGTCGCCGCCCGACGCCTTGCGGGCGAGATTGTTCTTGAGGCCCGTGAGCCATTCTTCGGTCTTGGCCTCGCCGTGATGCACGATATGCGCGGCGATCAGCGCGATGTTGTAGGGGTGCGTGCCCGCGCGGATGCAGACCTTGCCCTTCCATTTCGGATCGGCGAGAGACTCGTAGGTCATCTTCGTGTCCTTCACGCGCTCCTTCGAGGCGTAGATCAGTCGTCCGCGCAGGCTGAGTGCGAACCAATGGCCTTCCTTGTCGCGCAGATGCGCCGGGATCGCCGAGGACAGCGCCTCCGACTGCACGGCCTGCGTCACACCCTGGTCGACCGTATCGAGCAGGTTGCCGATATCGACGGTCATCAGCACGTCGGCCGGCGAGTTGGCGCCTTCGGTCTTCACGCGTTCCGCGAGACCGTCCTTGATGAAAATCGCATTGACCTTGATCTTCGTGTCCTTGGTGAAGGCGTCGAGCAGCGGCTGGATCAGGCCGGGTTCGCGCGTCGTGTAGAGATTCACTTCCCCCTGCGCGGAGGCGGCGGTGGACAGCGAGACGAAGGCTAGCGCAGCGGCGAAGCCGCGCGCGGCGAGGTGACGGTTCATTGTTTTCTCCTTGCGGCCGGGTTCAAAAGCCCGGTGAAACCTGCGCGCACGACTATGGCGCGGCGCCCCATCCAGTCAATAAATAGTCTCGTGAATTCAATAGCTTGGATGGATTCCAAACAGTTCTAGTTTTGAATGAGTCGAAGAAGGAAGACGCATCGCACAAGTGGTGCGTCTGAAATGAAAACGGCCGGGAACAAGCCCGGCCGTCCAATCAAGAAATTTCGCGACTCGCGCGACTCAGTCGTCGTCCAGCTTGCCGATGTGGTGCTGCGCGTAGAGTTCGACGCCGAGCTGCTTCACGAGATCGAGTTGCGTCTCGAGGAAGTCGATATGGCCTTCCTCGTCCTTCATCAGGTCCTCGAACAGGTCGCGCGAAGGATAGTCCTTCACAGAGTGGCAGTAGGTCGCCGCTTCCTGGTAGAGCTTGCGCGCGTCGTGCTCGGCCGCGAGATCGCTGTCGAGGATTTCCTTCACGTTCTGGCCGATGCGCAGCGGGTCGAGCACCTGAAGGTTGGGGAAGCCCTCGAGGAAGAGGATGCGGTCCACGAAACGGTCGGCGTGATGCATCTCCTCGATTGATTCCGCCTTCCACTTCTTCGCGAGATCGAGCAGGCCCCAGTTGTCCAGCATGCGGTAATGCAGCCAGTACTGGTTGATGGCGGTCAGCTCGGAACGGAGCCCGCGGTTCAGATACTCGATGACTTTCGGATCGCCCTTCATGACGGCCTCACATTTCGGGTATGGCCGTAGTTTAGAATCATTCAAATATCATTGTCCAGCCACGTTTCGGGCTGGAACCGCATCACTCGGCGGGCAACGGGCCGGCGGCGGGGCAATCGGCGGGGCAGGTTTCGCAGGCGCCCTTGAGCGCCTCGTCCATGATCCCGCGGATGGTGCGGGCGCAGCGGCCGCATTGCGGGCTGCAGCCGAGGCACTGATAGACCTGAAAAGGCGAGCGCGGGGCGTTCGCGCGGGCGCAGGTCTCACGCACCTGGCTGTCGGACAGCACGTTGCAGGAACAGACGATCACTTCAGCTTCGCTCTTTAGAATAGCTATAAGCTATTGATGCCCCACGCTTTTTTCATTGCAGGGATTCTGCGCGCCGTCAATCGCGGCCTCATCCTTCGAGACGCCATCGCCGGATGAGCCGGCGATGGCTCCTCAGGATGAGGCCGAAAAATAGCCCTCATGGTGAGGAGCGCGGCAAAGCCGCGCGTCTCGAACCATGAGGGCGAAATGTCGGACTATTCCGCCAGCACGCGCGTCGACGGAAACGCGATCTCCACCAACGTGCCGGCGTTCACGGTGCTCTTGATCGAGAAGCTGGCGCGGTTGGCTTCCACGAGCGCCTTGGTGAGCGGCAGGCCGAGCCCGGTGCCCGTCTCTTTGCCGCGGCCGGAAGTGGCGATCTGGCGGAACGGCTCAAGCGCCGTCTTGATCTCGGTGTCCGTCATGCCGATTCCGCTGTCGCGTACGCGCAGATGCACTTCGCCTTCGTCGGTGAGCGTCGTCGAGACGATCACCTGGCCGCCCGGCGGCGTGAAGCGGATCGAGTTGGAGAGCAGGTTCAGCACGATCTGCCGGATCGAGCGCGCGTCGGCGACGACCGGCGGCAGGTTCGGCGACAGCGCCGCGCGGATGATGATGCGCTCGCGGTTCGCCTGTGGCTGCATCAGCGCCATCGACTGGCTCGCCACTTCGTTCAGGTCGACGCTTGCAAACGTAAGGTCGAGTTTACCCGCCTCGATCTTGGAGAGATCGAGCAGATCGTTGATGAGCGAGACGAGATGCTCGCCCGACGTGTGAATGTCTTTCAGGTAACCGCGATAGCGCTCGTTGCCGATCGGACCGAGCCGCTCTTCCATCATGACTTCCGCGAAACCGATGATGGAGCTAAGCGGCGTGCGGATCTCGTGGCTGATCTTGGCGAGGAAATCGGACTTCGCCGAGTTCGCACGCTCCGCCTGCCGCCGCGCATGGACGAGTTCTTCCTCCGCGCGCTTCCACTGCGTGATGTCGCGGAAGACGGCGCAGAACTTGTTGCCCACGTCGCCGACGCGCCCAAGCGTCATGAAAAGCGGTATCAGACCGCCTTCGCGCACGCGGCCGATCACTTCGCGGCCGTCGTTGAGCACGCTCGCGACGCCGTTGGTCGCAAGCCCGTCGAGATAATCCATCGCTGCGCGGTGGCTTTCGGGCGCAAACAGCGTCGTGAAATTGCGGCTCTCGATTTCGGCGGAGTCGAAACCGAACAGCGCTTCCGCCGAACGGTTCATGCCGAGCACGCGGCCCTCGCGGTCAAGGAGCGCGACACCGTCGGTCGCGGTGTCGAGGATCGAGCGCAGTTCGCGCGCGGACGCCTCCGCATCGCGCAGCGCAAGCTCGCCCGCCTCCATGCGCTCGTCGATGCCGGAGCCCGCGCGGCGCAGCACATAGACCAGCGCCGTTTCGCCGTCCCACGGCGCCGACACGAGCCGCGCCTCCACCGGGATCGGCTCGTCGCCATGGCCGCGAATGGCGATCGGTCCCCGCTCCTCGTCGTCGCCGGAGTCGATGCCGTGACCGTTTGCGAACAGCCGCGCGATCCCGCCCTGGCTTTCGAGCGCTTCGGCGCTGTCGAAGCCGGTCCAGTCGAGCAGCGTGCGGTTGGCGTAAAGAACGTGATCGTTGCGATGCACGACGACCCCGATCGGCAGCCGGTCGAGGACGGCGCGTTCGCCGTCATGCGTGCCGCGCGCCAGCGCCTCGGACTTGCTGGGCGTGCGCGCGAAATTCGGAGAGTCCGTGCGGCTCATGCGCGTGCCGATCGCCTTGGCAATTTCACGGAACGCGTTTCGTTCGGTGGGTGAAAGCGAAGGTCGTGCCGGTTCGCTTGCGCCCTTGTGCAGCGGCACCACATTCGGCGAGCGCTTGCCGAAAACTGGCGGCTCGGCAGGCAACTCGAAATCGGCGAGCGTGTCTTGCTTGTCGACGATGACGGGTGCCGGCTCTTCCACGCGCGGCGAAGTCTTTTTCGTTGTCTCCAGCGGGCGAGGCAGTTGCTCACGGAAAACGCCGAAGCCGCGATAGCCGAGAAAGCGCCGCTCACGGTCGAAGACGGGAAGGGCGGCCAGCTCCACCGGCCGCACGAATTCGTCGCCATCCACCGGCCATGTAACGGTGATGCCGGACCAGGTATCGCGCCGCGCCACCGCCTTGGCGACGGCGTCGGTGCCTTCGATACCGATAATCGCGCCGGCCTCGCGCCAGTCCATACCCGCGATGGCAGCGGCAGCAGGACCCACGATCACCGCAAGCTCGGCAGAGACGCTCGTGAAGTGGTTGTCGGCATCCGTTTGCCAGACGAAACGGCTCGGCGGCTTCGGCGCGGTCTTCGGCGTTTCGACCTTTGGCTCGGGCGTAGCCGCAAGCGGCTCGATCTTCTCTTCAACAATGGTGACAGGCTCTTCCATCACTGGCTCAGGCGCGCGAGCAACGGGCTCGACCGGCGCTTCTTCTTTGGGGGCGACCGCCGGCTCGATTTTCTTCGGTTCGGGCTCCGGTGCACGCGCGATTGTCTTCGCCGGCGCCGCCTGTTCGATCTCCCCGCGCACAGGTGCGGTGAACGCCGCCGCGATCATCGCGTCGGCGTCGCTGCCGATCCGCCGCAGCAACATGCGCAGCACGCCGAAACTCAATTCGGCTTCGCCTTCGCTGCGCGCTTTGGCGAGCGCATGATGCGAGCCGGGAATGAGGTCTGTGAGGTTGAACGCCCCGCCGACCAGATTGGCGGCAGCAGCGTTGGTGTGAATCTTTTTGCCGTCGAGCGCGAACAGCGCATACGGCGCGTCATTGCCGTCGAACGCGGCGCTGGCCGCCGCCGTCTGGCTGGGTGCGCCGTTCGCGGGCTCCTGCGACGTGAGCAGGAAGACAGGCGCGCGGCCCGGGATTGCGATGCGCGTGCCGGTGAACTGGAATGCGCGGCGCGTGCCGGCGGCCTTCAGCGGCAGCGTATGAATTTGCGCGACGTCATCCGCCGCTTCGCTCAGCTGGCGCAACGCGGCTGCGAACGGTCCGCGCTCGGCCGACACCGCTTCCGCGACGCCGGCCCGGGTGTCGGCGCGCAGCAGGTTGAGCGTCGCCCGGTTCGCGAACAGCAGTCCGCCCTCGCGGTCGAGCACGAGCGCCGGCTTCGACGCCATGAAAAGCGCGCCGATCCGTCCGTCCGCGAGCAGCTCGAGCAGTCCGGGAACCTGGGTCATCAATGTCTCATTGGAACCGCGGGACACGTCCCGCCCCGCGATTTAACACTTCCTTCATAAATGCCGGGGCGCCGAAAATCCACGATTGAAGGGGCTTTTTCGCATTCCATTGGGGCGGAGGGTTAACCCGCCGGGCCATAAATTGCGCCTGCTTGCGCACGATCATGCTACCGATCCTGCGTTCGGCGCGTTAGCCTCGAGATGTGAATAGCGGCAAAGGAGCGCCCCCATGAAAACCAGCGGCTTCGAAATTCCGGCGGAAATGAAGGCTTTGGCCGAACAGGGCATCGAGGCCACGCGGCAGGCGTTTCAGGGTTACCTCAACGCGACCGAGAAGGCCCTCGGCGCGCTCGAGAGTTCGACCGGCGTGCATGCCGGCACCCGCGAGGTCAGCCGCAAGGCGATGGGCTTCGCGCAGGAAAATGTCATCGACAGCTTCGCCTTCATCGACAAGCTGATGCGGGCGCGTGACGTCGAGGAGGTCGTGCGCCTTCAGACCGAGTTCGCGCAGGCGCAGGGGCAGAAACTCGCGACCCAGAGCAAGGCCCTGGCCGAAGCTGCAGCCCGCACGATGAAGGTCGGCTGATTTAATCCCGTTCCCGGGAACGATTGTGCGTCGCAGTCGTTATTGTTGCGATGCACAATAAGCCATGGTAGGTGAGGTGAACTCGCCGCCCGATGTGTGCGCAACTTCCCAGGAGCCAGCCATGCCCGATATCGAAACCACCACCCGTGATGTGAAAGACACGATCAAGAAAACCGGCAAGACCATGAAGGTCGAGGGCGAAAAGTTCGAAGCCGCCACCACACAGGTTCCGGAATATTTCCGTGAGCTTGCGGAGAAGGGCGTCGAACAGGCGAAAGAAAACTACGCCCGTATCCGCAGCGCCGCCGAAGGCGCCACCGATATGGTCGAAGACAGCTATTTGACGGCCACGCGCGGCGCGACCGAGTTCAATCTCAAGGCCATCGAAGCGCTTCGCACCAACGTGAATTCGAGCTTCGATTACGCCCGCGAGTTGCTCGCGGTGAAGTCGTTCTCCGAGGCCATGGAGCTGTCGGCGACCCACATGCGCCAGCAGTTCGAAACGCTCTCCGGACAGGCCAAGGAATTCTCCGCGCTCGCCCAAAAGGTCGCAGCGGAGACCGCCGAGCCGCTCAAGTCGAGCGTGAGCAAGAACTTCCAGGTTAACTGAATCGTCGTCTGAACAGCGTAGGAAAGCCCGGCTCTGGCCGGGCTTTCTGCGTTCAGGCGGTGCTTGAACCGTCAGCCGTTTGCTCTTAGTTTCCGGCCATCTCGTGCAGCTGTAGCTCAGTTGGTTAGAGCGCCGGTCTGTGGAACCGGAGGTCGGTGGTTCGACCCCACCCAGCTGTACCATTTACTCGGTCGCCCGCGCGGAAGTGGCAATCGCAATGAGCGGGAACGTCACGGGAAAGCAGATCGCAGCGGGCCGCGTGCTGGCCGGCATCAGCCGCGCGAAGCTTGCGCAACGCTCCGGCGTCTCAGAGGCCAACCTCAAGCTCATGGAAGCGAACGACGGCTCGCCCGGCGGACCGGACGTTGAATCTGTCCGCGCCGCGCTCGAGCAGTTTGGCGTCGTCTTCATCCCGGAGAACGGCGGCGGCGCGGGCGTGCGGTTGAAGTTCAACCGCAGCGAGGTCAAGCAGATCCGACGCCTCGAAGGCGAGGGCGGCACCGTCGCGGATGACGACGTCTAAATACGAGCCGCCTTACACTTGCACCTTCTTCAGCATCTCGGTCGGATAGCGTTCGCCTGCGGCGGCTCCTGGCGGGACAGCCGCGTTCAGACGCGCGATATCGTCGGGTGAGAGCTTAACGGAAAGCGCGCCGCGGTTCTCGTCGAAGCGCTCCATGCGCTTGGTGCCCGGGATCGGCACGATGTCCTTGCCCTGCGCCAGCACCCAGGCGAGTACGAGTTGCGACGGCTTGACCTGCTTCTCCGCCGCAATCGCCTCGATCTTCTCGACGAGCTTGCGGTTGCGTGTGAAATTCTCGCCCTGATAGCGCGGATGGATGTTGCGGCGGTCGTTCTTGCCGATCTCGTCGAGCGACTTCGTTGCGCCCGTGAGGATGCCGCGCCCGAGCGGCGAATAGGCGACGAAGGAAGTGCCCAGCTCGCGCGTCGTTTTCAGCGTGTCTTCGGCGGCGTCGCGATAGAGCAGGGAATACTCGGTCTGCAACGCGGCAATCGGGTGGACCTTGGCCGCGCGCCGGATCGTGTCGGGATGCGCTTCGGAAAGTCCGAGCGCGCGCACTTTGCCCTGCTCGACCAGCTTCGCCATCGCGCCGACCGTCTCCTCGATCGGCACATTCGGATCGACACGATGCTGGTAGTAGAGATCAATCGTGTCGATGCCGAGTCGCTTCAGGCTCGCATCACATGCGCTCGCCACATATTCAGGCCGGCCATCGACGACGCCTTTGCCGATCACGTTGCCGAACTTGGTCGCGAGCACCACCTTCTGGCGGCGATCCTTGATCGCCTTGCCGACCAGTTCCTCGTTGTGGCCGTTGCCGTAGATGTCCGCCGTGTCGATGAAATTGATGCCCTTGTCGATGGCGTGATGGATGATGGCGGTCGACTCCTTGTCGTCGCTGTCGCCATAAACGCCGGACATCGACATGCAGCCGAGGCCGATCGCCGATACCTTGAGGCCGCTCTTGCCCAGCGTGCGCATCTCAACTGTGTCCGCCATTGCCATTCCTCCGCAAATTCGGCCAGAGTCCTAGCAGCGCCATCCGGGTCAGCACAACAGCGTGATCGGACGGGCGCCGTCCCACGGAAGTTTTGACACTTGGCGGGGTTAGCTGACGGGAAAGCCAAGGAGGCAATCATGCGCCAGTTCAGAAGCCGCCTGCCGTTCCATTCAGCAATTTTCGTGTCGGCGATATTCGCCGCCGCGACCGTATTCATGTCCAGCGCTTTTGCGCAACAACCGCCCGTGCGCGTGCGCGCCGAGATCGTCAAGGTCGATGGCAACAAGCTGCTCGTCAAAGCGCGTGACGGCGCGGAGCTGACGATCAACATTCCGGACAACGTCGCTGTGTCCGGCATCGCCAAGATTCCGCTGAGCGACGTGAAACCCGGCTCCTATATCGGCGTGTCCGCGTTGCCGGAACCGGACGGCAGCCAGAACGCACTGCACGTTCACATCTTCCCGGAAGCGATGCGCGGCGTGGCCGAAGGGCACGGCGCATGGGACGTGCGGCCGGGCTCGACCATGACCAACGCGACGGTGGACCAGATCACCGCCGTTGGGGAGGGCCGCACGCTCACGGTCAAATACAAGGACGGCGAGAAGAAAATCGTCGTGCCGGCCGAGACGCCGATCGTGACCTATGTTCCCGGCACGCGCGACGAACTGAAGCCCGGCGCAAAGATTTTCATCATAGGCGCGCAGCGTCAGCCCGACGGCAGCCTGAACGCCGCGCGCATCAGCGTCGGCCGCGACGGCCTGACGCCGCCGATGTGAAGACTATTTCTTTCGGAAGACGGCGAGGGTCTTGTAGAGGCCCTCGTCGGTGACGGGCGCTTCCTTCGACCACTTGGCGACGAGCGGGCCTGCCTGATCGTAGGCCATCGACTTCGTGTAGAAGAAAATATGGCCGCCGGGCTTCGTGTGCTCGGTGAGCAGGTCGACCATCTGCCGGTCGGTCATGCCGCCGTAAGCGGCATTGTTCGGACCCCAGAACTCGCACACATGCGGCAGGCAGACCGCGTCGAACATCGGCAGCAACCGCTTCTCCAGGAGATAAATGTCGCCGAAGAACGCCTTGTAGGTTCGCGTGATCTGCGGCCGTTCGAGCGCGAGCTTGGTGTAGGCTTCGATTTCCTCCACCGACGCCGTGATCCCCAGCACCGCGTTGTTCGATCCGTTCTCCGCGCAGCGCACGCCGACATGATGATGCGTGCCGGTGCCGAAGTGGAAGATCGTTCCGTTCCGGATTTTCTTCTCTTCGAGGAAGTCGGTGAAATGCACGTCGCACGGGCACACATCGACATCGAGGTCCCAGCCGCCGACATAATACGCAAGTTGACTCACGATCGTTCTCCCTGACGTTCAGGCTGTTTCCGTTGCGAGCGTTTCCGGCGCCGCCTGCCTGTTGGCGTCCAGTTTGACATGATGCCCGTGCAGGTTTGCAAGCGTTGTCTGGCGGCTGAAGGTGACGAAGATCGTCTTCGGCAACCGTTCGATGAGCAACTGGAAGAGCCGCGGCGCCGTGTCCTCGTCGAAATTGGAGGTAGCGTCGTCCAGCAGCAGGACGTCGGGCTTTCGGATCAGGATGCGGGCCAGCGCAATCCGCTGCTGCTCGCCGCCCGAGAGCACGACCGGCCATTCCGCCTCGTCGTCGAGCCGGGGCAGGAGATGGGCGAGGCCGGCGGCGTTCATGGCCGCGCGCAGCTCGGCGTCCGTCACTTCTTCGGGCCTGGTCGGATAGGCAATCGCCGCGCGCAATGTGCCGAGCGGGAAATAGACCCGCTGCGGCATGGCGAGGACACGCGCGCCCTCCGGCATGTCCACGCGGCCGTCGCCGATCGGCCAGATGCCCGCAATCGCCCGCAACAGGCTAGATTTGCCCGCGCCGGAGGCGCCGCTGATGAGCGCGCGCCCGCCGGGGGTGAGGCTGAGATCGGCGAGGGACGCGACCGCCGAGCCATTCGGCAAGCGCACGATCAGATTTTCCGCGTGCAAACCGTTGCCATGTTCGCGCACGGCGATCTGCTCGCCCGCGCTCTCCGCGCTGTCGACCGCGAGCAGTGCCTGCTCCAGTTGATCGATGCGGTCCATCGATGCCTTCCATTCCGCGATCCGCGCATAGGTGTGCAGGAAGAAGGCGAAGGCCATGTCGACACGCTGGAAGGCAAGCGCCGCCTGCATGAGGATGCCGAGCGGAATGGCGCCGGCAAAAAACGATGGGCTGGCCACGATGATCGGAAAGACGACTGACATCTGTCCGTAACTGTGCGTGAAGCCAGCGAGCATCGTCTGCCGCCTGATGAGGTCGATCCAGTTGCCGACGAGCGTGGTGAAGCGGCGGTCGAGCACGGCGCGCTCCGTCTCTTCGCCGCGCATGAGCGCCACGGGCTCCGTGTGGTCATACGTGCGCGCAATCGCAAAGCGGAAGTCCGCTTCGAAATGCTGCTGGCGGAAATTCAGCCGGATGAGCGGCTTGCCGACCAGGTGCGCGATCAGCGTGCCGACGCCCGCATAAGCGATCGCGATCCAGAACAGATAACCGGGGAACGAATAGTCATGGCCGAACAGCACGAGGGGCGCCACGCTCGACAGGCCCCACAGAATGTAGGCAAAGGAGAACAGCGCGATCAGGCTGCCGAGGAAATTGTATCCGAGGTCGTGGGCCTTTTGCAGGAAAATGAGGATGTCGTTGGCAATGCGCAAGTGCGCGTTGTCCACGTCTTCATGGCCGAAACGCATCTTGTAGTGACGGCCGTCGCTCATCCAGAGCGTGACGTAGCGGCGTGTCAGCCAGCGCCGCCAGCGCAGGATCAGCATCTGGCCGAAAAAGTACTGCGCCATGTTCGCAGCCACGGTCCACAGCGCGATGCCGACGAACAAGAGCAGCGAGAACAGAAACTCGTCCCAGTTGCGGTCCTGGATCGCGTTGAAGAAGCGCGCGTTCCAGAGATTGAACGCGACCAGTGCATAGACGACGCCGAACTCGGCGGCGATTACAGCCGCAAGCAGCACGCGCGCCTGCCATCGCTCCTCGGAGCGGAAATAGGGCAGGGCGATACGAAGAAAGGTACGCAGGATTTCCAGTGCGCGGCGCATCCGGTCTACCTCGCCGGTTTGAGGGCCGCCGACTATACATTTTCAATGACTTGGAGAGGGGATTTCCGCGCGCGGGCTTAGCCCGCCTTGTCTTCGTGAGCGGCGTTCTCGTCGTATTTGCGTCTGATGCGCCGCACAATGAAGGCGACAAACAGCACGACAATCGGCACCGCCACGGCGGTGCCGATTGTGGCGTTGACGGGCAGTCCGTAGTGGTGCGCGCCTTCCAGAAGATAGTGAACGAGGCCGACGAGGTAGTAGCTGATGGCCGCCACCGACAGGCCTTCGACCGTCTGTTGCAGCCGGAGTTGCATCCGCGCCCGCTTGTTCATGGCAGAAAGCAGATCGCGGTTCTGGCCTTCGACCGCCACATCGACACGGGTGCGCAGGAGGTTCGCCGCTCGCGCGAGTTTGCGCGACAGGTTTGCCTGACGCTCTTCCATGGTGGCGCAAGTGCGCATCGCCGGCGCCATTCGGCGCGTGAGGAACGAGGTCCAGGTCGGAAGGCCGCCGAACTTGCGTTCGCCGATCGCCTGCAGCCGCGCCTGCACGATCTCGTAATAGGCGCGCGTTGCGCCAAAGCGATAGAGACTGGCCGCTGCGTCGGCCTCGAGGTCGGACGCGAGCGCCGTGAGTTCATCAAGCAACCGGCTGTTGTCGGTCAGCAGTGTTGCGTGGCGCATGGCCTCGGTCACGTCGGCGAGTTTCTTCTCAATGCGTCCGATGGATGGCGAGAGCCGCTGCGCCTCCGGCAGGCCGAGCAATGCGAGCGTGCGGTACATTTCAAGTTCGAGCACGCGCTGAACGAGCGCGCCCGCGCGTTCCGGCCCCAGACCGCGGTCGGCGACCAGCACGCGCACATAGCCGTCGGCGTCCACCTGGAAGTCGGTGGCGAACAGCGCCGTGCCGTCCGAGTTCTCGGCAACGGCCAGACTCGCGCGCTCGAAGACCGACTCCGGCGAAAATTTTCCGCCCGGGTCGGTGATGAGATGCAAGTCGATGGCGACCATCAGCGGGCCCGGCTGAACGAACCCGTCAATCGGCTTTGCCGCAATACGCGCCGCCGGTTCGAACGGCTGGCCGCTTCCGGAAGGCAATTCCCAGCGGTAGGTCGAAAACTCGTTATGGCTTTCCCACCGCATGGCCCCGTCGTCGAATTGCCAGCGCATGTGGCGCGCCCCTTCGGGCGGCGCGGTCCATCCCTTGCCGCGGCATAGCAATTCAAGCGCGGCTCGGTCGCCCCGCGCGTCGCTCCCGCGCATGAACGCGAAATGCAAAACGCGCCGCGGCGTGGCGATGGACGTGAAGGGCCGCGCGTGCAATTCGCCCAGCACTTCGCCGCGCAGCGGATGCGCGCCGAGCGTCTTGTCCGTCCCAATGGCGGCGCCTGCTTCGTTCACCACGTCCTCCGTTCCGCCAGACTAGGCAGCGGGAGAGGCGGCGTCGAGAGTCATGAAGGCGCGGTCGCCCGCGAGGTGCGAGGAACGCGAATCCCAAGCGACTTGATGCGCGAAGCAAGCGTCGTGGGTTTCACGTCGAGCAATTCGGCCGCCCCGCCATGGCCGAAGACCTTGCCGCCGCAGGCCTCGAGTGCGGCGACGATATTGGAGCGGTCGCGTTCGCGCCGCGCCTCGTCGGTCAGGACCGCAGCCATTGGCTCCGCGCCGGGCCGCCGTGGCCGCGCCGCAATCTGATCGGGCAGATCGATCCGTGCCTGGCCCTCGCGCGCGAGAATCGCGCCACGCTCGATGGCGTTTTGCAACTCTCGCACATTGCCCGGCCAGTCGTAACGGCCGAGCCGTCGTACGTCGGCGATGGATAGCCGCAATTCGCCGACTGCGAGCTTGCGCTCCGCCGCGCGCAGGAAATGCGCGGCGAGGAGAGGGATGTCGTCGCGCCGTTCGCGCAGCGGCACACTCTCGATGGGAAACACGTTAAGACGGAAATAGAGATCCTCGCGGAAGCGCCCGTTGCGGACATCTTCTTTCAGGTTGCGATTGGTGGCGGCGATCACACGTACGTCTGCCTTGCGCGTACGCGCCTCGCCCACACGCTCGAAGATTCCCTCCTCGATCACGCGCAGGAGCTTGCCCTGCAGTTCGAACGGAATCTCGCCGACCTCGTCGAGAAACAGCGTGCCGCCGTCCGCGAGCTCGAAGCGGCCGGTGCGGTCGCGCGCGGCACCGGCGAGCGTACCCTTCGCGTGGCCGAAGAATTCGCTCTCGAACAATTCATGCGGGACGGCAGCGCAGTTGACGCGGATGAGCGGCCGCTTGCTGCGTGCGCTTGCTTCGTGGATTGCACGCGCGATCAATTCCTTGCCGGTGCCGGACTCGCCGGCGATGAGGACGGTGGCGCCTGTCGGCGCGACGAGTTCGATCTGCCGCCGCACATGCTCGATCGCCGCACTGCGTCCCACGATGCCGTGCCGGTTACCTTCAACGCGGATTTCTTCCTGGAGATACGCGTTCTCCAGCTCCAGCCGGTTGCGCAGCTGCCCGACCTCGTCGAGTGCGGCACGCAGCTTCTCGTCCGCCTCGCGCCGCTGGGTGATGTCGCGAAAGACCATCACCGCGCCCACCAGCAGGCCGCGGTCGCGCACGGGCGTCGAGGTGTACTCGACCCAGAACGAGGTGCCGTCCTTGCGCCACAAGACCTCGTGGTCGATCTTGTGAACGGCGCCGTCATGAAACGCCGCGTAAATCGGACAGTGTTCACGCGGATAATGTGACCCGTCCGGGTGCGTGTGATGCACGATGGTGTGCATGTCGCGGCCGATCAGTTCCTCGGCCTTCCATCCCAGCATGCGCTCGCCGGCGGGATTGACGAAGGTGGTCTTGCCCTCGGTGTTGACGCCGAAGATGCCGTCGCCTGCCGCGCGCAGCAGCAACTGGTTCTCGCGCTCGAACTCACGGAAGACACGCTCGATGCGCTGCCATTCGTCGATGCCGCCGCGGATATAGAAGTCGGCCTCGGTGTCGGCGTCGCGCCGTTTACGCTCGTTGAGGTCGTCGATCGCGAGCAGTACGAGGCGGCTGTTGCCGCCGTCGAGGAGGCTGCCGGAATATTCGACCGCCAGTTCTTCCCCGGCGGCATTCCGTGCCACGAGCCCGCGCGTCCAGAACGAGCCTTTGCTTAAGACGGCTTCGGTGAACACGATCAGCGCCGGCAGTTGGCCGGGATGCAGCGTGCTGAATTTTATCGTTAACAGCGAGGCGCGCTCGCGGCCGAACAGACCGCACGCCGCCGGATTGGCGTCGGTAATCCGGTCTTCGACCGGATCGAGGACAAGCATCGGCTGGGCGCAGGCTTCGAAGATGCCGCCGAATGAGGCAACACCCTGCACGGTTGCATGATTTTGGTGCATCGGAATTTTCGCCCGCTCCCACCGAAATTTCTTTCATCGCGCCCGGACTACGAAAATTCGCGCAATACGAAATCTCGTAGCGGCCAAGCTGCTGAATTCCTTGCATGACTTGTGCCAGCGTCGGCTGCCTCCAGCGCAGGCAGGCGCTTGGCATCCTTGTTGCTGTGTCTCCTCCAGACGGCGACCGCCATCAGAGGAGACATTCGATGTCGACCTTCGACAATCCATTCGATGCTAAACATGAATTGACGAGCGGCTGTACCTGCGGCGCACATAAGAGTCAGGCCGAGCACGATCATGAGGCGCGCGCACTGCAAACGCAGCAGGTCGCGGCGAGCGAGGACAAGCGTTACGAAAACGTGGTCGCGGGCGCGGTGATGCGCGCGATCTTCCCGCAGGATGCGACGCGGCGCGCCTTCCTTCAGTCCGTCGGCGCCTCGACGGCACTCGCCGCCATCTCCCAGTTCTTTCCGCTTGCAAGCGCGACGGAAGTGTTCGCGCAAGGGTCGGGCGCGATTGAAAAGAAGAAGCTCTCGGTCGGATTCATTCCGATCACCTGCGCCACGCCCATCATCATGGCGCACCCGATGGGTTTCTACACGAAGCACGGCCTCGACGTGGACGTGATCAAGACCGCCGGCTGGGCGGTGATCCGCGACAAAACGCTCAACAAGGAATACGACGCCGCGCACATGCTCTCGCCGATGCCGCTCGCCATCTCCCTCGGCGTCGGCTCGAACGCGATCCCCTACACCGCGCCGGCGATCGAGAACATCAACGGCCAGGCGATCACGCTCTCGGTCAAGCACAAGGACAAGCGCGATCCGAAGTCGTGGAAGGGCTTCAAGTTCGCGGTGCCCTTCGACTATTCGATGCACAACTATCTCCTGCGCTACTACCTCGCCGAGCACGGCCTCGACCCCGACAAGGACGTGCAGATCCGCGCCGTGCCGCCGCCCGAGATGGTGGCGAACCTGCGCGCCGACAATCTCGACGGCTTCCTCGGCCCCGATCCGATGAACCAGCGCGCGGTGTTCGACGGCGTCGGCTTCATCCACCTGTTGTCGAAGGAACTCTGGGAAGGGCACCCGTGCTGCGTCTTCGCGGCGTCGCGCGAATTCATCACCACCGCCCCGAATACCTTTGCGGCGTTGCTCAAGTCGATCATCGACGCCACTGCGTTTGCCTCGAAGGCCGAGAACCGCAAGCAGATCGCCGAGGCGATCGCGCCCGCGAACTACATCAACCAGCCCGTCACGGTGCTCGAGCAGATTTTGACCGGCACCTTCGCCGACGGTCTCGGCAAGGTGCAGACCGTGCCGAACCGCGTCGACTTCGATCCGTTCCCCTGGGAGTCTTTCGCGGTCTGGATTCTGACGCAGATGAAGCGCTGGGGCCAGATCAAGGGCGACGTGGATTACGCGGGTGTCGCGAAGCAGGTCTTCCTCGCGACCGACACGACGAAGCTGATGAAAGAAGTTGGCCTCACGCCGCCGGCGGCGACGAGCAAGACCTTCTCGGTCATGGGCAAGCAATTCGATCCGGCCAAGCCCGAGGAGTACATCAAGAGCTTCGCCATCAAGCGGGAGGCGTGAGGGATGCTCGCTTCCCTTCCGCTTCGCGCCGCCGTCGTCTCGGCGCTCGTCTTCCTGGCGTTCGTCGCCGTCTGGCACTTCGCCACGTCCGGCACGGGCGCGGTGCAGACGATGGACCCGGAATACGCCAAGCTCATGGGTCAGACCGCGACCCAGGGCACGTCGGCGATGCCGGGTCCGCTCGACGTCGGCGCGAAGCTTTGGGAGCACATCCGCAGCCCGTTCTACGACAACGGGCCGAACGACAAGGGCGTCGGCATCCAGCTCGGCTATTCGATCGCCCGCGTCCTGCTCGGCTATTCGCTCGCCGTCCTCATCGCGATTCCGATCGGATTTCTGATCGGCATGTCGCCGCTGATGAGCCGCGCGCTCGACCCGTTCATCCAGGTGCTGAAGCCGATCTCGCCGCTCGCCTGGATGCCGCTCGCGCTCTACACGATCAAGGACTCCAACCTTTCTGCGATTTTCGTGATCTTCATCTGCGCGATCTGGCCGATGCTGATCAACACGGCCTTTGGCGTGGCCGCGGTTCGCAAGGAATGGATCAACGTCGCGCGCACGCTCGAGGTCGGCACCTTCCGCCGCGCCTTCACGATCATCCTGCCGGCGGCCGCGCCCACAATCCTCACCGGCATGAGAATCTCTATCGGAATCGCCTGGCTCGTGATCGTCGCCGCCGAGATGCTCGTTGGCGGCACCGGCATCGGCTACTTCGTCTGGAATGAATGGAATAATTTATCGATCACCAATGTGATCACGGCGATCCTCTTCATCGGCCTGATCGGCATGGTGCTCGACCTCATCCTCGCGCGCCTCGCGCGGCTCGTGACCTTCCCGGAATAGCCATGACCGACAAATTCATTTCCATCGAAGGGATTTCGCGCACCTATCCGTCGGCCTCGGGCGGCACCACGACGGTGTTCGAGAACCTGTGGCTCTCGATGAAGCGCGGCGAATTCGCCTGCATCATTGGTCATTCCGGCTGCGGCAAGACGACGGTGCTGAATATCCTCGCCGGTCTCGACCTGCCCTCGACCGGCGCCGTCATCGTGGACGGGCAGGCGATCGAAGGTCCGAGCCTCGACCGCGCCGTGATCTTCCAGAGCCACGCGCTGCTGCCGTGGCGCACCGTGCTTGGCAACGTCGCCTACGCCGTGTCGTCGAAATGGCGCGGCTGGACCGCGGCGGAAGTGCGCGACCACGCGCAGAAATTCATCGAGCTCGTCGGACTCGGCGGCGCCGAGCACAAGCGCCCGGCGGAGCTTTCGGGCGGCATGAAGCAGCGCGTCGGCATCGCCCGCGCGCTCTCGATCCAGCCGAAAATCATGCTGATGGACGAGCCGTTCTCCGCGCTCGACGCGCTGACGCGCGGCACGTTGCAGGACGAGGTGCGGCGCATCTGCCTGACCACCGGCCAGACGGCGTTCATGATCACCCATGACGTGGACGAGGCGATCTATCTCGCCGACAAGATCGTACTCATGACCAACGGCCCCGGCGCGGTGCTCGCCGAGATCGTCGAGAACCCGCTGCCGAAAGACCGCGCGCGCACGGAGATTCACCGCCACCCGCTCTATTACGCGGTGCGCAACCACATCATCGATTTCCTCGTCACGCGCAGCCGCACCTTCGCCAGCGAAGGCCGCAAGCACGACCCGCTGCATGTGCCGATCGTGCGGCCGGGTGTGATCGAGTCGAGCGGGCCATCCGGCCCAACGGAAATCCCGGCGCGCAAGGCCGCGGGCTGAACAGGAAACAAGCAAAGCGAAAGAAGGAGACGACCAATGAAACGCGCCGACCTCACGGAAAAAATTCTCGACATCAAGCGCGAGAAGGGATGGACCTGGAAACACATCGTCGGCGAGATCGGCGGCATGTCGCCGGTGCTCGTCGTCGGCGCGCTGCTCGGCAACATGAAGCTGACCAGGCCGCAGGCCGAAAAGGCGGGCGCGCTGTTCGGTCTCTCGGCCGCGGAAACCGCGATGCTGAACGAAGTGCCGATGCGCGGCGCGGGCGCGATCATGCCGCCCACCGATCCGCTCATCTACCGCTTCTACGAGTTGGTGATGGTCAACGGCCCGGCGTGGAAGGTGCTGATCGAGGAAGAGTTTGGCGACGGCATCATGTCGGCCATCGACTTCGACATGGAGATGGAGCGCCAGCCCGACCCAAAGGGCGACCGCGTGAAGATCACCATGTCCGGCAAGTTCCTGCCGTTCAAGTATTACGGCGCCACGGGAAACCAGCAGGCGTATGGGTTTAAGGAAGCCTGAAGCTACGCCGCTTCGGCCGGTTGCGCCGCGAGCGGCCGGCCGACGGTGAGTGTCTCCCGCGCGGCGGGGTCCTCGTCGATGAATCGCCCTTCCGGCCCCGCGCCGACCGCCTCGAAATAGCGGGCGACGAAGCAGCGGAGCGACGCGCACATCGCGATATCGGCGATCTGCGCATCGCTGAAGCAATGGCGGCGCAGCGCTTCGATGTCTTCCTGCGTGACGAGGTGAGCGGCTCTCGCAACCTTCTGCGCATAGGCGAGCATCGCAACGTCACGCTCCGGCAAGCCGGCGATGCGGAAGTCGCGCACGATCGCGAGCAGCAGGTCCTTCGAGCCAAGCTCCTTGATGAGATTGTGCCCATAGACCGTGACGCAGTAGGTCGAGGGTACCTCGATGGCGGCGACGAGCGTGATCAGCCGCCAGTCGCGCATGCTGAGCGTGAAGCCGCGCTTCAGGCCCGCGAACATGTCGGAGATGACGGGCAGCACGTCGGGCCGCGCCGTCCAGCATTTCGACGCTTCCATGACGAACCCGACGCTTCTCCGCTCGTCGTCATAGACGTCCGCAACCCGGCCCCGGGCTTCGCTCTCTTCGATGATTTTCAGGAACATGGGCGCTCTCAGAAGCAGAGGCTGGCCGCCCCCGCCTGTAGCCGCTCGTGCATCTTGCTCGATCCGGCGATCTCGACGCCGTCGATCAGATCCGCCTGCTCGTAACCGCGCGCCTTCACGCACGGCGTGCAGGCCCACAGCTTTCCACCGCGCGCAAGGAAGTCCTTGATGAGCGCATTGAGCGGGTCGAGCGGATGAACGACGAGGTTGTCGTTGGCGCGTTTGCGGACAAGATCGACGGCGGCGCTCGTGAGAAACACCGAGACCTTGAGGCCGGCGGTCATGCCGCCGTTGGCAATGGTGAAGCCGACCGACGACAATTCGTGATCGGCACCGTGGGTCATCAGGACGACGAGTTCGCGGGAAGCAGCTTGCATGTTCGGCTCCTTGAATGGAATGGGAATACTTGCGCGGCCGCTCACGCGGCCTTCTTCATGCTGGCCGCGCGGCCGAGAAAGAGCCGCGACAGCGGACTCTCGTGGCGCTGCGCGGCGCGTTCGGCGGTGAGCGCCTGCGCGAGCGGCTCGTCGCCCGCGCGCAGCGCCGCCTCGATCATGGTGAGGTCGATCACGTCGCGCTGCGCATGGCTGCCGCCGAAACGGGCGGCGATATTGCGCACCGGGCGCAGGATCGCGTTTGCGTCGGCATAGCGGCCCTGACCGAAGGCATCGATGGCCTTGGCGATCGGATGACCGACTTCCGCCGTGAAGGCCGCGTTGTCGTCCGGTCTTTGCATGGCGGCATATTGCGCCTCGAACACGCGCCGGATCGCGTCCGGCCGGCACGCTCCGACAAAGGCCATCATGGCGTGTACGTCGTTGAAGGCGTAGGCGCCGAACTCAGCCGTCGCTTCCCACGCGTCGGCGAGCGTGTCCCAGCGTTGACCGGCCGGCACGCCGCGCAGGTAGAGCCGCCACAGCATGGCCGAGGCGTCGATCAGTTCGAGCACGACCTTCGAGCCGTTCGGATAGATGTGCTTGTCGTAAAGACCGAGCACCTTCTGGAAATCGCCAAGCTCCAGATAGTAGAGCGCGAGGTGCCACCAGTTGTGAACGGCGAGGAAACTCTCGCGGCTCCAGCCGTCCACGTTCTTCTCCATCCACTGGATGCCTTCCTGCTGGCGCGACTGCATCTCCAGCACATGCGCGACCGAGTGCTGCGCCCAGCCGTCGCGCGCCTCCAGCTCGACCGCCATGCGGCCGAACTTCTCCGCCCGCGCATAGTCGCCCGTCTCTTCGAGGCCGAAGGCGTACATGCCGAGCATGGCGTGAAACCCGGGCGTCCTGTCGCCCCAGGCGGGCAGGGCGCGGGCGATCCGGTCGCGCAACATGCGCGAGTCGCCGCGGAAGAAATCGGTCTGATGGCCGGCCTGAATAGCAAGGAGATCGCGCGGATATTCGACGGCGATGTCTTCGAGCACGCGCGAACCTGCATGCCAGCGGCCTTCGATCAGATGTTCGATGGCGCCGAGATGCATTTGCTCGCGGCGATTCGCCGGGACATTGCGGGCAGTTTCCAGCGAGGCGCGCGCGGCGGGCAGGGCGCCCGCCTCGCAGGCAAGAATGTGCAGCCACGCGCGCAGCGCATGCGCCATGACAAAGTCCGGGCTCTCCTTGATCGCCGCGTCCACGGTGGAAACCGGATCGCCCGAAAAAAGCGTGAGCTGGTGGGAGGCCTTCTCGAACTGCTTGAGGCTCGTGTCGGTCGCCCCCGTCAGTTGGTGGCCGCGAATATCCGTCAGCATCGTCTGCTCCTTGCCGCATCTGGAAATTTGTCTGGGTGTCGGACGCGCTGCGCGCCGCCGAACTGGACGCGGAACCTAAGGATTTGCCCCAGCCGATCTAGTGAACTCGTGGTCCACCGGGCCAAACTAAATTTGTGAAGGAAAATCAAAGCGCTATGGGGCCGCCTGTGACCTGCGGCACAGTCCGCCGCCACGCCGCTCGCACTTACTGTACTCGTGGTACAGTAGCGCCATGCTCCAACGCACCCGAAAAGGCGAAGAGACGCGCGAGCGGCTGCTCGAACTGGCGGAATCAGCCGTTCTGCAGAAAGGATTCGCCGCGACCTCGATCGACGAACTGATCGCCGCCGCCGGCATCACCAAGGGCGGCTTCTTCTATCATTTCAAGGACAAGAGCGAACTGGCGAAGGGTCTGTTGCTGCGCCACCTTGAGCACGACAAGGCGATCCTCGACGACGTTTTCCGCCGCGCTGATGAATTGCACGAGGACCCGCTGCACAGCTTCCTCATCGGCCTGAAGTTGTTTGCCGAAGTCCTGTCCAATTTGCCGGAAGCGCATCCCGGCTGCCTTGCCGCGTCCTACGCCTATCAGGACCAGCTCTTCAGCCAGGAGATTCGCGAGCTGAACCGCGAGGGTGTCGGGCGCTGGCGCATTCGGTTCCGCGAGCGGCTCGGCCGTATCGTCGAGCGTTACCCGCCCCGCATCGGGATCGACATCGACGTGCTGGCCGACATGCCGCTGACGCTGGTCGAGGGCGGCATCGTCAACGGTAAGGTGCTCAAGGACGACAGCATCCTGCCCAACCAGATTCTCGCCTACCGCGAGTTCATCCGGCAGATTTTCCTGCCCGATCGCTGAATTTCTTGCCGCTTGAACCCGTCATGACGCTGCGCCAGATTGCTTGCGCCTTTGGGAGCCGCCCGCCGCTGCGCGGCAAGGAAGTAGAGTATGGCCGCTGAAACCGGCTCGCGCCCGCGCGTCGGGCTGTTCGTCACCTGCCTGGTCGACCTGATCCGTCCGAAGATCGGCTTCGCGAGCGTGAAGCTCTTGGAAGACGCGGGCTGCGACGTGGAAGTGCCATCGCAGACCTGTTGCGGTCAGCCCGCTTTTAACTCGGGCGACCGCAGGACGACTCGCGCCATCGCCGAGAAAGTGATCAGGACCTTCGAGGCCTACGACTATGTCGTGGCGCCATCGGGCTCCTGCGCCGGGATGATCAAATTGCACTATCCCGAGCTGTTCGCCGGCGAGCCCGACTGGCTGCGCCGGGTCGATGCGCTTTGCGCGCGAACCTACGAGCTGGTGAGCTTTCTGGTCGACGTGATGAAGATCGAGCGCGTCGATCTCCTCTACGACGGCACCGTTACCTATCACGACTCCTGCTCGGGCCTGCGCGAGCTCGGCATCAAGGCGCAGCCGCGCAAGCTGCTGAATTCGATTCCGGGATTGCACATCGCCGAAATGAAGGACGCCGATGTGTGCTGCGGCTTTGGCGGCACGTTCTGCGTGAAGTATCCGGAGATCTCGAACGCCATCGTCGAGAAGAAGGCTGCGAACATCGCCGCGACCGGCGCGCTTACGCTGCTCGCGGGCGACCTCGGCTGCCTCATGAACATGGCCGGCAAGCTCCAGCGGCTCGGCAAGCCGATTGTCGCGCGCCACGTCGCTGAACTGCTCGCCGGCATGACGAACGAGCCCGCAATCGGCGAGAAGCCGAAGGCGGCGGGGCAATGAGCGGCACCACGCCTTTCGCGCGCACGGCGCGCCGCGAGGACGCGGCCGAGATCGCGCGCATCTATAATGAGGGCATCGAAGACCGCGTTGCGACCTTCGAGACCGAACTGCGCGGCGAAAAGGATGTGCTGCGCTGGTTCGAGGAAGAGCGCACGATGGTCGTTGTCGAGCAGAACGGGCGCGTGTCGGCTTTCGCGACCGCCTTCAGCTATCGTCCACGCCGCTGCTATGACGGCGTGCGCGAATTCTCGGTCTATGTCTCGCGCGATTCGCGCGGCAAGGGACTCGGCGCCATCGCGCTGAAAGCGCTATTCGCCGCCGCCCGCTCGCGCGGCGACTGGAAATTGCTCTCGCGGGTATTCCCGGAAAATCAGCCAAGTCTGAAGCTGCTGAAATCTCACGGTTTTCGCGAGGTCGGCACCTATATCCGTCACGCCAGGCTCGACGGTCAATGGCGCGACGTGGTGATCGTCGAGAAGCTGCTCGATGAAGGGGAGGCGGCATGAGCGTCCCCATCACGTCGCCGCAGTTCAAATCGAACGCGAAAACTGCGCTGAAGGACGCCCAGCTCCAGCGCGCGCTGGGCAAAGTCGAGTCGGGCTTTATCGGCAAGCGCGCGCAGGTCGCGGCGCGTCTTCCCGAGTTTGACTCGCTGCGCGATCTCGCGCGCGACATCAAGGATCACACCCTCGCGCATCTCGACCTCTATCTCGAAGCCTACGAGGCCAAGGTGAAGGAGAGCGGCGGCCATGTGCATTGGGCCGCGACCGCCGAAGACGCGCGCAAGATCATCCTCGATATCTGCACGCGGCTCGGCGCGAAGACCGTGACCAAGGGCAAGAGCATGATCGCCGAGGAGATCGGCTTGAATGCTCATTTGTCCGAGGCGGGCATCGTGCCGATCGAGACCGATCTCGGCGAATACATCATCCAGCTTCGCGACGAGGCGCCCTCGCACATCATCGCGCCCGCAATCCACCTGAATAAAGAGCAGATCGAGCAAGATTTCCGCCGCGTGCACACGAATTTGCCGCCGGAACGCAACCTCGACGAGCCCGCCTCACTCATGGCCGAAGCGCGCGCCGTGCTGCGCGAGAAATTCCTTGCGGCCGACGTGGGCATCACCGGCGCGAATTTCCTGATTGCCGAAACCGGCACGTCCGTCATCGTCACCAACGAAGGCAACGGCGACCTCACGCAGACGCTGCCGAAGGCGCATATTGTGCTTGCGTCCATCGAGAAAGTCGTGCCGACGTTGGAAGACGTCTCGACCATCCTTCGCGTGCTCGCGCGCTCGGCGACCGGCCAGGAAATTTCCGTTTACACGACGTTCTCCACCGGACCGCGCCGCGCCGACGATCCCGACGGCCCCGGCGAGTATCATGTCGTTATTCTCGACAATGGCCGCTCCTCGATGCTGAGCGGAAAGTTCCGCGAGATGCTTCGCTGCATCCGCTGCGGCGCCTGCATGAACCATTGTCCGGTCTATCACGCGGTCGGCGGCCATGCGTATGGCTGGGTCTATCCCGGACCGATGGGCTCGGTGCTGACGCCGTCGCTGATCGGCGTGGACAAGGCGGGTCACTTGCCGAACGCCTCGACCTTCTGCGGGCGGTGCGAGGAAGTGTGTCCCGTGCGCATTCCGCTCCCCAAACTCATGCGCCATTGGCGCGAGCGCGAGTTCGAACGGCATCTCTCGCCCGCGACTGCGCGCGCCGGTCTCAGCTTCTGGGCCTTCTTCGCGCGCCACCCGTGGCTTTATCGCTGGGCGACGCAACGCGCGATGCGCTTCCTCGCCTTCTTCGGCGGCAATCGCGGACGAATGCATTGGCTGCCGCTCGCGGGCGGCTGGACGCGTCATCGCGATTTTCCCGTACCCGACCGCGAGACGTTCCAAGTGCAATGGGCGAAGCAGAAGAAAGCGGAGGCGAAGGCGAGGGCGGACGCAGAGGCGGAAGTACGCCGCGCGGCTGAGAGCGCCGCGAAGGAAAAAGCGGAGGCCGCGCAATGAACGGCCGCGATCTCGTGCTCGGCTCGATCCGCCGCTCGCTCGGCGTGAGCGGCAGCGAAGCCCCGCGCCGCACCGTGACCGGCGAGCGTCTCGCGCGCCATCCGCGCGGGATCGTGCCGGAGCGCGGCGCACAGCCGCCGCGCCGCCGCGTCAATCTGTTCCGCGCCATGCTCGCGGAGGCCAGTGGTACGACGGAAGAAGTTGCGACGCTCGAAGATGTGCCGGCGGCGGTCGCTGCCTATCTTCGCTCGAAGAATTTACCGCAGAGCATCCGCCGCGGTGGCGATCCGCTGCTCGCCTCGATCCCCTGGGATCGGGAAGGGACGCTCGAAGTCACCACCGGCCGCTCGGACGGCAACCAGCTCGCTTCCGTCTCGCATGCCTTCAGGGGCGTCGCCGAGACCGGAACGCTGGTGCTGACCTCCGGCAGCGACAATCCGACAACCCTCAATTTCTTGCCCGAGCACCACATCGTCGTGCTTGAGGCCAAGGATATTGTCGGTGACTACGAGTCGGTCTGGGATGCGCTCCGCAAGAAGGTCGGCGCGAAGGTGCCGCGCACGGTCAACTGGATCACGGGCGCGTCGCGTTCCGCCGATATCGAGCAGGTTCTCCTGAACGGCGCGCACGGGCCCAAAGGCCTGCACGTCATCGTCGTCGGCAAGCCGTAGATTCCGGTCGCCTTGGCCGGAGAAAAATGCAAATAAGCGCGCGCCGTTCCGGGGTCAGGTGAATGCAGCAGCCGGTTAAGAAGCGCGACGTCATTTTCGTCTGCGGCTACGAGATTTCCCGGCCCGAGGGGCATCATCGCCGCTTCGCCAAGGAACTGCCGCTGTTCGAGGCGGCGTGGAACGTGAAGGCGGACCTGTCGCCGCCGTCCGTGGACGAGCGCAATTACACCGCGATCTGGAAGCTCAAGACCAAAGGTCCGAACTGGCAGGTCGATACCGACTACCGCATGTTCTGGTGGGGCGACATCATCGCCGCCGATTTCGAGATGTCGAACCTGCGCCGCTTCTATGTCGGCTGGCTCGCTTTCCTTGATTTCGTTTTGTCCGGTGCGCTGTTTGCCTACTTCCGCACCAACTGGCGTTACGCGCTCTTCTTTCTTTATCCCTATGTGCTCATGCTGATCGCGGGCTTCGGCGGCTTTTACATCAGCCGCCGCTTGCTCGGCGGCTTGCCGTTGGGCGATCTCATTGCAGTCCTCATTGGATTGGCGTGCGCCTTCGTCATGGTGACGCTGCCGCCGCGCCCGCTCTATGTCGGCTACTTGCTGAATGATTGGTACTTCGCGTCCGATCTCGTGCATCGCCGCCGCGTACATCTCGATCAGCGGCTCGACGGGTTTGCGCGTGAGCTGGTGCAGGTCGCCCGCCAGTCGACGGCGGATGAAATCCTGATCGTCGGTCACAGCCTCGGCGCAGTGCAGGCGATTGACGTGGTCGCGCGAGCGAAGCGCCTCGATCCGACCTTCGGCACAAAGGGCGCGCCCGTCCGCATCATGACCATTGGCTCGTCGCTCTTGAAGATCGGTCTGCATCCGAAGGCGGCCGAGTTGAAGGCGGCAGTGGCGACGGTTGCGAACGACCCCGACATCTACTGGGTCGAGTTTCAGGCGATGACCGACATCGTGAACTTCTACAAGTCGGATCCCGTCACCGACCTGAACTTGCCGGCGGCGGAGAAGCCGGTCGTGCAGATCGTGCGCATCAAGCACATGCTCAGGCCCGAGACGTACAAGGGCATGAAGACCGACTTCTTCCGCGTGCACCGCCAGTTCGTGATGGGCAACGAACAGCGCTATTTCTACGACTACTATATGATGTGCTGCGGGCCGCTCTCGCTGCCGCTGCGGGTGACCTATCACTCGGGCGCGGTCGAGTCCTTTGCGCCCGACGGCAGTTTCAACCCCGCTCTCGTCGAGAGCGGACAGCGGACAGGTTCTTTCTTCGAACACAAGAGCAAAGCGTCGTGACACCGACCATCGCCAAGGTTTTCTTTATTTGCTGCGTCGCCGGCTGGTGGCTGATCCGCCTCCCTCACGAACGCAAGGTCCGCAAGAACGCCATCAAGACCGACCAGCGCGACCGCACGGAACTGCTGCTGCTGGGCATTTCGCTGACCGGCCTCGGCATCATTCCGATTGCCTACGTCTTCACCGGCTTCCCCGCCTTCGCGGAGCGCGCCTTCGTTCCGGCGCTTGCCTGGCTGGGCATTGTTCCCGGCCTGTTTTCGCTGTGGCTGTTCTGGCGCACCCACAAGGACCTCGGCCGGAACTGGTCGGTGTCGCTCGAGGTCCGCGATAAACATGAATTGATCACCGGCGGCGTCTATCGCTACGTCCGCCATCCGATGTATTCGGCGTTCTTTCTTTGGGCAATCGCACAGTTTCTGCTGCTGCCGAATTGGGTGGCAGGCCTTTCCGGCATCGTCGGCTTCGGCACGCTGTATTTGTTCCGTGTCGGCCGCGAGGAAAAGCTGATGCTCGACGCCTTTGGCGAAGAGTACCGGGCTTATATGGAACGGACGGCGCGCGTCCTGCCGTGGGTCCACTAAGGTCGATCTCCGGGTCGTCCCGAGCCGGCACTTCCGTTGCAATTTCGCAACATCCCCGCCGAAACCGGCAACTGCGGCGTCGCAGACTAGCGGCGCGCGGGGAGCGTGCCGTAAATAGGCAATGGCACCGCACCTAATCCTGCGGCAGAAATCAAAATAACGAGCTTGAATCGGGTCGAACAATGATGCGCTTTGGACGAATCCTGGCAGCGGCCTCGGTCGCATTCTCCTTCGCGGCCGCGCCGGCGCTGGCGCAGGAAAAGGCCAATCAGAACGATATCGTGCTCGCGCAGGCTTCCAAGCGCGCGCCTGCCGCCGTCCGCAACACCGGTACTCACGTTTATGTCCTGCGCGGCTTCATGGACATCTTCTCGACCGGCATGGACGAACTGAGCGCCAAGCTCAATCGCAGCGGCATTCGCGCCAGCGTCCACAATCACAGCGAATTCGGTGTTCTCGCTGAGCAGATCGGCGACCGTCACCGCCGCGGTATCCGCGAAAATGTTGTCATCGTCGGCCATTCGCTCGGCGCGAACGACGCCTTCAGCATGGCTGCGCGTCTCGACGACTACGGTATTCCCGTTCCGCTGATCATCACGTTCGATCCGACCGCCAACATGAGCGCCGGCCGCAACGTCCAGCGTGTCGTGAATTTCTATTCCTCGACCAACGGCTGGGGCACGTCGATCGGTCGCGGCGCGGGCTTCCGCGGCACGCTCAGCAATGTCGACCTCTCCCGCCGCGGCGAGGTCGGTCATACCGATATCGACAAGTCGCCCGCGCTGCATTCGCAGTCGATCGGATTCATCCGCTCGATCGGCGGCGGTCGTGCCGCGCCGGCCACGGCCGAGGCGCCGAAGCAGGAATCGAATCAGGACGGTGTGGCGGCTGGCGCGAAGCCGGCCGAGACCGTGCAAGCGCCGGTGAAGGACATGGTGCCGGAGACCACGGCGTCCACGCCGAAGCCCGCCGCGGCCACCACCGAGGTCGGCGCTCCCAAGAGCAACTGATTGACCTCCCGGCGACGACTGGCGCCCGGCTTTGCCGGGCGCTTTGTTTTTGCGCCCCTTTGAACGCGCGACTTGCAGTCGCCCGATCTGCTACCCTGCGGTCTGGAGGTTCTCATGGTCGCAATGCCCGCCCTCGATCAGGATGTGCTCGCCCGCCGCGCGGAGATCGTCGCGGCGTTGCGCGCGATCGTGCCGGGCGAGGGTGTGATCGACAGCGAAGTGGGGATGCGGCCTTACGAGTCCGACGGCCTGACCGCCTATCGCCAGTTGCCGATGGTCGTGGTCCTGCCCGAGACCACCGGACAGGTTTCGCGTGTGCTGCGCTATTGCCACGAGCACGGCGTCAAGGTCGTGCCGCGCGGCTCCGGCACGTCGCTCTCGGGCGGCGCGTTGCCGCTCGGCGACGGCGTGCTGCTGGGCTTGAGCAAATTCAATCGTGTACTCGATATCGATTATGCGAACCGTGTCGCCGTCGTGCAGCCGGGCGTCACCAATCTCGGCGTCTCGAACGCGGTCGCGAGCCAGGGCTTCTATTATGCGCCCGACCCTTCATCGCAGATTGCGTGCTCGATCGGCGGCAATGTCGCGGAGAATTCCGGCGGTGTGCATTGCCTCAAATACGGCATGACGACCAACAACATTCTCGGCGTCGAGATGGTCCTGATCGACGGGGAGATCGTCCGTATCGGCGGCAAGCATCTCGATTCCGGCGGCTATGATCTGCTCGCGCTCGTCTGCGGCTCTGAAGGATTACTCGGCGTCGTGACAGAAATCACCGTGCGCATCCTGAAGAAGCCCGAGACCGCGCGTGCCGTGCTTGTCGGTTTCCCGTCCTCGGAACAGGCGGGCGACTGCGTCGCCAAGATCATCGGCGCCGGCATCATCCCCGGCGGTATGGAAATGATGGATCGCCCAGCCATTCATGCCGCCGAAGCCTTCGTTCACGCGGGCTACCCGCTCGACGTCGAGGCGCTGCTCATCGTCGAGCTCGACGGTCCCGAGGCCGAAGTTGATCATTTGCTCGAGCGCGTGAGCGAGATCGCACAGAGCTGCGGTTCGACCGTGCTGCGCGCGTCCACTTCGGAAGAGGAGCGGCTGAAATTCTGGGCCGGGCGCAAGGCGGCGTTTCCGGCGGTCGGCCGCATCGCGCCGGATTATTATTGCATGGACGGCACGATCCCGCGCGCGAAGCTTCCGCTCGTGCTCGCGCGCATGCGCGAGCTTTCCGAGCAATACGGCTTGCAGGTCGCGAACGTCTTCCACGCCGGCGACGGCAATCTGCACCCGCTCATTCTTTACGACGCCAACAAGGCGGACGAACTGGAACGCGCCGAAAAATTCGGCGCCGATATCCTGCGGCTGTGCGTCGAAGTAGGCGGCGTGCTCACCGGCGAGCACGGCGTCGGCGTCGAAAAGCGCGACCTCATGCCCACGATGTTCTCGGAGATCGACCTCAATCAGCAGCAGCGCGTGAAATGCGCCTTCGACGCGCGCGGTCTGCTCAATCCCGGCAAGGTATTCCCGACCCTGCATCGCTGCGCCGAACTCGGGCGGATGCATGTGCATGGGGGCAACGTGCCGTTTCCCGACATTCCGCGGTTCTGATGACCGACATTCTCAAGCCGCGCGACGAGCAGGACGTCAGCGAAGCGGTTGCCCGCGCGCTCGCCGAGGAGAAGACGCTCGAGATCGTCGGGCACGGCTCTAAGCGCGCAATCGGTCGCGCGGCGCAGACCGACATGACCCTCGACCTGTCGAAGTTGTCGGGCATCGAACTTTATGAGCCCGAAGAATTGATCCTGTCGGCCAAGGCGGGTACGCCGATTGCCGAAATCGAAAAGGCGCTGGCCAGGAACGAGCAGGAGCTGGCCTTCGAGCCGATGGACTGCGCGCCGTTGCTCGGCGGCAAGCCGGGCAGGGGAACGCTCGGCGGCATGATCGCGGTCAATCTGTCCGGCCCGCGCCGCGTCAAGGCGGGCGCCATGCGCGACTTCGCGCTCGGGTTTCAGGCCGTCTCCGGCCGCGGCGAGCAGTTCAAGGCCGGCGGCCGCGTCGTGAAGAATGTGACCGGTTACGATCTGCCGAAATTCGTCGCCGGGTCGTGGGGCACGCTCGCGGTTGTCACGCAGGCTACGATCAAAGTGCTGCCGCGCAGCGAGGCGGTCGAGACCGTGCTCGTGCTCGGCCTCGACGACACGCGCGCCGTCGAGGCGATGAGTGCGGCGATGGGTTCGTCCTGCGAGGTGTCGGGCGCGGCGCACCTGCCGCAGGAGATCGCGCAGCAACTGTCGATCATTCCCGTCGCCGCGGCGGGCAGGTCCGTGACGGCATTGCGCCTCGAAGGCATTCCCGTCTCGATCGCATATCGCAAGGACAAGCTTCAGAAGCTGCTCGCACCGTTCGGCGAGCTCGGCAAGCTCGGTCCGCGCGACTCCCGGAGTTTCTGGCGCGCGATGCGCGACGCGACGCCCTTCGCCGATGAAACGCAGAATCCTGTCTGGCGAGTGTCCACGTCGCCTTCCGAAGCACCGCGCGTCGCGGCCGCGATCCGCACGTCGACGAAGGCGGAAATTTTCTTCGACTGGGCCGGCGGACTCCTGTGGGTCAGGATGCCGGGCAAGGCGGCCGAGGAATGGTCGGTGCGTTCGGCGCTTGCCGGCCGCGGTCATGCGCTCCTCATACGCGCCGACCCGGCGGTGCGCGCAAGCGCGCAGGTTTTTGAGCCGCTCGAACCGGGCCTCGCCGCGATCTCGAAGCGTCTCAAGGAAAGCTTCGATCCCAAGGGCGTTCTCAACCCCGGCCGGATGTATGCGGGAATCTGACTTCAAGCGGTTTGCGAGCGATTCAGCCCAGATCGGGCGGAATCAAACGCTTGGCAACCGCGCAGAAATGTTTGAAACGATTCGATAAAATGGCTTTGGGTCAACCTGCCCGGCGCAACTGAATCAACTTCTGAAGACATGCAGACAAATTTTTCCCTCGCCCAGCTTGCCGATCCGCAGATCGCGGTGGCCGACAAGATTCTGCGCGCCTGTGTCCATTGCGGATTCTGCACCGCGACCTGCCCGACCTATGTGCTGCTCGGCGACGAACTCGATAGCCCGCGCGGGCGCATCTATCTCATCAAGGAGATGCTTGAGCAGGATCGTCCCGCCGACGCCGAGGTGACGAAGCACATCGACCGCTGTCTCTCCTGCCTGTCCTGTATGACGACGTGTCCCTCAGGCGTTCATTATATGCACCTCGTCGATCATGCGCGCGCGCATATCGAGAAGACCTATGAGCGCCCGCTATACGATCGCTTCCTGCGTGGCTGGCTCGCCGCGGCGATGCCGAACCCGACCGCTTTCCGCAACACGGTGCTGCTCGCGCGCTTTGCGAAACCGTTCACGAGCCTGTTCGAAGCGCTCGGCCTGAAGCAGATCACCGCCATGCTGCGTCTCGCACCCTGGTTCCTGCCTTCGCAGCCGAAACACAGGCTGGGCCGCCGCGCGGTCTTTGCCGCGGAGGGTGAGCGCAAGGGCCGCGTGGCGCTGATGTCGGGCTGCGTCGATCCGGTGCTCAAACCGTCGATCCGCGAAGCGGCGATCCGCCTCCTGAACAGGAACGGCGTCGAGGTCGTGCTCGCCGAGAACGAAGCCTGTTGCGGCTCGCTCACGCATCACATGGGCCGCGAAGACGACGCGCTCGCGTCGGCGCGCAACAATGTCGATGCCTGGACGCGCGAGCTGGATGGCGAGGGGCTTGATGCGATCCTCATCACCGCCTCGGGCTGCGGCACGACGGTGAAAGACTACGGCCATATGCTCCGGCTCGACCGCGCCTATGCGAGCAAGGCCGCACGCGTCTCGGCGCTCACGCACGACATTTCGGAATATCTGGCGGTGATCGGCCTGCCGCCGGCCCGTATGCCGCGCCGGCTCCGGGTTGCCTACCACTCGGCCTGCTCCATGCAGCACGGCCAAAAAATTGTGCAGCAGCCGAAGGCCCTGCTCACGGACGCCGGTTTCGAGGTGCGGGACGTGCCCGAGGGGCACCTCTGCTGCGGCTCGGCCGGGACCTACAACATGCTCCAGCCCGAAATCTCCGCCCGCCTGCGCGACCGCAAGGTGCGGAATATCGAGAGCACCGAGCCGCAGGTCGTCGCCTCCGGCAATATCGGCTGCCTGACCCAGATCGGCCTCGGGACCTCGATCCCCGTCGTCCATACCGTCGAACTGCTCGACTGGGCCACAGGCGGGCCTCAGCCGGCCGCCATCAGGACGGTGGATTGACCGAATGTCGCGTGGCGCGGGCCGCGCTTTTTGTTAGAACGCACGGGCTGCAACTAAAGGGTTTTCGCGCGCGTTGGGGGATGCGCCGGTACCCCGGCAACTGACCATTGATTGCACCGGGAGATCGACCATGGCTTCGACGAAACGGCAGGCGCGCCGCGTGAACAAGCGCGCCTCCAAGACCAAGGCATTGGCGCGCCGCGCGCGGGTCAAAAAAACTCGCGGCAACAAGGCAGCCGCCCGCAAGGCCGGCGCCCGCAAGCCGAAGGCGGCAAAGCGCGGCCTGCCTAAGACGGCAAAGAAATCGAAGGCCAAGGCTGCGAGAAAGACCGCGAAAGCCTCGGCTGCTCGGCGCGTTGCCAAGCCGGCTGGCAAGTCCGCCACGTCCGCCCGCATTGTCGTCAAGGGCAAGATGGGGCTGCGCTTCGGCGAGATTCTGTCGAAGGACGCGCTCGCCTTTGTGGCCGAACTGCACCGCCATTTCGATCAGAAGCGCCGCGATCTGCTGTCGGCGCGCGCCGACATGCAGCGCCGCTTCGACGCGGGAGTCTTGCCCGACTTCATGCCCGACACGCGCGCCGTGCGCGACGCCGAGTGGAAGATCGCGCCGTTGCCCGACGATCTGCAGGATCGCCGCGTGGAGATCACCGGTCCCGTCGACCGCAAGATGGTGATCAACGCGCTGAATTCCGGCGCCAGCGTCTTCATGGCTGATTTCGAGGACGCCTGCTCGCCCTACTGGTCGAACATGATCGAGGGCCAGATCAATCTGAAGGATCGCTGGGACGGCAAGCTGTCTTTTGTCGATCCCTCGTCGAAGAAATCCTACAAGCTCGGCGACAAGCCGGCAGTCCTGATCGTGCGTCCGCGCGGCTGGCATTTGCCGGAAGAGCATGTGCTGATCGACGGCAAGCCGGTATCCGGCTCGTTGTTCGACTTCGGCCTCTACTTCTTCCACAACGCGAAGAAGGCGCTCGCCGCCGGCAGCGGTCCTTATTTCTATCTGCCGAAGCTCGAGACGCACCGCGAGGCGCGGCTCTGGAACGATGTCTTCGTGTTCGCGCAGGAACAGCTCGGCCTGCCGCTCAAGACGATCAAGGCCACGGTCCTGATCGAAACGCTGCCCGCGGCGTTCGAGATGGACGAAATCCTGTTCGAGATGCGCGATCACATCGCCGGCCTCAATGCCGGCCGCTGGGATTACATCTTCTCGTTCATCAAGCGCCTCGGGAAGAACAAGCGTTTCCTCACACCCGACCGCGCTTCGATGACGATGGCGAATGCGTTCCTGCTCGCCTACGCGAAGCTGCTCGTGAAGACGTGTCACCGCCGCGGCGCCTTCGCCATGGGCGGCATGGCGGCGCAGATTCCGGTGAAGGGCGATCAGGCGGCGAACGACGCCGCCTTCGCCAAGGTCCGCGCCGACAAGGAACGCGAGGCGAAGCAGGGCCATGACGGCACCTGGGTCGCGCATCCCGACCTCGTGCCGGTCGCTAAGGAAGTGTTCGACCGCCTGATGCCGCAGCAAAACCAGCTCACGAAAATGCCGGAAGCGTTGCAGCTCAGCCGCGACGATCTCCTGCAAGTCCATGAAGGCCAGCGAACCGAGGCCGGTCTGCGCGAGAACATTCGCGTCGGCATTCAGTATATCGAAGCCTGGCTCGAAGGCCGTGGCGCCGTTCCGCTCTACAATCTGATGGAAGACGCCGCGACCGCGGAAATCTCGCGCGCGCAGATCTGGCAGTGGCTCTACCACCGCGCGAAGCTCGCGGACGGCCGCGAGGTGACGCCGGACCTGTTCCGCACGATCTGCACCGACGAAATGGCCAAGGTCCGTCAGGCCATCGGCCCGACCGCCTATGACGGCGGACGTTTCGAGGACGCGACCGAGTTGTTCACCGACATGTCGCTCGCGCTGGAATTCGAGGAATTCCTCACCATTCCGGCCTATCGCCTGATCGCCGAGGCCTGAGGCGCGACCGAACAGCGCGGCGTAGCGTTTTTTCGACAAAGCGCTACGCCGCTGAAAAAGCTCATTAATAATAGTGTCGCGAAGCCCTTACTTTTGGCGGCTTTCGAGCCCATATTGAGTGGGAAATCAGTGACACGTTTGAGGACGAAATGACGAGGTTTGACTACCGCGCGGCCGCGGAACTTTTCACGGGCAGGAGCGCGCGCGGCGCGCGGCCCATGCGATATCATCGCTTTGACACGGGCGCGGAAGCCGTACGCTTTGCGATCGAGACGCTGCCGTCCGATCAGCTCATCGCCTGTGTGCTGAAGATCGACGAGAACCGCTATCGCCACGGCGAAATTCGCGCGTTCTACGACGCAGCCGCCTATCCGCTGCCGCGCAAGAAAACCGAGAGCAAGGAAGAGCCCGCGTCTGTTGTCGCGAACGCTTCCGAGCGCAAGCCTGCCGCAGCCGCAAAAGCGCCGGCGAAGTCGAAGGCCGCCGCGCGCAAGCCTGCGCTGAAATCGAAGTCGGCGGCGTAAACGCTGCGAAAACGAAATTGTTCACGGCCCGCTCGACGCGGGCCGTTTTCGTTTGTGAAGTTTACTGCTCACGGTGTTGCCGCAAACGAAAAGCCGCGCCTCCTGCGAGACGCGGCTTTGATCGTAGAGTGAACCGTCAGAGAACGACGACCTTGGTGCCGACCTTCACGCGCTCGTAAAGGTCCTCGACGTCCTCGTTGCGCATCCGGAAGCAGCCCGACGAAACGGCCTGACCGATGGTCCAGGGCTCGTTCGAGCCGTGGATGCGATAGAGGCTGTCGCCGAGATAAAGAGCACGCGCGCCAAGCGGGTTCTGCGGACCGCCGGCCATGTAGCGTGGCAGGTCGGGGCGCCGTCTCAGCATCTCTTCCGGCGGGCGCCAGTCCGGCCATTCCTTCTTGGCCGAGACCGATTTCACGCCCGACCAGCCGAAGCCGTCGCGGCCGACGCCGACGCCGTAGCGTGTCGCCATGCCGCCTTCTTCGACGAGATAGAGAAAGCGCTTTCTGCTGTCGATGACGATGGTACCGGGCTTCTCGCCGCCGGTGTACGCCACCTGCTGTGGCAGGAATTGCGGATCGATCGCGCGCGTCTGCGGACGCGCGCCGATGTCGGGCTGTGCCCCACGCGCCTGGATGATCGGACGATCCTGGTAAGGCGAGCGATCGTAGCCGTACGTATCGTAGTGCCGCATCTCATATTGCGGGCGGACATAGCCCGGGCGCGGCAACTGGTTCGGATAAGGCGAAGACGTGCGGCCCGTGAACAGGAACTCGATAAAGCCGCCGCCCAGATCCGGCTGACGGACCGGAGGCTGTCCCGCGAAGTCGGGCTGGCCGATCGGCGTGCGCTCATAGTCGCGCATGGTGCGGACCGGTTGACGCTGGGAGGAACCGTAGTGGGGCGTCGCCTGGGCGATACGCGTATCCGCCCAGGGATCGGCATTGGCCGGCGATGCCGCCGGGATCGCGAAGAGGAGGGCGAGCGGAGCAAACGCTGACATACGCATGGGAGGACTCGCTACGGAACGGTTACGCGGGCGGCGCGGTCACGAATGCGCCATCGATAGGCTTAATGGTTTCTCGCAACCGAACCGTAAAGCCGGGCGCTACAATTGTAGTTCCGCCTCTGGGCAGGTTTATTCCTTCGGAACATGGTTGATGAATGGTTTCCGCCGCTCAGGCGGGCTTGCGGACCGCCAGGAAGGCGGCGAGCGAGAGCGCGGCCATCCCGGCGACAACCGCCAGCGCGGCGGGATCGGAAACCCGCTCGGCCACAAAGGCGAGAACGAGGGGCGCCGCAGCCTGAAGAATGAGGGATGGCCCCGCGATGCGGCCGATCACGCCGCCGTAACCGCTCGGGCCGAAAAGCGCGAGCGGCACCGTGCCCCGCGAAATCGTCATGAGTCCGTTCGCGATCCCGAAGAAGATCGCGAAGGCCGCCGCTACCGGTGCCGGAACGCCGAGGAACGCAAGCAATATGAAGGCGAGAAGCAGTAGCGCGATGGCGAAGCGGGCAATGTCGAGCGGGTGCAGGTTTTTCGCGAAGGCGAACTCGCACAGCCTCGCCGTCACCTGCGCCGGGCCGAACAGGACGCCGATCAGGATGACGGTGCCTGCATCCACGCCCATGCGCTCGAAGATCGCCAGCATATGCGCGGCCAGCGCCGACGGCACGAAGGCATAGATCGCGAAGGCGGCGGCGACGAGCACAAAGGCGAAGCCCTTTGCAGGAATGAGCTTCGGCAGTGGATCGCCGGAGTCGGGAGCGATCGGCGAGATGTCGGCACGCTCGCGCGGTAGTGCGAAGACGTAGAGCGGCGCGACCACAAGCGCGAGCACGGCAGCGTAAATGAAGTAGGTGCCGCGCCAGCCGAACGCTTCCATCAGAAAATAGGTGGCAGGCCAGCTCACCGTCGAAGCGAAGCCACCCGCGAAGGTGACGAGCGTGATCGGCCGCCGCGCTTCACGGCCGAAAATCCGGCCAAGCGTTGCAAAGGCTGGATCGTAGAGCGATGCGGCCGTCGCGCCGCCAAGCAGCGCCCAGACGGCGAAATACGCGGCTGGATGATTGGCGAATGTGATGAGCACGAGTCCGAGCGCACCCGCGATCGCGCCGGCCGCCATCACGCGATGCCCGCCATAGTGGTCGATCAACCGTCCGATCCTGGGCGCCGTCAGACCTCCGATCAGCAGGCCGAATGAAAATCCGCCCATGGCGAAGGTGAGCGAGAAGCCGCGCTCGGCCGCGAGCAGCGGCAGCGTGAGCACCGGCGGATAGTAGAGCGTTCCCCAGGCGAGAATTTGCGTGAGCCCGAGGATCGGCACCGCGCGCCAGCGCCCGGCAATGATCTCGGCGAGTTTCATGACGAGCGGGCCCTGAGTCGGTAAGCGAGCCAGCCTACCGCAGCGAGCGAACATAGGCCGAGCGCGAACGACGCAAGGAGAACCGTGCGCGGCCCCCAGCCTTGCAGGGCGTAGCCGAAGGCAACGGGTGCTATGGCCTGTGCGACCAGTACGGGCGCTGCGAGCCGCCCGAGGACGATGGCAAAGCCCGATGAGCCGAAGAGCGCCAACGGCACTGTGCCGCGCACGATGGTGAGCAATCCCTGCGAGACGCCGTAGCCGATGGCAAAGGCGATCGCGACCGTCAGGCCGCCGAGCGCGAGGAGCAGGAAGGCGACCGGCATCAGCAGCATCGTGAAGAGCGCGACTTCGATGGGGTGACGCCTGCGTGCGAAAACAAACTCCGCGAGGCGTCCGCATACTTGCGAAGGACCGACCAATGCGCCGGCAGCAACGGCCGCGCCCGCGGCCATGCCGATCTGCTCCAGCAGGCCCACCAGATGCACGGCGAAGGCCGACATGAAAAAGGTGTTGATCGCGAACGCCGTCGCAAGCAGCGCGAATGGCATGCCGTTCGGCGGCAACAGCGTCACGGCTGTCGCGGTTTCGGTGTTTCCGGGTGGGCTCGCTTCATGGCCCGCACCCGAAGCGGGCAGGGTGAAGGCGTGCAACGGCGCGCATAAAAGCAGATTGAGCGCGCCATAGATGAGATACGTCTCGCGCCAGCCGAACGTCTCATTGAGAAAATAGGTGAGGGGCCAGAATACGGTCGACGAAAAACCGGCGATCAGCGTCAGCGCCGTGATCGCCGCGCGAGCGCGCGATCCGAAAATTTCCGCGAGTGTCGCGAAGGCGGCGTCATAGAGGTTCATCGCCTGCGAGAAACCGATCACGCACCAGAGCGCGAGCCACGCGATCTCGTTCTCGATGAAATAGAGTCCCGCGACCGAAATGCCGGTCAGCACCGAGCCCGCCGCCATCACCGGCCGTCCACCACGCGCGGCGATGGTGCGTCCGACGAGCGGCGCGATCAGCCCACCGGCCGCAAATGAAATCGAGATGCCCGCGACCGCCATGACCTGAGACCAGCCGGTCTCGGCGGCGACGTCCGCCTTCAGTACCGCGATCGCGTAGAAGGTCGAGCCCCAGCCGATGATCTGCGTCAGGCCCAGGATCGGTACCGCGCGCCAGGGTCCGGTGAGGCGAGCGGTGAGAGACATGTCGGGCGGTCGCTTGGCGTTGGAGTGTTGGTTTGTCTTGTTGTGACAGACGCGTGGTCGCGCGACAACGATTCCCGCCTACTCGGGGCGCATACGGGCCATGTAAGGGCGCTATATCGGCGACTGTCCGTGGCCGCTAGATTGTCTGATGTTCTTCGATCCGGTCTTTTATCTCGTCGGCTATCTGGCCATCTTTCTTATCGCGTTCAGCAAAGGGGCGTTCGGCGGCGGGCTCGCGCTGGTCGGCGTGCCGCTCTTGTCGCTCGTGATGTCGCCGATCGAAGCAGCCATCGTCGTGTTGCCTTGCATCACGCTGATGGATCTCTTTGCGCTGCGCTCGTTCGGCCCCAGTTCTTGGTCGAAACCGGATCTGATCTGGCTCGTGCCGGGTTCGCTCGCGGGCATCGCCGCCGGCTATGCGTTCTTCGAGTTCGTCGATTCCCGGCTCGTGGCCTTCACGATCGGGGCGGTGACGCTCGCCTTCGCCGCGGATTTTTTCCTGCGCCGCCGCCGCGCGGTGCAGAGCCATCCCGTTTCCGCGCCGCTCGCCTTACTGGCCGGCTGGGCGTCGGGGTTCACGAGCTTCATCGCTCATGCCGGCGGGCCGCCCGCGAACATGTATTTGCTTCGTCGCGGCCTGGAGAAATCCGTCTATGCCGGGACCAACCTCGCGATGTTCATGGTCGGCAACTTCGTGAAGCTCATCCCCTACGGCGTCCTCATCTGGGCGAAGCCCTGGACGTTTCTCGCATCGCTCGTCCTGATGCCGGTGGTACCGGTCGGCGTGCTGCTCGGCAAATGGATGCACGACCGGCTGGAGCAGCAGCGGCTCTTTTTCTGGTGCTACATCCTCATGAGCATCGCCGCGGCCAAGCTGCTCTTTGACGCCGCGAAGAGCCTCATCGGCTAAATCGTTAACGCCAATCGTTTTTTCGCTCGCCTGCTTGACTCAAACGGTGCTTCCCCGTATCTCCCCGGGCGCTGGCACTCCCTCAGGCTGAGTGCCAGAGCACCCAAAGCCGGTTTCAAACGATCCCGAGGGCGTCCGCTCTCGCATCGGCAAGCTGAATAGGAAACTCATGTCCAAACGTTTTCGTCCCCTGCACGACCGCGTCGTCGTGAAGCGCGTCACCGCCGACCAGAAGACCGCCGGCGGCATCATCATTCCGGACACCGCCGCCGAGAAGCCCTCCGAGGGCGAAGTGCTCGCAGTCGGTCCGGGCGGCCGCGACGAGAGCGGCAAGCTCACCCCGCTCGACGTGAAGGTCGGCGACCGCGTGCTGTTCGGCAAGTGGTCCGGCACCGAAGTGAAGATCGATGGCGAGGATCTCCTGATCATGAAGGAATCCGACATCATGGGCGTGATTTCGAAGAAGTGAGCTTCATCCTCGTCCTGAGGAGGGCGCGGAGCGCCCGCCTCGAAGGACGAGGCCGCAGTTTTTCTTGTCTCATCCTTCGAGGCGCCGCGCTTGGCGCGGCTCCTCAGGATGGGGTTTTCCAACCGGAGTAGAGCCAGATGGCTGCCAAAGACGTAAAATTCTCCACCGACGCCCGCGACCGCATGCTGCGCGGCGTCGACATCCTCGCCAACGCGGTGAAGGTCACGCTCGGCCCGAAGGGCCGCAACGTCGTGCTCGACAAGAGCTTCGGCTCCCCGCGCATCACCAAGGACGGTGTCACCGTCGCCAAGGAAATCGAGCTTGAGGACAAGTTCGAGAACATGGGCGCGCAGATGGTGCGCGAAGTCGCCTCCAAGACCAACGACAAGGCGGGTGACGGCACCACGACCGCGACCGTGCTCGCGCAGGCGATCGTCAAGGAAGGCGCGAAGGCCGTCGCCGCCGGCATGAACCCGATGGACCTCAAGCGCGGCGTCGATCTCGCCGTCGCCAAGGCGATCGACGCGATCGTCAAGAGCGCCAGGGAAGTGAAGTCCTCCAAGGAAGTTGCCCAGGTCGGTACGATCTCCGCGAACGGCGACACCGACGTCGGCGAGATGATCGCCCGCGCCATGCAGAAGGTCGGCAACGAGGGCGTCATCACCGTCGAGGAAGCGAAGTCCTTGGAGACCGAGCTTGAGGTCGTCGAGGGCATGCAGTTCGACCGCGGCTACATCTCGCCGTACTTCGTCACCAACGCCGAGAAGATGATTTCGGAGCTGGAAGACGCTTACCTGCTCGTGTTCGAGAAGAAGCTTTCTTCGCTTCAGCCGATGCTGCCGGTGCTCGAGGCAATCGTTCAGTCCTCGAAGCCGCTCGTCATCATTGCGGAAGACGTCGAAGGCGAAGCGCTCGCCACGCTCGTGGTCAACAAGCTGCGCGGCGGCCTCAAGGTCGCGGCCGTCAAGGCCCCGGGCTTCGGCGACCGCCGCAAGGCCATGCTAGAGGACATCGCGATCCTCACCGGCGGCCAGGTGATCTCGGAAGACCTCGGCATCAAGCTCGAGAACGTGACGCTCGCCATGCTCGGCCGCGCCAAGAAGGTCATCATCGAGAAGGAAAAGACCACGATCGTCGACGGCGCCGGCAAGAAGAAAGAGATCGAAGCCCGCGTCGGCCAGATCAAGGCGCAGATCGAGGAGACCACCTCCGACTACGACAAGGAAAAGCTGCAGGAGCGGCTCGCGAAGCTCGCGGGCGGCGTTGCGGTGATCCGCGTCGGCGGCGCGACCGAGATCGAGGTGAAGGAGCGCAAGGATCGCGTCGAAGACGCGCTCAATGCGACCCGCGCTGCGGTCGAGGAAGGCATCGTGCCGGGCGGTGGCGTCGCGCTGCTGCGCGCCAAACGAGCCGTCGGCAAGCTGACCAATTCCAATGCCGACGTTCAAGCCGGCATCAACATCGTGCTCAAGGCCATCGAAGCGCCGATCCGGCAGATCGCCGAGAACTCGGGCGTCGAGGGTTCGATCGTGGTCGGCAAGATCATGGAATCGAAGTCCGAGACCTTCGGCTTCGACGCACAGAGCGAAGAGTACGTCGATATGGTCGAGAAGGGCATCATCGACCCGGCCAAAGTCGTGCGTCGCGCGCTGCAG
>Ga0307505_10000483_pt1 | contig 43769 bp, 37 predicted proteins | sample 23_S_MG_FD_202183 | JGI IMG/M metagenome (GOLD analysis project Ga0307505, IMG submission 202183) | Soil microbial communities from Populus trichocarpa stands in riparian zone in the Pacific Northwest, United States - 23_S | ecosystem: Environmental > Terrestrial > Soil > Riparian zone > Trees...
GCCGGGGCACAGGTCAAGGCAGCGAGCGACACTATTGGAATCGACCGTACGGGTGTTACCAACGCGGCAGGATTTTTCCGCATTATCGACCTTCCGGCGGGAGAGTATTCAGTATCGGTATCGCAATCCGGCTTTTCGACAAGCACTGCAAAGATCGAGCTGACGCTTAATCGGACGGCCACACTAAATATTGCATTGCGGGTCGGTGCGATTTCGGATTCCGTTGACGTTACTGCTGACGTTCCGCTGATTGACAAGAGTACGCCGGCTCTCGGAGCTACTATAACGCCGCAGCAGATAAAAGAACTTCCGGTTAATGGCCGCGACTATACGGACCTTTTGCAGATCGTTCCGGGCGTTGCAGTGAATCGGCAGGCGGACGCGAACAGCGACAATTCCGCACCGATCCTTGGCGAACGCAGCGGCAATACCAACTTTCTCATTGACGGTCAGCCAAACAAGGACACGGCACAGGGTGGGCCGGGTGCTCAATTTAATCAGGAAACCATTGCTGAATTTCAAGTTATTACATCCGGCTATAAAGCAGAGTTCGGGCAGGCTTCGGGCGGGATCGTCAACGTCATTACCAAAAGCGGTGCGAACGCATTTCACGGCGTTTTCTCATTATTTCATCGTAATGACATATTTGACGCGGTAAATTCCCTTGACGCGACACGTACGGACGCTCCTGAACTTAGCCGGTACGATACGAGCTTTGCGTTCGGCGGCCCCGTGATAAAGGACAAGTTTTTCTTCTTTGGTTCGTCGGAGCGAATAACCGAGAAGCGCGAACTGGATTTTAGTTATCCGAGTACGCAAAATGCTGTTGTCGATGAATTGATCCGAAATCAGGAAAGCGCATTTGACAACCCGTCGCGCACTTTCGAAACACGCAACTTTCTCAAGCTTGACCAGACACTGGGACGGCATCGCCTGACAGAACAGTTGAACTATACAAATCAGGTAGTAAGGGAATATCTCCCGCTTTCCGCATCTGGCAGCCTCCCTTCGAGACGGAATGACACTGGTGCACGTCGCCTCATGGTTGGCATTTCCGATAACATGCTTCTGGGCGACCACGGGAACCCATGGCTGGTCTCATTGCGAGCGGCCTATCGTGGTGAGCCCTCGGACACCCGCCCGTCACATCCGGATGCCGGGGCCGCAACTCGATTGTTTCCATTCAGCTCAAATACTACCGGTACATTCTTTGGCGATCTTCCTATGGTTGCATACGGCAACCCGAGTTCGGCTTTTAACGATTTTCAAAAGTACATTTCAGCCTCGGCATTCGTCGGAAAGACGGTGGCCGACCATGATTTGAAATTCGGCTGGAATTTTCTTCGGACGAGTGTGGACGGCATTTCTGCCAGCATTTTGGATACTCAGTTGTTTGCTACCGTGGACGACTTTGCAGCCTTTGGGCCGGTAAACAGCGGATTCTTTACCTTGACCACCATTGGCGGGCTGACGCCGCAAGACAACGAGATCCATCTTCGCAACAACTACAATGGCTTATTCGCTCAGGATGACTGGAAGATACGCCGCAATCTTACAGTTAACGTAGGAATTCGCTGGGACTATGATTCCGAGTTCAAGCGAAAAACAAACGTGTCTCCACGACTCGGATTTGTTTGGGGAATAAACCCAAAGACCTCGATCAGAGGCAGCTACGGCGTTTTCTATGACAATTTCCGGTTGGGGTTGGCAAGTCAGGTTCCCGGTTTCGGCGGGGCTGACAGGCGTGTAGTTCAGCCGTTCTCATACCCTCGGGGCTTTTACGGCGTTCCAACCCTTGTGGTTGCCCTTGTCAACGGCTCTCTCTTCCCTCCGAACGGGCTTTGTGTTTCACCGAACCTTACTGACGCTCAGATCGCATCATCGGGCTCACCTTGTCCGTTCGGAGCTTCCATGCCTTACGTCGGCATCGACAGGCTTAATAGAGTAGTGGCGGTTGGGCATGCTCCTATCCCGGCAAATGCTGTGATCAATCTTTCAAATATTCAGTCACTTTCAGGACTGACTCCCGATCAGTTTGCGGCCCAGGCAAGCGCGGCTGTGGGTATGTCGGCGGGCTTCTTCTTTTGGGGACCCTATGGCGCGTTAACCCACGGAGCGATTCCGGCACAACCATTTCCGACCGCCATCGACTCAACATTTCAAACGCCGCGCACGCTTGCCTTTACGGCCGGTGTAGCTCGGGAGATCGGGCGGGATATGATAATTGAAGCAGACTATCACCATCGGATCATCCAGAATTTGTTGGGAACGCGGCAAACGAACCTACGATATCAATCACGGGTGACGGGCAGGAGCTTTGACGAGCCATTTCCTGGTGGCCCGATCGCGACGTTTGGTCCGTTTTACGAAGGGAAATACGACGCTCTCGTCGTCAGTTTCACCAAACGCTTCAGCAACCGGTACTTTCTGGGCGCTAACTATACATGGGCGAGTTCTACGGATAATAGTCTTGGCATAAACGGACTTCCGTCAGATAGTTTTGTTGGGATCGTTCCAGTCACGGTTGATCCGGGTAATGTCACTTGTCCAAGCAAGACAAATGCGACCGGTTCATACACGGCGTGCAACGGGGCGTTTGTTGCCGCAGCCGGAAGTTTCTGGAACGGGCCGGATTTTGACAAAGGGCCGTCTGATCTTTCGGTGAGACATATCTTTCAGGTAAACGGATTGTACGAGTTGCCGTGGCAGATAAATCTAAGCGGAATTTTCAGAGTACAGAGCGGATTTCATTTCAGTCGAAATGCGAACCCAACCGAGGACCCTGACGGTAATGGGACATTCAATACGATCGACCACGGATCGGGTGCGGGGAGGAATGCTTTTTCGGCACCCGCATTCGTTAACCTTGATATGCGCTTCGCAAAAAAATTCTCACTAGGCGAACGGATTAAAGTTCAGGTCTTGTTTGAATTCTTCAACCTGCTCAACCGACAGAACCCGGCAGCAGTTGAGCAGAATCCGGATTCAATAGCCACACCGTTTGGAAAAGCTATTCAGGTTCTGCCGGGCCGCGAAGGTCAGATCGGATTTAGGATCGAATTTTAAGTAAATTTCGGGCTGGCAATCGTGGTGTAGTACCGGGTTTGTCAGTCCGAGGCTTTTTTACATTTCAGCGAGGTTATTGCTTGAAGATCAATTTAGGAAATATGGGTTCTGAAAAGAAAATTTCGCGGCGTGATATGCTGCGTTCGACTGCGGCGGCGGCGGTTGGAATCGGGGCGGCACCGATGCTCAATCTGGGGCGATTTCAGTTGTTTGCACAGTCGACAGGGACATACTCAACGCGGGCGATCGATCTGGTGAAGCGTTCGACGGTGATGGACATGCTTTGCGTGTTGACGTTGGATTTTGCGAAGCAGGATCGATGGATGAAGGACCCCGAACTGTTTACGGCGGCTGATCTGAAGCCGTTTAAGGATTCGGGGATTAGCGTCATTCATCCGGCGGTTGGTATGGGCGGATTCAATTCTTACGAGAACGTGCTGAAGTTTTTTGCATCGTGGAACGGATTTATCGCCAGCCACGATGAGCACATGATGCGAATCGACAGCCCCAGCGATCTCGAACGCGTTAAAAAGAATGGAAAGCTCGGCGTTGTGCTTGGCGTGCAAAATTCCGATCAGTTCAGAAATCCGAACGATGTCGATTTTTTTCACGGCCTCGGCCAGCGCGTTTCGCAGCTTACTTATAACTCACGAAATTTCATCGGAAATGGTGCGACTGAAAGATATGACGACGGCATTTCCGATTTCGGAGTGGCGATAATCGAGCGAATGAACAAGGCCGGCATGGCGGTTGACGTATCACATTGCGGCGACAAGACCACACTTGATGCTTTCGATATCTCGAAAAAACCTGTGCTTATCACGCATTCAAATTGCCGGGCGCTAGTACCCGGACATCCGCGCGTCAAAACTGACGAAGCGATCAAAAAAGTCGGTGCGTCAGGCGGCGTAATGGGCATCACTGGCGTGCGAATGTTCGTGAAAGTTGACGAACCGACGACCGTCGAACACGTCCTCGATCATTACGACCATGTAAAGAAGCTAATCGGTTCACAGCATCTCGGTGTCGGCAGCGATATTGATCTTTACGGATACGATTCAATGCCGCCCGAGGACAATAAGCGCCTGCGTGCGGGTTACAAAGGCAGCTACGCATTTCGCGACAAGATCGACATCGAAGGGCTAAATCATCCGAAGCGGATGTTTGACCTGACCGAGGGGTTGATTCGAAGAAAATACACGGATACCGAGATCGAAGGGATTCTTGGCGGCAACTTCAAACGCCTTCTTTCGCAGATCTGGACGGCCGATAAACAACCGGCTGCTTAAGTTCATATAAATAAATTCTTACTTAGGAGCACTAATGAGATCAGGTAAATTCGTTTCGTTCTTTGGTTCCGTTATTCTTGCTTGTTTATTTACGACATTCGCAGTCGGTCAGGCTGCACCGCTTGCCGGATTTGACACTTACGCCGAAAAGGCTCGTGTCGATTGGGAAGTGCCGGGAATGGCGATCGCGGTGGTGAAGGACGACAAGATCGTTTACGCGAAAGGCTTCGGCGTAAAGAAACTCGGAGAAGCGGCTCCTATAGATGACAAAACTCTGTTTGCCATCGGCTCGTCTTCAAAAGCTTTTACGGCGGCGACACTCGCGATTCTTGTTGATGAAGGAAAGCTAAAATGGGACGACCGCGTCTCAAAGTATCTGCCTGACTTTGAAGTTTATGATCCGTACGTTACACGCGAACTGACGATCCGCGATCTGCTCACGCATCGCAGCGGTCTCGAACGCGGCGATTTCCTTTGGTATGGAACCGATAACAGTCGTGCCGAGATCTTACGCAGAACCAGATTCATCAAACCGACCTGGAGTCTGCGAAGCAATTTCGGCTATCAAAATCTTATGTATCTCGCGGCGGGAATGGTTGTAGAGAAAGTTTCCGGCAAAACGTGGGATCAGTTTGTCGCCGAGCGCGTCTTCGCACCGCTCGGAATCAGCGCGACCAGCACGAGCATCAAGGCGTTCAAGCCCGGCGACAATGTCTCTATGCCGCACGCAAAGATCGACGATAAAGTGGCGTCGATCCCGTGGCGAAATATCGACAATATCGCTCCGGCGGGTTCCATAAATTCGAATGTACTCGACATGGCACAGTGGATCAGATTGCAGTTGGCACAGGGAACATTCGACGGCAAGAAGGTCTTCGGCCCGGCGGTCGCACGCGAGATGCACATGGGCCAGACGGTTATTAGACTTGAAGGACAGCAAGGACTTGGCTATCCCGAAGCACACTTTTTGAATTACGGAATGGGCTGGTTCCTTTCCGACTACAAAGGGCGAAAGCTAGTTGAACACGGCGGTGCTATCGACGGCATGAGGGCCGAGGTGGCGTTGATACCGGAAGAAAAACTTGGCGTCGTAATTCTTACGAATATGAATGGATCGCTGATCTCGATGCCGCTGCTCTACAGGATCATCGATTCGTATATCGGTGCGACACAGAAAGATTACAGTGCCGAGACCCTTGCGAAATTCAAACCGCTGCTCGCAGCCGGTGCCGCCGCTGAGAAGAAAGCCGAGACGGACCGCGTGGCGAACACAAAACCTACGCTAGAACTCGCAAGCTACGTCGGGACTTACAACAACGACCTTTACGGTGAAGTGAAAATCACGATGGAAAGCGGCAATCTAAAAATGGCGTTTGGTCCGGCGTTTGTCAGCACGCTTGAGCACTGGAATTACGATACGTTTCGCGGCAGTTTCTTCGCCGCCGGAAACTCGAAACCCACACTTACTTTCTCGGTGAATGCCCAGGGAAAAGCTGATTCGCTGTTGCTCGGTCTTCCGGGAATGGCTCAATATCCGTTCAAGAAAGCGGCTAACTAATTCGGGCTGAAAATACTGATATGCAAATAAAACTTCGCTGTGCGTCGCTTTTCGTCATTGGCCTAACGGCCCTCATTCCGGCACTTGCTCAGGTACCGACATCGGAACAGATCGTTGAGAAAACGAACGAATATATGGCCGCCGCCGAACGTGTCGATCGTTTCAGCGGCACGGTTTTGGTTGCACGCGACGGCAAGCCGATCGTCAGCAAAGGCTACGGAATGGCGAACTATGAGTGGTCGATCCCGAACACGCCGCAGACGGTATTTCGCCTTGGCTCGATCACAAAACAGTTTACGTCTGCCGCAATTATGCTGTTGCAGGAACGCGGGAAGCTGAATGTAAACGACGCCGCGTGCAAATTCGTCTCGGAATGTCCGGCGGCATGGGCGCCGATAACCATCCGCCATCTGCTCACCCATACGTCGGGCATTCCAAACTACACTGCGTTTCCCGATTTTCTAAAGAACAAGGCGACTCTGCCTGTCGGCCCCGCTGAGTTGTTGGCTGAGTATAAAAATAAGCCGCTCGATTTTGCGGTTGGCGAGCGAAATTCCTACAGCAATTCCGGCTACCACCTGCTCGGAATAATAATCGAAAAAGCATCGGGAAAACCGTATGCCGATTTTCTTCAGGAGAATATCTTTACTCCGCTCGGAATGAAGCAGACCGGTTATGACATCACAAAAGACCTTATAAAATGGAGAGCTGCGGGATATATTCGTGAGGGCGACGGATTCGCGAACAGTCCTTATATGGATATGCAGATCCCGTATGCTGCGGGGTCGCTCTATTCCACAACTGAGGATCTTTTGAAATGGGATCAAGCACTTTACACAGAGAAACTATTGACGAAAAAGTCTCTGGACGAGATGTTCACGCCGTTCAAGGGCAACTATGCCTACGGTTGGGGAATCGGGAAACGGTTTGAACATCCGTCCACCTCGCACGGCGGCGGTATCTACGGTTTTTCAACGTACATCGTTCGTTACCCGCAAGATAACGTGACGGTTATTGTGCTGAGCAACGTCCAGGGAGCAGCAACTGAGAAAGTCGCCGCCAATCTTTCCGCGATAGTTTTTGGCGCGAAATACGATCTGCCAAAGGAACGAAAAGCGATTGCGGTTTCGCAGGGTGTGTTGGACAAATACGTTGGCGAGTATCAACTGTCAGCGGCGATCGTATTTACAATTTCGAAAGATGCGAACAAATTGATGCTCAGCATCATTGGCCAACCAAAGATGGAATTGTTCGCGGAGACCGAAACAGATTTCTTCCTGAAAACGGTGGATGCTCAAGTGACGTTTGTTAAGGATGCGTCTGGCGCTGTCACGCAGTTGTTGTTCAAACAAGGTGGCGGAAACGGATCGCCCGCGAAAAAGATCAAGTAGAATTTCTCGCATATGAATTATCGACGTCGTATTTTCTCTGCCGTCCTTTCTTTTCTGCTTATTGCCGGAACACTGCCGTTGTCCGTGATCGCACAGACTGCGGAATACGACATCGTCATCCGAAATGGGTGCGTGCTCGACGGCGGAGGGAATCCGTGGATACTGGCAGACGTTGCGATCAAGGACGGGCGGTTTGTCAGAATCGGCAAGGTCAATGGGAAAGGCAGGCGTGAGATCGACGCTCGCGGCAAATATGTTTCGCCCGGTTGGATAGACGTGATGGATCAATCGGGTTCGGTGCTCCGACGCAATGGACTTGCCGAAAATAAATTGCTGATGGGCGTGACAACGGCGATCGGTGGAGAGGGTGGAACGCCGGTTTCGGCTGACAAGATCGGCGAATATTTCACTGAGCTTGAAACGAAAGGCATCAGCATCAATTTCGGAACTTACTTCAGCGAAACTCAGGCAAGAGCGGCGATCCTTGGCACCTCGGCGAAAGCTCCTTCACCGGAAGAATTGGAAAAGATGAAGGCCATCATGGAAACGGCGATGAAAGCCGGAGCTATGGGGATGACGACCGCGTTGATCTATCCGCCGTCGAGTTACGCCACGACCGAAGAACTGATCGAAATGGCGAAGGTCGCAGGTAAATTTGGCGGCATCTATGCGAGTCATATTCGCGGCGAGGGCAAAGAACTGGTTCAATCGGTCGAAGAAGCCATCACGATCGGTGAAAAGGGCGGATTGCCGGTCGAGATATTTCACCTAAAAGCCGCGTATCAACCCGGCTGGGGCAAACTGATGGGCGAAGCCGGTGAAAAGATAAACGCTGCGCGTTCGCGCGGCGTTGATGTCGCAGCCGATATCTATCTATACACGGCCGGTGGCACCGGATTGGAAGCCGTTATCCCGTCGTGGGCCTTCGAAGGCGGCCAGGCCAAACTGCTCGAAAGGCTGAAGGATCCGGCAACTCGAGAGCGTTTGAAAAATGAGATTAAGACCGGTTCGACGGGTTGGTGGAACATAGTTGAAGCGGCAGGCGGTTGGGACAATATTGTCCTCGCCGGTGCCCGCAACCCGGCGAACAAACGCTTCGAGGGCAAGACGCTTTCGCAGATCGCCAAAGAATGGAATAAAGAGCCGGCGGATGCCGCGTTCGATCTCGTCGCCGCCGGTTCGGGACGTGTCGTTGCGATCTATCATATGATGAGCGAACAGGACATCGAGACGGCATTGCGATTTCCGTGGACGAGTATCGGCAGCGACGCGGGTGCTTCGGAAAAGGTCGGCGAAATTGATGCGATCGGCCTTGCCCATCCGCGAGCTTACGGAAACCATGTGCGGCTGATCGCCCGTTATGCTCGTGAGAAGAAAATACTGAGTCTCGAAGAAGCGATTCGCAAAATGACATCGTGGCCCGCAACACGCATGCGGCTTGCCTCACGCGGTACGATCAAGGAAGGAAATTGGGCGGACGTTGTTATTTTCGATTACGAGAAGATTCAAGATCGGGCTACATACCAACAGCCCCTCCTTTCGCCGGTTGGGATCGACCACGTTTTGGTGAACGGACAGATCGTGATCGAAAACGGAAAGCATACCGGTGCGAAACCGGGCAAGGTGCTTTACGGGCCGGGCCGTGTGAATAACTAGCTATGCAGCCGACGATCGTCATTCGCGACATTGATTCGCCCGCCGAAATGCGTTTGGTCGAGGAACTGCAAAAAGACGTTTGGGGCATTCCCGATATCGAGATCGTTCCGTCGTCACAGCTAATGGCGGCAACTCATGCGGGCGGCGTGCTGCTCGGTGCTTTCGACGGCGATGTCCTTGCAGGATTCGCATACGGATTTGTTGCGAAAGAAGATGGGAAGATCGCACATCATTCGCACATGGTCGGCGTGCAGAAAAAATATCGTTCGCTCGATCTTGGATTTCGATTAAAGGCCGCTCAACGTGAGCGCATTATAGGGCAGGGAATTCAGTTGATGTCGTGGACGTTCGATCCGCTCCAATCGCTGAACGCATATTTCAATTTCGCCAAACTCGGTGTTACTGCCCGAAAGTATTTTGTCGATTTCTACGGCTCCGATGCCGCGAGTTTTTTGCATCAGAATGGCACCGACCGTCTTTGGGTGACGTGGGAACTAACGAGCGACCGCGTCATCGAACGGCTGAGAAAAGAAGCTCGAAGCGAAGGCCCTGATGATTCGCCCTTGCTGGTCGAATGCGGCGAAAACGATATGCCGATTCGGTATGATCTCGAACCTGGACTTGCGGGAGATTCGGCGTCGATAGAGATTCCGACAGAAATTTCGTGGATCGAAAGCAATGACAAGGCACTTGCTGCCGAATGGCGACAGGTGACACGCGAAGCATTTGTTGCTGCTATGAAAAATGAATTTGTCGTTAGAGATTTTCACAGAGTAGATCGCTCTGGCAAAAATGTTGGCATCTATCGCCTAAGCAAAATTTAGACCGTCGTTTGAGGAAGGAAACTTATGACCATTGCCGTCAATCACAAAACTTTTCGAGTACTGACCGTGCTCTTACTTTTCATTGCCGCGTTCTTCTCAATAAGGATCGCTTTCCCGACGGCGGCAGAGGAACAGCCTGTAGCACCGGCTGCTTCTGCTACGACGGCGGCACCGGCAACGCGCGAAATGACCGCTGCGGATGTCGAGGCATTTCTCGACGGCATCATGCCGCTGGCGATAGAGCGTGAAAACGTCGCCGGTGCGACGGTCTCTATCGTCAAGGACGGAAAGCTCTTGTTTTCAAAAGGTTACGGCTATGCCGATGTTGCATCAAAAAAGCCGGTGACCGCCGACGGAACGCTGTTCCGCCCGGGTTCAGTATCAAAGCTTTTCACATGGACGGCAGTGATGCAGATGCAGGAACAGGGCAAGCTGGATCTGAAAAAAGATGTGAACGAATATTTGGACTTTAAGATCCCGGACGCATTCGGCCAGCCGATCACGCTGGAAAATATCCTGACGCACACGCCGGGATTTGAAGAGCAGATCAAAGATCTTTTTGTCACCGGTACTGACTCGCCGAATCTTGGCGAATATGTAAAAACCCACATCCCGACGCGAATTTATCCGCCGGGAAAAGTGCCTGCTTATTCCAATTACGCAACGGCGCTTGCCGGATACATCGTCGAACGAGTTTCGGGTAAACCGTTCAGCGAATACGTTGACGAAAATATTTTCAAACCGCTCGGAATGACGAAATCGTCGTTCGTACAGCCGCTGCCGGCAAACCTTGTCGAAGGAATGTCGAGCGGATATCGCCTCGGTTCGGACAAAGAAACCGTTCCGTTCGAAATGGTCACAGCTTTTCCGGCGGGAAGTTTGAGCAGCACGGCCGACGATATGTCGAAGTTCATGCTTGCCCATCTTCAGAATGGTGAACTAAATGGACAGCGAATCCTCAAACCCGAGACCGCAAAGCTGATGCACTCACGCCTATTCGGTTTGGACGATGCTGCTCAGGGAATGGCCCACGGTTTTTACGAAGAGAATCAGAATGGCCTGCGTATCGTCGGCCATGGCGGCGACACCATAGCGTTTCACAGCGACCTGCATTTGCTGCTTGATAAAGGCGTCGGCTTTTTTGTTTCCTATAACAGCGGCGGCAAAGGCGAAGCCAGCCTGCGCTCGATCCTTTTTACCGCTTTTCTGGATCGTTACTATCCGTTCACCGTCACAGGAGATCCGGTTGCGAACGCGAAAGAAGAAGCACAAAGCGTTGCAGGTTCGTACATCGGAAGCCGTCGTGCAGAAACATCTTTTTTGCGGATCGCATCGCTTCTTGGAGAAGCAACGGTCGCCGCGAATGAAGACGGAACGATCTCGGCCGCGATGTTAACCGCCCCAAGCGGCCAGCCGATCAAATGGCAGGCGATGGGCGGCGGAAAGTTTCGCGACGTGAACGGGCAGGATATGCTGATCTTCAAACCGGATCACAACGGCGTGATGCAGATGATAATCGGGAAGTATCCATTCATGACATTTACAAAGGTTGGCGCATCTGAAAATGCCGGAATACTTTTGCCCGTCCTTGGTATTTCGCTCGGCATAATGCTGCTGACTCTGGTGCTCGCACCGATAGCGTGGATCGTCAGGAGACGGTATGGTCATAAACTAGAAATATCCGGACTCGACGCTTGGTTGCGTCGTTTTGTCTGGGTCGTTTTCGCACTGGACCTTATTTTCATCGCCGCACTGGTTGGCTTAACGATGTACGGTCTTTCGCATATCGAGGTCTTTAGCGACAGCGGCACGAAGTGGTTTCATATGATCCAGATCGTCGGCATCATCGGTGCCTTGGGAACGCTGCTTGTACTGTTTTATGCGGTGCGAATGTGGCTCGGCAAATATTCGATCTGGTCGAAACTGAGGGCTGTGATCTTGGTTCTCGCGTGTTTCGGATTCCTTTGGTTCGCGTACGCAGGCAATCTCTTGATATTGCGTTCGACGTACTGATCGAAAACGCAAGCCGTTGGTTAAGGAAGCGATCTGGATTTATCCGGTCGCTTCCTCTTTCGTTTGCGGGACGGTTTTCTGTAAAATTATCGCAATGAAAAATATCTACACTCGAATTCTCACATTTGTCTCTTTGGTCATTCTCGCTGCACTTGTCGGATGTTCCGCGCCGCAGAATGCGAATGTTGCAAATTCGCCGCAGACACCCGGTGAAAAGAAGATCCGCATCGGGTTTTTGATGGATGCGTTTCAGCAGGAACGCTGGCAAAAGGACAAGGCGATGTTTGAGGCGCGCGTCAAGGAGCTTGGAGCCGAGTTGATCTTGCAGGCTGCTGACGGCGATGACGACCTTCAGATGAAGCAGGCGGAAAGTCTTTTAACGCAGGGTGTGGATGTCCTTGTTCTTGTTCCGCACAACGCCGAGGTCGCCGGTGCGATCGTAGATATGGCAAAGCGACAGAATGTTCCGGTTGTCTCTTACGACCGTTTGGTCAAGAATTCCGCACCTGATCTTTACGTTTCTTTTGACAACGAACGCGTCGGCGAGCTTCAGGCGAAATATCTTTTCGAACACGCTCCAAAAGGAAATTATATTTTGATCGGCGGTGCTCCGACAGATAACAATTCACATCTGCTTCGAAAGGGCCAGTTGAACATTCTGCAATCCGCCATCGACCGAGGCGACATCAAGATAGTTGCCGATCAATGGGCGAAAGAATGGCTGGCGGACGAAGCTCTAAAACACGTCGAGAATGCGTTGACGCAAAATCAAAACAACGTCGTTGCGGTCGTAATGTCGAACGATGGTACGGCTGGCGGTGCGATCCAGGCTTTGACAGCACAGGGACTGGCTGGAAAGGTTTGGATATCGGGCCAAGACGCCGAGCTTGCTGCCTTGCAGCGGATAGTTGCCGGAACTCAATCGATGACCGTCTATAAGCCGATAATCAAACTTGCTCCAGCCGCCGCCGATGCCGCATTTGCGTTAGCAAAGGGCCAGAGACCGCAGACCACGAGAACTGTAAATAATGGCCGCATTGAGGTTCCGTCTATTCTGATCGAACCGATAACCGTCGATAAAACCAACATCGACGAGACCGTCGTAAAGGACGGATTTCACAAAAAAGAGGATATTTACAAAAAACCATAGCCGTTTTTGGAAACGCTTTACGAATAGACCTTTTTATTAAATGAACGGAAGTTAACAGTGACCAAGCACAGTGGCAGACAAACTAAGGTTTGTCTAACCCGGTCGTATTCCGTCCTTATCTACATAAAGTTTTAAGAACCGCATTTTCCCGAGATGCGGTTTTCTATTTTTAGCCACAGATCACACGGATTGCACGAATAGAATGTTCTTCTGATTTGTGTGATCCGTGTGATCTGTGGCTAATTTCTTTTGTGTTAGATTATAACGATGCAGAAAGTGCTGACAGCCGCCCAAATGCGAGAGGTGGATCGCCTGACGACGGAAAAATACGGCATTCCGTCAATTATCTTGATGGAAAACGCCGCTCACGCCGTCGCACGCGTCATAACCGAAAAACTCGGCGGCTCGGTCAAAGGCAAATCAATCCTCATCCTCTGCGGCAAAGGCAACAACGGCGGTGACGGTGCTGCCTTGGCTCGGATCTTAATGGGAAAGGGCGCGTTCGTTGACGTTTTTTTGTTCGGAAAGGTAGAAAAAACGCGAGGCGATGCAAGAACAAATTTTGAAATCCTTCGAAAAACCACATTTCGAACAAACTCACGCGAAGGTGTGGAAGAGATATTTGGGCCATATATGCTTGGTTTCGAGGAAGTTGGGTCGATTCGAGAATGGGTAAACGAATATTCAATGGAGCCTGACCCGGACTGTGTTGTCGACGCGCTTTTCGGGACTGGCCTTAGCGGCGAACTCGATAGTGACTATCGCCTGATTTTCGACGCAGTTTGGTTTAGGCCGGATTTGCAGGAGAGCGACCATCCGATTTTACGGGTGGCGATCGATATTCCGTCGGGTCTACAATCGGACACAGAGCGTTTAGGTGGCGTAAATTCAACTGTTGACGTCACGGTCACCTTTACGGCTCCGAAAATCGCTAATGTTCTTCCAGAAGCGTCGAACTACAATGGCGAAGTGGTGGTTGAGTCAATTGGTTCACCACACGTACTCGTTGGAGTTGCTCCATCGAATGTCTTCGTCACAGAACTTGACGATGCTGCGGAATTCCTTCGAACTACGAGGTTTGAGACATCGTCATACAAAAACAAACGCGGCCACGCTTTCCTGATCGCCGGTTCGGAGGATTATTCCGGGGCGGCGGTTTTGGCGGGGAATTCGGCGATGCGTTCGGGCGTTGGGTTGGTGACGTTGGCGGCTCCGAAGGAATGCAAGACCGAGATCGCGTCACGGTTGCTGCCTGACGTTATTTTGAAAGGGATCGATACCGAATCCGATTCGCAGGACTTAACGACGAAAGCAAATGCTATCGCCATCGGTTGTGGTCTGGACGCGACCGATCCGGCGATAGAAACGCTTGTCAGAAATATTGTCGCCACGCGCGAAGTTCCAGTAATAATCGACGCCGGTGCGTTGTGGTTCTATTCACCAATGCAGAAGCCAGCGCATGTCAGTAGCCCGCATGTAAGTAAGGGATCATCTGACAGAAAAGCAACTGCCGTTTCACCGAACTGGCCGCCCGCTGACGCAGGCAGTTCCGACTTGATCCTCACACCTCACGAGGGCGAATTTCTCCGTCTGCTAGGCACCGACGATAAAGATGCCATCAAAGACCGCGTCGCGGCCGTCCGTGATTTCGCGACGAAGAACAACGTGATCCTGGTTTTGAAAGGAGAACGTGTTTTGATCGGTGAGCCGACGGGAAAAGTGGTGGTGAATCCGACCGGGAATTCGGGTTTAGGCAAAGCTGGAAATGGAGACACGCTGACCGGCATTTTAGCCGGCTTCGTTGCTCAAGCCAATGCGATGAAGATCGATATTTTCGAAACCGTCGTCGCCGCCGTTTACGTTGCCGGAATGGCCGGAGACATTGCCGAGAAGAAATTCGGCAAACGCGTGATGACGGCTTCGGATGTGCGGGAATGTTTGACTGACGCCTTCACCGAGCTTTCGATACATGATAATCAAGAGCCTATTTTTCTAACAGTTGATAGTTAGTCAGTTTAGTTAATAGTTGAAACACTGTTAACTGATATTAACTGTTAGATCGAAAAAATTGAATGTCTGAGATCATTGAGTGTAGAACTCCCGAAGCCACATTTGCTCTTGGTGGGCGGCTTGGTGCGAGGCTTCGCGGCGGCGAGGTGCTGCTTCTCACCGGCGGTCTCGGTGCGGGAAAGACGCTTCTGACGAAAGGGATTCTCGAAGCTCTCGGTTTCGATATAGATGAGGTCACAAGCCCAAGTTTCACGCTTGTGAATCTTTACAAAACGGAACATTTCGACGTGTATCATATCGATCTCTGGCGGATCGAATCCGGTGACGCTGCATTCGCTGTCGGACTCGACGAGATACTCTATGGCGAAACGAATGTCGTGATAATCGAATGGGCAGAAAGGCTGGGTGACTATTCGTTTACCCAGAAAACGATAAAGATCTCGATTGAGGGTGACGGCGACGATCCGCGTATCTTCACTATTGACGGTTTGGAACCTGGAGCGAGCGGCGGCGGCAAACAAATATGAGATTTGCCGTTTTCATAACTCTCGTTGTATTGACTCTCGGCTGTTCGCCGTCGCAAGAACGGGTTGCAAATTCCACGGCACCGACGGCTGATGAACGTGCCGAAAAGCTAAATAAACAAAAAGGCTCGGTTGCGAAGTTCTTCAAGCCCATGAAGATCGAAGAAGGCGATTGGCTAGAGTCTCAGAGCGAATCGGGCGAAACTTTTGAGCAATACATAGCGTCGAACCCGACGCTGCCGACCGCGGACCGCCGAACGATTTACATTCAACCTATCGGCACTTTCACGTCGGAACAGCGAAAGGCTATCCGTCTAACCGCCGACTACATGAAGGTGTTCTATAACCTTCCTGTGAAACTAAATGCTGACCGGCAGTTGGGCAATGTGCCTGCCGATTTAAAACGCGAGAGCGGATATCCAAAACGAACGCAGATACGAACACAGTATTTTCTCGACGATGTATTGCCAAAACTTTTGAAAGACGACGCGGCAGCTCTGATCGCATTCACAAACTCTGATCTATATCCCGGCGACACATGGGCGTTCGTCTTCGGTCAGGCAACTCTACAAAGTCGCGTCGGTGTATGGTCTTTGGCGCGGTTATCTGACCTTGCTCGAAACAAACCGAATGCGTTCCTCGACCGCACGCTGAAGATCGCGATGCATGAGACCGGCCATATGTTCTCGATGCGGCATTGCACAAAATACGAATGCCTGATGTCCGGCACCAATCACCTTGCTGAAACCGATCGCCGACCGCTCGATAATTGTCCCGAATGCATGGCAAAACTTGCGTGGGCGACGAACTACGACCCGACCGAACGCTACAAAAACCTTGCCGCCTTTTGGCGCAAGAATGGGCGTTCCGCCGAGGCCAAACAGTTCGATGACATGGCAAAAGCGGTCGGACCTGCTAATTAAGGAAAATTCGGCAACAAAGATTTAACATCGGAAACCCTTTGGATTGTCTATAATAAGGGTTTCCCCTATGGTTCATAACGAAACAGCGCTTACGCGAAAACAGACGGAGGCGGCGGAACCGACTGCTATGCCCGTGTTTACTGGGCCGCGCTATTTCAACCGAGAACTGAGTTGGATCGAGTTCAACCGCAGGGTTCTGGATCTCGCAACGGATGAGAACACGCCCGTTCTGGAGCGTTTGAAGTTTCTTTCGATATTTTCATCAAACCTAGACGAGTTTTTCATGATCCGCGTTTCGGGGCTGAAAGAACAGATCGCCGAAAGCGTTCGAGAGCTTTCTCCCGACGGGCTTTCTGCGACCGAACAACTGACGGAGATCGGGAAGCGGCTAAGGCCGATGTTGAAACGGCAGACGTCGTATCTAAGCGAAGTCGTGCTGCCGGAACTTGCCGCCGATGGTATTCGAATCGAGCCGTATGCGTTGCTCAACGCGAAAGACAAGAAAAAGCTAGACAAGTATTTTCGCGATAATTTGTTCCCGATACTGACGCCGCAATCCGTCGATTCGAGCCATCCGTTTCCCTATATTTCAAACCTCAGTTTGAACATCGGTTTGATCATCGAACCAAACCGCCATCACACGCAGAAGAATCTCAAACACCTTTTCAAACAAAAACGGTTCGCACGCATAAAGCTGCCGCCGACCGTTCCGCGGCTGATCCCGATCTCGGCAAAGGGCGGACGCTTTACGCTGATCGAAGAAGTGATCGCGGCGAATGCGAATTACCTTTTCCCGAATATGCGAACCGGTCCGGGTTTTCTGTTCCGCGTTACGCGCGATGCGGACATCGAACTGCGCGAGGACGAAGCAGGCGATCTGATGAGAACGCTCGAAAGCGAATTGCAGCGGCGGCGGTATCGTTTCCCGGTTCGGCTCGAGGTTTCGGCCGCGATGCCTGTCAAAATGCTCGCGATGCTTGCGACAGGAATCGGCGTCGATGAGAACGACATCTTTCGCGTTGAAGGCTTTGCGAATATTCCAGACTTGATGCAGTTCTATCAGCTTGAGCGCCCTGAGCTAAAGGACGCGCCGATGCAGGTTATAAGCCCGTCGTCGCTCGGCGACAAAAAGAGCGTGTTTGACGTGCTGCGAAAACATGACGTGCTTCTGCATCATCCTTATATGTCGTTTTCGGCGGTGACCGACCTTATCGCCGAGGCTGCGGAAGATAAGAACGTGCAGGCGATAAAGATCTGTCTTTATCGAACGGGTAAGGATTCGCCGGTCGTGCGTTCGCTGATCCGCGCGAGTCAGATGGGCAAACAGGTGACCGCCGTCGTCGAATTGAGAGCACGGTTTGATGAGGAACGGAATATCGAATGGGCCCGAGCACTTGAAAACGAAGGCGTTCATGTTGTTTACGGCATCAGTTCGCTGAAAACGCACTCAAAAGTTTTGTTGATCGTCAGACGCGAGAAAGACCGCCTTGCGCGGTACGTTCACGTCGCGACGGGGAATTACAATCCTGCGACATCCAGGCAATATACCGATCTCGGTTTGCTGACTGCGGACGAAGCTATCGGCTCAGACGCGACTAGCCTTTTCAATTTCCTGACCGGTTATTCGCAGCAGGACGACTACAGCCGAATGGTCGTGGCTCCGCTGAATATGCGCGAAAGGCTGCATTCGCTTATCGTCCGCGAAATTGCCAATAAGAAGAAAGGAAAGGATGCACGGATCATCATCAAGACGAACGGCTTAACCGATATCGAACTTGTCGATAAACTTTACGAGGCAGGGAAGGCAGGCGTGCAGATCGACCTGATAGTTCGCGGAACGTGCGTGCTGAAACCGGGGATAAAAGGATTTTCGGAGAATATCAAGGTCCGTTCCATCGTCGGCCGATTTCTCGAACACAGCCGCATTTTCTTTTTTGCGAACGGCGGCGACGAAAACAGCGAAATTTTTATCAGCAGTGCCGATTGGATGCAGCGAAATCTCGACCGCCGCGTCGAGGTCGCATTGCCGATCGTCGATCCCGAGATCAAACAGTATTTACGAACCAAACTTCTCGATCTGTATCTTCGCGATAACCTAAACGCGAGCGTTTTGAAACCTGACGGAACGTATAGGAAAGTTGCAGCGGGAAATGCAAGGCCGGTGGATTCACAGATGGGATTTGCGGGTCAGATCGTCGGCGATTGATTTGCCGAGCGTTCAAAGCGGGCCTCTGCAACCTCGCCATTCATCTTGCCGTACTTAACCGTCAAACGCGGATATCCGCGCGGCTCACGTTCCAACTCTTGAAGCCCAAGCTTTTTCTCCGCTGATTCGATCGCCTCGATCGTCCCTTCGATCTCCATAAACAACCCGAAAGGAAGTTCGTCGAGTACTACCTCGACACCGTCCAGGTGCCAATATTTACGACGTTTCTCGTAAACCGCGGTTAGTTTATAACCGAGGAGTTCGATGATGCGTTCGGTCGCGTCAACGTCCGAGACTGCGGTTTCGTATTCGATCTTTTGCTTCGCACCCGTATCGTTCTTGACCTTTTCCTTGTAGGTCAACACGGTAAAATCGCCGACCTTTCTAAGACGCAGCGTTGCACCGCGCTCGTCCATCTGGCCGCCGCGATGCTGATAGTTGACCTCGAAAACTTCCTTTTCAAAGGTTGCCCCAAGCAAGTTCAATTTGGCAACTATCTCCTCCAGCCGCTTTGGCCCGAGACGATATTTCTTTTCCGTTTCTATATTCATTTAGCTGCGTCTAAGAGAGTTTAGGGAATTATTCCGAGGTGAGCAACAACCGTGTTATCCAAATTAAGGGCTTTCTTGATTGCGATTTCTTTGCGAGCTTTGCTGGTTTTTGCGTGGAAAAAGCAGTCTCACGCAAAGGCGCAAAAATACGCAAAGAAAAATAAAGCTCCGAATGCGAAATCTGGGGTAATTGCCAACCGCCTTGACGAAGTCGGCTGGTTATCCGATACTTTATAAAAAGGTCAGGATTCGATCCGGCCAATGACGAAAAGCAATAATACGGAGAAACCAGAATGCCATATCCAGAAATGATGATCCACGGAATGCGTGCCGAACTTGCACAGCTTGGGATCGAAGAAACCAAAACCACAGAAGCCGTTGAAGACGCGCTGCAAAATACCGAAGGTACGTTGATGGTCGTCGTAAATTCCGTTTGCGGATGCGCCGCCGGCGGCGTTCGTCCGGGAATAGCGATGGCTCTACAGAACAGCGAAGCAAAGCCCGCGCGTTCGATCACGGTTTTTGCCGGAGCAGATATTGACGCGACCGAGACCGCCCGCGCTCACTTCACCGGTTATATGCCGTCGTCGCCGTCAATCGGTTTTATCAAAAACGGCAAGCTCGTTAAGATGTTCGAACGCCGCGACCTCGAAGGCCGCCACCCCGCAATGATCGCCGAAGCCCTCGTCGAAGCCTTCAACGAAACCTGCGGCACCTCCGAAGCCGTCGCCGCTTAGTAGAATAGCTAGATAGAAGAGGCTGTCCTGAAAACTAATTTCAGGCAGCCTCATGCTCGTTTTTGAATGTAGAGTCAGCGAGGAGCACCGCGACGAGTGAGCCGACTTAAGACCACTGCGATGATCGTACCGATCAATAGTATTTACCATGCCTTTTGTCGGTTCCGCGCCGCCAAGCGCGTAGCCAATCGGCCCACAATACCAACAAAACGATCACGATAGTCAACAACATGGTACTGTACCCAAAACCTTAGAAAAGTGACGGCTGCGTCCCGACAACAGCCATCCCTGTTCAAAAACCAGAAACCTTCAAACAGCGGCTAGGGTTTGTATGCGTGTGCAGAATGCCTGATCAACATGCATACGGCCATTTGAAGGTATCTAATCTAAGACCAGTATGAAACGAAACGGCTGCGTGTCGGTGCGGCTTCGGACGCTCGGTAACTGGTCTCTTGTACTTCCTTCGTGAACAAGGGTGGAACCTATGGCAACGCGCAAAAACACAGAAAGAAACAAGAAAGTGAGCGACCTGGACGCCGATCGCGGATGGATCAATTCGTGACAACGAATCAGGTGCTGCGGATCAACGACAATCAGAATTCTCTAAAAGCCGTTCCACGCGGCTAATAAATGGCTTCTCGAAAAAGTGGGACAATCTCAACCATATGCTTGCGGTCTATTTCACTTACTATAACTTTTGCAGTTCGTACAAAATCCTGAATGACGCGACACCTGCAATGGCAGCGAATCTGACGAATACTATTTGGAGTCTGAAAGATTTGCTCGTTTAGGCGAAAGATGTATCAGCACCACGGGTTTAGGACCTAACCGGTTCGGTTCGCCAACAGGTCAATCTTGAACTTTGGGCGGGTAAGCCATACACTCGAACTTGCCGTTCAAAGCTGTGAATCTTCCTACTTATTTAACTTTTGCGAGGATCGTGGTGGTGCCGCTGATCGTTGTGGTGCTGCTGACGCCTGTGTCGGAAAGTTGGTTTGGTGTCAGCGGATATGCGTTGGCGATAGTGTTGTTTATCGGTGCGGCTTTGACCGATATTGTTGACGGTTACTTGGCGCGGCGGCGGAATCAGGTTTCCACGTTAGGGAAGTTTCTTGACCCGATCGCCGACAAACTGCTGATTTCGGCTGCGTTGATCGTGCTTGTCGAAAAGCAGTTGGCACCTTCGTGGGCGGTGGTCATTATTCTAGGGCGTGAGTTTATCGTGACTGGGCTGCGGTCGATAGCGGCTTCGGAGGGGATCATTATTCAGGCTCAATCTATGGGCAAGCTGAAGATGTGGGCGCAATGCGTGTGCGTCGTGTCGCTGTTGGTTGCTGCAGCGAATGGTAATCCGCCGGTGTCGAATTTCGGCCTGGACTATCCCGCGTTTCGTTTCTGGGAAGTCGAAGAAGTGCGTGTTGCATTTTCGCACCTTTCCACGATGGCGATAACGTCGAACGATTGGAAGGTGTTCGGCTATCTCGTCGGTCGCGGAGCACTGTGGGTTTCGGTCATCACGGCATTGTGGTCGATGTACGGTTACTTTGCATATTTTTTCCGGAATCTGAATTCCGGTGCAAAACAGGAGACAGAAGACAATGCTAATTGATGTTCTGAAAAGGCTTTATGAACGCGATCTGGAGAAGTTGCGAGACGAGATCGCTCTATACGCCAGCGACGCTGACTTGTGGAAGATGGATGGTGAAATCTCGAACTCGGCGGGCAATCTTTGCCTTCATCTTAGCGGCAATCTCAAACATTTCTTCGGTGCGGTGCTAGGCAATTCCGGATACGTTCGTGACCGCGACGCCGAGTTCGCAACGAAAAACGTGCCGCGTTCCGAAATGATGGCCGATGTTGATGTCGCGAAGAACGTCGTGCTTTCAACGCTCGCCGAACTTACCGAAGACGACCTCGGCAAACCGTATCCCATCGAGGTATTCGGCCACCCGATGACGACGGCATTCTTTTTGACGCATCTCGCAACGCACCTGAATTATCATCTCGGCCAGATCAATTACCATCGTCGATTGCTAGCCTCGTGAATTTTCAGGAAGCCGAATCTTATTTGCTTTCGCTTGGCAACGAGGTCGAGACGATGAAGTTGGGCCTCGCGAATATCCGCAAGCTGCTCGCGGCTTTAGGTAATCCCGAAACAAACTATCTAAAGGTCCAAGTCGCCGGAACGAACGGCAAAGGTTCTGTGTGTGCGTTTTTGGATTCGATATGTCTGCGGGCAGGAATCAAGACAGGCGTTTTTACTTCGCCGCATTTGGTGTCGATAACCGAGCGGGTGCGGATCGGCGGAAACGATATTTCGGAAGAAGATTTCACTCGGCTCGCAACGCTCGTTCGTGAGACCTCGGAGAAATTAGTTGCGAACGACGAACTCGAAACCGTGCCGACATATTTTGAACAGGTCACAGCAATCGCTTTGGTTGCCTTTTCCGAAGCAAAAGTCGAACTCGGCATCCTCGAAACCGGCCTCGGCGGGCGATACGATGCAACGACTGCCGCCAATGCAGAGATCGGCGCGATCACACGGGTTGACCTTGATCATCAGGAGTATCTGGGCGAAACAATCGAAGAGATCGCAGCTGAAAAAGCGGCGATCATTCGTGAAGATTCGAAAGTGGTGATTTTGCACCAATCACGCGAAGTCGAGCGAGTCATCGTCCGGCGTTGTCGAGAAGTTGGAGTTGAGCCGATATGGGCGACGACGGATATCCAAATTGGGCGTGATAGGGAAATCGCTCCTTATCTCGTCGCAACATTCGTGACCGAAACTATCAACTATCCCAACATCCTCTTCATGGATATGCTCGGCGAACATCAGATCGAGAACGCCTCGATAGCGATAGGTGTTGCAGAGTTTCTTAACGTGCGTGGTTTTCCGGTCGATGCGGATGCAATTGCCGATGGGCTTGGGCACGCCACCAATCCGGGCCGACTGGAACGGATCGGTCAAAAATTCCTGCTTGACGGTGCGCACAATGTCGCTGGAGCGAACGCCTTGCGTGCCTATCTGGATGAGTTCGTCGACCAACCGATCACCCTAATCTTTGGTGCGATGAATGACAAGAACGTGACGGAGATCGCTGATATCTTGTTTTCAAAAGTTGACAAGATCATTCTTACACAGCCCTCAAACTCGAGGGCGATGTCGCCGGAACAGCTTGCGAAAGTTGTTCCGCCAGGTATAGAGAACGATCGCGTTGTTCAAAGCCGTTCGGCTACGGAAGCCATCAAGCTTGCGAAGGAGTTGCTTCCGAATGACGGGATCGTATTAGTGACTGGTTCACTTTATCTTGTCGGCGAAGTGCGGAAGCAGCTTTTGACAGCGGCGGGCAAATAGATATAGATTGTTGGTGAAAAATCTGCATAAAATCCAACAAATCGTATGTATAAAAGCTCATTCGCGTTGACGATGATAGCACTCTTTGCTTTTTCTGCGTCTGCACAAAAGGCTTGGTTTACGAACAGTGAATTCGGATTTTCGATGCTCGAACCGCAGGGTTGGGTTCTTGCCGAGAAACGTGTGCTGGACGAGAATGTGAAGCAGTTCGATCTATCAAAGGCCGCATTGGATCGGCTTGCGACCGAAGACGACATTCTGCTTTTTGCGTTTACAAAGTACATACCAAACTCGCGGCGAGGCTTGAATCCAAAGATCGAGGCGCGTGTTATCTCGACCGGACTGAACCGAAGCCTTTCGTTCGAAGAATTCAAGCCGGCGATCGTCAAGGCGTTAGAGACACTCCGTTCGAATCACCAAAGCTATTCCTACTTAGTTGAACCGTCGGCCATAGACGTGCTGGGCGGCAAAGGTGTTTATCAGATCAGCAGGTACGCTCTGCGAACGAAGGAACGCACGGAATACACCGTTCGCAGCAGAACGTACGCGATACCTTACAAGGCCTACTATTTTCAGATAAGCTTTGTAGATGAGATCGGCGGCGAAGATTGCTCGACGCTGTTTGACGAACTCGCAACTTCGATACGAATAGGCAATAATTTGTAAACGATGCACAAATTAGTTTTGATACGCCACGGCGAGAGTCAGTGGAATAAGGAAAATCGGTTTACGGGCTGGAAAGACGTCGATCTTTCGGAAAAGGGAAGGGAAGAAGCGATATCCGCCGGGCAGTTGCTGAAAGCTCAGGGTTTCACCTTTGACGAGGCTTACACGTCGGTGTTGAAGCGAGCGATCCGTACGCTGAATATAATTCTCGACGAGATGGACCTGATGTGGATCCCGGTCACGAAATCGTGGCTACTGAATGAGCGTCATTACGGAGCGTTGGAAGGCCTTAACAAGGCGGAGACGGCGGCTCAGTATGGCGAAGAGCAGGTCTTGGTCTGGCGTCGGAGTTACGACATTCCGCCCGGACCACTTGACTCGACGGACGAGCGTTGGCTCGGCAAGGATCCGCGCTATAACTCGATCGAACCCGACAAATTCCCAAAGGCTGAGTGTCTAAAAGACACGGTTGATCGCGTTGTACCGTATTTTGAAGGTGAAATCATGCCGAAGATAAGGGAGGGGAAACGGCTGATAGTTGCTGCCCACGGAAACAGCCTGCGAGCTCTCGTGAAGTATCTCGACGCGATCTCTGATGCCGACATTATCAAACACAATATTCCGACCGGCATCCCGCTTGTTTATGAGATCGACGGAAACTTAAAGCCGATAAAAAATTATTATCTCGGCGACCCTGGAGCGATCAAAGCCGCACAGGAAGCCGTCGCAAACCAAGGAAAGGTAAAATAACACGGAAGCGTGAAAAGGTGAAAAAGTGAAAAAGAAAGCCACCAGCTTTCTGGAACTTTTTCACGCTTTCACTCCTTCACTTTTTACCATTGCCCCTATATGCCCTTCCCTAAGGTACTATTCATCATCCTTATACTTTTCTGCCTTTCCCCGTACGGTTCGCCGCCGTTGGCATTGGCACTCGGGCTGATCGTCGCGTTCACGTTTGGTAATCCATTTCCGCAACTCGAAGGTAAATTTACAAAATACTTTCTTCAGGCATCAGTTGTTTTGCTGGGATTCGGAATGAACCTTGCGGCGCTTTGGGAAGCAGGGAAGAACGGCATTCTGTTCACCATCGCGACAATCTTTGGAACGCTGATCCTCGGATATTTCCTCGGCAAATTGTTGAAGGTTGAAGATCGAACTTCCACCTTGATCTCGTCTGGAACTGCGATATGCGGCGGGAGCGCTATCGGTGCTGTCGCTCCTGCCATAGATGCCAAGAGCGAAGAAATATCGCTTGCTCTCGGTACGGTCTTTGTGTTGAATTCGGTGGCCTTGTTCGTTTTTCCTATCGTTGGGCACGCACTGGACCTTACGCAAAATCAATTTGGGGTCTGGGCCGCTATCGCGATTCATGATACCAGCTCAGTTGTCGGTGCCGGACAGATCTATGGGCCGGAAGCGATGGCGGTTGCTGCAACGGTAAAACTCGCACGCGCACTTTGGATCGCACCGGTCGCCCTTCTTTTTGCTTTTATCTATCGAAAGGGTAAGCAAGGAGGTAAAGCAAGGATCGCCGTTCCATGGTTCATTTTCTTGTTCGTCGCGGCCGCCGCCTTTCGCACTTATGCGCCGTCGATAATTTTTCCAAGTATTTTTGATTCGCTCGTGAATCTGGCCAAGGCCGGGATGACCGTTACGCTGTTTCTGATCGGTGCAAGCCTTTCGCGAGAAACTCTTCAGAAATTCGGCTATATGGCACTCTTGCAGGGCGTGCTGCTTTGGATCGTTATCTCGCTCGTTTCGCTTTGGGCGGTTTTCAATTTGCTTTGATCAATCGGAGCCGTAAGGCGTGGTGATGATCTCAAGCAGATGGCCGTCCGGGTCATGAAAGTAAACGCCGCGTCCGCCGAAGTGTCGATTTATCTCGTTCGGCATTGTTCGTCCTGGGTCGGCCCAATACTGGAGTTTCATCTTGGTGATCCGTTCGAAACACTCGTCAAATTCTTTTTCTGAAACCAGAAACGCAAAGTGCTGCAAAGCGACGTGTTCGTCGGTTTCGAAATAATCTATCGAAACGTCGTTGCTCAGATCGACCACGAGGAAATGCATAAAACGGCGCGGTTTTGAAAGGCCGAGAATACTTGCCAAAAACTCTGCGGACGTCTTCTTGTCACGGCACCACGCGATAGTGTGATTCAGTTGAGCGCTCATCACTTGCTATTTTCCGCCATATACATCTCGGATTCAAAGAGCAGACGTTTCATTCGTGCAACACCATTTGCCTCGCGGTTTCGTTCTGTTAAAATACTCGTTTCGGCTATAGTCGCAGTTTTCAACCGTAATGAGCATCAAGCAGATAACCGTTCGCGGGGCACGCCAGCACAATCTCAAAAACATAAACGTAGAGATACCGCGCGACAAGTTTACCGTCATTACGGGTTTGTCGGGTTCGGGCAAATCGTCGCTTGCGTTCGACACGATATATGCAGAAGGGCAACGTCGTTATGTTGAATCACTGTCAGCTTATGCACGCCAGTTTCTAGACCAACTTGAAAAACCCGATGTCGATTCGATTGAAGGTTTGAGTCCCGCGATCTCGATCGAACAGAAAACAGTTTCTCGGTCTCCGCGTTCAACCGTCGGAACCGTTACAGAGATCTACGATTATCTTCGCCTGCTATTTTCGTCGATCGGCCAGCCGCATTGTCACCAGTGCGGAGCACCGATCTCACGACAGTCGGTCGAACAGATCGTTGCCGGGATTCTTGATCTGGACGAAGGTGAACGCGTAATGATACTCGCTCCGGTTGTTCGCGGTCGGAAAGGTGAGTTTAAGAAAGACCTTGAAAAGTACAATCGGGACGGGTTTGTTCGGGCTCGAATCGACGGCGAAATGCGGCAGCTTGATGAAGAGATCGAACTGAATAAACGCACGAATCACACCATTGAGATTGTTGTTGACCGTTTGCTGATCAAAGACGGCGTGAAAGACCGTCTGACCGAATCCGTGCGGACGGCGTTGAAGCTGACGAACGGTGCGGTGCTTGTTTCGATCGTTGACGGCGACGAAAAGCTTTATTCGGAGAAGATGGCGTGCGTCGATTGCGGTATCAATATCGCCACGCTCGAGCCGCGTTCGTTCTCGTTCAATTCAGCCTACGGAGCCTGCAAGCGATGTAACGGCATTGGCACCGTGATGGAACTCGACGCGAACAAGATCGTGCCCGATCCGAACCAGCCAGTTCGTAAGATCGAATTTCTCGGCGGTGCGGACCGTTCCGGTGCGACGTTCTTGAAATCGGCATTGCTGGCGATCATCGAAAGATTTGTTGACGGCGATAAACTTGAACCGCCTCAGGATTCAAACGCAAAGACGCGGGGTCGCAAAGCCGCAAAAAAGAAAAAGGCTGAGTCGCACGAAGAGACGAATGTTGAAAAGGCCCTGATCGAAAGACCGTTTTGCGAACTTCCTGATGAGATCAGAAACGCATTTTTGTTCGGCACAAGGAAGCGGCTGACCTTCCGACAAGGCGATTACAAATATGAGAGCGATTGGAGAGGTGCGTTGCGGGCGATGAAGGAACGGCTTGAAAATCCGCCGTCCGAAAAAACGCGCGAAGCGTTGCACGAACTTGTCGGCCCGGTTCCATGTCCGGTTTGTAATGGTGCCCGGCTTCAGCCCGAAAGCCTTGCGGTAAAAATAAACAAGCTCGGCATCGCAGATTACACATCGCTGCCGATCGACGACTCGGTGAAGAAATTCGCTGAGATAAAGCTCAGTGTCCGCGAGGAAAAGATCGCCGGATTGGTGCTGAAAGAGATAAATGGCCGCCTGCGGTTTTTGACCAATGTCGGACTTGGATACCTTACGCTTGATCGTTCGTCGGGTTCGCTTTCAGGAGGCGAAGGTCAGCGAATTCGGCTTGCGACGCAGATCGGTTCGCAGCTTCGCGGCGTGCTTTATGTGCTGGACGAGCCGAGCATCGGCCTGCATCCGCGCGACAACATCAAGCTTCTCGAAACGCTGCATGCGTTGCGCGATCTTGGCAACACAGTGCTCGTCGTTGAGCACGATGAGGAAACGATCGACCACGCCGATTACGTCATCGATCTCGGCCCGCTGGCCGGGACGCACGGCGGTGAAGTAATCGCGACTGGAACTCCAAAAGAGATCGCAGCATCTGCTGCGTCGCTAACAGGACAATATTTAAAAGGTGACCTGAAGATCGACGTGCCGGATATGCGTCGTCTGCCGAACGGACATCGGCTGAAAGTGAAAGGTGCCCGGGCGCACAATCTGAAGAACATCGACGTCGAGTTTCCGCTCGGATTGTTGACCGTCGTGACCGGCGTGTCGGGTTCTGGCAAATCGACGCTCGTCGAAGACATTTTGTATCCCGCTTTGTATCGGCACGTTTACAAAACATCGCCTGAACCGCTCGAACACGACTCGGTCGAAGGTCTCGATCTAGTCGATAAGATAATCGAGATCGATCAAAAACCTATCGGCCGCACGCCGCGTTCTAATCCGGCGACGTTTACAGGGTTGTTTACGCCGCTTCGCGAACTATACGCGATGCTTCCCGAATCGCGACAGCGTGGTTATAAGGCGGGCCGATTCTCTTTTAACGTAAAAGGCGGACGCTGCGAAGGCTGCGAAGGCGACGGGATGAAGCGAATCGAGATGAATTTTCTGCCCGATGTTTACGTCACTTGCGACGTTTGCCGCGGGCATCGTTATAATCGCGAAACGCTTGCCGTGAAATTCAAAGGCCTTTCGATCGCTGATCTGCTTGATACGACTATCGAAGACGCATTGCCGCTGCTCGAAAACATTCCTGCGATCAAGCAGAAACTCGAAACGCTGCGCGATGTCGGACTGGGTTATATCAAGATCGGACAGTCTTCGACAACGCTCTCCGGCGGCGAAGCCCAGCGCATCAAGCTCGCAAAAGAACTTTCAAAACGTGCGACTGGAAAGACTATCTACATCTTAGACGAACCCACGACCGGTTTGCATTTCGCCGACGTACACAAGCTGCTCGACGTTCTGCAAAAACTGGTCGATACGGGCAACACCGTTATCGTCATCGAACACAATCTCGACGTAATTAAATCTGCCGACTACATCATCGACCTCGGCCCCGAAGGCGGCTCCGGAGGCGGCAAAGTCGTCGCAACCGGAACACCCGAAGAGGTTGTCCGAGTCAAAAAATCCTACACCGGCCAGGCGTTGAAAGCTGTTTTGAATTAGTTTTGGATTGCTTCGATCATCTCTCGCACGGCCTGATTCAAGCCGACGAAAACAGCACGCGAAATAATATTGTGGCCGATGTTGAATTCGGTTATCTCGGGGATGGCGGCCAGGGCGCCGACGTTGCGGTATGTGAGGCCGTGGCCGGCGGCGACCATTAGGCCGAGCGATGTGGCGTGTACGGCGGCCTGGGCGATGCGGACGATCTCGGATGCGGCCTTTTGCGCTCCTTCGCCGTGAGCGGCTCGGGACGAGAGCGTGAGTTCGGCGTACTCGGCGGTACAAAGCTCGACCTGCTGTGCGCCGACGCCTTGGGCCGCAGAGATCTGTTCCACGTCAGGGTCGATAAAGATGCTGACGAAAATGCCGGCGGCTTTGAGCTTTTCGACCGCTTTTTTTATATTTTCAAAATTTGAAATTACATCAAGGCCGCCTTCGGTTGTGATCTCGTTCGCACTTTCGGGCACAAGCGAAACGGCGTCTGGTTTGGTGGCGATCGCGATACCAGTCATCTCGTCAGTCGCGGCCATTTCGACGTTGAGATACGTCGTTACAACGTCCCGCAGCAGTTCAATATCACGATCCTGAATGTGCCGTCGGTCGCCACGAAGATGGACGGTTATGCCGTTCGCTCCGGCCTGTTCGCAGATAACCGCCGCGGTGATAATGCTCGGCTCGATGGTCTTACGGGCCTCGCGGATCGTCGCGACGTGGTCGATGTTAACGTTTAGCTTTGCAACCATAGAGCCCTCCGTCTTACGCCAGCGTTGCCGACGACTGTGAAAAAACCGTTAAGCTCCGTTTCCGATTCAATAATTTTTAGAAGTCTTTGTCCCGGACTTTCCGGTCGGTAATCAGTGAGGCGAAAATAAACGATGCCGGACGGAGGCTCTACGCTTCTTGTGAAGATCAATTCACCATGATCTCGGTCAAAAGTCAGAAGTATTCGCCCTTCGTCTTTGGCAATCTGCAAACGCTTACGTCATCAATAGACGGGGCATCAATACCAACATGAATAACATCTATGCCTTTATCGACGAGCAAGCGGAAACTTGGAAATGGGAAGTTTTCATCCGCAAGGAACCGATTCATTTTGCCTCAGAAGCAGGTAGAAACATTAATCCATCATGAAAACACTCATTCGCATATGAAAAGGCCGCCCGTATGTCTTCCCGAGTGAGTCTCGGATAACTTTCTAACAAATCGTTTTCCGACCATCCGTTGGCGAGCCGATCAAATATCAACTCAACTGAAATCCGCGTGCCTTTGATAGTAGGTTTTCCCACCAACACTTCGGGATCCGAAACAATTCTGTCAGCCCAATCCATACTTAAATTATACGCCAGTCACGGTTCTTTTTCATAGATGCCTTTTTTTGCATTTCGGCGGATCTGCTCGAGTTCGGTGAACATCCTTCGCGTGTCGCGGACGACGCTGACCTTCGAGCCTTCGACGTTGTTCCAACGGACGGGGATTTCGGCGAGGCGCAGGCCGTGGTGATTCGCTACGAACAAAAACTCAACGTCAAAGCCGAATCGGTCGATGGTCATCACGTCGAGCAGCGGACGAAACTTGAGCATATTGAATGCCTTGAATCCGCATTGCGTATCGGCGAACGGAAGCCCCGACATCGTCCTGATGATAAGATTCATCACTTTGCCGCCTTGCTCACGACGCCACGGCTGATGTGTGCCGATCAGCGAACGGTCGAGAGCACGAGAGCCGAAAGTAACATCAAATTCGCCGGACTTGATCGGATCGATCAACTTTGACATCTCTTCGATGGGCGTCGAAAGATCGGCGTCGCTGAATAGCGCTATGTCAGCCTTTGCCGCCAGCAATCCGGTCTTGACAGCAAATCCTTTGCCGCGATTTTGTTCGTATCGAATAACATTCACGTTGATGTGAGGAAACTGAGACGAAGCCGAACTCGCAACATCGGCGGTCGAATCCCCTGATCCGTCGTCAACCACGATGACCTCGGTTTTCGGAGAATTCTCGTGCAGAAACCCGAGAACACGCGCAAGCGTATCACCAAGGCGTGCCTCTTCTTCAAAGGCGGGAATGACAATGGAAAGTTCCGGTTTCATCGGGCAAAGGCTAGATGGTAAAGCCTATGAATCCAAAAGTAAATTCAGCCGGATCGGCGGCAACAAATCCGCCGGGGACGGCAACTAAGTTATGCTACAATCGGGGTGTAGATGAAAAGAAGTTTCATTGCAGTTGCGTGTGTTTTGGCGGCAGTCGGTGCCATAGCCGGAGGTCTGTTTGGCAGGTTTCAGAGTTCCGTTTCGGCGGACACGGCGATGACCGCGGCGCGAATCTCGACCGATTACCGTGAAGCCCTCGATATCATCAGCGAAAATTACGGCGGTAAGGTTGATCGCGAAGATGTGTCGGACACGTCTATTCAGGCAATGCTATGGTCGCTCGATCCGCACTCTTCATTTTTTACACGGGACGAATTCAAGCGGCTTTCGGAGGAGCAAGCCTCGCAGTTTTACGGCATCGGCGTTTCGATCCTACAGCATCGCGACGGCGTTTATGTTCAGTCGATCGTGCCCGGAACACCGGCGGATGCTGCGGGACTGCGTTACGGCGACCGCATTATCCTGGTTGACGGCAAGGACGCTACCGAATGGACGAGCGGCGAGGTTTCGAAGAACGTGCGCGGCGAACGCGGCTCGACAGTCAAGATCAAGATAGAGCGGGCCTCGAATCCGGCGCCGATGGAGTTCGACATCGTTCGCGGCGGCGTTCCCCTGCCGTCGATCCGCAATTATTTTATGCTCCCTGACAATGTCGGCTATGTCGGCCTGACAGGGGGTTTTCAGGAAACGACCTCGGAAGAACTGAATGCCGCGTTGAAAGATCTTGACAAGCAGGGAATGCGGTCGCTGGTCCTTGACCTTCGCGGAAATCCAGGTGGAATTCTTGAGCAGTCTGTCGCTGTTGTCAGCCGCTTTGTTCCAGCCGATCAAACCGTTGTTTCCGTAAAGGGCCGGGCTAATAATGCGACGACACGCGAACTGCATTCGAAGGGCCAGGACGTTGCAAAGTTGCCGCTTGTTGTGATGATCAACGGCGGTTCGGCATCTGCTTCGGAGATCGTTGCAGGTGCGATCCAAGATTACGGACGCGGTGTGGTTGTCGGTTCAGATAGTTTCGGCAAGGGATTGGTCCAGCGAGTTTTTCGCCTTCCGTACGGGACGGGCTTGACCCTAACGACAGCAAGATATTACACGCCGTTTGGCCGTTCGCTTCAACGTGATTACTCAAGTGGCTCGGTTTACGATTACTACGCGAACCATGATGCGGAAGCAGATTCTGCGTACGTCCATGGGCCAAAGCCGGCCGGTGTTCCGGTAATAATGCCGGATGGCCGAACGCTCTTTGGCGGTCGCGGGATCGAACCCGACGTCGTCGTGGCGGCACCGAAGTTCAACGCATTGCGTGCTCGGATAAACGACTCGGCATTCTACTTTACGCGGCAGTTAGTTGCCGGCAGGATCAGCGGCCTTGAAGCCTTTAAGGTCGAAAAACAGAATCAGCTTCGATCAATTCAGACATCGTCGTTTCCGATAAACGACAAAGTGATCGCTGCATTTCGGCAGTTTGTCCTTTCAGATAGTAAGAGCGGACTGAGCGAAGCAAATATCGCGGCCGAACTTGAATATGCGAAAACACGGATTCGGCTTGAGCTGGCTACGGCAAATTATTCGAATGAGGCTGGTGTGCAGGTTTTGCTTGAAACAGATCCTCAGGTAACCAAGGCAACGGAATCGATGACGGCAGCCCGCCAAATGGTAGAAAAATATCTTGCGGCTCGTTGACCTTGACGGTTTGAAGATGATTTTGGCAGCTTCGCGTTGTGCGGGGCTTTTTCATTTTAGACTTTTCGTGTGCCTGCTATAAAATATCCTTTTCGCAGCGACTCACAGATTGATGTATAAACAGATCGGAATTTTAACAGGGGGCGGTGACGCTCCGGGGCTAAACGCGGTTATCCGGGCCGTTGTGCGCACGGCTGTCGGTGAGTATGGGATGAAGGTCATCGGCATCGAAGACAGCTTCGAAGGCATTCTTGGCGAAACGCATACGATGAAGCTGACGCCGAAAACCGTAAGCGGTATCCTTCCGCGGGGCGGCACGATACTCGGGACGCGCAACAAGGGCAGCTTTGTCAAAATGATCGACGGCAAGCCGCAGTTTACTGACCTGCCGCTTGGTGAAGCACTTGCGAATCTCGATATTCTTGAGATCGAAGCTTTGATCGTGCTCGGCGGCGAGGGCACGCTTGCCATCGCCGAACAGTTTCATAAACGAGGCTTTCCGGTCATCGGCGTACCCAAAACGATCGACAATGATCTTGCCGCTACCGAACTGACGTTCGGTTTTATGACGGCGATCGACATTGCGACGGAAGCATTAGATCGCCTTCATACAACGGCTGCATCACACGACCGCGTGATGATCCTCGAAGTGATGGGACGAAATACGGGATGGATAGCCTTGCATTGCGGCTTGGCCGGAAGCGCGGATGTGATCCTGATCCCGGAAATTCCGTTCTCGTTTGAGTCGCTCGCCCGAAAGGTAGAAGAACGCGAGAAAACCGGCTCAAAGTTTACCAATATTGTCGTTGCCGAAGGTGCGAAAGAGGTTGGGCAAAGTGAGATATATTCGGATGCGGGCGAATTACGGCTTGGCGGCGTCGGCGATCACGTTCGGCGTCGGGTGGAAATGATGACGGGCAAGGAATCACGTTGCGTCGTGCTTGGACATCTGCAACGCGGCGGAAGCCCGAATGCTTTTGACCGAATGCTGGGTACTAATTTTGGAGCGTGTGCCGTTCGTGCTTTAGCAAACGGCGAAACGGGGAAAATGGTTGCTCTGCAGGCCGGAACGATAATCACCGTGCCTCTTTCCGAAGCCTGTGCGAATATCAAGACTGTTCCCGCCGACGGGCAGCTAGTTCGAACCGCACGCGATATAGGGATATCTTTCGCTGCACCGAAAGAAACAGATCTGTAGAAATTTATATGGAAGAAGCGAAGAAAAGATTGATGGCCGAGTTAGAGGTTCTCGAAGAAGAACTTCATTTCAAACTCCCCGCAGAGATTCAAAAGGCGCGTGAGTTCGGTGATCTGCGTGAGAATGCAGAATACAAAGCCGCGATGGAGCGGCAGTCTTTCGTGCAGGCGCGTATCGGGCAGGTACTGCAGCGGCTTGAAGAAATGGATTCGCTCGACATTACTAAGCTTCCGACCGACCGCGTTGCATATGGATCGACGGTCGCGCTCTACGATATCGAAAAAGAAGAAAAAGTGACCTATAAGCTTGTTACACCCGAAGAAGGCGACCCGGAAAAAGGGCTCCTCTCCACGCTTTCACCTATCGGCCAGGCGTTGATGGGAAGGGAAGAGGGCGACGAGATCAAAGTAAAGACCCCGACCGGGTGGCGCAACTTTGAGATCAGCCGTCTGACGACAATTCACGATCAGGAATAAACAAGCGTTTCAGCAAAATAAACTGTTGAAAAACAACGACATATCGGATATTCTTATAGAGCGTCCGATACGGTTGGGCGTCCTCATTTCCCCTTCCTCATGTTTTCCACGTCAGGTTCCTAAGTCCCTTCTTCAGAATGGAAAATCGCGAAAGGCTGATAAATCTCTATCTGCTGTTCATCGGACCGCTCTCACTGGTGGCGGTCGGTTCCGCGCTTTACTCATTCCCGACCCAGAAGATCGATCTGGGTCTCCTTGCGGTGGCCGCAGTAACGGTTTGTCTCGGTTCGGTATTGCGCATCCAACTGCCGCGAAACAACATACACCTCACGATATCCGATTCACTAATAATGATGACGATGCTCGTTTACGGCGAACAAGCTGCTGTGGTCCTGGCTGTTCTTGAGGGTGCTATAACATCGGTGAATTTCCGGCGTAAGGGCGTTCCGGTTAAGAGTCGAACGATACTGATGAATATGCAGATAGCTGCCATCGGTTTCTTTTTGACGGCTGAAGGAGTGGTGGCCCTTATCGGTACGGAACCCAGAGCGATCACCGGGTTGGATTTTTCCAGCTTCGCAGTCTTGATGCTTGGAATATCCCTGTCCCTATTTGTTCTCAACACTCTTCTCCTTACTCCGTTCCTTTCCTTGAAAAGTGATAAATCCATCTGGAAGGTTTGGAGCGAATATTGTCTTGATGCCCTGGTAATGTATCTGATCAGCGGTGTTATGGCGGGCGTAATGTTCAAATCGCTTGAGCAGATAGACGTCTTCATGTTCGCGGGGGTGATAGGGATATTCGGCCTTTTATACTGGGCATATCGTCGGAACATCGACGACGTGCGAAAAACATCCGCTGAGGCCCGCGACGCCGAAAGGCGCCGTGCCGAACAGGCGGAAACCCACCTCGAAGAACTTGAGCACTACGTTTCACAGCTTGAAAAAACCGGCGAGGCCTTGCGGGACAGCCGTGAAAAATTTCGGTATGCCGCATTTCACGATGCCCTGACTAATCGCCCCAACCGTAACAAATTTGTAGATGAGATCAACAAGCTGATCGATGCCGGAGAGACGACGTTTGCGTTGCTATTCTTTGACCTTAAGAATTTCAAGACCGTAAATGAAAGTCTCGGATATTCCGCGGGTGACAAGTTACTGAATGCGGTCGCCGATCGTGTAGCCGATGCGGTAAAGGATGAGTGCCTGTTCGGCAGATTCGGCGGCGACGAGTTTGGCTTGCTGCTTCCGCGGATCAAGTCTGAGATGCATGCATCGCTCGTCGCAAAGCGAATTGTCTCAAACGTCGGACAACCATTTTTCGTAGATGACCGCCAGGTGTTCACGAGTACCAATATCGGAATTACTTACGGGAATGGCGAGTATATGCGTGCAGAAGAGGTGCTCCGAGACGCCGATATAGCGATGTATTATGCGAAAGACGGCCATAAGCCGTTTATTGTTTTTGATACCGAAATGCGTCAGCTTGCAGTGCGGCGGCTCGAACTTGAAACCGATCTGAGGCTCGCCGTCGAACGAAAGGAATTCGAACTGTTCTATCAGCCGATAGTGTCGATGGACGACCTTTCTCTCAGCGGATTTGAAGCTCTCGTTCGTTGGAATCATCCTACACGCGGCCTTGTTTCGCCGATCGATTTTATTCCGCTTGCCGAATCCACGGGGTTGGTCATTCCAATGACGATCGATATTCTAAGAGCCGGATGTAACCAGCTTGTCGAGTGGGAACGACGTATAGGGAAGGCTGGAACGATGATGTTGAGCGTCAACCTGTCGGTTACACATTTTTCCGACGCCGCTCTCGTCGATCAGATCAAGTCGATCATTCTTGAAACCGGTATCAGGCCGTCATCATTGAAACTTGAGATCACGGAAAGCGCGGTGATGGAGAACGCAGAAAGCGCCATAGCGATGCTAAAGCGCATTAAGGCCGCGGGTGTGTCGATCAGTATAGATGATTTCGGAACCGGCTATTCAAGCCTAAGCTATCTCCACAGATTCCCGCTTGATTATCTTAAGATCGACCGTTCGTTCGTCAACGCAATGGATGACGGAAGCGAGAACCGCGAGATCGTTCGTACGATCGTCGCTCTGGCAAAAGCCCTAAAGCTCGCCATTATTGCAGAAGGAATAGAAACGCAAGATCAGCTCGAACGCTTGCGGGAACTCGGCTGCGAATTCGGTCAAGGGTACCTTTTTTCACGACCACTTCCTGCAAATGAGATCGAGCCTATGCTGTCCGAAACCTTTTCATGGTCAAGCCTCGACCGTCCCTTTCATCTCGGCACCAACACTACTTTGCAGCCCCGGATCTTCTCTTAATTCTCAGACAAACTCGTCTTTGTCTCTCGTGCATCTGAAAAAGTTTACGGCTTACTGAATTCCGATTTAGCAAGCCGTTGCTTTTTTGGGGCTTGTATCTAAGAATAGAAGCACGTCCGGCGAACGTAAATTCTTTCAGTTTCGCAGGGCGTTCCTTTGAGGATGGCGAGAATAAATCTAGGTGCAGGTATCAGCCGGGGGGCGATGTGGATCATTGATGCAATGGTTCGCGGGCTTGCCGCTGCCGGCGTTCATCCGAATATCCTGACGACGGTCGGCGTGATGATAAACGTCGGATGCTGTGTGCTCTTTGGTTTTGGCGAATTTTTTTGGGCGGGAATTGTCCTGATAATCGCGAATATCTTCGACATGCTTGACGGCAATGTGGCCCGTTTGACCGGAAACGTGACAAAGTTCGGAGGGTTTCTTGACTCTTCGCTGGATCGGCTGTCCGATATGGTCGTGTTCCTCGGCATCATGATCTTTTACGCCGGGAACAGTACGCAGAAATCGCTGTTGAACGTAACGCTTGCCGGTATCGCGATGATTGGTTCGGTGCTTGTCAGCTATTCAACGGCCCGTTCAGAGGCTTACGGTGTAAAGGCGAATGTCGGGTTTCTGCAGCGTCCGGAGCGCGTCGTTTTGCTTATCATCGGAGCACTTTCGACTTGGGACTGGAGTTCGGATTTTTACCTTTTCAATCGGATGCCGCAGGTGCTTTGGGTACTCGCCGTCGGTTCGATCTGGACGTTCATTCACCGTATGATCTATATATGGAAAGAATTTAAGCTGATCGAAGGCGGCACACGAAACTCATGACCGAATGGATCACCCAATATTGGAATTCGCTGACGTGGGGCCATTTGGGATTAGGCGCTATCATTTTTGTCGGGTCGTTCACGCTCAGTATTTTGATGGTTGCGGTCGTGATCGTAAAGATTCCCGCGAACTACTTCAGCTCACACTATCAGCAGGACTTTATGCCGGGCTCGTCGTGGCTGACCCGTTGGGGAGCCACGGTCGGCAAGAACATCATTGGTGTGATACTGATCCTTGCCGGCATTGCGATGCTGGTGGGTCCCGGCCAGGGTGTTCTGACGATCTTGATCGGATTGATAATGCTGGATATTCCGGGCAAGCGGCCGATCGAGGCCAAGATCATCGGTCGGCCGACAGTTCTCGACGCAGCCAACAAACTGAGAGCTCGGTACGGCAAGGAACCATTACTTCTTGACTAACCATGGGACTTTTTAATTTCTTGCGAAGAAAGGACGGACGCGACCTGGAAGCGGAGCGACGGAAGTTTCTCTCGACGCAGGGCCGTATTACCGACGGGCGCATCATAGACAGCGAGACGACCCCTGACGGTCGTGAGATCGTGTTTTTTACCTACACGCTTGGCGGCGTCGATTTCGAGTCGTCCGAGGTATTGACGGAAGAGCAAAGCCGCGAACCGCTAAAATATGCTCCGGGTTCAAAGATCGGCGTGCGATACGATTCCAAGAACCACGGAAATTCGATGCTGCAATAATGTTCAAAAAGATCCTCATAGCAAACCGAGGCGAGATAGCGTGCCGCGTCATCCGTGCATGCCGCGAGATGGACATTGCGTCGGTTGCCGTTTACTCAGATGCCGACCGCGATGCTCTCCATGTTCGAATGGCGGATGAAGCTGTCCACATCGGGCCGTCACCCTCGAATGAAAGCTATTTGGTTGCGGAAAAGATCATTTCTGCCGCAAACCAGACCGGAGCCGATGCCATACATCCCGGCTACGGATTTCTTTCAGAGAACGCCAACTTTGTTCGCGAAGTAACGAACGCCGGAATCACATTCATTGGCCCGCCTCCCGAAGCTATGGAAGCAATGGGCGGAAAGATCTCGGCACGCAAGATCGCCATCGAAGCCGGCGTGCCGATCGTGCCGGGAACGACCGAACCGCTGAAGTCATTAGAAGACGCTTCAAAGACCGCCGATGAAGTCGGCTATCCGATAATGTTAAAGGCGTCGGCAGGTGGCGGCGGGAAAGGAATGCGGTTGGTCAACTCGGCAGATGAATTGAAGTCCGCATATGAGAATTCGCGTGCCGAATCCCATGCAAGTTTTGGTGACGACGCTGTTTACATCGAAAAGGCAGTTGTGCGGCCACGGCACATAGAGGTCCAGATCTTTTCTGACACCCACGGCAACCACCTTCATCTAGGTGAACGTGAATGCTCGATACAGCGACGCCACCAAAAGGTTATCGAAGAAGCTCCGTCGCCAATCAATTCTACCGAGCTTCGCGAGGCGATGGGCGAATGTGCAATAAAGGTCGCAAAGGCGGTGAATTATGTTGGTGCGGGAACGGTCGAGTTTCTTGTTTCCGACCTGGATAAATCGTTTTACTTTCTCGAAATGAACACGCGGCTACAGGTCGAACATCCGGTGACCGAACTTGTTACCGGGATCGACCTTGTACGAGAACAGATTCGTGTTGCCGAAGGGAACCGGTTGTCGTTTTCAAAAGCCGATGTCCAAATGAACGGCCATGCCATTGAATGCCGTATTTATGCCGAAGATCATGAGAACAACTTCCTGCCTTCGCCCGGAAAGATCACTCGCTTACGCATCCCGCAGGGACCTGGTGTTCGGGATGACGGCGGTGTATATGAAGGATCAGAGGTTACGATATTCTACGATCCGATGATCTCGAAATTTGCCGTTTGGGGACGGGACCGGGCCGAAGCGATCGATCGGATGAAGCGTGCTCTGAACGAGTATCAGATCTGCGGAATCAAAACCACGCTGCCATTTTTTCGCGAGGTTATTAAGGACGAGGTTTTCGTTTCGGGACATTTGGATACGGGCTTTATATCCGCATTTGAGCTTCGAAAACCGACAAGATCATTCGAGTCCGAGATCGAATCGGTCGCCATGATCGCAGCATTATTAAGTCACGATCAAGCAAGTTCTTCGGCAAGACCGGTCGCCGAAGGTTCAGTTCTATCCAAATGGGTCGCGACCGCACGGAACGCCGGGCTGCGGTGATCAATGGCAACAAAAAAATGCCGGTCGCATTCTCCGACCGGCACGTCATGTAAAGACCAACCTAAGTGTTCATTACTCGATAGCTACAAAATCAAATCCTTCGAGGTTATCATTCAAAACAACCGTACGAACCGACTCGACAAATCTATGCGTTTTCGACGAAATGCCCACCGAATATACGCTTCCAAGTTCGAGATCCTCAATAAAATAATAGCCGAATGTGTTGGTTGAAACGCGACGGATCTCGCCGGTTGCAAGGTTCGTCGAAATCAGGGTCACCTTTGAAAGTCCTCGACCGGTGGGGCCAGTCACCCGTCCCATGATCGAACCTGGGGACGCGCTAGGTATCAAACTCGACTGAAAACAAAATGTAATATGGCTTATTCCAGACGGGTTTCCCGGTGCGGACAAGCCAAATCCATCCGGATTGCCTCCGAACGACGACGGATCATACGGATAAACATTCGCCTTGGTGGCGTTCTTTATGATCACACCGGTGATCGGCAGTGTCGAATTCCAGTTAATGTTGTCACCGCTTCGCGTAACCGTAACCGACGCTAAGGGTACAACCGGGCCGACCAAAAATCTTCCCACCGACGTACCGCCAACAGTAGTAGTCCCGTTGCTAAATGAATAGCTTGCCGTAAATCCCGACGGCGGCGGATTATTCTCGAGTTTCAACTCCCAGCCGTCTTCAATATGATCAAAATCAGGATCGCCGTTCAACCCCATCTCGTTAAGGGCCTTGCAATTCGGATTACCCTCCAAAAGACGAGGTGTCGGCGCCAGCGGCGCTTCGGTTGTAGCCACTGCCTTCATCGCACGACTTGATTTTTGCGCAGAGACCGATGGGATCGATATCGCCATCATCGCAAAGATAACAGCAAGGACGTTTGCTTTTTTAAAGTTCATTTTTCACTCCAATATAAAATGACCATTAAGCCGGTCAAAGGCGTATTACCGTTCACAGACTGTAAGAATTCTGCTAAACAGGGCTTGCCCGATCCGCAAAGTTCCTCAAGAAGAACGCTTAACTAACTAGATGACAATATTTTTAACAGAAAAAAATTCCTTTGTAAACACAAAAATCAACAAAAGATAAGAAATCTCGTCTGCGTAACCTACTATCTTTCAATCAATAATAGACAAATACCTAAACTAACTCATTAGTCTTGCCATGTAACTTGTGGCTGAAGACTCTGAAACACTCGTAGATTTCAACGGTCGAGAACCATTCGGACCAAGCCTGTACAAAACAAAAACGGGTGGAATTGCTTCCACCCGTCCGAAGAAAGAGAAGATTTGTCAGCGGTTACTCACGCACCCTCTTATCTCGGAGCTAAAGCGATCTATATCGGAAAGCCTAAACCACTCGATCCAACATTCAGCAAAACCCATCAATATGGCAGCCCAGAGCGTTGAATCCGGTTCCCGAACCAGAATTAGGTATATGTATGATTACCACAATGGACAATTGTGTGTAAAGGGAATTCTTTCGCTCTCTGCCGGTCGCTATCATACTGATTTATTTAGATATAACTTTAGCTTTGAGCTGTTAAGTCTATGCAAAAACTGGAGTTCCGAAAGCGAAAAGAGCCTGGGGCCGCGATCCCAGACTCTAAATTTTTTATGCTAATATGTTGTTATTCTGAAGTCTGGAGGGTTCGGGCAAAGTCGAGACCGGAGACATCCTCGCTCACAAACAGGGTACGGCTTGCCGGCGAAAAAGTGTATCGTTTGACGCTGATGCCAACCGAATACAGCACGTTTGTTGACATTCCCTCAAAGCCGTAGTAACCAAATGAGGATGTCATTGCAACCCGCAGCTCACCCGACGACAGGTCCTGGATATAAACGACGATACCCCTCATGCCCCGGCCGTTCGTATCGACCACACGGCCCGTGATGTTTGCCGGTGCGGCGGTTGGGATAAGTTCCTGACTTACAAAGGTACAGGTGACCAATTCACCTGCTTCGGCCTTGATCGTTGCTCGACGAGCTGATAGGTCAACGGTTGAATTCTGCAAGGTCGGCATTCCACCGGTCGAAGTTTCGACGCAGTCGATCGATGAAAGCGTCCAACCCGTAGCGGCGGCTTCCGTCACCAGAACGTCGCCTGCCGCTTCGGGTAAGACCACATTCGAATCAATGAACCGGTCGGCGGGCGGAGCATTATTATCGACGAGAGCGAATGATGCGGCGTCTAAATTCGTCGCGGAATAGCTGAACGAAGCCTGTGACGCAGTCCCGCCCTGAGCAGTCGTTACCTGCTTGATTATCGTTATCTGGGCCGGCAATGGCGGCGGAACTGAGCCGCCGATCCATGTGTAGAGTTCTTTGTTCGGCGAAGTTGCGTCGATATTTGTGATCGTACCGGTTGTGGCACCATCCGTGATCGCTTGCGAAACAGTTGCAGCGCTTGCCGACGGATGTGTTTGCAGATACAACGCAGCGACCCCTGCAACATGGGGTGCAGCCATTGAGGTGCCGTGCATCGCTCTCAATGAGACATCGTCGCCGTGGCTAAGCGACATGATCGTGTGTCCGGGAGCGAAGAGATCAACGCATGGGCCGAAATTAGAAAAGCCTGGGCGAAAATCGTTGAGACCTGACACCATTGAGGCTCCAACTGTAATAATGTTCGGATTTCTACCTGGCGAGAAGTTGCACGCATCCATACCGAAATTGCCTGCGGCGGTCGTGTAGGTGACGCCTGAGGAGATCGAATTATTAACAGCCGTATCCAGCGATGTTGACGGCCCGGATAAGGTAATGCTTATGTTTGCAACCGCTGGCAATATCCGATTGCTGGTTACCCAATTCACGCCGCTGATCAAGCCGGAGACGGAACCGCCGCCATCGCAACCCAATACGCGTACTGCGTGAAGGGATACGCCCTTTGCCACGCCATATGTGGTGCTTCCCACTGTTCCGGCGACATGTGTTCCGTGGCCGTAACAGTCATTTCCATTCTGTCCGTCACCGATGAAATCAGCTCCAACACTGGCGCGGCCGTTGAAATCCTGATGGGTCGTTCGAATTCCCGAATCGAGTATGTAGGCATGGACTCCCGCACCGGTCGAAGTGTATTGATAGCTCGTGTTGATCGGAAGACCGCGTTGGTCGATCCTGTCCAGCCCCCAGGTTGCATTTGATTGCAAAGACGAACCCGAAATATATGCGTCTTCTTCCACATACTTCACTCGCTTGTCACGCGAAAGCTCGGTCGCCGTCTTTTCTGACATTTCGCCAGCAAATCCATACAATGCATCCTTATACAGCGAATCAATATTGGCACCATATGTTCCTGCCAACTCGAACGACGCTGATTCGGCCCGCTGAGCGAGATCTGATTCAGGAAATGCGGATTCTTCCAGTACAACGATATATCGTCCGGGGATAGCATTGACGCTTTTGACAAGCTTGGATTCCGTTGCTGTCGTCGAGTTGGCGATGAGGTTGATTCCTAGAACGCCAGCAATGACGATCCCAATGAGAACAAGAAACTTTTTCATTTGCGGTTCAGCTCCGTGAGGGCATTTTGGATAGGTCGAAGTCGGATGCGGTGGTGATTAGGGCCGCAGGAATACGGCGGGTATTAAACAAAATAAAACAATTACCAACCATCGTCAACATAGAATTTTTTGGAATGACCGCCACTTTGCAAATTGACAGAAAATCGGTCAACATGACCAAATTCGGGGCGGAATTAGGCGTGGAAGGCAAGTCGGTAGTACACTGGTCACTACGCTCAACCGAGCA
>Ga0307505_10000484_pt1 | contig 43660 bp, 41 predicted proteins | sample 23_S_MG_FD_202183 | JGI IMG/M metagenome (GOLD analysis project Ga0307505, IMG submission 202183) | Soil microbial communities from Populus trichocarpa stands in riparian zone in the Pacific Northwest, United States - 23_S | ecosystem: Environmental > Terrestrial > Soil > Riparian zone > Trees...
ATCTCGTTCTTGATGCGGATATTGGCGAAGGTGCCACGCATCATCACTTCGTGGTTGCCGCGGCGGCTGCCGTAGGAATTGAAGTCGCGCTTATCGACCTGGTGCTCGAGCAGGTAGCGGCCGCCGGGGCTGTCCGCCTTGATCGATCCCGCCGGGCTGATGTGATCGGTAGTGACCGAATCGCCGAGGATCGCCAGCGGTTTCGCACCGACGATGTCGGTCACGGCCGCCGGGGTCATGCTCATGCCCTCGAAGTAGGGCGGATTGGCGACGTAAGTGCTGCCCGGGCGCCACTGGTAGGTGTCGGAACCCGTGACATCGATCGCCTGCCAGTGCGCGTCGCCCTTGTAGACGTCGGCATAGCGCGCCTCGAACATCCCGCGGTCGATGTTGGCGGCGACGAGGTCGGCAATCTCGAGGTTGGTCGGCCAGATGTCCTTTAGATAGACGTCGACGCCGTCGCTGCCGATGCCGATCGGGGTCGAGACCATGTCCTCGGTCACCGTGCCGCGCAGCGCATAGGCGACCACCAGCGGCGGGCTGGCGAGGAAGTTGGCGCGCACGTCGGGGCTGACCCGGCCTTCGAAGTTGCGGTTGCCGGAGAGGACGCTCGCGGCGACGATGTCGTTGCCGTTGATCGCCTTGGAAATCGGCTCCGCCAAAGGCCCCGAGTTGCCGATGCAGGTGGTGCAGCCGTAGCCGACCAGGTCGAACCCGAGCGCGTCGAGATCGGCCTGCAGACCAGCCTTGATGAGGTAATCGGTGACCACCTGGCTGCCCGGCGCGAGGCTGGTCTTGACCCATGGCTTGGGCTTGAGGCCGCGCGCGTTGGCCTTGCGGGCGACGAGCCCGGCGGCGATCAGCACGTCGGGATTCGAGGTGTTGGTGCAACTGGTGATCGCCGCGATCACCACGTCGCCGTCGCCCACATCGTGCTCGGCGCCCTCGACCGCGCAGCGCGCCGCGGCGGACTTGCCGTAGAGCGACTTCAACTCGGCGTTGAACAGGTCGTCCACATCCGGGAGCGCGACCTTGTCCTGCGGGCGCTTGGGTCCGGCCAGCGAAGGCACCACGCTGGCGAGATCGAGTTCGAGCGTGTCGGTGAACACCGGATCGGGCGCGCTGGGATCGAGCCAGAAACCCTGCTCCCTGGCATAGGCCTCGACCAGCGCGATCTGGGCTTCCTCGCGGCCTGTGAGGCGAAGATATTCGAGCGTCTTGTCGTCGATCCCGAAGAAGCCGCAGGTGGCGCCGTATTCGGGCGCCATGTTGGCCAGCGTGGCGCGGTCGGCGAGGCTGAGCGAGGCGAGGCCGGGGCCGAAATACTCGACGAACCGCCCGACCACGCCCTTGGCGCGCAGCATCTGCGTGCAGGTCAGCACCAGGTCGGTGGCGGTGACGCCTTCCATCAGTTCGCCAGTCATTTTGAAGCCGACCACTTCGGGAATCAGCATCGAGACCGGCTGGCCGAGCATCGCCGCTTCGGCCTCGATCCCGCCGACGCCCCAGCCGAGTACGCCGAGGCCGTTGATCATCGTCGTATGGCTGTCGGTCCCGACGCAAGTGTCGGGATAGGCGACCATCGTGCCGTCCTGGTCCTCGCTCACCCACACACACTGCGCGATGTGCTCGAGATTGACCTGGTGGCAGATGCCGGTGCCCGGCGGCACCGCCTTGAAGTTGGCCAGGCTCTTGGAGCCCCACTTGAGGAAGTCGTAGCGTTCGAGGTTGCGTTCGTATTCGAGCGCGACGTTGTTCTCGAACGCCTTGGGGTGGCCGAACTCGTCGACCATCACCGAATGGTCGATGACCAGGTGGACCGGCACCAGCGGATTGATCTTGCTTGTATCACCGCCGAGTTTGGCGATCGCATCGCGCATCGCCGCCAGGTCGACCACGCACGGCACGCCGGTGAAGTCCTGCATCAGCACCCGCGCCGGGCGGTACTGGATCTCCTTGCCGGTCACCGGGTCCTTCTGCCAATCCGCCAGCGCCTGGATATCGCCGACCGAAACGGTGAAGCCGGCGTCCTCGAAGCGCAGCAGGTTTTCGAGCAGCACTTTCATGCTGAACGGCAGACGGGAGATGTCGCCGATCTTCTCAGCCGCCTTGGCGAGCGAGTAATAGGCGTAGGTCTTGCCGCCCACCTGCATCGAGCTGCGGGTATCGAGTGAGTTCTTGCCGACCTGGGTCATGGGCGAGCGGTCCTTGTGAAACTTGCCCGGCCGCGCGGGAAAGGCCCTATTCGAGCTGGCGATTGCGCGCTCCCACGCGCTAGGTCAAGGTGCGCCGGGAGCAGGATTACCTCGCATGCCATTAGGCCCATCCGGAAGGCGCAACGAGCCGCTCAACGTCCTGTGGATGGCGGGGGCGCTGGTACTCGCGGCGTTTCTCGGCGCGGCGGTCGGTTTGCTGTGGCACTGGAGCGGGCTGGGCGGCGATGAGACGGTGGAGTCCAGCCAAGACTAGGCGGCAGTCTGCTCGGGCCGCTTGCGCGGCGCGGCGATCCAGCATCCGGCGACGATCAGCACCGCGCCGAGCAGCACCGGCAGGGTCAGACCCTCGATGAAGAACAGCCAGCCGAACAGCGCCGCCCAAAGGAACCCCGAGTATTCGAGCGGCACCAGCGCCTGCGCCTCGGCGCGAGCATAAGCCCAGGCGAAGAGCATCCCCGCGCTGAGCGCGAGCAGCGCCGAACCCCCGATTTCCGGCCAGCTCGCCCGGTCCGGCATTTCGAACAGGAACGGCGCGAACAGCACGAGCACCACCGCCACCATCCCGGTCTGGAACGCCGCCACCTCGACCGGCCCGGCGAGCAGCGACTGCTGGCGCTGTAGCACCAGGTTCCAGGCGTAGAGCAATGACGACACCAGGATCGAGGCGGTGCCCCATACGGCATCCTCGTTCCAGCCGCCTTGCCCGGCGCGGCCAAACACGATCACCGCGACGCCGGCGATACCGAGCAGCGAAGCGCCGACCGCGCGCGGGTCGACCCGCTCGCCGAGCAGCAGGGCGGCGAGGTAGAGCGCGATCAGCGGGGCGATGAACGACAACGCGATGGCCTCGGCCAGCGGCACTCGCGCCAGGCCCCAGAAGAAGGTGAACGCCATGGCCGACGCGACCAGCCCGCGCACGACGTGGACGCGCATCGCCGCGCGCGGCGGCCATTGGCCGCCGAGCGCCAGCCAGACCGGGCCGATCAGCGTGAGCGCGATCAGGTTGCGCAGCAGCAGCGCGCTGTAGGCCCCGACCGCGATCGACGCGCCCTTCATCAGCGCGTCCATCAACGAGAACAGCGCCACTCCGGCCAGCGCGGCGGCAAAAGGTAGCAGGGGATGGTCGCGCGACATCGCCATTCATTAGGCGATAGGCCGTGGCGGACAATCCACGGTGAAGCACCGATTCAGCCGCCAGTAAGCCGCGCGGGTTGATAGCAGGCGCCGAAAAGGGCAAAATCAGGCGCATATCGCTCGAACTGCCTGACAACGGGGCAAACCAGGACAATGAAGATTTCGCCGCGCATCATCTTGCTGGCCGGGCTCGCCGGGGCCCTGACCCTGCCGCTCGCCGCGCAGGATCTCGAATCGCAGCCGGTGCTGGAGGAAGATGCCGTCGAGGTTTCCGCCCCGGCGCGCGAGGCGCTGACCCTGCCGGTGGTGCCGCGCTACCCGGCGGTCATGCAGTGGCCCGCCGCTCACGCGAACAAACTGTTGACGGTGATCGAATCGGTCGGCGCCGAAGGGCTCGATCCAGCCGATTACCGCCCCGCCGCGCTGCGCGCCGCAATCGCCGCCGGGCCGGGGCCGGAGCTCGACGCCGCCGCCAGCCAGTCGTTCACCTGGCTGGTCGAGGACTTGCGCGACGGACGCACGCCGATGGAGGCGCGCCGGCAGTGGTTCGTGGTCGACCCCGACGCCGACCTCCTGCCCACCGGACGCCTGATGACCGAAGCGCTGGCGACCGGCGACGTCGCCGCAACGCTGATCTCGGTGCTGCCGACCCACCCCGATTATGCCGCGCTGCGCGATGCGCTCGGCGCCACTCCGGCCGCCGACCCTCGCCGCCGGGCGCTGATCCGCGCCAACATGGACCGTTGGCGGTGGCTGCAGCGCGACCTCGGCGGGCAATACTTGCTCACCAACGTGCCCGAGTTCCAGTTGCGGCTGACGGTCAACAACCAGATCATCCGCACCTATCGCACCATCGTCGGCAAGCCGGGGCGGACAGCGACGCCGCAGCTCGCCGAGACGGTCGAGGGGGTGATCTTCAACCCGACCTGGACCGTGCCGCAATCGATCGTGCGCGGCGAAGGGCTCGGCGCGCGAGTGCTCGGCAATCCGGCCTGGGCGCGAGCCAACGGCTACACCGCGACTCGCGGCGCCAACGGCTATGTCAGCGTGGTGCAGGGATCCGGCCCGGGCAATTCGCTCGGGCGGATGAAGCTAGACATGCCCAACCCGCACGCGATCTTCCTCCACGACACTCCGGCGCGCGGGCTGTTCGCGCAGGCCAACCGCGCCCTCAGCCACGGCTGCGTGCGGACCGAGCGGGCGCTCGAGCTGGCGATGACCATCGCCATCCTGGGGCAGGGCGCGAGCCGCGACGAGGCGGTGGCGATCTCGACCTCGGGCGAATACACTCGCGTGCCGGTCAAGAAATCGATGCCGGTCTACATCACCTACTTCACCATGGCCCGCGACATCGACGGCGATCTCAAGACCTTCAGCGACATCTACGGCCGCGACGCGCCGGTGCTGGCCAGCTTCAACGCGCCGCGCGTCGGCAACCGCTCACGGGTGACGAGCGAGGAAGTAATCGAGATCGTCGACGACTTACAAACGTCTTAGTTAGCGCCCTCAAGCGCCGGGCGCCGGGCATCCGCTCGGCTTGGCTTCGCGGCATAAGCCGCGGCGCGCGTTCGCGCTTGCGGGTTCCTGGTCGGAACCCGGACATTCCAGGCCCATGCGGTGGAGCGCTGATCCGGTCCGCGACCAGCGGACCGCAAGGCCGAACGGCCGCCCGAGCTTATGCGAGGAAAGCCTAAGGGGCCGGATGGCCCCGCCGGCGTTTGAGGCTAAGACAAACCGAGTCTGTCGGCATAGAGCAGCCGCCCGCCCGAAAGCTGGGCGAGCGCGTGCAGGAAATCGTCGGGCGACAGCGCGAAGCAGCCGTTGGAGCGGCCGAGGCGGCCCCAGCGGTCGACGTGGGCCTGGGTCGCGTATTGCGCGGCGTGCATCACGATGGCGCGGTCGAAGGTGTTCGAATTGTCGGGATCGAGGCTGCCGAGCCGGACCGAGGTGCCATAACGCCCGGTGTACCATTCCCAGGTGATGTAGGCGCCCCGCGAGGTGGCGAGCGAGCCGGGCTCGTTCGAGAACCACTTGAGCCAGCCGTCGTGCTCGGGGTCCGAGCCCGAGCCGTGGGCGACGCGGTACGAGGTGACCGTGCCGTTCTCGAGATTGGCGAAATGGAAGCGCGGCAAGGCCGAATGGACGCCGAAGTCGGCGATTCCGGCCACGTCGCGGCGCCACAGCACGTCGCCAGCCCGCGCAACTTCGCGCCGGGCAATCTCGAGAATCGCGGTCGATCTCGCATCGAGCCCGCTGGCTTGCGCGAACAGGCGCGCGGGCGCCGCCAGCGTACCTGCCGCCGCGGCCGCCGAAACGATGAAGTGCCGCCTGTTCACGCGCGCTGTCATGCCCTCTCGTAGCCCGCAATGTCTAGCCGAACGGTGAATGGCGCCGTGGAGTTAGCCGCCAAGCAGCATCTCGTCCCCCTTCATCTCGATGCGGCCGACCTTCGAAAGGAACGACTGGCCGAGCAGCGACACGTCGAGCCCCTCGGGCACTACCACGGCTTCGACGCTCTCGGCCTCGAGGTCGCCGACCGAGACCCGCTCGAGCCGAACCGGCACGCCGTAGATGGCGCCATTGGCGCCGCGCGCGACTTGGCGGACATCGTCCTGGCTCCACTCCACGCCCATCGCATCGGCGTCCTCGGCGGTCAGCGCGATCATGCTGGCACCGGTGTCGACCAGCATCAGCGCCGAGCCCGACTCTGCCGAGACCTCGGCGTAGAAGTGCCCGTCGCCGGCGCGTTGCAGGACTACTTCGCCGGCCAGCCACTGGTCGTGTTGGAGGACCGCGAGGCGCTCGTCGGTCGCCTCGGACGCGGCGGCGGGCTCACGCTCGGCGATGTGGGGCGCGAACCATCCCAACAGGCCTCCGGCCGCGAGAATGACCATGAGCGGATGGACCTTCATGCTCCGAAGCTACGCCCGCGGGCTTAAGCGGGGGTAAAGCGCTATTCCGCCGCCTCGGCCGGCAGCGCTTCGGCTGCCTCGATCTCGGCCGCCTTGGCCTCGACCAGCGCGACGATGTGGTCGAGCATCTGGGCGCTCTCGACGGTGTGGTCGGTCACGCCCGAGAGATAGACCATGTGCTTGCCGGCGCCGCCGCCGGTCAGGCCGATGTCGGTCTCGCGCGCCTCACCAGGCCCGTTGACCACGCAGCCGAGCACCGACAGCGAAAGCGGCGTCTTGATGTGCGAGAGCCGCGCCTCGAGCGCCTCGACGGTGCGGATCACGTCGAAGCCTTGTCTCGCGCAGCTCGGGCACGAAACCACGCGGACGCCGCGAGTCCTCAGGCCGAGCGACTTGAGGATTTCGAACCCGACGCGCACTTCTTCCTCGGGCTCGGCCGACAGCGAGACGCGGATGGTGTCGCCGATGCCCGCCCACAGCAGCATGCCCATGCCGATGCTCGACTTGACCGTGCCGCCGATCAAGCCGCCGGCCTCAGTGATGCCCAGGTGCAGCGGGCAATCGACCGTCTCGGCCAGCTGCATGTAGGCGGCGACCGCGAGGAACACGTCGCTCGCCTTCACCGCCACCTTGTAGTCATGGAAATCGTGGTCCTGCAGCAGCTTGATGTGGTCGAGGGCGCTCTCTACCAGCGCTTCGGGGCACGGTTCGGCGTATTTCTCGAGCAGGTCCTTTTCAAGGCTGCCGGCGTTGACCCCGATGCGGATCGCGCAGCCGTTGGCCTTAGCCGCGCGGACCACTTCGGCGACGCGCTCGGCGCTGCCGATATTGCCCGGATTGATCCGCAGGCACGCCGCGCCGGCATCGGCCGCCTCGAGCGCGCGCTTGTAGTGAAAGTGGATGTCGGCAACGATCGGGATGCCCGAAGCGCGCGCGATTGCCCCGAGCGCCGCGGTGCTTTCGACGTCCGGACACGAGACGCGAATGATATCCGCCCCGGCTTCCTCGCAGCGGCGGATCTGGTCGATAGTCGCCGCCGCATCCGAGGTCGGCGTGTTGGTCATGGTCTGCACGGTGATCGGCGCGTCGCCACCGACCGGCACCTTGCCGACCATGATCTGCCGCGACTGGCGGCGAACGATATCTCTCCACGGGCGTACCGACATGGGCGCGATATAGGCTTGAGCGCAGCCGAGTGAAAGCGCGGCGGTTTAGCTGGTCAGGTTCGGCGGGCCGAGGTGCTGGAGGTAATCGGGCTTGCCCAGCGCCACGCCCTCGGCGCGCAGGATCGCGTAGGCGGTGGTCGCGTGGAAGTAGAAGTTGGGCAGCGCGAAACTGCGCAGATAATCCGCGCCGGTCCAGCGATAGCCCATGCCACTGGGGAATTTGAGCACGACCTCGCGGTCCTCGCTGGCGTTGAGCACTTGCGGGTCGATGCTGGCGATGAAGGCAACGGTCTTGTCGCAACGGTCCTGCAGCTCGGCGAAGCTGGCCTCGGTATCGGGCATGGCCGGCGGCTCGATCCCGGCCAACCGGGCGATGGCGTTCTTCGCCGTATCGGACGCCATCTGATACTGGGCGGAAAGCGGCCGCATGTCGTCGGCCAGCCTGGCCCCGATCAGCTCTTCGGGCGACTTCTCGAGCGCCGCCTTGTCCAGCCAGGCCCGCATGCTCGTCAGCGTGTTGACGAATACCGGGGCGGAGGCGTCGTACAGGGTCAGCGCCATGGGGGTTCCTTCCAGGGGGACCCACCGCCCTTCGCATGCTTATCGCGTGGAGTGAAGCCGAAGCTCAGCTCGGAAGGTCGTCCTGGCAGCTTTCATAGACGCGCCTGATCGCTTCACTGGCGCCGGCCACGTCGAAGATTACCTCGACGTTGCGGCCGCGCTCGACGTAAATGCGCAGGCGCAGCTTGGAGGCCGTGGGCAGCCCGTCCATCAAACGCGACAGCGCCAGCTGGCCGCGCGCATCCATCGCCATCGCGAAGTTGTCGGTAACCCGCCAGCGATCCTCCTGCGGCGCGTTCTCGTCGAAGCGCACTTCGGTGGGCAAAATGTAGGGGTCGCGCGCCGGTGGCACGAGCGGTGCCGGATTGACCATGATGACATAGACCGACTTCTTGCCGGGCGCGTTGCACTTGAGCAGCAGCTGGGCGCCCTGGGCATTGACCACGCCGGCCTGGATCGGCTGTCCTTCCGGCTCGAAATACATCCATTTCGAAGGCGCGTCCTGCGCCAACGCGGTGCCCGCCAGCGCGGCGATCCCGATCCCGATAAGCAACCTTCGCATCCCGACTCTCCAGTCCACTCGTTTTTCGGGCGCGTTGCCGGATTCGCGGGCCAGGCCGCACCCTTTGCCCGAAGCTAGCCTGTCGCCCGTCCGTGGGCAATGCCGCGCTGCCGGCGTGGCGTCCGGCGCGCGAGACGCCTATGAAGTGGCTGGCAAACCGACGGGAGGCAACATGGAAGAGCACGCGGCCGGGTTCTTTCTGCGCGATGCTTTCGTGCTGCTCGGCTTCGCGCTCGCGTTCGTGCTGCTGTTCCGCCGGTTCAGGCCGGGCCCGGCGAGGACCGGTGACCGGACGGTATACGGCGGGGTGAGGTGATGGACGGGCACGCGGTCGGAATCGGGCTTGGCCATGTCGTCGTGCTGCTGGCGGCGGCAGTGGTCGCCGTGCCGGTCTTCCGCCGGCTCGGGCTGGGCTCGATTCTGGGGTATCTGGCCGCCGGGCTGCTGATCGGCCCTTCCGCGCTCGGCCTGTTCAGCGATCCCGAGGCCTTGCTCCATGTCGCCGAGCTGGGCGTGGTGATGTTCCTGTTCATCATCGGCCTTGAGATGCGCCCGCGCAAGCTGTGGGCGCTGCGCAAGGCGATTTTCGGCCTCGGCGCGGCGCAAGTGCTGACCTGCGGCGCATTGCTGACGCTGGTCGGCGTCGCCGCGGGCCTGCCGTGGGCGGCCGCGGCCGCGGGAGCGATGGGCTTCGTGCTGTCTTCGACCGCCGTGATCATGCAACTGCTGGAGGAGGACGGCGAGACCGGCGCGCCCGCCGGGCAGCGCGCGGTCGCGATTCTGTTGCTAGAGGACCTAGCCATCGTGCCGCTGCTGGCGCTGGTGGCAGTGTGGGCGGCATTCAACGGGAGCGGAGAGGCGGGGCCGTCCGCCTGGCAGAGCGCGCTGATCGGCATCGGCGCAATCGCAGCGGTGATCGCGGTGGGACGCTGGCTGCTTGATCCGATGTTCCGCGTGCTCGCCAGGACCGGCGCGCGCGAGGTGCTGACCGCCGCGGCGTTGCTGGTCGTGCTCGGAGCCGCGTTGTTCATGCAGTGGGCCGGGCTGTCGATGGCTATGGGAGCTTTCCTGGCCGGGGTTCTGCTGTCCGAATCGACCTTCCGCCACCAGCTCGAGGCGGACATCGAGCCGTTCCGGGGGATCTTACTGGGACTGTTCTTCCTGAGCGTCGGCATGTCGCTCGACCTCGCCGTCGTCGCCGCCGAATGGCGGCTGGTGCTGGCGGGCGTGGCGGCCTTCATGGCGGTGAAGGCAATCGGCATCTACGGCATCGCGCGGCTTTTCGGGAGTCCACATCGCGAGGCCGGACGCCGGGCGGCGCTGTTCGCCCAGGGCGGCGAGTTCGCCTTCGTGCTCTATGCCGCGGCGCTCGCGGTGGGGCTGTTCGACGCGCGGGTCGGCGCGGTGATGACAGCGATCGTGATCCTGTCGATGGCGCTGACCCCGCTGGTGCTGCTGGCTCTCAAGTATGCCGCGCGCGAGGCCGGGCCTTCGCTCGACGGGGTCGAAGCGGCCGATGGGCTGCGCGCGCGCGTGCTGTTCATCGGTTTCGGCCGCTTCTCGCAGGTGGTGAGCCAGTCGCTGCTGGCGCGCGACGTCGATCTTTCTTTGATCGAAACCGATGTGGAGATGATCCAGGCGGCGGGTCAATTCGGCTTCAAGGTCTATTACGGCGACGGCACGCGGCTCGACGTGCTTCGCGCCTCCGGCGCCGAGCGCGCCGAGGCGATCCTGGTATGCGTCGACAAACCCGAGGTGGCCGATCGGATCGTCGAGCTGTGCAAGGCGGAGTTCCCGCACGCCAGGCTCTACGTCCGCGCCTTCGACCGTGGCCATGTACTGCGGCTGGTGAAGGCCGGCGTGGATTACCAGATTCGCGAAACGTTCGAATCGGCGCTGACCTTCGGGCGCGAGGTGCTGCTGGGCCTCGGCTTCGACGAGCCGGAGGCGAACGAGGCGATCGCGGACGTGCGCAGGCGCGACGAGGAGCGGCTCGAGTTGCAGATCGCCGGAGGGCTGACCGCGGGCCGCTATCTGATCCGCGGCAACCTCCAGACGCCGCAGCCCGAGCCGTTCAGACGCCCGCGCCGGGCCGGCCAGGTGATCGGGGACGTACCCGAAAGCAGCGATCCCGCCGATCAGAGCGCCAGTTCGTAGAGGAATTCGTGGTCGCGGTGGTTGCCGACCCAGAAGTCGATGTCGGCGACATGCTCGAAGCCGTAGCGGTGGTAGAACCGCTGCGCGCCGTAGTTCTCGCTGAACACCGACAACTGCATTGCGTCGGCGCCCCACGCGCGGCCTTGCGCGATGGCCCATTCGAGCAGCGCCGCTCCCAGCCCGCGCCCGGTCATGTCGGCTGCGCAGTAGAGCTGGCTGACGAACACCGGCCGCGTTGGGCGCGGCTCGGGCCGCTCATCGAAGTTCTGGCCACGCACGATCAGGCAATAGGCAGCAAGGCGTCCGTCGACTTCCGCCACCTGGATCAGCGTCGGAGGATCGGCGAGATGGGCGCGGAATTTCTCCGGCGTGCGGTAATCGGCAAGAAACTGCGCCAGGTCCTCCGGCTTGTAGAGATGGCCGAACGCGGCGACGAAACTGGCGCTGCCCAGCTCGGCGAGGGCCGTCGCGTCGGCCTCGGTGGCGGGGCGCAGGATCACAGCGTGCGGCTCAGGCACATCGAGAATTCGTCGCCCACATAATCGCCGAAGTCCTCGCAATCGGCGAAGCCGTGCTTGCGGTAGAGGTTCTGCGCCGGCCGGTAGGCCTCGGGCCGCCCGGTCTCGAGCCCGAGCCAGCCATAGCCGCGCCGCCGCGCCTCGTCGACCAGGTGCAGCAGGATCGCCTCGCCCGCGCCCTTGCCGCGATAGTCGGGCGTGGCGCGCATCGATTTCAACTCACCGCGCGCGGCGTCGATCTCGCGCAGCGCGCCGACCGCCGCCAGGCGCTCGCCATGCCACGCCGAATAGAACGTCACATCGGGCTCGCGCAACCGCTCGACCGGCATGGCGTGGACTTTGCACGGCGGCGACAGCGCGTGCATCTCCGCGAGGTGGAAGGCGAGCAAGCCGATCACCTGCTCTCCGGTCAGGTCGTCCTCGACGATGCGATAGTCGGTCATGCCCAGGCTGTGCTACGGGTGGGGCCATGCTGACAAGACTGATCGCGCTGTGCCTGCTCGTTGTGGCGGCATCCGCGCAGGCGCAGGAAAGCGAGACCATGCAGGACAAGCGCTGGAGCATCGCCGTGCACGGCGGGGCAGGGACCATGGCGCCCGACCGGATGAGCGAGGCGCAACAGGCCGAATACCGGGCGGCGCTGGCCGCCGCGCTCGATGCCGGATCGGCAGTGTTGGCCGCCGGCGGCAGCGCGCTCGACGCGGTGGAAGCGGTGGTCGTGTTCCTCGAGGACGACCCCAAGTTCAACGCCGGGCGCGGCGCGGTGTTCACCTACAACGGCACCAACGAGCTCGACGCCTCGATCATGGACGGGCGCGACCGCTCGGCCGGGGCGGTGACGGGGGTCACGCACGTCAGGAACCCGATCCGGCTGGCGCGTGCGGTGATGGAACACAGCCCGCATGTGTTCCTGAGCGGCGCCGGGGCCGAGGAATTCGCTCGCGGGCAGGACATCGAGCTGGTCGATCCCGACTGGTTCGCCACCCCCGAACGCTGGCGCCAGCTGCAGGAGCTGAAGGCGAAGAACCTCGGCTGGTTCGATGTCGATTTAAAGTACGGCACCGTCGGCGCGGTGGCGGTCGACCAGGCCGGGCATGTTGCCGCCGCCACTTCGACCGGCGGGCTGACCGGCAAGCGCTGGGGCCGGATCGGCGATTCGCCAGTAATCGGCGCCGGCAACTACGCCGACGACCGCGCCTGCGCGGTTTCCGCCACCGGCGCCGGGGAATTCTTCATTCGCGAAGGCGTGGCGCACGAAATCTGCACCCGGATGCGGCTGCTCGGCGAATCTGCGCAAGCCGCGGCCGATACGGTCATCGCCGAAGTCGCGGCGCTCGGCGGCGACGGCGGGGTGATCGTCGCCGCGCCCGACGGCAGCACCGCGTTCTCGTTCAACACGCCGGGCATGTACCGCGCGCGCGCCGACAGCGAGGGCCTGCGCGAAGTGGCGATCTTCCGGGACTAGGTCCCTCAGCCGCGCGGGCGGGCCTGCGGGTAGGTACCGAGCATGCGCAGCGACTTGCAGTGGAACGCCAGCTCCTCGAGCGCGCGGTCGACCGCCGGATCGCCCGGCGCGCCGACGATGTCGACGAAGAACATCGTCGCCGAGAAGCTCGCCCCCTGCTGGTAGCTTTCGAGCTTGGTCATGTTGACCCCGTTGGTGGCGAAGCCCCCCATCGCCTTGTACAGCGCGGCGGGCACGTTCTTCACCTCGAACACGAAAGTGGTCATCGCCGTCGCGCCGGCGAGCGAGGCGGGATCGAGCGCCTCCCTGGCCAGGACCACAAACCGCGTGGTGTTGTCCTTGGCGTCCTCGACATGGTCCTCGACCAGCGTCAGCCCGTAGAGCTCGGCGGCCATCGCCGGGGCGATCGCGCAGGCGCTTGGATCGCCTTGCTCCTTGACCAGCGCGGCGGCGCCGGCGGTGTCGGCATAGGCCAGCGGGACGATGCCCCGCTCGCGCAAGTAGAGCCGGGTCTGGCCAAGCGCCTGCGGATGGCTGTGGGCGGCGGTGAAAGGCCCGGTGCCCAGGCCCATCAGCGCGTAACTGATCGGCAGGAAGTGCTCGCCGACTATCGACAGCCCGCTGTCGGGCAGCAGGAAATGGATATCGGCAACGCGGCCGTGCTGCGAATTCTCAATGGGGATGATCGCGCTGCCCGCCGTCCCCGAGCTGACGGCGTCGAGCGCATCCTCGAAGGCGAAGCACGGCAGCGGCAGGCAATCGGGCGCCCATTCTAACGCGGCGCGGTGCGAATTGGCGCCGGGCGCGCCCTGGAAGGCGACCGCGCGCAGCGGATCGGCGGCAGCCGCCGTGCGCATTGCTTCGACCAGCGCCAGGGCAGGGGCGGGATAGCTGTCCATCGGGCCGTGCGGGTAACGGTGCGCCGGGCGGCGGACAAGTGACTATCGGACTTGCGCCGACCGGTCGCGGAAACTAGAGCGCCCGCAACCCGCACACATGGCAGACGTCCGCTCCGCATGACCGACCGCTTCAACACCATCGCCGGCTGGACCCTTTTCGCCGGGATCGTCGCTCTTGGCCTGTCCATCGGCAGCGGGATGTATTTTCAGGCCGACAAGCCGCACCCGCCGCACACGCCAGGTTATATGCCCGCAGGCGTGGTCGTGGATGGCCCGGCCGACGAAGGCCCGGCGCTGGCGACATTGCTCGCAAGCGGCGATGCGGCGGCGGGAGGGGCAGACTTCGCCTCCCGGTGCACCGTGTGCCACACCATCGACCAGGGCGGGGCCACCGGCACCGGCCCGAACCTCTTTGCCATCGTCGGCAAGCCGGTCGGCGGCCACGAGGCCGGCTTCGCTTATTCGAGCGCCCTCGCAGACCACGGCGGCGACTGGAGCTACGAGAACCTCGACGCCTGGCTGGCAAACCCGAAGGGCTTCGCGGCCGGCACCAAGATGACTTTCGCCGGCCTTTCCAATGCGCAGGGCCGCGCCAACCTGATCCTGTTCCTGCGCGATAACGGCGGCGGTCCGGCATTGCCCGCACCACCCGCGGCCGAACCGGCCGAAGCCGAAGCCGCGGCCGACGCGGCGGCTACTCCCGAGCCTGCTGCAGCCGGCGGCGAGTAAGCCCCGGGCGGACTAGCTCCGCCCCTTGAACCCCTGCGCGACGACGTACCATTCCGACGAGCCCTTGCGGCTGGCCGGCGGCTTGGCGTGCTTGACCGTCTTGAAGTGGCGCTTGAGCAGCGCCAACAGTTCGGCATCGGTGCCGCCCGCCAGTACCTTGGAAACGAACGCGCCGCCTTCGGCCAGAACCTCGATCGCGAACTGTGCGGCGGCCTCGACCAGGCCCATGGTGCGCAAGTGGTCGGTCTGCTTGTGGCCGACGGTGTTGGCCGCCATGTCCGACAGCACCAGGTCGGGCGGGCCATCCAGTGCGGCTTCGAGCGCGCCCGGCGCAGTGTCGGCCATGAAATCCATTTGCAGGATCGTGACCCCTTCCATCGGCTCGGTTTCGAGCAGGTCGATACCGACCACCGCGGCTTTCGGCGCCTTCTGGCGCACGACCTGGCTCCAGCCGCCGGGCGCGATTCCGAGGTCGACCACGCGTTGCACGCCCTTGAGCAAGCCGAACCGCTCGTCGAGCTCGGCCAGCTTGTAGGCCGAGCGGCTGCGGTAACCTTCGGCCTTGGCCTGCTTGACGTAGGGATCGTTGAGCTGGCGTTCGAGCCAGCGAACCGAAGACGCGGTACGCCCGCGTCCGGTCTTGACCCGTCGGTCCGAATCCTTGCCCGAGCGGCTCATGGCCTTTCCTGCTTCAGTTGCCTGAGCGCGGCCTGCGCGGCGAAGCCTTCGGCGTCGGCAGCCATCAGCCCGCGCAAGATGCCTTCGCGGATGCCGCGGTCGGCCACGCCGAGGCGGTTGGCCGGCCAGATGTCGAGGATCGCCTCGAGGATCGCGCAGCCGGCGATGACCAGGTCGGCGCGGTCCTGGCCGATGCACGGCAGCTGGCGGCGCTCCTCGGGCGACATCCTCGACAGGCGCGTCGAGATGTCGCGCATCGATTCCGCCGGTACTATCAGCCCGTCGACCGCCTTGCGATCATACTGCGGCAATGCGAGGTGCAGGCTGGCGAGCGTGGTGACCGTGCCGCTGGTGCCGAGCAGGCGCAAATCGGGGGTCTGGTGCGGGGCTATCCGCTCGGCGAACTCGGCGAAGCTCTCAGCCACCACGCGCAGCATCTCGCGATAGCGAGCGAGCCTTGCCGCTTCGTCGCCTTCCTCGCCCCCAAGCTCTCCGGCGCCGAAATTCACATTCACCGTCTCGGTCAGCGAGACCACGCCCCACGGCACGCTCTGCCAGTCGACGATCCGCGGCACCGGCGCGCCGGGCTCGATCAGCACCAGCTCGGTCGAGCCGCCGCCGATGTCGAAGATCACCGCCGGGCCAATGCCGTCCTCGAGCAGGATATGGCAGCCGAGCACCGCCAGGCGCGCTTCCTCCTGCGCGGAGATCACGTCGAGCAGGATGCCGGTCTCGCTGCGCACCCGCTCGATGAACTCGGCGCCGTTGGCGGCACGGCGGCAGGCCTCGGTGGCGACCGAGCGCGCGAGATGCACGTTGCGGCGGCGCAGCTTGTCGGAACAGACCTTGAGCGCGCCGACCGCGCGATCCATCGCCTCCTCGCTCAGCCGCCCGGTCTGCGCCAGCCCCTCGCCAAGCCGGACGACCCGGCTGAAGGCGTCGATGACGACGAAGTTCTTGTCCTGCGGGCGGGCGATCAACAGGCGGCAGTTGTTGGTCCCGAGGTCGATCGCGGCATATGCCTGGCGCGGACGCGCGTGCGAACGGGCCCCGTGGTTTTCGGATGGCGTGCCGTTCGGCTGCCTGTCGCCGGCGAGATCGGGAGGGCTTTGGTCGGGTTCCGGTTGCGGCGCTCCGCCCGGCTTGCCCGCGGCCCCTCGCCGCTCGCCCGGCGGAGTAAAATCCGCCATCGTATCAAGTGCTTTCCAGTAACTTCACCGCCCCAAAGGCGGAACCTGGCGTCAGGCTAGCGAATGCGGGCCGGGCGGGCAAGTTCGGGCGCGCGCGGGTTGACGGCGAGACCGCGCCTTTCTAGATGCGCCGCCTCACTGCCCTGTCCTCTAACGGTAAGAGAGCGGACTCTGACTCCGTCAATCAAGGTTCGAATCCTTGCGGGGCATCCACCTTCGGACCGACGGCTTTCCAACTCGCGCGACAGCCCGTAGGTGAGCGGCAATGACCAAACAGAAACGCACGAGCGGGTCCGACGACGCCGCACCGCCCCAGCGCGAGATCGAGGACCGCAAGTTCTATCGCGCCGAACAGGAAGCAGGCTTCGTCGAAGCCTCGCCGACCGATACTCCGCAGACCCGCCACCCGGCCTACCGCCTGGCGTTCCGCGATACCGATTTCCTGCTCCGCGACGAATTGCGCCCGGTGCGCTTCCAGCTCGAGCTGTTGAAGCCCGAGATGCTGCTCGACGAGGCGCGGGTCGGCTCGATGCTGGTGATGTACGGCTCGGCGCGGATTCCGCCGCCGGAATCGGTCGCGGTGGCGCTCGATGGGGCCAAGGACCTGCCCGTCGAGGATCGCATGGTGGTCGAGCGGCTGGCCGAGAAGGCCAAGTATTACGCCGAGGCCTACAAGCTGGCGCGGCTGGTCAGCGAGCTGGCGATCGTCGAGAACGGCAAGCGCCAGTTCGTGATCTGCTCGGGCGGTGGGCCCTCGATCATGGAGGCGGCCAACCGCGGCGCGTCCGATGCCGGGGCCGAATCGATCGGGCTCAACATCGTCCTGCCGCACGAACAGGCGCCCAATCCCTACGTTACGCCCTACCTGTCGTTCCAGTTCCACTACTTCGCGCTCAGGAAGATGCATTTCCTGATGCGCGCGCGGGCGGTGGCGGTATTTCCCGGCGGGTTCGGCACCTTCGACGAGATGTTCGAGCTGTTGACGCTGATCCAGACCGGCAAGATGAAACGCATCCCGGTGCTGCTGTTCGGCAAGGATTTCTGGAACCGGGTGATCGATTTCGCCGCGCTGGCGCACGAAGGCGTGGTCTCGCCCGCCGATCTCGAGCTGATAACCTGGTGCGAGACCGCCGAAGAGGCGTGGCATTACGTCGCCGACTTCTACAAGCTCCCCCGCAAGCCGGCGCGCGTGCGCTAGCGCACCGCTTGATGCCCCATCGGGCCATGCCCTGAGCCGAAACCGGGCGCGGCGAGTAGGGCGGCGCGGACGAACTGGCGGGCCTCCGAGATGGCGTCTTCGAGCAGCAAGACTTGACCAAGGAAAGTGGCGATGGCGCTCGACAGCGTGCAACCGGTGCCGTGGGTGTGGCGCGTGTCGATGCGCTCCGAGCGCCAGAGGCGATCGGGCACGCCTGGCCGGATCAGGACATCCTCGACGATAGCGCCGTCCGCATCGCCGCCCTTGGCGAGAAAGGCGACGCGCCGCGCCGCCATCGCCTCCCGGCCGCCGAGCGCCGCCAGCTCCGCCACGTTGGGCGTGGTGACCGTCGCCAGCCGCATCAGCCGCTCGAATGCGCCGATGGTGGCCGCGTCGGCCAGCGCCGCGCCGCTCGTGGCGACCATCACGGGGTCGAATACTACCGGCAGCTCCAGCCCCTCCAGTCGCATTGCCACGACTTCCGCGATCCCGGGCGAGCCGAGCATGCCGATCTTGACCGCGTCGGCGCCGATGTCGCTGAGGCAGGCGTCGATCTGTGCTCCGACCATTTCGGGCGAGAGCGCCTCGATTGCTGTCACCCCGAGCGAATTCTGCGCCGTCACCGCCGTGATCGCCGTCATCGCGTAGCCGCCGAGCATGGTGATCGTCTTGATGTCGGCCTGGATTCCGGCGCCGCCCGAACTGTCCGAGCCGGCAATCGCGAGGATGCGGGGCGGGGCGGTCATCGCCGAGCGCCAGCGCCGCGCGCCTGCTTTGACAGGCTCAGCATGAGCGGGTCGGGATACTGAAAAAGGTCCGCTCATCGAGAGCCTGCCGAAGGACGCGCACTAGGCCGCCGCCTGGACCGCCGCGCAGATATCGTCGACGACCTGCTCGACCTGCGCGGCGTCGTCGCCTTCGGCCATGACGCGGATCTTGGGCTCGGTGCCGGACTTGCGGATCACCAGCCGGCCGCGACCCGCCAGCGCGGCTTCGCCCTCGGCGATGGCGGCCTTGACCTGCGCGTCCGCCAGCGGGTCGCCGCCGGCATAGGCCACGTTCTTGAGCAGTTGCGGCACCGGATCGAACAGGTGCAGCATCTCGCTCGCCGGCTTGCCCGAATGCACCAGCGCCGCGAGCACCTGCAGCGCGGCGATGCAGCCATCGCCGGTGGTGGCGTGGTCGAGCAGGATCATGTGGCCGGATTGCTCGCCGCCGACGTTGTAGCCGCCCTTGCGCATCGCCTCGAGCACATAGCGGTCGCCGACCTGGGTGCGGACCAGGTCGAGCCCGGCATTGCCCAGGAACCGCTCGAGCCCGAGGTTGGACATCACCGTGGCGACCACACCGCCGCCCTTGAGCTCGCCGTTCGCCGCCAGCCGCGTGCCGATCAGCGCCATGATCTGGTCGCCGTCGACCGCGTGGCCCTTCTCGTCGATCACGATCAGGCGGTCGGCATCGCCGTCGAGCGCCACGCCGATGTGGGCCTGCTCGTCGACCACCTTGCGGCTGATCGCCTCGAGCGAGGTCGAGCCGACGCCGTCGTTGATGTTGGTGCCGTCGGGCGAGACGCCGATAGCGACGACTTCGGCGCCCAGTTCCCAGATCGCGGTCGGGGCGACGGTGTAGGCGGCGCCATGGGCGCAATCGACCACGATCTTGAGCCCGTCGAGCCGGGTATCCGCGGGCACCGACTGCTTGATCGCGTGGATGTAGCGCCCGCGCGAATCCTCGATCCGGCGGGCGCGTCCGATCGCCTCGCCCTCGGCGAGCGGCTGTTCCTCGGCCATTGCGCGCTCGATCGCTTCCTCGTCGGCGTCGCTCAATTTGAACCCGTCGGGGCCGAACAGCTTGATGCCATTGTCGGCGTAAAGGTTGTGGCTGGCCGAGATCATCACGCCCAGATCGGCGCGCATCTCGCGGGTCAGCAGCGCTACCGCGGGCGTCGGCAGCGGGCCGGTCATGATCACGTCCATGCCCACGCTGGTGAACCCGGCGACGAGCGCGGTCTCCATCATGTAGCCGGACAGGCGCGTGTCCTTGCCGATCACCACACGGTGCTTGTGGTCGCCCCGCAGGAAATGGCGCCCGGCGGCCTGGCCGACCTTCATCGCGGTCATGGCGTTGAGCAGGCCGCCGTTGGCCCGTCCGCGGATCCCGTCGGTGCCGAAATAGTGTCTGCCCATCGGTCCCTCTCGCTGGTGGCGATTGCCATGGCGCGAACGGACTGCAATGTCACCATCCCGTGACGCCAATCAAGCTGCCCGCAGGCTGGACATTCGCCGCGCTCATCGCCGGACTGGCGCTCGGCTGGGTGCTGTCGGGCGGTCCGGCCGAGGCAAGTGCGGCGGCAGTCGCGGGGCCGATCGGCACGGTCTGGCTGCGCGCGCTGCAGATGACCATCGTGCCGCTGGTGGCGGCGTTGCTGGTCATGGGCATCGCCAGGATGATCGCCACGGCCAGCGCCGGCCCGGTCGCCAGGCGCACGCTGCTGACGTTCTTCGCGATCCTCGCCGCAGGGACGGTGTTTGCCGCCATCGCCATGCCCGCGCTGCTCGAAGCGTTCCCGATTCCGGGCCGCGCCGCTTCCGCGCTCGCGGCGGAAGGCACCCTCGCGCAGCCGGTGCCTGGCCTCGGCGCGTTCGTCGAATCGCTGGTTGCCAGCAATGTGATCGCCGCCGCGGCGCAGACCGCGATGTTGCCGCTGGTGGTGTTCTTCGTCGCGCTGGCGGTGGCCATCACCCGCCTCGCCGAGCCTCAGCGCGAGCTGCTGCTCGGGTTCTTCGAGGCGCTCGGCAACGCCATGCTGACGATCATCGGCTGGGTGCTGTGGCTGGCCCCCGGCGGGGTGTTCGCGTTGGCGTTGACGGTCGGGCTGGCGAGCGGGGGCGGGGCCTTTGCCGCGCTCGGGCATTACATCCTGCTGGTATCCGGGTTGGGGTTCGTGGTGTTGCTGGCGGCTTATGGCGTTGGGACGGTCGGCGGCCGGCACGGCCCCGTCCGCTTCGCCCGCGCCATGCTGCCGGCGCAGGCGGTGGCGATCTCGACCCAGAGCTCGCTCGCCAGCCTGCCCGCCATGCTGCAATCGTGTCGCCTGCTCGAGGTGCGCGAGAGCAGTGCCGATTTCGTGCTGCCGCTGGCGGTGGCGGTGTTCCGCGCCACCAGCCCGGCGATGAACCTGGGCGTGGCGATCTACGTCGCCCACCTCGCCGGGGTCGAGCTGACGCCCGCGACCATAGCCGCCGGGGTGGCGGTGGCGCTGGTGACCACCATCGGCTCGGTCAGCTTGCCCGGGGCGATCAGCTTCGTCACTTCGATCGGCCCGATTGCAATGGCCATGGGGGTTCCGATCGAGCCGCTGGCGCTGTTGGTGGCGGTCGAGATGTTGCCCGACATCGTGCGCACGGTGGGCAACGTGACGATGGACGTGGCGGTCACCGCGACGGTGGACCGGACCAGCGCAACTTCGGACGAGCCGGGAAATTCTACGCGCAACCCATAAGGCGTCCGCGCGTTGGGAAGGCAAAAGCCCCAACCCGAAGGAAAGCCGCCATGGCGTTCGAACTCATCCCCCTGCCGTACGACAGCGAAGCGCTCGCGTCGGCGATCTCGGCCGAGACGCTCGGTTTCCACCACGGCAAGCACCACCAGGCCTATATCGACAAGACCAACGCGGCGATCGCCGGCACCGACCTTGCCGAAGCGAACCTCGAGACCGTCATCGCCAGGGCGCGCGGCAGCGACGACGAGGAATTGTTCAACAACGCCGCGCAGGCCTGGAACCACGGCTTCTACTGGCATTCGCTGACGCCCGAGCACAAGCAGCCGGGCGGCGAGCTGGCGGCCAGGATCGACCGGGCGTTCGGCTCGCTGGACGGCCTCAAGAAGCGGCTCGCCGAACGTGGCGCGAGCCATTTCGCCAGCGGCTGGGTGTGGCTCGCCGAAAAGCGTGGCAAGCTGACGATCGAGGAAACGCACGACGGCGACACGCTCGCCGACAGCGACTCGCGCCCGCTGCTGACCATCGACCTGTGGGAGCACGCCTACTACCTCGACCACCGGAACCGGCGGCCGGACTATCTCAAGGCGGTCATCGACGAGCACCTCGACTGGGCCTTCGCCGCCCAGAACCTGGCTCGCGCCGCGACCTGGAAATACCCAACGCCGGCCTACGCTGCCTAGGCGAGGCTCAGTCCTCCGTGCTCAGGTCGAGCACATTGGCGTGGAACAGCGGCTCGCCGAAGATGAAGCCGACGAGGTTCGGGCGGCCGAGGTGGTCGATCAGCGCGGTCACCGTCAGCAGGATCGGCACCGACAGCAGCGCGCCCGTTACACCCCAGATCCAGCTGAAGTAGCTCAGCGCGAACAGGATCAGCACCGGGTTCATGGTGAAGCGCGCGCCGAGGATTGCCGGGGTGACGAAGTTTGCCTCGATCGTGTGCAGCACGAGGTAGGCGATCGCCGGGATCAGGCCGACCAGCGGCGCATCGGCAGTGCCGAGCCCGAACAGCGTCAGCACCGCGACCATGATCAGCGGGCCGACGTAGGGGAGGAAGTTGAGCAAGGCGGCGAGGCCGCCCCACATGATCGGGAACGGCATGTCCAGGGCCCAGGCGGCCAGCGCCACGATCACCCCGGCACCGATGTTGATGAGGCCGACGGTGAGGATGTAATCGGCGACCCGGTCCTGCACCTCGCGCATCACCCGCGCGGCCTTGAGGCTGGCGCCGAAATGCTGCCGGTCGAGCAGCAGGCGGCGGCGCACCCGCACGCGCGCCTCGATCATGAAGAACGCCATCAGGAAGGTCAGCAGCACCTCGAGCACCACGGTCGGCGTAGCGAAGGCGAGCTGTTCGAGCATGGTCGGGCCGGCGAGCACGACTTGCTGGCCTTCCTGCGAACCGATGATCCGGGTGATCTGGTCGTTGAGCTGCGAGACCCACACCAGGCCGCCCTGCAAATTGTCGAAGTGCTCGCCGATCCTCTCGATCATCGCCGGTACGTCGGCAAACAGCGAGACCGCCGGGCGCAGCACCGCGGTCAGGGCCAGCGAAACGATGGCGAGGAACACCAGCAGCGCCAGGAACGAGGCGAGGAAGTTCGGTAGCCCGAACTGCGCCAGTCGGTCCGCCAGCGGCGACAGCACGATCATCAGGATGATCGCCGTGACCAGCGGCAGGAACACCACCGAGCCGATCGAGAGCACGAACGGCAGGGCCAGGAACAAGCCCACCGCCATCAGCACGACCAGCGCCGAGATCAGCCTCAGCTCCTCGGCGGCGAAGGCCAGCGTCCGGTGCCGCGGGGGCGGGGCATCGCGGGCCCCGGGATCGGCGCGTGCGGACGCTTGTGCTTCGGGCTTCTTGCTCAGGACCCCCTCCCAGGGTTGCTACTTGGTCGGGACCGCCAGGCCCCTGCCCGCGGCGACCTCGTCGAGTTCCTTGAGGATGGCCACATGGGCGTTCGGGTCGCCGATCGATCGATCCGGGATCTGCCCTTCCTCGATCATCGCCGTCAAGGCGGCGCGGGCGCGGCCGACGCGGCTCTTGATGGTGCCCACCGCGCAACCGCAGATCTGCGCCGCTTCCTCGTAGGAAAAGCCGCCCGCGCCGACCAGCAGCAGCGCCTCGCGTCGCTCGGGCGGCAGGGTCAGCAGCGCGCGGTGCATGTCGGACAGGTGGATCGGTTGCTCCTGCCCGGCGGGCGCGACAAGAATGCGCTCGGCGGCCACTTCGTCATACTCGCCGCGGAAGCGGTTGCGGCGCATGTCGGTGAGATAGGCGTTGCGCAGTATCACGAAGGTCCAGGCGCGCATGGAGGTGCCGGGCTCGAACCGTTCCTGCGCCGCCCAGGCCTTGAGCAGGGTTTCCTGTACCAGATCGTCGGCCATGTCGGGCCGGCCGCACAGGCCGCGGGCGAAGGCGCGCAGATGCGGCACAACATCGGTCAGCTCGCGCTTGAAGGCGCGCTTGTCGTCGGCGGTGCGGGCGGGCAGAACCCGTTCTTCCTTGCTCATTTCGTTCCGTCGTCGAGTTTTGCGAGCAAGTCCTTGAAGGTGTCGGGAATCGGTTCCTCGATCACCGAATCGTAGAGCTGCTTCAACCCGGACGCCCAGTCCGGGTCGCGCGGCTTTGAAATGTGTTTCTTGCCCTTCACCGGGCCCCCCGTCTTTCGCTTGCCAGCCATGCCCGATACGTCCCGCCCGTCGCTATAGTGCCTGGCGCCCGCCTTTGCTACGCGATCGCAGCAAGGCACGGGCAATGCGCTTTTGTTGCGCGGAACTGGAACGAAATGGGCGCGTTCCGGTTCCCTTTCGTGCCGCGGGCGCGGTTGGGGTTGCCGGTTCGACGGTTTGCGGGGGAGTCGAGGGTGGAGCTAACACCTGCCGGACGGTACACGACGAGGCGGTGGCTGGTCCGCTTTCCGCGTGCCGTGCCGGTGGCGATATTCCTGCTGATTGCCGCCGTTACCGTGCTCAGCGTGTTCGCCATCGAGCGCGGCGAGAACGCCCGCGCGGCGGTCCAGCTGCACAGCCGGGCGAGCGCGATCGCTTCGGCGCTGGAGCGGCGCGCCAACGCCTCCAGCGCCTACTTGCGCGCAGGAGCCGCGCTGCTGGCGACGCTCGAAGACGTGCCGGCGGATCGCTTCCGGCGGTTCGTCAGCGAGTTGCGGCTCGATGCCGACTATCGCGGTGCCGAGGGGATCGGCTGGGCGATGGTGGTCTATCCCGACGAGGTCGAGGTATTCGATGCGATGCTGGCCGCCGAGGCCCCGGTGCCCGCGCGGCTCAATCCGCGGCCGGACGGGAGACAGCCCTATGCGATCCCGGTGACCTACTTCCATCCCGATACCGAGCGCAACCGGCGAGCGCTGGGTTTCGACCTATATTCGGAACAGGTCAGGCGTGTGGCCATGCTCGAGGCGGAGCGGACCGCGCGCCCGACGGCCAGCGGCAAGGTCGTGCTGGCGCAGGAAACGGACCCGAACATGGCGGGCTTCATGGTTTTCATGCCGGTGTTCGAGCCGGTGGCGGGTGGACGCCGCCTCAAGGGCTTCGTCTACAGTCCCTTCACCGCACGAGAATTCCTCGCCTCCGCGCTCGAGCTGGAGGATGCCGGCAGCTATGGTGTGCGGCTTTACGACGGCATCGCCAGCGAGGCCAACCTGATGGCCCGGATCGACCGCGCCGGGGCGCAGGGCGAGACGGTGAGCGAGCGAGTGGCGATAGCCGAAACGCCATGGGAGCTGCAGGTCACCTCGTCCAACGGCGCGAGTCTGTCGGGCCTGTCGATGGCGACGATGATCTTCGGCATGCTGGTCGCCAGCCTGCTGATGCTGCTGGTGCGGATGCTGACCCAGCAGGCGCTGGAGGACGATGCTTCGCTCAAATGGTTCGAGGAACAGGCCTCGATCCGCAACTCGCTGACCCGCGAGCTCAACCACCGGGTCAAGAACACGCTCGCCAACGTGCTCTCGATCATCGCCCTGACGCGGCGCCGCTCGACCAAGCTGGAGGAGTTCGCCGATGGCCTCGACGGCCGCATCCGCGCGTTGTCGGCCACGCACGACCTCCTGACCAGATCCGACTGGGGCACCACGCCGGTGCGCGCGGTGATCGAGGCCGACCTGCTGCCCTATACCCAGGACAGCGACCACGAAGTCGAGTTGCAGGGGCCTCAGATCGAGCTTGCGCCCAACGATGCGCTCTCGCTCGGGCTGGCGACGCACGAGCTGGCGACCAATGCCGCCAAGTACGGTGCGCTGAGCGTACCGGGCGGCAAGGTGGCGGTGCACTGGAAGCTGGTTTCGCCCACGCTGGTGCGGATCGAATGGCAGGAACGCGGCGGGCCGCCGGTCTCGCAGGAGCGCGGACGCGGCTTCGGCACCGACCTGATCGAGCGGATCGTCGCGCACGAGCTGAAGAACCCGGTCGAGCTCGATTTCCTGCCCGAAGGCGTGCGCTGCGTGCTGACCGTGCCGGTGCGCCGGCCGACCGAATTCTCGATCCGCGCGGGGAGGCACGGCGCGCGCGAGCCCTCCGAGCCGCCGGCCTGAGCGGAGCGGTGTGATCGGCCTCCCGCCGGCTGGACTAAGCCATATTTCTCCGTATACGGCACTGCCGCGATGGTGCCGGAGGGGGATCGACTTGACGAGCGCGGACCTGCTACTGGCCGCCTGCATGTTCCTCGGCGCGGTGCTCTACACTTCGGTCGGGCACGCCGGAGCGTCCGCCTACCTTGCGCTGATGGCCCTGTTCGGCCTGCCCACGGCGGTCATGCGGCCGACCGCGCTGGTGCTCAACGTGCTCGTCGCCAGCCTGACCTCGTTCCGATACGGCCGCGCGGGGCTGTTCCGCTGGCGCACGCTGTGGCCGTTCCTGATCGGGGCCCTGCCGTTTGCGGTGCTGGGCGGATCGCTGCAGCTGCCCGGCGAGCTTTACCGGCCGCTGGTGGGTGCGGTGCTGTGGATTGCCGCCGCCCGGCTGCTGTGGCCGCGCGAAATCAAGGCCATCGGCGTTCCGCAGGATCCTCCAGTGCTGGTGGCGGCGCTGATCGGGGCGGGTATCGGGCTGCTCGCCGGGCTGACCGGCACCGGGGGCGGGATTTTCCTCTCGCCGGTGTTGCTGTTCCTCGGCTGGTCGAACCCCAAGACGGCGTCGGGCGTGGTGGCGGCCTTCATCCTGTGCAATTCGATTGCCGGCCTCTCCGGCAACATCGCCTCGGTGCAATCGCTGCCGGCCAACCTGCCGCTTTTCGCCGGCAGTGTGCTGGCGGGCGCGCTGGTCGGCACCACGTTCGGCATCAGGTTCAAGAGCGCAGCCGTGCTCAAGGCGCTCGGCGTGGTCCTGATCGTGGCCGGCTTCAAGCTGTTCGACTTCTTCTAGCTACTCGCCGCGCAGCTCCTGCAAGGCGGTGGTGAGGCCGGCAAGCGCGCGGGCACGTGCCCCCGCCAGCACGGCGTCATCGACGAACGGCCTGGTCTCGGCATTGCCTTCGAGCGAAGCCAGCGCCTGCTCGGGCGTCTCTGCCCGCCGTGCCGCATCGGCGAGAGCGCGGGTGAAGGCTGCGTAGGCGCGGAAAGCGGCCCAGCCATGCACCGTCGTCCCGTGTCCGTCGATGACGAGGTCGGCGTTCTCGATATTTGCCACCGCGGCGGCCAGCGTATCGGGAAGCGCCAGCGCGCTGCCGCCCGAATTGCGGTCGATGCGCGGCATGGCGAGCATCTGGAAGATGTCGCCTGTGGCCATCACGCGTTCGGCGGGGATGACCACGAAGGCGTCGCCATCGGTGTGGCCGGCGCCGAACCAGTACAGCTCGATCCGGTCGGCGCCGGTGCCGAGCGTCGTCATCCGGTCGCCGAACACGAGATGCGGAGCGCCGACGTTCGGCATCGCCGCCATGCGAACGGCGGAGTTGACGTGCGCTACGATCTCGACATCGGTGGCAGAACTCGCGATCTCGGAGTTCGAGCCGACGTGATCGCCGTGCGAATGGGTGTTAATTATCAGCGTCACCGGCTTGTCGGTGACCGTGCGGACCTGCGCCAGGATCGCCGCGCCGTTGTTGGCCAGCTTGGTATCGACCAGCGCCACCCCGTCGCTGCGCACGAACACCGTGGTGTTGCCGCCCGCGCCGTAGATCTTCCACACGTTGTCGGTGACCTGTTCAATCTCGCCGACCGGCGGGAGCGCGGGCGGTCCTTGCGCCGAAAGTCCCGCCGCGGTCAGGCCTGCGGCGACGATCGAGGCGAGGACGGCGAGGCGCTTCATCGCGTCAGCTCAGCGGCTGCCGCCGCCCCCGCCGCCGGGAGGCCGCGGAGGTCCGCCCGGCGCACCGCCAGGAGGTCCGCCAGGACCGCCGCCACCCGGAGGGCCGAACGAGGGCGGCGGCTGGCCCGGGCGCGGCGCGGCGCCCATGACCAGCGGCACCGGGCCGCCGCGCAGCTCCATCATTGCCACGTAGATGTTGTTGATCGACCGGCTCTTGGGCGTGCCACCGTATTCGAGGCCGGGCTTGAGCTGCTCGCCGATGAAGTTGGCCATTTTCGGGTCGGTGGCGAAATAGCGTTCATAGGCCTGCTCGTGATCGAGGTCCTCCGCGACGGCCCTGAGGGCGACTTCCACGATCTTGCGGCTGTAGTCGCGATAGCGCAGCAGGCCGGCCCAGGTGTTCACGTGGCCGTGACCTTCGATCACCTTGTCGATGTCGGTGACCGTTGCCGTCAGCCTGCCGAAGGTGAGCGGGGCCTGGACCATGCTGCCGCCCGAGGTGGGGTCGATCAGCGGGCCCATGTCCCAGGCCATCGCGTCGCCCATCAGCAGAACCCTCTCCGCCGGGAAGACGATAAAGGCGTCGCCGTCGGTATGCGACGGGCCGAACCAGTAGAGGTCGATCCGGTCGGCGCCTTCGCCAAGCGTCAGCCGGTCCTCGAAGCTCTGGGTGACCTTGTTGTTGCTCGGCATCGCCGCCATGCGCCGGGCGGTGTTGGCATGGACCACCACCTGCACGTTGCCGCCGCGCGCGGTGTCGATCTCGGTGTTGGAGCCGAGGTGGTCGGGGTGGTTGTGAGTGTTGATGATCATAGTCACCGGCTTGTCGGTAAACTCGCGCACCTTGGCGAGGATCGCCGCGCCGTTGTTGGGCACCTTGGTATCGACCAGCACCACCCCGTCGCTACGCACGAACGCGGTGGTGTTCCCGCCCGCGCCGAAGATCTTGTAGACGTTGTCGGTGACCTTCTCGGTCGCCCCGATGCCCGGCAGGCCCTGGGCGTTGAGCCCCGCGGCGGCGAGCCCCGCGGCCACGATCGACGCCAGAATGGCCAGACGCTTCATCATCATGCTCCCAAAAATACTCTCTCCACGAACCAGTAGCCGCCCGCCGCGATCACGACCAGCGAGCCGCCGATCACGATCCGATTGTCCGCCCTCGGGTACCGGCGGCGAATGAGCGCCAGTGCCGATGCCACGACGAGGACGATGGCGAGCTGTCCCAGCTCGACCCCAACGTTAAACGAAAACAGCGACCAGCCAAGCGCTTCCTGCGGCAGCCCGAACTCCCTCAGCACGCTGGCGAAGCCGAAGCCGTGGATAAGGCCGAAGGCGCCCGCCACCCAGGCACGCAAGTCGCGGCCGCGCTGCTGGCGCTGCAGCAGGTTGTCGGCGCCGACAACCACGATACTGAGCGCGATCGCCGGCTCGACCAGCCAGCCGGGCGGAGTGACGATGTTGAGCGCGGCCAGCGACAGCGTGATGCTGTGCCCGACGGTGAACATGGTGACGATCAGCACCAGCCGCCGCCAGGTGCCGCCGAGCAGCAGCAGCCCGACCAGGAACAGGATGTGGTCCGGGCCGATCATGATGTGGTGGACGCCGGAGGGGATGAAGGTGCCCATCACCGCGAAGGCGCCGACGGTGGTGCCGCGGTAGTAGGTGTCGGGCTCGCTGGTGCCTGCGAAGATGAACTGCTGGCGCAGGTCGTCGTCCTCGTAGACGTTGACGAAGGTCTGGTGGTTGGGATCGGCCGGGAACAGATCGGTGTCGATCGACAGCGCGCCTTCGGGCTCGCCGGCGATGCGAAATGTCAGCTCGACCGCCTCGTTCTCGTCGACCACCGCGATCGGCCCCCACTCGGCGCGGGCGAAGCCGCCATTCTCGAAGGCGATGCGCGAGGCGAGGTAACGCTCGATCCGCTCGCGATAGGCCGCGCGGACCTCGGGCTTGAGCAGGTCCTGCGGGTCCGCGATGCCGAGCACGGGCGCGAGATCGGTAAGATGGACGCGGATGCGGCCCTCGACCGCCTGGTCCTGCACTTCGAGATCGAGATAGCTGAACGGCACCGGATGCGCCGTCGCCGGTGCCGCGAGGCTCAGGGCCAGAAAGATCGCGCACCAGCGCAGCAACAGCGTCCGCATCGGGCGGAGCGTGTCGCCGCGCCGGGCGCGGTTGGCAAGGGAAGAAAGGCGATGTCCGTCCGCGACATCCCCGTGCTCAGGGCAAGCGTTCGCCCTGGAATTCGGCGGTGATCGGCGATCGGGTACTGGCGCGCTCGACCACGGTGCAGGCGAGGCGCGTGGTTTCGGCCCGGACCGGCTCTCCTGCATTCGCCGCGGCGATTAGCAGCGTGGCGGCGCGGCGGGCCAGCTCGGTGGTCGGCTGGCGGACCGAAGTGAGCACGGGTGTGGTCAGGCTCGCCGTAAAGGAGTCGTCGTAGCCGGCAATGGCGAGATCGCGGGGCACCGCCAGCCCGAGCGCGGCGGCGGCCTTGAGCGCCCCGGCGGCCATCGAATCGTTGGCGGCGAACAGGGCAGTCGGGCGGTCCTCGCCGGACAGCAGGCGTAGCGCCTCGCGCTCGCCCGAGGCGAGGAAGAAGTCGCCCTCGTCGATCCGCGCGCGGGCGCCGGGGCAGGCGACCACGGCGGCCTCGAACCCGGCGCGCCGGGCGTGGGCGGCGAGGTGGTCAGGAGGCCCGGCGATGAAGGCGAGGTGGCGGTGGCCGGCGGCGAGCAGCCGTTCGGTCAGCGCCCTGGCGGCGGCAAAATCGTCGACCGCCAGACAGGTTCCGCGCTCGGGAAAGGCGCCGGGCATCAGCCGAACGTAGTGGATGGCGCGCTGGTCGAGCAGGTCGAGCAGCCATTCGAGGTCGCACAGCGGCGGGGCCAGCACCACGCCATCGGGCGAAAGGTCGTCGAGCAGGGCGCCGGCGACCGCAGCGGCCTTGCGCCGGTCGCCGTAGGACAAAAGCTCGAACACCAGGTGGAAGCCCGCCGGGCGGCAGGCCTGGGCGCACCCGGCGATGACCTCTCCAAGGTATTCCGGGAACGGCACGCGGCCTCCCCGCAAGGGTTCGTCGCGACTGCCAGCAAGCAGCGCGATGGCGAAGGTTCGGTTGCCGCGCATCATGCGCGCGGCGCGGTGCGGGCGGTAATCGAGCGCGGCCATCGCCGCCTCGACCGCCTCGCGCATGTCGGCGTTGACCCGCTGATCGCGGTTCATCACGCGGCTGACCGTCTTGAACGAGACGCGGGCCTGGCGCGCGACGTCCTTGATCGTCGCCCGCCGGCCCGCTCGCGCTTCGTCGCTCGGATTTGACAACGCCAGCCCTTCGCCTCACACTTTGAGACAACGTTGTCCCGAATCGCGGCAAAAGGCAAGCGGACGGGTTGAGGGAGGGTGAGTCATGGGGCGATCCGCGAGCTGGCGTGGGATGATCGCCGCGACTGCGCTGGCCGTCGCGCTGCCCGCCGCCGCACAATCGGACCCCGTGGCGCGGGCCGAGGCGACCGAAGCGCAGATGACCGACGACGAGCGGATTACCCTCACGCTGGGGTATCTGGCGGCGGCCATCCCCGGCCGCGATCCTCCCCCGCCCGAGGCCCGCCCGGGCGCCGGCTTCATTCCCGGCATCCCCCGCCTCGGCATCCCCGCGCTCTACGAGACCGACGCCAGCCTCGGGGTGACCTGGATAGCGGGCGCGCGCGGCAACGGCGCCACCCAGCTCCCGTCGGGCACCGCGCAAGGCGCCACCTGGAACGTCGATCTGATCGAGCGCGGCGGGCGGATGATCGGCGCCGAGGCGCGCGCCAAAGGCTATAACGTCATGCTCGCGGGCGGGATCAACCTGATGCGGGACCCGCGCAACGGGCGGACCTTCGAATACCTCTCCGAAGACCCGCTGCTCGCGGGCATGCTCGGCGGCGCTTCGGTGCGCGGGATCCAGTCGAACAACCTGATCTCGACCCTCAAGCACTTCGCGATCAACCCGCAGGAAACCGGCCGCGCGTTCATGAACACGGTGATCGCCGAGGATGCCTTGCGCGAAAGCGACCTGCTGGCGTTCGAGATCGCGCTGGAGCAGGGCGATCCCGGGGCGATCATGTGCGCCTACAACGCTACCAATGGCCCCCAGTCGTGCGGCAATCGCTTCCTCCTGACCGAAGTGCTGCGCGAGGACTGGGACTTTGCGGGCTTCGTGATGAGCGATTGGGGCGCGGTCGACGGCGTCGACTACGCACTCGCCGGCCTCGACCAGCAATCGGGCAATGCGATCGATCCCGAGCCGTTCTTTGGCGCGCCGCTGAAGCAGGCGGCGCAAAGCGATCCCGCCTATCGCCGCCGCCTCGGCGAGATGGTCCGCGGGATTCTCCACGCGATCTACGACAATGGCCTCGACGCGCACCCGGCGGCGATCGGCCCCCTCGATGCCGCGGCCAATTCCGAGGTCGCGCTGCAAGTGGCGCGCGAGGGCATCGTGTTGCTCACCAACCGCGACGGCATGCTGCCGCTCGGACCCGAGGTGGGGTCTATCGCCGTCATCGGCGGCCATGCCGATGCCGGCACCATGGTCGGCGGCGGCTCGTCCAAGGTGCTCGGCGACGAGGGGCCCGCCATCTCGATCCCGGCCATCCGCGACGGCACCGGTCCGTTCGTCGCCATGCTCGACCAGGACTTCAACCGCTCGGCCCCGCTGGCGGCGATCCGCGCCGCCGCGCCGGGCGCCACCGTCCGCTTCCGCGACGGCAACTACTCCAGCGAGGCCGTGCTGGCTGCACGCCAGGCCGATATCGCGATCGTGTTCGCCAACCAATACCAGACCGAAGGGTTCGACGTGCCCGACCTGTCGCTGCCGAACGGCCAGGACGCGCTGATCGAGGCGGTGGCGGCGGCCAATCCGAACACCATCGTCGTGCTGCAGACCGGCGGGCCGGTGCGGATGCCGTGGCTGAATGATGTCAAAGCCGTGGTCGAGGCCTGGTATCCGGGTGCGCGCGGCGGCGAGGCGATTGCCGACGTGTTGTTCGGCAAGGTCAATCCATCGGGCCGGCTTCCGGTCAGCTTCCCACATTCCGAGGCGCAACTTCCGCGCCCGGAACTCGACGGTTTCGCTACGGTCGAGCCCAATTTCGTCGGTGGTGGCGCGCCCGGACAGAGGCTCGACGTGAACTACGACATCGAAGGCTCCGACCTTGGCTACCGCTGGTACGCGCGCCAGCGGCTGGTGCCGCTGTTCCCGATGGGCCATGGCCTCAGCTACACCACCTTCGAACTCGAAGGCTTCGAGGTGGTCCGCAACCCCGACCGGCTGACCGCTCACTTCACCCTGCGCAACGCCGGGTCGCGTGGCGGCGCGCACGTGGCGCAGATTTACCTCGCCGACGCCGCCAGCCGACCGCTTCGGCGCCTTGCCGGCTTTGCCAAGGTCGAACTCCAGCCAGGCGAGGCTAGGCAAGTTGAAGTGCCGCTCGAATGGCGCACGATTGCAGAGTGGCAGGACGACGGCTGGCTTGTCGCTGCCGGTGACTACACGTTTGTCCTCGCCAACGACGCACTGGCCGGTGGCCTGTCGGCGACGGTTCGCTTACCCCGGCGGCGGATCGCGAAGTAGGAACCGCCGATGGCACTAGCACCCGACGCCCCTGCCTCGGCCGAAGGCGAGCACATCGATGCGCCCGGCCTGCAACTCTTCGTCATGGGGCTTTTTTTCATCTTCGGCGGGATCACCTCGCTCAACGACGTGATCATTCCCAAGCTCAAGGAGCTGTTCACGCTCAGCTACTTCGAGGCCTCGCTGGTCCAGGTGTGGTTCTTCATCGCCTATGCGGTGGTCGGCATCCCGGGCGCGCGGCTGGTCAAGCGGATCGGCTACATGCGCGGCGCCGTGGCCGGGCTGGTGACGATGATCGCCGGCTGCCTGCTGTTCATTCCGGCCAGCCAGACGGCGGTGTTCGGGGTGTTCCTCGCCGCCTATTTCGTCCTCGCCAGCGGGGTGGTGCTGGTCCAGGTCGTGGCCAATCCGCTGATCAGCCTGCTCGGCCCGGCGCGCACGACCCACAGCCGGCTGACTTTCGCGCAGGCGTTCAACTCGCTGGGGACCACGATCTTCCCCTATTTCGGCTCAATGCTGATTCTCGGCACGCTCGCCGCCGTCACCGCGGCGCAGCTGTCGGGTGCCGAGCTCGACGCCTATCGCACCGCCGAAACCCAGGCTATCGTCGACGGCTACCTCGGCATTGCCGCGGCGCTGGCGCTGGTCGCGGGCGTGGTCTGGCTGTTCCGCGACAAGCTCAAGGGCGAGCGGCACGAGCCGACCAGCCTCGCCGAGGGCGTCGCGCTGCTCAAGCGCCCGCGCTTCGGCTACGGCGCGGCGCGCATCTTCCTCTATGTCGGCGCCGAAGTCGCGATCGGCAGCTTCATCGTCAATTACCTGATGCAGGCCCATGTCCTGGCGCTGCCCGAACAGGACGCCGGCAAACTGATCTCGTTCTACTGGGGCGGAGCCCTGGTGGGCCGCTTCATCGGCTCGGCGGTGATGCGCAGCGTGAGCCCGGGCAAGGTGCTGGCGTTCGTCAGTTGCGGCGCGATCGCGCTGATCGCGATCTCCGCCAACACCACCGGTGAGCTGGCGGGCTACAGCTTGCTCGCGATCGGGCTGATGAACTCGATCATGTTCCCGACGATCTTCGCGCTGGCCTGCGAGAAGCTCGGCCCGCGCGCTGCCGACGGCTCGGGGATCATCAACGTCGCCATCGCCGGCGGGGCGGTGATTCCCGCGCTCTTCGGCCTCATCGCCGATGCCAGCGGCAGCCTCGCCGTCGCGCTGGCGCTGCCGGCGGCGTGCTATGCGGTGATCGCCGGGTTCGGCGTGTTCGCGCGGCGGCCGGCCTGATTCAGTCTTGTGCGGCGGAGTTAGCGAGCGGGCGCGGGTTTTCCAGCACCATGCAAACATCTGACAGGCGATTGGTCGACAGCGCCGTCCAGCCTTCGCTTTCCAGTCTCTGCTCATCGAGGCAGAGCAGATCGCTCAACGGATGCCACGCAACGACACGCCAGCCATCGGCCTTTTCAAAGACAAAGACCATGTTTCTTCTCTGGGTATATTCTGCGTCGTAAGATCGTATTTCGGTGGTGAATTCCTCGACTTCAAAATCGTTTCCGCTCACTATTCTGATCACCTGAACGTCGACGTCGTAACGGTTCGCGGCAAAGGCGTCCTCGTTGAGCTCGATCAGTCGATGCCCGACTATGCGTCCCACCACGACCGCGTGTATTTCAGGATTCGAATACAGCGTCGCCGGTTCGGACGTGTCGCCCCGCCCGGGTGACGCCCCGAGGACCGCCAGGGTCACGGACGCAAGAACGATGAAGCCGCGCATGTTCGGTCACCCCTTCTCTGTCGCCTGGGAGTCTTAGCCGAAGGCAGCCCCCGAACTGATTTCTGTATCCAAGAATGGTGCCGCTTAACGGACTCGAACCGTTGACCCCATCATTACGAATGATGTGCTCTACCAACTGAGCTAAAGCGGCACTGGCGCGGCCCTTATCGGGCTTGCGCGTTCCTCGCAAGGAGAGGCAGGCGCTCGCAATTGCCGGGCTGCAGCCTGAAAAATTCTGTTGGTTTTGGAACCCTTTTTTCTTCCGCCTCAACGGCTGCCATGTTAGCGAGCCAAGCGCGTTAAGTTGCGAACTGGGAGACGGTCATGTTGGTAAGAAGAATCGCTTTGATACTCGCCGCCAGCGGCTTGGCCGTTGCTTCGGTCGCAAACGCCGCTTCGGCGCCGCTGCCCTCGCGTGTCGAGGCGTCGGTGACGAACCCCAACTATCAGGACGACGGCGGCGATTCGACCGCGATCATCCTCGGCGTGGTCCTGGTCGTGCTGATCGGCATCGCGGCCCTGGTCGGCGGCGGCCGCGACAGCCCTCGCAGCCCGTAGAGCCACACCCGGCAATTCGAAGGGGCCGCTCCGTCACGGGGCGGCCTGGGATGTTGGGGTATGGAGGCCCGAGCCGGAATCGAACCGGCGTGCAAGGATTTGCAGTCCTCTGCGTAACCACTCCGCCATCGGGCCCCATAATTCCGCAGCGAGGAACGCGCGCCCCTAGCGAATGGGCCGCGGGGGCGCAACCGCTGGCAAACTTGCCGCACCCGCAATGAAGCGGTAGCGCTCCGCCATGGCCGACGAAGTCAAGATGCAGCGGATCACCGGGCACAGCGAGGAGCGCTTCCTCGGCTCGGACATATTCGAAAGCCAGGGCCGCAACCTGCCGCCACCCAACGGCAGCGGAACCGTGCGCGAGGACGCGCGCGAGATCGACATCTATCACAAGTGCGACGTGGTCGTGATCGGCGGCGGCCCGGCCGGCTGCGCGGCGGCCTGGGCGGCGGCGAAGACCGGCGCCGACGCGACTCTGGTCGAGCGTTACAATTGCCTCGGCGGGCTTTCCACCGGCGGCCTGGTCATGTGGATCGACCGCATGACCGACTGGCAGGGAAATCACGTCATCCAGGGCTTCGCCCGCGAGTTCATCGAACGCATGCCCAAGGAGGGCGTCGCCGGGCCTGCGCAGGCCGACTGGGGCAACACCGACCCCGCCAAGGTGCAATACTGGCAGAACCGCACCACCGCGTTCCACGGCATCGTCCAGTGGGCCCCGACGCTGGATCCCGAGCGGATGAAGCTCAACAACCAGGAGATGCTGCTCGCGGCCGGCGTGCGGATCGTGTTCCACGCCTGGGCCGCGCGGCCGCTGGTGACGGACGGCACCGCCAAGGGCGTGATCTTCGAGAGTAAGGCCGGGCGCCAGGCGATCCTCGCCAAGGTCGTGGTCGACACCAGTGGCGATGGCGACATGTTCGCCCGCGCCGGGGCCGAGTTCGACACCGACATCGAGGAAGGCGACGTCCACCATTCGATGAACACCGCGTGGTTGCTCGGTGGGGTCGACATGGACCGCTGGATCGACTGGAAGATCCACCATCCGGACCAGCTGCGCGAGCTGATGGAAATGGGCCGCAAGGAGCTCGGCTTCTTCCAGACGCCCTATGTCACCTGGCGGGCGGACGTGGCCATGTGGCTCGGCCCACGCCAGTCGGGCCTCTCGGCGCTCGACGTCGACGATATGACCGAAGTCGAAATCCGCAGCCACCGGCTGATGGAGGGGCACTGCCAGTTCTTCCGCCAGCACGCGCCGGGATTCGAGCGGGCCTACAGCCTGCAGAGCGCCCAGCAGCTAGGCGTGCGCCACACCCGCCGGCTGGCGGGCGTCGCACGGATCGAGCGCAAGGACTGGGGCGACGGAGCGCCTGTGGCCGACGAGGTCGGTATCAGCCCCTCGATCAGCCCCAAGTTTCCGGTCGTCTCGGTGCCCTACGGCTGCCTGTTGCCGCGCGCATTGGACGGGCTTCTTGCCGCCGGCCGCCACATCAGCTGCGATGCCAACAGCCACGGCTTCATGCGCGAAATCCCGCAATGCTGGCTGACCGGCCAGGCGGCGGGAGTGGGCGCGGCGGTGGCGGCTAATCGCGGCCTGCAGCCACGCGATGTCGACGTGAGCGAAGTGCGCGCGATCTTGCGGGCGCAGGGCGCGCACTTGACCGACGATGCGGCGGTGGCGGCGGCGGGCCGGGCCGAGGCGGCGGAATAGGCGGCACGCGCCCGTTCGGGTTTCACCTGGCCGAGCGATCATGCGCCATTGACGCCCGCTGGTTCACCGCTACCTTTGCCATATGTAATGGCAGCTGGGGGGTTACCATGAGAAATGCATTCAAGCTTGGTTTGATCGCGGTGCTGGCGACGGCGGCCCTGCCGGGGGCGGCCCAGAATTCCAGCGCCAACCCGAACTACCAGACGATTACCTTGAACTCCGGCTTCACTCCCGATCCGAACGTGATCAACTTGCAGGCCGGGGGGTCGATTGCCGCGAGTTCGGCCGCCGGGGGGTGCCAGGGCTTCATCACCAACGCGCCCGACGTGCGCCTGCACTACAACGCCGGATCATTGCCGCTGATCATCTCTGTGGCTTCGGGCTCGGACACCACGCTGGTGATCAATGCGCCCGACGGCAGCTGGTATTGCGACGATGACGGCGGCAACAACGGGAGCAATCCGGCGGTGCGCTTCAACTCGCCGCGGAGCGGGCGCTACGAAATCTGGATCGGCACCTACAGCGCCGGTTCGCTGCAGTCCGCACAGCTGCACATTTCGGAGATTTACAGCCAGTAGGACGACGGGCGCCCATCAGGCGTCATTCGTCATACTCGAACTCCACCAGATACACGTTGTCGCCGCGCCCGTGCTTCGCCAGCGACAGGAGATCCTCCACGCTGTCGAAGCCGGAGCGGCGGGCGAGCCCGGGGGTGATCTCCTCCCATGCGATCTCGCGTAGCGAGGTCACGCGGATCGCACCGGGACCGATGGCGTAGCGTCCGCCGACTTTCACCCGCGGGCGTTGCCAGATGCGCACGCTGCAGGTGATCTCGCGCAGCATCACGCGGTCGCGCAGGCGTTTGCTGAAAACCATCCGCTACTCAGCTGGCGGCAGCAGCACTCCGCCGGTGCTCATCGGCTGCACCGACTCGCGGAAGTTCCTCAGGTACCCGGCGGCTTCGGTGACGTAGCCGGGGCCGGGGCGGGCGGCCAGTTCGGCCGCCGCCACTTCGATGTCGATCGAGCGGTTGGCGACGCTGATGGTGATCACATCGCGGTCGCGGACCTTGCCGATCGGGCCGCCGGTGGCTGCCTCGGGCGCGACTTCGGCGACGGTGAGCCCCTTGAGGCACAGGCCCGAGAGCTGCCCGTCGGTGACGAAGGCGGTGCTCTTGGCCAGGCCGGCGGCGTTGAGCGCGAACAGCACCAGGCTGGCGCTGCCGCCCATCGCCGGGCCGCCCTTGAGGCCCTGGTTGCGCGCGACGACGACATCGCCGGGCTGGACCACGCCGTCCTCGATCGCCTGCAAGCACTCGAGCGAGCTTTCGAACACCCGCGCCTGGCCGGAAAACTCCTCGGGCCGCGAGCCGTCGCGGATGCCGAGTCGGACCACCGCCGTGTCGGCGAAGTTGCCGCGCAAGATGGCGATGGCTGGGCCGGGGCCGATCGGGTTGTCCAGCGGGCGGATCACGTCGGGGCCGGGCACCTCATAGCCGGCGAGGTTCTCGCCCAGCGTCTTGCCGGTGCAGGTCAGCGCCGAGGGGTCGATCACACTTTCGAGCTGCTTGAGCACCGCCCGCGCCGCGCCGGCATCCTCGAACTGCTCGATCCGCACTTCGCCGGTGGGGCGCACGGCGGAGAGCACCGGGACGTGGCTCATCTCTTCCCACATCGCGAAGATATCGAGGCCGTTTTCGGCCTCCACAGCCGTCGCCTGGAGATGCTTGATGGCGTTGATCGAACCCGACACCGCCAGCACCGTGGCGATGGCGTTGCGGAACGCGCCTTCGGTCATGATCTGGCGCGGCTTGAGGTCCTCGTGGACCATGGCGACGATGCGCCTTGCGGCTTCGCGGGCATTGGCTTGCATCTTCGGGCTGTTGCCGCGCACCGGGGCATGGCCGGGCAGGCACATGCCGAGCGCTTCGACCACCGAGTGCATGGTGTTGGCCGTCGCCATGCCGGAGCACACGCCCGGGCCCATGATCGCGTGCTCGGCCATCTCGGCGACCGGGAACTTGGGCACCGCGCCGAAGCGCTCGCCGATCGAGCCGCCCCAAACATCCTCGACGTCGACCGGCTCGCCGTCGATCTCGCCCGAGGGCTGGTAGCCGCCGATGACCAGGATGGTCGGGATGTCGAGCCGCGCGGCGGCCATCAGGTGCCCGGGGGGCGTCTTGTCGCAGCTGGTCAGGCAGATCATCCCGTCGAGCAGCGCCGCCTCGACCTGGACCTCGATGTCGTTGGCGACGATGTCTCGGCCCGCCAGGATGTAGCTGCCGCGCTTGGCCGCGCCGGTGATGAAATCGCTCGGGGCGGCGGTGCGGACCTCGAACGGCACGCCGCCCGCGGCGCGGATTTCCTCTTTGACCATCTTGGCGATCGAATCGAGGTGGGCGTAGCAGATCGCCAACTCGGACGATGAGTTGACCACTGCGATCTTGGGCTTGAGCATGTCCTCCGCGGTCAGGCCGAGCGCCTTCCAGTTTGCCCGCCGGCTGGGCGTATTGGCCGCGAGGCTGCGGAGCACCATGTCAGGCGGTGGCGGGTACGGCGGGAGAGGCCGCCTGCTCGGCCAGTAGCCGGCGCGCGTAGATCGACAGCATCAGTAGGCCGATCACCACGCCGGCAAGGCACAGGCCGGTGAACAGGTAGCCGTCGAGCACCTTGGCGTCGCTACCGAGGAAGTAATACCCGCCGAGAATCGGCGCGGCCACTGCGGCGAACTTGGCCATGAAGCTGGCCCAGCCGCCGCCGGTCGAGCGGACCGCGCTCGGGTAGTAGATGCTGGTGATCGAGATCACCGCCGCGTGCCCGGTGCCGATCATGATCCCGCCGAGCAGGATCACGGGGATGAAGAACGGGCCGTCGAGCAGGATTCCCGAGCCGATCCACAGCGCCAGCGGGATGCCGAGGAACGGGGCGATGGCGATCCACGCCGGCCCGCGCTTTTCGGTGGCCCACAGCAGCACAACGCCGCCGACGGCGCCGATCATGCCGCCGATCGAAGCGAGATTGGCCGCCGTCATGCGTTCGATGCCCAGCTCCTCCATGAACAGCACCCCGAAGCTCGCCTTGAGGTAGATCGCGAACGAGGAGAAGAAGTAGGTGATCCAGATCAGCGGGGTGATGTAGGCCAGCGAGCCGCGGAACAACTCGATAAATTTCGCGATCGGATCAACCCGCCCTCTGAGGTCGCGCTCGTCGGACAGCGTGACCTGCGTGTAGTTGGCGACCTGCAGGCCGGGATCGAAGCGCCTCAGCACCGGCAGGACCTCGGCGGCGGGCTTGCCCTTGGCGGCCATCCAGCGCGCCGACTCCGGCATCACGAAAAACAGCGCGATCGCCAGCACGCCGGTGGCGGCGCCGCAGAAAAAGAACACGCCTTCCCAGCCGTATTGCGGTGCCAGCCAGTTGGTCACCTGCCCGGCCATGGCGCCGCCGAAGGAAAAGCCGAGCATGATGATGGTCACCGCGCGCGCCTTCTTGCCGGCGGGCATGGACTCGATGTTGATCGACCAGGCCGGCGCCAGCAAACCGCCGATGGCGAGGCCGCCGATCAGCCGCAGCACGATCAGCATCTCGGGAGTGTTGGCGAAACCGGTGACGAACGTGAACACCGCGCTCAGGATGGTGCACCAGATGATCACCGGGCGCCGTCCATAGATGTCGGCGAGGTAGGAGCCGACCAGCGAGCCGATCATCTGCCCGAGGAACGCCGCCGAGCTGACGAACCCGGTCATCTCGTCGGTCAGGGCCATTTCCTCGCGCAGATAGGGCAGCGTGAACGAGATCAGCGCGAAGTCGAGCCCGTCGAAGAACGTCACCAGCGAGCAGATGATGAGCAACTGGACGTGGAAGCGGGTGAACGGCAGTCCGCCGAGGAATTTTGCTACATCGAGCGTTCCGCCCTGGCTGCCCCCAACTCCCTGCACCATCTCTTGCCGTCCTCTTCAGGGCTGCCCGCGACTCTCCGGCCGGCTGGACAGCGTGCTCTCCGGCGCTTCGCTAACAGGAATCCAGTCGGGCACAAAGCCGCTGCGCGACGCGCGCCTTCTCAAGCCGCTGACGTATTGACGCCCATGGACTGCAGGTAGCGTTTCACGTTGCGTGCCGCCTGGCGCAGCCGCTGCTCGTTCTCGACCAGGGCGATGCGCACGAAGCCTTCGCCGTCCTCGCCGTAACCGACGCCCGGCGCCACGGCGACATCGGCGTGGGTCAGTAGCTGCTTGGAGAACTCGAGGCTGCCCATGTCCTTGAGCGCGGCCGGCAGCGGAGCCCAGGCGAACATCGAGGCGGCCGGGGCAGGGATGTCCCAGCCGGCGCGGCCGAACGCCTCGACCAGCACGTCGCGGCGCTTGTGGTAGAGTTGGCGGTTGGTCTCGACGATGTCCTGCGGCCCGTTGAGCGCGGCGCAGGCGGCCGCCTGGATCGGGGTGAAGGCGCCGTAATCGATATAGCTCTTCACCCTCGACAGCGCCGAGATCAGCGTCTGGTTGCCGACCGCAAAGCCGATCCGCCAGCCGGCCATGGAGAAGGTCTTGGAGAGCGAGGTGAACTCGACCGCCACGTCCATGGCGCCCTCGGCCTGGAGGATCGAGGGGGTCGGGCAGCCGTTGTAGTAGAGCTCCGAATAGGCGAGGTCCGAAAGCACCCAGACCTTGTTCTCCTTCGCCCAGGCGACCAGCCGCTGGTAGAACGCCAGGTCGACCACTTCGGCGGTCGGGTTCGACGGATAGTTGACCACCAGCACCGTCGGGCGTGGGGAGGTGAAGCGCATCGCCCGGTCGAGCGCTTGCCAGTATTTCTCGTCCGGCGTGGTCGGCACTGAGCGGATCGTCGCCCCGGCGATGATGAAGCCGAAGGTGTGGATCGGATAGCTTGGGTTCGGCGCCAGGATCGTGTCGCCCGGCGCGGTGATCGCGGTGGCGAGGCTGGCGAGGCCCTCCTTGGAACCGAGCGTGACCACCACTTCGCTTTCGGGATCGAGCTCGACCCCCCAGCGCCGCTGGTAGTAGTTGGCCTGAGCCTTGCGCAGCCCGGGGATGCCCTTGGATTGCGAATAACCGTGCGCGTCGGGCTTGCGCGCCACCTCGCACAGCTTGTCGATCACGTGCTGGGGCGGCGGCAGGTCTGGATTGCCCATGCCGAGGTCGATGATGTCCCTGCCGCTGGCGCGTGCCGCGGCCCGCATCGCGTTGACTTCGGCGATGACGTAGGGCGGCAGGCGCTTGATGCGGTAGAAATCGGTTTCCATGACCTCTTTTCCGTTGGAACGGGCGTTCGCCGCGAAGCGTTGCGGCGCCATCTCTGTGACGGAATCGGCCGCCTGGCGCAATCGCGTGTTGGCGCGGTCGGAGCGCTCACTATGTTGGAGCCGATGAGCAAGACCGACGAAGCCCCCGCCGTAGCCGACCTGTTCACCGAGATGTTGCGCAGCCAGGGCGAAGCGGCGCGGCAGATGATGGCAAGCGTGCTGCCCGAGGCGCTCGACGCGGTTCCGCCCGACGAGGCGCTGGCCGAATGGGGCGAGGCGACGGTCAAGCTGCAGAAGATGTGGCTCGAGTTCCACGAGCAGCAGGCGGTTCCCGAGATGCCGATGCCGTTGTTCGCCGACCCGGCGCAATGGATGGAGCTGATGCAGGGCTGGTACCGGCAGGTGCCGTGGCTCGATCCGCAGCGCCAGGCCGAGCTGGCGGCCGAGGGCATGGCGCTGTGGGAGGACGTGCTCGCGCAGTACGGGGTCGGGCCGAAGGCGGGCCCAGAGTCGCATGGGGACAAGGCGCCCGAAGTCGAGCTGCCGCGCCAGGACCGCCGCTTCGCCGACCCGGCCTGGCGCGAGCAGCCGGTGTTCGCGCTGATCCACCAGACCTACCTGCTGCTGGCCGAGCGGGTGCTCGAGGCGGTCGATGGGGTCGAGGGAATGGCGGAGCAGGAGCGCGAGCAATTGCGCTTCGCCACCCGCAGCGTGCTCGACGCGATGAGCCCTTCAAACTTTCCGCTGATGAACCCGGTGGTGCTCGAGCGGACCATCGCGACCCACGGCGAGAACCTGACCAAGGGCATGGAGCGGCTCGCTCACGATCTCGAGCGCGGCCAGCTGACCCACACCGACGACAGCGTCTTCAAGCTCGGCGAGAACATCGCCAGCACGCCGGGCAAGGTGGTCCACGAGAGCGAGCTGTTCCAGCTGATCCAGTATTCGCCCGCGACCGACGAGGTGCTGGGGGTGCCGCTGGTGATCTTCCCGCCGTGGATCAACCGCTTCTACATTCTCGATCTCAATCCCAAGAAGAGCCTCGTGAAGTGGGCGGTCGACCAGGGCGTCACCGTGTTCATGGTTTCGTGGCGCTCGGCCGACGAGAGCCTCGCCCATGTCACCTGGGACCACTATGTCCGTGCGCAGATCGAGGCGATCGAGGCGATCCGCGAGCGGCTCGGCGTGCCGGCGGTGCACACGGTGGGCTACTGCGTTGCCGGGACCACGCTGGCGGCGACGCTGGCGATCCTCGCGCGGCGCGGGCAGGCGGACAAGGTGGCGAGCGCGACCTTCCTCACCGCGCAAGTCGATTTCGAGCGCGCCGGCGACTTGCGGCTGTTCGTCGACGACAGCCAGCTCGACATGGTCCGCCGCGCCAGCCAGGGCGGCTACCTCGACGGGCGCTACATGGCCGCGACCTTCAACCTGCTGCGCGGGACGGACCTGATCTGGAACACCGTGGTCAACCACTACCTGCTCGGCGAGGACTACCCGGCATTCGACCTGCTGCACTGGAACGGCGACGTCACCAACCTGCCGGCCATGTGGCACGAGGCCTACTTGCGCGATTGCTATCGCGATAACCGCCTGGTC
>Ga0307505_10000485_pt1 | contig 43650 bp, 45 predicted proteins | sample 23_S_MG_FD_202183 | JGI IMG/M metagenome (GOLD analysis project Ga0307505, IMG submission 202183) | Soil microbial communities from Populus trichocarpa stands in riparian zone in the Pacific Northwest, United States - 23_S | ecosystem: Environmental > Terrestrial > Soil > Riparian zone > Trees...
AGGAGCCGGATTCATCGTCTTCGTGGTCGGCCTCATCCTCATGATGCGCCGCCGTCAGTCCGAGAGCGTCACGCGCACGGCCGTCGACCCCGACGTCGGCGAGCAGGTCACCCGCAAGTCCACCAGCAGGACGGACGACACCACCGGCCTCTGATCCGACGACGCGAGTGGTTCCCCGCCCCGCCTGTGCCGGCGGCGCGGCGGGGAACCATGACTTATCAGGCGTCGGTGAAGATGTCTTCGATCGGCAGGTCGAACAGCCGAGCGAGACGGAATTCGACAGGCAGGCGCGGGTCGAACTTCTGACATATGACCGGGAGATCGCAGCGGCGGCGACTTCGGCCGGCATCCGGGTGATCGCTCCGGCGTGACGGTCCTCAGCGTGCTTGGCTCCAGGGAGCTCCGAGCTCGGATGGGTGGGTGAGTCGCCACCAGTCCGTGGGCGGGCTGAGGGCCCCCTCGATCTCGACGGTGGCCGTTGCGGTGTGCGGCCCGGCGGTCCACGTGATGGTCCCGACCACCTCGCCGTCCGCGTAGGCGGGGGGAGTGGTCGTCTGCATCGTCACGGTGATCGCCGTATCGGACCAGGTGAGGATCGACGCGCTGTCGCTCACGACCATCTTGGCGGTGGAGCCCCAGGGGGTCGAGTACGAGCCGACCTGCTGGCCGGCTGTCGCCACCGGCACCTGGTGGAACCCATTCCGGATGCTGTCCAGCGCGGCGACGACCGTGCCGTTGACTGACTGGCGCGAGTGTCCGCCGAGTACGACTCCGGTCACGGTGAGCGGCTTCGCCGCTCCCACGTCGACGGATGCCGTGTACAGCAGGCTGTAGCTTCCCTCACCCAGGTTGCCGGTCTTGAGTCCGGTGATCCCGTTGCCGCCGAGGAGGTCGTTCGTGTTCGACATCGCGCCCGGACCCGGCAGTGAGACCGAGCGGGTGGCGACGATCTTCGCGATCGCCGGGTTCGCCGCGGCGAGCTTCCCGATCGTCAGGAGATCGCTCGGCGTGCTCGTGTTGCGCGGACTGATGCCGGTGGGTTCGACGATCGTGGTGCCGGTGAGACCGTGGGCGGCGAGCCAGCCCCGCGTCGCGTCGAGGTAGGCGCGCTGCGATCCGAACGCCCACGTCGACACCGCCTCCGCGTAGTTGCAGGCCGAGGGGATGAGCATCGTCGCGAGGGCGTCTCGCAGCGACATCGAGCTCCCGGTGGGCATCGCGGCGATCGTCGCGCCCATCACGTAGTACTTGTCGTAGAGGTCGTGATCGGCCTTGCGGAAGGTGATCGTGGGGCCGGGGTCGTCGGCGCTCGCAAGCGGCTTCGCCTCGAGGATCACGAGCGCGGTGATCAGCTTGCTGATGCTCGCGATCGGGTGGGGTTCGTCCGTTCCGCTCGTCAGCCAGATGCCGCTCGCCGCTGCACCGAGGTACTCGTCGCCCCCGGCAACGCTGATCGCCGAGGCGCCCTGCGACGGAAGCCGGACAGCGGCAGGCGGGGACACCGGCACCGCCGGGGCGTGCGAGGTGACCGCCGGTGCGCCCAGGGGAGCGGTCAGCGCCCAGCCGACGTAGCCTCCGGACATGGCGAGCACCACTGCGAACACGATCGCGGTGGTGATCCAGCCGCGGCGGCGCGCGCGGCGCACCCGAGGGTCGACGCTGCGGCGGCGATCGGGGAACTCTTCCTCGTGGCGCAGCAGCTCCGCGAAATCGGAGAGCTCATCCGGCTCTTGGTGCTGCGTCGTCATTGGGTCCTGTCAGTGATGATGATCCATCATGCATCACCGCTCGACCACTGCACGTTCGCAGCGCCCCGCCAGAAGCGAAGCGTCGCGTCTGAGCCGTGACCGCGCGGCTGGCCATCGGCACCGTGTGTGCGCGGTACGACCGGGGTAGCCCGGCCTTCGCCAGGCAACTTCGCCGACGACGAGGATCTCGACATCCCCATATCTATCGTTTATCGTTGTGTATCTATCGATAAACGATGCAGGAGGTTGACAATGGCTGAGCGACGGATCGCGCGAAGGGATCTGAGGGCGACAGACGACGAGCCGTGGGCGGACGGATGGGTGGAACACTTCCGCGCGAATCGCGAATCGCATGCCGCGCTGGAGGCCCGCACGGACTGGACGGGGGAGAGCACGCTCAGCCGACGCGACCAAGCCGCGCTGGTCCGCTCTCTCCAGCGCTTCGAGCTCGGCGAGGGGGGCGACGGAGCGCACCTGCTGCGCAAGGCCGAACGCCGCGCGAGCCCCGCGCGCGTCGAAGCGCTGCGGTTGCTCATCGCCGAGGAACAGGCGCACTCCGCGCTATTCGCACGCGGCCTTCACCACTTCGGTGCGCCGCGGCTGGGCTCGCACTGGTCGGATGCCGCGTTCACGCGCCTGCGACGTGCGCTCGGGCTGCGCACCGAGCTCATGCTCTTCCTCATCGCCGAGTCGGTGGCGATGCCGTACTTCGTCGCGCTGTCGCGGTTCGACGGCGACGACGTGGTCCGCACGATCGGGCTCCGCATCGCGCTCGACGAGCGCCATCACATCGCGTTCCAGGTCGACCAGCTGCGTCACGGCTTCCAAGAGCTTCCCGGCGGGCTGCGCGTCGCGGTGTTCGCGGCATCCTGGGTCATCGCCGTCGGCGCGGCCACCGTCGTCGCCGTCGATCACGGCCCGGCGCTGCGCGCCAGCGGGATGTCGCGGCGGCGGTTCTGGCGCTCGGCACTCGGCAGCTTCCGCGACGCCGTCGCCGCAGCGCTCTGGCCGACGTCCGGTGTGGGCGGATCACGACCTGCGACACGGACACCAATGAGCGCTCAGTGATCGGCGCGCCGGAGCGCTCCAAGGGGAGTCGGGACGGCTGACGCATCCGGGTCCGATGCGGCCACGCGGACTGGAACTGACATAATGTGCATTATCAGCGATCTGCCGTCCCTGTCCTGCCGCGGTCCTCCCCGCGGGACGAGCTACAGCGCGCTGAGGACGTCCGTCTGTGCGAAGTCGTGGCCTTTGAACAGCAGGGGCGCGTTGTGGTGCTTCGACAGTGCGTACGAGAAGCAGTCGCCCAGGTTCAGCCGAGCTGGATGCCGACCCTTGCCGAAGCGGCGCCACGCGCCGATGGCACCTCTCGCGAGCCCGGCGTCGAAGGGCATCACCGTCGCGGATGTGCGCTCCAAAATCTCTGCAAGCAGGTGGGAGCCGGAGGGGCCGAGCCTGCTCTCGACCACGATCTCGGCCTCGACGAGCGTTGGCCCGCCCAACGCGCACGAGCCCGCATGCCTCAGCAGCACGCCGGCGTAGGTCTCGGCATCCGGTTCACCGAAGACGATCGCCGCCAGGGCAGACGTGTCGACGACCAGGCTCGGCACGGTCATGCAGGAAGGCCGTACTCGTCGTAGCCGATGATCTCGTCGGGCGTTCTCGCGTCAAGGACAGGCAGGCTGCGCGCCCGCGCGATGATGTCGTCGAGCGTGCGGCCTTCCGCAGCCGCGGCGGATTGTGCGCGCACGCGCGTCAGTCGCTCCGCGATGGCCTGGCGCGCTGCTTCGGTGATGCTCTCTCCGGTCGCGGCCGCGAGTTCGCGCGCGAGCCGGTCCGTCTCCGGATCCTTGATGTTCAGCGCCATGCCTACGAGTGTACGCCTGACCTGGAAGAAAGCTTCCTGCTATGGAAGAAGCGGTCAGTTCGGCTGCTGGATGCGGATCTGGTTGCCGGCCGGGTCGCGGAAGGCGCAGTCGCGCACTCCGTACGGCTGGTCGATCGGCTCCTGCACGACCTCGGCTCCGCTGGCCTGCACCTGCTCGAACGTCGCGTCGACATCCGTCGTCGCCAGCACCACGCTCGCGTAGGTGCCCTTCGCCATCATCTCGGCGATCGTGCGACGCTCATCGTCGGTGATTCCCGGGTCGGATCCCGGCGGGTGGAGCACGATCGACGTTCCGGGCTGACCGGTCGGGCCGACCGTGATCCATCGCATGCCCTCATAGCCGACGTCGTTGCGCACCTCGAAACCGAGCGTGTCGCGATAGAACGCGAGTGCGGTGTCAGGATCGTCGTGCGGCAGGAACGTGTACTGAATGGTGATGTCCATGGCCCTCACGATAGGCCGGGCTGCCGCAGCGGCGCTTCTCGATTCCTGACCGGTCTGGTCACACGCTTCGTCTCCACGGACGGCACGCCCGCCATCGCATCCGCCTGCTCGCGCCGGTACACGCTCGGCGGCACCCCGACCAGCTCGGTGAAGCGCGTGCTGAAGGTCCCGAGCGACGAGCAGCCCACCTCGAGGCACACGTCGGTGACGCTGAGGTCACCGCGCCGCAGCAGCGCCATGGCCCGTTCGATCCGGCGCGTCATGAGGTACGCGTAGGGAGACTCGCCGTACGCCTGCCGGAACTGCCGGCTCAGGTGCCCCGCAGACATGTTCACGCCACGCGCGAGCGCCTCGACGTCGAGTGGCTGCGCGTACTCCCGGTCGATGCGGTCGCGCACGCGTCGCAGCAGCGCGAGATCGCGCAGCCGCTGACGATCGGCGGGGGTGCTGTCCACCTGCGTGATGGTGCCATCTCGGTACGGCGATGTCCAGCGGGCGCGGCGGATCGCGGCATCCGTCGTCGCCTCTAGGCTCGGAGCCATGCTGGAGTCGCTCACCGGGTTCGTCGTGGTGGGCGTCGCGATCCTCGTGGGATGGATCCTCGGCCGCATCGACCTCCTCGGCGAGCACGCGAAGCCCGTCCTGGCACGGCTCACGTTCTTCGTGCTGTCCCCGTTCCTCCTGTTCGTCGTGCTCGCCCAGGCGGATGTGCGGACGCTCTTCTCTGCGCTCCTGCCGGTGTCGGCGATCGCCGCCGTCGTCATGTTCACGATCTTCGCGCTCGTCGCCCGGCTGGTCTGGCGGCGCTCGATCGGCGAGACGGTCGTCGGCTCGCTCAGCGCCGGCCTGGTCAACTCCAACAACATCGGCATCCCGCTGTCGCTGTATCTCCTCGGCAGCGCCGCGTATCCGGCGCCGGTGATCCTGCTGCAGCTTCTCGTCTTCACGCCGATCACGATGGCGATCCTCGATGCCGTGACCTTCGGCCGCACGTCGCTCTGGCGCTCGATCGTCCGCACGGTCTCGAACCCGATCGTGCTGGGGTCTGTGCTCGGCACGATCGTGTCGGTCTCAGGAGTCGACCTCCCGCCGATCGTGATGGAGCCCGCCCTGCTCATCGCGAACGCCTGCGTGCCGATCCTGCTCATCAGCTACGGCATCTCGCTGCACGGCCAAAGGGTGCTCGGCGCGAAGGGACGACGTCGCGACGTGGTTCTCGCGAGCTCGCTCAAGCTCCTCGCGATGCCGATCGTCGCGTGGGTGGTCGCCCGGTTCGTCTTCGGGCTCTCGGCGCACGATGTGCTGATCGTCACGGTGCTCGCGGCCCTGCCGACCGCGCAGAACGTCTTCAACTACTCGCAGCGCTACGGGGTCGGCGAGGCGATCTCGCGAGACACCGTCTTCCTCACCACGATCGGCTGCGTTCCGGTGCTCATCGCCGTGACGCTTCTCCTCGGGTGACCCCTCCCCCGGTCTCGATGCGATGACGGATGCCGCGACACACGCCCCCACGGACATGCCCCGGATGGACGGAAGGTCTAAGCTAGGGCGCGCACCTCACAGGTAACTCTCAGAAAGGGCAGTCTCATGTCCACCGAATCCGCAGCCGAGAAGTCGGCCGTCAACGGAATCCGCACCGCCCTCGGCGTCGGCGGCGTCCTCGCCCTCATCGTCGGAATCCTCATCCTGGTCTGGCCGGGCAAGACCGCGATGGTCGTGACCGCGATCATCGCGATCTACGCGATCGCCGCGGGCCTCGTCTACGCCGGCCTCGGCATCTTCTCGAAGGAGAAGGGCGGCTGGTCGCGCGTCGGTCACATCGCCCTCGGCGTGCTGTTCATCATCGCCGGTATCGTCGCATTCCTGAACCTCGGCGCGACCACCGCGTGGCTGTCGATCTTCATCGGCATCCTCGTCGGAATCATGTGGATCGTCGAGGGCATCGTCTCGCTCTCCACACTCGGCGACGCCTCGTCGAAGGGCTGGACGATCTTCTTCGCGATCCTCAGCCTCATCGCCGGTGTGGTGCTGCTGTTCTCGCCGTTCTACATCGTGGCGCTGTGGTGGCTGCTGGGCATCGCGCTCATCGTCCTCGGCATCATCAACATCGTGCGCGCCTTCACATTCGGCAAGGGCGAGTAACCCTCTCCCTCGCAATGAAGAACGGCCCGGGACTTCGGTCCCGGGCCGTTCTTCATTGCGTCGATCAGGTGACCGGCAGCTTTCGCGCCCACCAGTCGAGCACGGCTGCGAAGCGCTCGATGCGATGCCGGGGCTGGCCGGTCCTGGTGAGTTCGTGGTTCTCCCCCGGGAACACCAGCATCTCGGCATCCGTGCCCTGGCGCTTCAGCGCACTGTAGTACCGGGTCGCCTGCTCGAGGGGGCAGCGGAAGTCGAGCTCGGAATGGATCACGAACGTCGGGGTGGTGACCTGATCGACCACCGCCATCGGGCTCTGCCCAGCGATCTGCGCGAGGTCGGCGCCGACGTACTCGTCGCCGAAGAACGTTCCGATGTCGCTCGTGCCCTGGAATGAGACCGGCTCGAGGAAGCCGCGCTCCACGATCGCCCCCGCGAACCGGTGATCATGCGCGATCACCCACGCGGTGAGATACCCGCCGTACGAGCCGCCCATCACGCCGACGCGCTCGCCGTCGAGCACGGGATCCGCGGCGACGACTCCGTCGAGGAAGTCGATGACGTCGGCGAAGTCCGCGGTGCCCATGGCCTGACGGATGCTGCGCCCGTGGGCGCGCCCGTAGCCCGCCGACCCGCGCGGGTTGCAGTAGGCGACCGCGTAGCCGGCGTCCACGAGAACCTGGGTCTCATCGAACAGATGGATGCCGTACGAGGCATACGGTCCGCCGTGGATCTGGAGGATGACCGGGAACGGCCCCTCCCCCGCGGGCTTGGCAACCCAGCCGTGGATCGGATAGCCGTCGCGACCGGTGAGCGTGGTCTCGACGGGAAGCACGCTGCCCGCGGCACCGGCCGCTGCGCCGAACGCGGTGAGCGTCCGGGCGACCCCGTCCTCGATCGCGATCAGCTCGCCGAACGACTGCGGCGTCGCCACGGCAGCGACGATCCGGTCGCCGCCCGCCGCGTGCCCGGCCACCTCGACGTCGCCGCCGAGGATCTCGGTGATCTCGCCCCCGCGGCTGACACGCAGGAGCCGGACCCGCCCACGGGTGCGGTCCTGCACGAGGAAGTCGTCGCCGATCACAGTGAGGTGGCTGCCGACCTCGCCGAGGTCGATGGTGTCCGGGTCGGTCAGTCGGCGCGGTCCGCCGGACTCCAGCAGCCACAGCGCCACTCCGGGAGCGACGAAGTCGATGCCCTCCGGTCCGGTGTCGGCCGCAAGGATCGCGATCGTCCCATCATCGGCGACCGCGAGGTCGCTCACCGAGAGGTTCGCGTCACGCCCCAGCACCTCGCGCTTCCCGGACCCGTCCGCGCGCACCGCGATGAGCACGGAGCGCAGGTCACGCCGCAGCGGCTCGATCTCGTCGATCACCGTGAAGATCTCGTCGCCGACGAACACCGCGCCCGAGTGCGACACGGCGCCCTCGGTCAGCGCCGTCGCCTCGTGAATCACGACCTTCTTCTTCGGCGCTTTCTCGCCTTCGGGGGTCACCGCAGCAGCGGGTTCGTAGAACGGCTCGCCGTCGGTCGCGGGCGCGGTCACCGCGAACAGCTGGGCGGGCCTGTCTCCCAGGTAGCCGAGCCCGTTCGCGTGCCAGCGGATGCCGGTGATGCGACGCGGCGCCTCGGCCGCGGCATCCAGCCCCTCGACGCTGCCGTAGCGTCCCTTCTCCGGGACGCGCGCGGTGAAGGCGAGCGCAGCGCCGTCCGGCGCCCAGTCGTAGTCGCCCACGCCGAGCGGGGTGTCCGTCGCCTGGACGGGCTCTCCCCCGGCCGCGTCGACGACGAACAGCTGCGCCTTGCCCTTCGCATCGGCGCGCAGGAACGCGATGCGCGCTCCGTCCGGAGACAGGCGAGGCGCGGCATCCGCAGTCCCCCGGCTGAGCCTGCGGGGCGTGCCCTCCGGCAGGTCGACCCGCCAGAGCTGGCCGACCGCGCGGTTGGCGGCGAGGTCGGGGCGCGAGACCGCGAAGACGGCGAACGAGCCGTCCGGCGCGATGTCGGGGCGCCCGACCGAGAGCAGCGTCTCGATGTGCTCCGCGCGCACGCTCACTCCCCCGCGAACGAGCCGGTGTCGCCGACCAGTCGTGTGTTGTCCGCCGGAATCGGATCCACGGCGGCGCGCGCGACCTCGGCGGCGAACTCGTTCACGTTGTAGAGCTTTCCGGCGTCCTCGCGGCGGGCCGCGATCGCCCCGGGGTTGGCCCGCTCGAGCAGAGTCGCCGTGATCGTCCCCTCGATCATGTCCCCCGACACGACGACGAACTCGATTCCGCGCTCGGCGAGCGCCGGAATCCGCTCGCGCAGCGCGTCTTCGCCGGCGCGCTTGGAGAGCGCGACCGGCTCGTACTCGGGCATCGTCGGCGTCGTCCTGATGAAGTGTGCCTGGTGACTGGTGACGAACACGACGCGCGATCCCTCGTCGAGCAGCGGCAGCGCCCCCTCGAGCACCGAGACCTGAGCGTCGCGGTTGAGCAGGAGGGCGTAGTCCTCGGCCATGCCGGACTCCATCCCGCCGGACGCGTTGAGCACCAGGATGTCGAGCCGGCCGAACGCGCGCTCGACCTCGGCGAACAGCGCCTGCACGGACTCTGGGTCGGTGAGGTCGGCGCCCACGACGAGCGCCTCCACACCGAGGTCGCGCAGCTCGTTCGCGAGCTTCTCGGCGCGCGGCGCCTTGTTGCGGAAGTTGATGACGACGTTCGCTCCCGCCTCGGCGAAGAAGCGGACGGTGTCGGCGCCGATGCCGCGGGACGAACCCGTGACGAGCGCGGTCCTGCCTTTCAGCGAGTCGGCGACGAGAGGCTGGGACATGGTGACGGCTCCTGTGGATCGGGGTGCCCGGAAGCGGTGCGCGGGCCGAGTCGACCATATCAATCGCCCGCGCCGGAAACAGGCGATCCCCGGCGCCGCGGGCCGGTGTTAGGGTTCCAATCAAGGACCGAAGAAGGGACGCGCGATGCTGCCGGATCTCACGCAGTACATGTGGATCCTCTGGCTCGCACTTGCCCTGCTCTTCGTCATCATCGAGCTGCTGACCCTCGAGTTCACCTTCCTGATGCTCGCCGCCGGCAGCCTCATCGGCGGCCTCGGCGTCAACCTCCTGGGCGGCCCCTGGTGGCTCCAAGTCGGCGCGGCCGCCCTGCTGTCGGCTCTCCTCCTGTTCACGATCCGGCCGCTCCTGCTGAAGACCCTGCATCGACATCAAGGCGATGCGAGAACCAACGTCGACGCCCTGTACGGGCTGGGCGGGCGCGTCATGGCGCGCTTCGTGGAGGATGCCGGATCGGTCAAGCTCGACAACGGCGAGACGTGGACCGCGCGACTGTCCGCCTCGCAGTCCGGCACGTCCCTCGACGTCGGCGACCGCGTGGTGGTGGCCGCCGTGCTGGGAGCGACCGTCGAAGTGGTACCCGCTGCGGCTCCCGCCGACACCCCCGACGAAAGGACGTCACAGGATGGTTGACATCGGAGCATTCATCGGCCAGATCTTCGTGATCGTCCTCCTGGTCGTCATCGCGATCTTCGTGATCGTGGTGATCTTCCGCTCGATCCGCATCATTCCCCAGGCCTACACCGGGGTGGTCGAGCGGCTCGGCCGCTACCAGCGCACGCTGAGCCCCGGTCTGAACCTCCTCGTACCCTTCATCGACCGGCTGCGCCCGCTCGTCGACATGCGCGAGCACGTGGTGTCGTTTCCGCCGCAGCCGGTCATCACCGAGGACAACCTCGTCGTCTCGATCGACACCGTCGTCTACTTCCAGGTGACCGACGCGCGCGCCGCGACCTACGAGATCGCCAACTACCTGAGCGCCGTCGAGCAGCTCACGACGACCACTCTCCGCAACGTCGTCGGCGGCCTCAACCTCGAGGAGGCTCTCACCAGCCGCGACAACATCAACGGCCAGCTGCGCGTCGTCCTCGACGAGGCCACCGGCAAATGGGGTCTGCGCGTCTCCCGCGTCGAGCTCAAGGCGATCGACCCGCCGCACTCCATCCAGGACTCCATGGAGAAGCAGATGCGTGCCGAGCGCGAGCGGCGCGCGACGATCCTCACCGCCGAGGGATCCAAGCAGGCGCAGATCCTCGAAGCAGAGGGCCGGCGGCAGGCGGAGATCCTCAAGGCCGAGGGCGACAAGCAGGCTGCCGTGCTTCGCGCTGCGGGCGAGTCCGAGGCCATTCAGATGGTCTTCAACGCCATCCACGCCGGCGATCCCGACGAGAAGCTGCTCGCGTACCAGTACCTGCAGACGCTCCCGAAGATCGCCGAGAGCCCCTCGAGCAAGCTGTGGATCATTCCGAGCGAGCTGACCGAGGCGCTCAAGGGGATCGGCGACGCGTTCGGCGGTCGCGCCGACCGCTCCGGACCCCGCCCGCCCGCCCGCCCCTACCAGCCGTCCGAGACCGCCGCCGAGGCGATGGACGCGGCCGAGAAGGCCACCCGTGAAGCGGCTGCGGCCGCCGACGGGATCGCGGCCGAGACGATGGCCCAGACGCCCGGCGTGATCGCCGACTCCCCGGTCGACGAGTCCCGGGTAGCCGACTCCGGCGGAGCGGCGGCACCGCCCGCGCCGTGACCCATCCGTGGTTCGAGGGCGCCTCCGCACCTCGCGTCCTCGCGCATCGCGGTCTCGTCACCGCGGAGGACGCCGCGCACGGCGTGGTGGAGAACTCCTTCATGGCCGTCGCCACGGCCCACGCTGCGGGGGCGGATTACGTCGAGTCGGACTGCCACCTCACCGCGGACGGGGTCGTCGTGCTCTTCCACGACGACTCCCTCTCGCGGGTGACCGGCGACCCGAGGCCCGTCGCCGGGGTGACCGCGCGCGAGCTCGAGTCGCTGATGGCCGAGCGAGGCGGCCTGATCACCCTGCCTCAGGCGCTCAGGTCGTTTCCCACGATGCGGTTCAACCTCGACGTCAAGGCCGACGACGCCGCCGAGGCGGTGGGTCGGGCGGTGGCGCGCGAGGCGCACCGCGTGCTCGTGACGAGCTTCTCCGACGAGCGGCGTCGAAGGGCGATGGATGCCGCGACAAGCGCCGGCGGACAGCCTGCCACCTCCGCGGGGACGGGCACGATCACGCGCGTGCTCGCCGCGCTCTCGGTGCGTTCCGAGCGTCTCCTGACGCGCGCGCTGGCAGAGGCTGATGCGCTTCAGGTGCCGGAGCGCCAGCGCGGCATCCGGATCGTGACCCCTCGCCTGATCGCCGCAGCGCATCGCCACAGCGTGGAGGTGCACGTGTGGACGGTGAACGACCCCGATGCCATGCGGCGGCTGGTGTCGATGGGCGTCGACGGTATCGTGACCGATCGCGCCGATCTGGCCCTTGCAGTACTTCGGCCGTAGACGTGCCATAGTCATGACAGAGGCGGGCCGCGGTCGTCTGTGCATCATCTGTGAATGGTGCCTCAGCCCCGCCCGTTCGGATGATCCGCTCAGGTCGCTTCGTTATACCTGACTGGACGAGAGGACCACACAATGGCAGACCGCAGTCTGCGCGGCATCCGACTCGGCGCCCAGAGCCTACAGAGCGAAGAGGGCGTCGTGTTCCATGAGCGCGCACAGCACACTTATTCCTGCACGTCCTGTGGACGTGACACCACCATGACGTTCGCCGCCGACGCCGAGGTTCCCGAGGCCTGGGAATGCCGCACCTGCGGTGCCGAGGCCCTTCTCCGCATCGGCGACGGCACCGCGACCGTCGACCACTCCGGCGACAAGGTCCCCCGCAGCCACTGGGACATGCTGCTCGAGCGTCGCACGCTCCCCGAGCTCGAGGAGCTCCTCGAAGAGCGACTCGCCTACGTCCGCGCCCGTCGCGGCGCCGGCGAGGACGTCTCGCTCGACAAGATCAGCGCCTGACGCCCACACCGCTCACGACGCGCCGGCTCCTTCGGGGGCCGGCGCTTTCGTGTCGCCCCGGCCGCGGAACCACAGGATGCCGACGACAGCGATCGCCGTCGCGCTCCCCCATCCGAGGACCAGGTGCACCGCCGGACCGATCACGACCGCGGGCGTGAGTCCCGTCCGCAGCGGCACGTCCTCGAGCATGTGGCCGGCCACATCGGCGGGGATGCCGGCGATCTCGCTGCCGTCGGGGGCGATGATCTGGCTCGTCCCGACCGTCGAGATGTTCACGACGGAGCGGCCCGTCTCGATCGCCCGCATGCGTGCGAACGCGAGCTGCTGGAGGTTCTCGCTCGTGCCACGGAAGTCGGCGTTGTTGGTCTGGAACATGAAGACCTCGGCGCCCGCGTTCGCGCCGTCCCACACGACGTCGTCGTAGATGACGTCGAAGCAGATCGCGAGCCCGACGCCCACCCCGGCGACGTCGAAGAACGGCGGTGCCGTGCCCGGCGTGTACTCGCGCTGGATGAGACCGATGAGGTCGGGGGCGAAGAACTCGAAGATCGGCCGGTTCGGCACGTACTCGCCGAAGGGCACGGGATGCCGCTTGTCGTACGTCTGGACCGGGTTGTCGGCCCCCGATTCCCACAGCAGCGAGGAATTGAAGTACTCGTCCCCGCGCATCGTCACGGCGCTGATCACGAGCGGTGCATCGACGCGCTCCGCGAGATCGTCGAGTGCGCCCGCCGTCGCGGCGCTCTGCGTCGGGTCGTAGTCCACCCCGCCCTCCGGCCAGAGGAGCACGTCCATCTCCTCCCCCACGATCGGCTCGGTCGCCGCCAGCTGCGCGTCGAAGACAGCGAAGGGACCGCGCTCGTCGAAGTAGCCGGCCGGTCCGTTGCCCTGCGCCGCACCGACGCGCATCGTCCCGGCATCCGTCGTCGGGAACTGCGGCAGCAGCAGGAGCACTGCCGCCGTCGCGGCGGCGGTGACCGCCGTGCGGACGTCGCGGAACCGCGCGGCACGCACGTACTCGATCGCCGCCGCGCACAGCAGCACGATGAGGAACGACAGTCCCGACATCCCGACCCACGACGCGACTTCAGCAAGCGGTCCATTCGACTGCGTCACGCCGACGCGGCCCCACGGGAAGCCACCGTAGGGGAAGGTGCCCAGCAGCTGCTCCCGCATGGTCCACAGACCCGCCACCAGGGCCGGCAGAGCGAGGAGGCGCCCCCACAGGCCGGGAGCCACGCGGGGCATCCACCGGTAGGCCAGCGCGATGGGCACCGCGCACACCGCGGTCAAGACCGCCTCGAGCATCGACAGCGCGATCCACGGCACCGGGCCGAGATAGCGCGCGGTGAACGAGAGGTTCACGAAGAAGAACGCCGCACCGAAGGCGAAGCCGACCAGGAGCGCCGACCAGGACCGACGCCCGATCAGGCTCACCAGCGCCAGCGGGACGGCGACGAACACCATCGGCCACCACGCGAGTGCCGGGAACGCGAGCGAGAGCGTCAGCCCGGCGGCCAGCGACGCGAGCACCGCAGCCCACAGCGGCAGGATGGGGCGGCGTTCGGGCACCTGTCGAGCCTAAGTCACGCCGTGGCCGGTCGTCGGCGCGCTAGTGGGCGCCACTCTCTGTCCACGTCACCATGAGGTACGGGCTGTACACGTAGACGGTGGTTTCGCCCTTCCAGGCGATCTCGATGGTGCCCTTGCCCGCGTTCATCGCGGCGATGATCTGAGTGCGAACGGCTTCCCACGCGCCCACCTCGGTGAACCGGAACTTCCGGTACGCCGTCGCCGGACCGATGTAGAGCGTCACGTTCTGTGCCATGGGGCGCAGTCTATCGACAGACGATCGGGTGGCGGAATGTGAGCGCGGTCTCCCGACGGGCTTAGACGATCACACCGAGGAGTACGCGACGATGCCGCGCCGGACGGCATCCAGCGCCTTGCGCGCGGTCGACGCGAGGGCGGGCTCGGCGACGATCGAGAGCTGGTCGAGGAGGTCGATGGTCTGCTTGGCCCACCGCACGAAGTCGCCGGCGGCGAGGTCCGCCTCGACGAGGACGCGATCGAGCATCGCTCCTCGCGCCCACGAGTACATGGCCTGCGCGAGACCTGCAGCGACCGGCTCAGACTCGGGGAGCCGGTGGTCGCGCTCGAGGTCGTCGAGCCGCTGCCAGAGCTCCTGCGTCGCGCTCAGCGCCGCGCGGAACGGTCCCCGCGGCAGCCCGTGCTCGCCCGTGCCGGCGTCGTCGCGACGCGGCTCGTACACCAGGCAGCACGCCAGCGCGGCGAGGGAAGCGGCATCCAGATCCTTCCAGAGCCCGCGACGCAGGGATTCGGCCACGAGCAGGTCGCGCTCGCCGTAGATGCGCCGCATCGTGCGCCCCGCGGGAGTGAGCGCGGTCGCGCCGTCGTCCTTCACGCGCACGTAGTCGAGCTCGGCGAGCACATCGACGACGCGGTCGAAGATGCGGGCGACCGTCCCGGTGCGCGTCTCGATCTGCTGGCGCATCTTGTCGATCGTGCGCTTGAGCTTCCAGTACCGCTCGCCCCAGCGGGCGTGGTTCTCGCGGTCGGCGCACTGATGGCACGGATGCCGCTGCATGCGCCTCCGCAGACCGCCGAGCTCGCGATGGCGGGCGTCGCGCGTCGCCCGCGAGGCCGTCGCGTCCTTGCGGTTCAGCTTCTCGAGGTCGCTCAGGTCGCGCCGGATCGCGGAGTACTCGGTGAAGTCACCGCGGTCGCAGGTCATCGCCTTCTCGTACCCGGCGAGCGACTCCTCCTGCTCGCGGACCTGGCGGGCGAGGCCGACGACCGCGCGATCGGCCTGGAACTGCGCGAACGACGACTCGAGGATCTCCCTCGCGCGTGCGCGGCCGAACTGGTCGATGAGATTCACGGCCATGTTGTAGGTGGGGCGGAAGCTCGAGTTGAGCGGGTACGTCCGCCGCGAGGCGAGGGCCGCGACGGCCTGCGGGTCCATCCCCTCGGTCCACTGCACGACGGCGTGACCCTCGACGTCGATGCCGCGACGGCCGGCCCGACCGGTGAGCTGCGTGTACTCCCCCGACGTGATCGCGACACGCGCCTCGCCGTTGAACTTCTCGAGCTTCTCGAGCACCACGGTGCGGGCCGGCATGTTGATGCCGAGCGCGAGCGTCTCGGTCGCGAAGACCACCTTGACCAGCTTGCGCTGGAAGAGGTCCTCGACGACCTCCTTGAAGGCCGGCAGGAGCCCGGCATGGTGCGAGGCGACGCCGCGCTCGAGGTTCTCGAGCCACTCCCAGTACCCGAGTACGGCGAGGTCCTCGTCGTGGAGGGTGCGCGTGCGCTCCTCCACGATCGCGCGGATCTCGGCGCGTTCGTCCGGCGAGGTCAGCCGCACCCCGGCGCGACGCACCTGCTGCACCGCCGCGTCGCAGCCGACCCGGCTGAAGATGAAGAAGATCGCGGGGAGGAGGTTCGCGCGTTCGAGCAGCTGGACGACGTCGGGACGGTCGAGCCGCTCGATGCGCTGCACGTTCGCCGAGCGCACCGGCCGCTGGCTCCCCCGCTTCGGGCGACGGCCGGAGGCCTCGTGAGAGCCTCCCCCGGCATAGCGCGCGCGTTCGCCGCGGTCGCCGCTGCGGTACTGCTGCGCACGCCGGTTGTTCTCGAAGTTCGGGCCCTTGAACGACCGGATGCGCATGAGCTCCTGGTTGACCTGCGCGGTGGCGATGCCGGCGCGGTCGTCGAAGAGCGGCAGCAGATCGCCGCGCACCAGCACGTGCTGCTCGAGCGGAACGGGGCGCACCTCCGAGACGATCACGTCGGTGTCGCCCCGCACGGTGTCGAGCCAGTCGCCGAATTCCTCCGCGTTCGAGACGGTCGCCGAGAGCGAGACGAGCCGCACGGACTGCGGGAGGTGGATGATGATCTCCTCCCACACCGCCCCCCGGAACCGGTCGGCGAGGTAGTGCACCTCGTCCATCACGACGAAGCGCAGTCCGCGCAGCGCCGGGGAGTCCGCATAGAGCATGTTGCGCAGCACCTCGGTCGTCATGACGACGATGCGGGCACTCCCGTTGATGTTCGTGTCCCCGGTGAGAAGGCCCACCTCGTCGGGACCGTAGACGTCCTGCAGCTCGCGGAACTTCTGGTTCGACAGCGCCTTGATGGGCGTCGTGTAGAACGCCTTGTCGCCGCGGCCGTTCAGCACGGGCTCCCGCATCGCGAGGTGGATGGCGAACTCCCCGACGATCGTCTTACCCGCACCGGTGGGCGCCGCCACGAGCACGCTCCGGCCGTCCTCGAGGGCGCGGCAGCCGGCCAGCTGGAACGGGTCGAGGACGAATCGCTGGGATGCCGCGAAAGAAGCCGTGATCGGATGGCTCCGGTCCTGCCCGGCAGCCGCACGCGCCAGCTCGTAGCGCTCGGCAGGACCGGGCTGGGTCACGCGCTCGCCTCGGGCGGGAGGAGGGTGGCGTTGCGCTTGGCCTTGCGACGATCGAACAGCATGGACAGTCCTGCTGCGGCGAAGAACAACACGGTCATGATGCCCGCGAGGAGGAAGGTGGACGCGACGTCTGCGGGGGGCGTGGCCAGCGCTGCGAAGACCACCGCGACGATGATCGCCACGCGCCAGCCCTTGAGAATGGCTCGTCCCGACATGATCCCGGCCAGGTTGAGCGCCACCAGGAAGACCGGGAGGACGTACGCGATGCCGACGAACAGCAGCAGCTTGAACACGAAGTCGTAGTAGTAGATCGCGTCGTAGAACGCCGCCGCTCCGTCCGGCACGAACTCGGCCATGAGTCTGACGATGTTCGGCATCACGTACAGTCCGGTCGCGCACCCCGCGAAGAACAGCGGAATGGCCGCGGCGACGAAGCCGACCGTGTAGCGGATCTCCTTGCGCGTGAGCCCGGGCATGATGAACGCCCAGAACTGCCACAGCCAGATCGGGGCGGAGAGCAGGATGCCGATCGCGAACGACATCCTGAAGCGGAGATCGAATCCCGACGTGACCGTGCTGAACATCAGCTCGACCTTGGACTCCTCGCCGCGCGACTCCGCGACGATGCGGATGGGCTCGGTGATGAGCTTGAGGATCGGGTCGGTGATGATGAACGCCACGATCATCCCCACGACTAGCGCGATCGCGCAGATGATCAGACGCCGCTTGAGCTCGACGAGGTGAGCGCCGAGCGACATCCGCCTATCGCGCCGCGGCGAGTCGGAATCCCCGGTGCGCGGCGGTTCGGTCGTCACCACGGATGACTACGGCTTGGATTCGGACGCTCCGCCAGAGCTCGCCGTCGGCTCGGTAGATGTCGCCGTGTCTGAGGACGGCGTCGCAGCGACCGAATTGGCGGTGCCCTGGGATGCCTCCTCCTCCTTCATGGCCTTCATCTCGCCTTTGAAGACGCGAGCGGACTGCCCCATGCTCTTGGCGAGCGCGGGAAGCTTCGCCGCACCGAACAGGAGAAGGATCACCGCCAGGATGAGAAGCCACTGCCAGCCTTGGATGCCCATGGTTGTCCTTCCGAGAATCGTCGCCCAAGTCTAACCCCGATCCCGCTCAGCGGTACTGCGCCAGGCCCGCTGCGGCCCAGTCCGCTGCGGCCTGCCGCGCCCCGGCGGGCTCGACGATCTCGACCTCTCCCCCGCGACGGGCGGCCAGGCGCCGGAGACTGAACTCGTCGGCGACGCGCATCGTCGCGGTCGTGACGCCGGCCTCGGTCTCGAGGCTCGCGCGGTCGAGGTAGTCGCCGAGGAGCGGCGCGAGCGCCTCGGGGAAGCGTATGCGGGTGATCATGTCGCTGTCACCGGACTCGAACCAGCCGGGGGCGGACTCACCCGCGTGCGAGATCGGGATGCCCGTCAGCACGAGGTCGCTCACCCGGTCGAGGTGGAAGGTCCGCATGGCCTCGCGCAGGTGACACCAGCCCTGCAGATACCACTGGCCATTGGCGATGAGAACCTTGACCGGGTCCACGGTCCGTGTCGTCGGTGCGGCATCCGGAGCCTTGTAGGTGAACGAGACCGCCACGGACTTCCGCAGCGCGTCGGCGACCGCGTCGCGGACGGTGTCCACCGGTCCGGGAGCCACGATCACCTCCGCCGGAGTGCTCGAGGCGCCGCGGGCGAGCTTGGCGAGGAGTCCCGCGAACAGGTCGGTGTCGCCCACGCCGGGGATGGTGCGAGCCAGCTGGAGTCCTGCCAGCAGCGCCGCTGCCTCGCGCGCTGTGAGTTTGGGCGAGCGCTCGAGTCCGACCGAGTTCGTGATCACGATGATGTCGCGCTGGTCGAGGAGGTCCCAGTCGATGTCGAAGAGGTCGTTCGACATCTGCCAGTAGCCGCCGTCACCAGGCAGTCCGATGACGGTGAGTTTCTCGACCATGGCGCGCATCTGGTCGGCGGTGACGTCGAACTCGTCGGCGGCCTCGGCGATCGACACCTCGCCCTTGCCGATCAGATACGGCACGAGCTGCAGCATGAGCGCGGCACGGTCCGTCGCCAGGAGCGGGCGCCGCCGGGTCATGAGACGCCTCCGTGGCGGGCGAGGGTGGCCTCGAGACGCGCGATGACCTCGGCGGTGAGCTCGGGCGGGTCCACGACGCGCACTTCGGGCCCGTACGAGGCGAGTTCGTCGGCGAAAACGTGCACGTCGACGTAGGACACGCGGATGCCCTGCTCGGCCGGGACCCCGCGACGACCGAGCCGGAGTGCCGCCTCGGTTCCCGGGTTGACCTCCAGCAGCGCGCTGTGACGCGCAGCCACGTCGTCGAGGCCCGCCATGGCGCGATCGCCCGCGCCTTCGCGCAGCGCCGGATCGAAGGAGTCGCGGGTGATCTCGACGGCGCCGACGATTCGCGAGAGGAGGAAGGTGCGGTCAGCGGCGGCGGCGAGGTCGATGCCGAACACGTGCCAGCGGGACTCGTAGTCCACGAGCGTGAGCGGCTGAATGCGCCGGATCCGCGGGGCATCCTCACCCGGCTTCAGGTAGGGGAACGTCACGACGCGGGACTGCTCGATCGCCTGTTGAAGCCCCGCGAACGCCGGATCGCGCAGGCTGATCCGGGGCGAGTAGCCGATGATCGGCTCGTCGACGGGGATGCCCAGCGCGCGGATCTTGCGCAGGCCGCTGCGCGCGTCATCCGACATCGAGCTCTCGCTCCACACTCCCCCGGCGAGGTTCAGCAGCGCGACCTCGGCCGGTGTGAACTCGATGTCGGCGGGGAGCGCGTACTCCGCCGTCGGAACCCGGTACCGCGCCTCGCGCAGGTCGTCCGGGTCGGCCCAGTCGCCGATCGTCTCGATCGGCACGCCCAGTCCGCGCAGGCTCTCCTTGTCGCGCTCGAACATCTTCTCGAGCGCATCCTTCGAAGCCCCGGCGTCGCTCTGTTCGCGGTAGCCGGACACCGACGTGAGGATGGTGTCCTTGGTCAGCCCCTGCTCGGTCGCCATGAGCGCGACGACGAGATTGACGAGCCGCTCCTCAGGAGGGTTCTTGACGGGCGCGTTGGCGGACACTCACTCATCCTAGGGTCGGGCTCACCAACGCGGCGCGTCTCTACTGGGCCGGCGCGGCGTCCAGACCGAGGATGTCGATCACGAACACCAGCGTCGAGTTCGCGGGGATCGCGCCCTGCGCCTGGTCACCGTAGCCGGCGTCCGGCGGCACCACGACCATCACCTGAGACCCGACCGTCTGGCCCTCCAATGCCTGCGCGAAGCCCGGGATGACGCCCTCGAGCGTCATCGACGCAGGCTCGTCGTCCCACGAGGTGTCGAACACCTCGCGAGCTGCCCAGGTCACCCCTGTGTAGTGCACGCGGACGGGCACGTCACCGGTCACGACCGGCCCGCTGCCCCGCAGAACGGTCTGCACCACGACCTCCTCAGGCGGCTCGCCGCCCGGCACGATGATGCCGGGACGCCCGTCGGGCGCCCGGACCACCGTCGGCAGTCCGTGTCCGGTGTTGAAGACGTGCGCGCCGTCGGCGCTCGGGAGGTACACCTTGTGGAGGTCGACGATCGCGATGGCCGACTCGTCCTCCGCCAGGCCGACGCTGGCCGCGGTCTCGGCCTCGACATCGCCCGGGGCGAGCGCCACGACCACGCGAGAGCCCTCGGTCGCGCACTCCAGCGCCTGGTCGAGCGTGGGGAACGTCCGGATCCACCGGTCGACCGTCGCCACCCGCGTGGGGTCGCCGTCATACTGCGTGGTCACGAGGGTCTCGCCGGTCTCACCGCTGACGAGGGCGATGTCCACGACGAACAGCTGGCCCGTCGAAGTGATCGCGGTGCCCTCTCCGCGCTCGACATCCGCGAATTCCGTCTGGGTGGTGTGGAACGGCGTGTAGACGTCGACCTGGGGCACGGCATCCGTCGCCCCCGACACCGAGATGAGGTCGGTCACGTCCGGATTCGACGCGCTCACGCGGGCGCAGTCCGACGCGCCGGGAAGCGAGCAGCCGGCGAGGCCGACGGCCGAGAGGGAGAGGACCGCGAGGACAGCGGGGATCTTGCGCACCGGACAATCCTAGACGGCTCCGCTATGTGCGCCTCTCGCTACTGGTCCGCCGCGGTGTCCTCCGCGCCGCCCGACGCCTCACGTGCGCCGGCCGCGGCGCGCTGCGCCTCGCGCACGCGCTTGCGCAGGTTCTTGTCGGTGATCTGCCGGTCGCCGACAGCGCCCGGGGTCCACAGCTCCACGTCTTCGTCACCGTAGCTCGACTTCGACGCGCGACGCTTCACCTCGGGCGGCACCGCGCCCGGCGCGAGACGACGCGCGGAGATGAGGAACCCGGTATGGGCGACCATCCGATGGTCCGGGCGCACGGCGAGACCCTCGACGTGCCAGCCGCGCACCATGGTCTCGCTCGCGTCCGGCTCGGTGAACAGCCCGGTTGCGCGAAGGTACTCGGCGACCCGGCTGAGCTGCGTCGCGGTCGCGACGTAGCAGAGCACGACGCCGCCCGGCGTGAGCGCGTCGGCGACGACGTCGATGCACTCCCACGGCGCGAGCATGTCGAGCACGACACGGTCGACGGATGCCGGGGCGACCGCATCCGGGAGCTCGGCGACGAGGTCTCCCACGACGACGTCCCAGTTCTCGGGGACATCGCCGAGATAGGTCTCGACGTTCGCGCGGGCGACCTCCGCGAACTCTGCCCGGCGCTCGAATGACACCAGGCGGCCGGTCTCGCCGATCGCACGCAGGAGCCAGAGCGAGAGGGCACCGGAGCCGACCCCCGCCTCGGCGACGACGGCGCCGGGGAACACGTCCGCCTGGGCGAGGATCTGGGCCGCGTCCTTCGGGTACACGATGGCGGCACCGCGCGGCATCGACATCACGAAGTCGCGCAGCAGGGGCCGCAGGGCGAGATACTCGTGGCCGGAGCTGTTCGCGACGACCGACCCGTCCGGCTGCCCGATGAGCGCGGTGTGCCGGAGTACGCCGTGGTGCGTGTGCAGCTCGCCGTCCTCGCGCAGTGTGGTGGTGTGCAGGCGCCCCTTCGGGCCGGTCAGCTGCACGCGGTCGCCGATCCGGAAGGGGCCGCTCGGTCGCTCGGTCATCGGACGGTCTCCTCGCGTGCGAAATGGGTGGCGTGGAAGGCCGCCACGTCGTCGGCCGTGCGACCCGCGAGGGTGGGCCACAGCGCGTGCGCTCCGGCGCCGGCCAGCGAGATCATGAGCGGGACGCCGATCACCGCCGCCCCGGAGGCGACGGCGGAGCGAAGCCCGTTCGGGGAGTCCTCGATGGCGACGGTCTCGGCCGGGGTGACCCCGAGGGCCGCGCACGCCTGCAGGTAGGGGTCGGGGAACGGCTTCGGGCGGGTCGAGTCGTCCCCCGCGATGACGACGTCGAACGCGTCGAACTCGATCAGGTCGACCACGGCCTGCGCCATGCGCCGCATCGACATCGTCACGAGCCCCGTCTTGATCCCGGCATCCCGCAGCCCCGCGAGCAGCTCGCGCGCACCGGGCCGGAACGGCACACCGGTCACCGCGAGAGAGCGCATGACCTCGTCGGTGAGGTGGTCGATGATCTCGTGGACCCCCATGCGAACGCCGGCGGACTGGAAGATCCGTGCGGAGTCTTCGAGCCCCATTCCCACCAGACTCAGCGCCTGCTCGTGCGACCACGTCCCGCCGAACCGCTCCACGAGCGGCGTCTCGGCCGCCATCCAGTACGGTTCGGTGTCGACGAGGGTGCCGTCCATGTCCCACAGGACGGCGGAAAGTGGTGGAGCGCTCACCGGTCAATGCTATCCGTCGCGCCGCCGACGACCGGGCTCCGCGCCCCCGCCTGCCCGCTGGCCTATCCTGGGGAGAGCCCGCGAGACGGGCGGAGGGGGTCGTGTGAACGGACTGGGTCGCCGAGTGCTCATTGCCGCGTTCGACGGATGGAACGATGCGGGCGAGGCCGCTTCGTCCGCGATCGCGCACCTTCGCGAGAACGGCTCGTACGAGCCGGTGTTCTCGGTGGATCCCGAGCTGTACTTCGACTACCAGTACACCCGCCCGCAGATCGCCACGGACGGCGAGGGCAAGCGCACGCTGCGCTGGCCCGAGGCGACGCTGCTGCGCCCCGCGAAGCCGACCCGGGGCACGCAGCTGTGGCTGCTGACCGGCGTGGAGCCGGCCCGCGCGTGGCAGGCGTTCGCCGGGGAGTTCATCGACGTCGCGCTGCGTGAGGACATCACGGGGCTGGTGTCGATCGGCTCGATGATGTCGGACGTGCCCCACACCCGCCCGATCTCGGTGTTCGCCGGCAGCGACAGCGAGCAGCTGCGCACGTCGCTCGAGCTCGAGCGCAGCACCTACGAGGGGCCGGTCGGCATCCTCAGCGTCCTCGGGCACTCCGCCGACGCGGTGGGCATTCCCTCGGCGAGCCTGTGGGCGAGCGTGCCGCACTACGTCGCCGGCCACACCCCGTCCCCCAAGGCCACCCTCGCCCTCCTCGACCGGCTCGAGGACCTCACCGGCGCTCCCGTCCCCCGCGGCGAGCTCGCCACCGAGGCGGCCGCCTGGGAGGCCTCGATCGACGCCGCTGCGGCCGACGACGAGGAGATGACCGAGTACATCCGCCAGCTCGAGCGCACCCGCGACACGTGGGACTCGCCGGAGGCGTCGGGCGACGCCATCGCGCAGGAGTTCGAGCGCTACCTGCGGCGTGGCGGCAGCGGCGACGGTCCGACCAAGCCGGGGCGCGACGACCCGCGGAGGTAGCGGGGCGTCAGACGGCCGAGATCACGCCCGTGCTCAGCAGCAAGAGGATGAGCGAGCCGAGCGCGACGCGGTAGACGACGAACGGCAGGAAGCTGTGCGTCGAGATCCACTTCATGAAGAAGGCGATCACACCGAGCGCGACCAGGAACGCGACGCCGGTCGCCACCGCCGTCTCACCGAGTGTGAAGACGCCCGGCTCGTCCCAGCTCTTGAAGAGCTGATAGAAGCCGCTCCCGAACACCGCCGGGATCGCGAGAAGGAACGCATAGCGCGCGGCCGCGGCCCGTTCGTAGCCGAGGAACAGCCCTGCCGTGATCGAGCCCCCTGAGCGGGACACGCCCGGGATCAGCGCGAGCGCCTGCGCGAACCCGTAGATCACGCCGTGACCGAGCGTGAGTTCGTCGAGCTTCCGTCTCTTGGCGCCCACGTGGTCGGCGATGCCGAGGAGCACGCCGAAGAAGATGAGCATGCCGGCGACGAGCCACAGCGACCGCAGCGTCGTCTCGATCTGGTCTTGGAACAGCAGGCCGAGCACCACGATCGGGATGCTGCCGACGATGATCAGCCAGCCCATCCGCGCGTCCGGGTCGTTGCGCGGGATCCTGCCGAAGAGCGCCCTGAACCAGTTGCCGATGATACGAACGATGTCGCGCCAGAAGAACAGCACCACCGCCGCCTCGGTGCCGATCTGCGTGATCGCGGTGAAGGCGGCGCCGGGGTCTTGGGCAGAAGGCAGGAACTCCCCCAGGATGCGCAGGTGCGCACTCGAGGACACGGGGAGGAACTCGGTCAGTCCCTGGAGGAAGCCGAGGATGATCGCCTCGAAGAGCATGTGGGCCTTTCGTCCGGAGTGCCGCAGGCGGCGGCATCCGGAATCGTTCAATAAGTGCGGAGAAGGTCGGTGAGCACGGACTGGCCGAACGCGAGGGCGTCGAGCGGCACCCGCTCGTCGACGCCATGGAACATCCCCGTGAAGTCGAGGCCCGCGGGCAGTCGCAGCGGCGCGAAGCCGTATCCGGCGATGCCGAGCGCGGCCAGCGCCTTGTTGTCCGTACCGCCACCCATCAGATACGGGATGACCGGCACGCCGGGGTCATGGCGGCCGAGCGTGTCGACCATCGCGGTGACGAGGTCGCCCTCGAAAGGCACCTCGAGCCCGATGTCCTGATGCACGATCTCGACCTCGACGTCGGCACCGACGATGCGGCGGATGTCGGCGAGGGTCGCCTCTTCGGTGCCTGGCAGCGCGCGCACGTCGATGAGCGCCTCGGCGCGGTCCGGGATGACGTTGTGCTTGTAGCCGGCCGTCAGCCCGGTCGGGTTGGTCGTGGTGCGCAGCGTCGAGCGCAGGAATGGGGATGCCGGTCCCGCTGCCGCGGCGAGCGCATCGGGATCGCCGTGGTCGTCGCCGGTCAGCGCGGCGAGGCGCTGCGCCATCTCGCGGGTCGTCGCGGTCAGGCGCACCGGCCACCGTGTGCGACCGAGCGCGGCGACGGCTTCGGCCACCCGCGTGACGGCGTTGTCGGCGTGGAGGCTCGAGCCGTGCGCGGCACGGCCCCGGGCGACCAGGCGGATCCAGATGAGTGCCTTCTCGCCCACCTGGAGGAGGTAGGCGCGGCGTTCGCCGATCGCGATCGAGTAGCCCCCGACCTCGCTGATCGCCTCCGTCGCGCCCGTGAACCACTCGGGGCGGTTCTCGACGACGAGCGCCGAGCCCTCGACGCCGCCGTTCTCCTCGTCCGCGAAGAAGGCCAGGACCAGGTCGCGTTCGGGCTGCTCCCCCGCCCGGAGGAGATCGGCGACGGACGTGAGGATCATGGCGTCCATGTCCTTCATGTCCACGGCCCCGCGCCCCCACAGCATCCCGTCGCGGATCTCGCCCGCGAACGGGTCGACGCTCCAGTCCTCAGCAATCGCGGGGACGACGTCGAGGTGACCGTGGAGCACGAGCGCCGGTTTGTCGGGATTGCGGCCTGGCACGCGGGCCATGACGTTGGTGCGGCGCGGGATGGGCTCGTAGAACTCGGGCTGCAGGCCGAGCGACTCGAGGTAGGCGCCGACGTACTCGGCGGCCTCGCGCTCGCCGTTCGAGCGACCGCCGCCGTGGTTGGTGGTGTCGATCCGGATCAGATCCCGGGCGACCCGGGCGACCTCGGGCAGGTCCGCTTCCGAAAAGGCCATGCCGACCAACCTATCTGCCACGAAGAAGGCCCCCTTTCGGGGGCCCACTTCCTACTGTGCGCGAGGGGGGACTTGAACCCCCACGCCCTATACGGGCACTAGCACCTCAAGCTAGCGCGTCTACCTATTCCGCCACCCGCGCAAGGTGGTTTCGGTTTCGCAACCGAGGATCGACATTACCATGTCCGACGCTGATCCCAGAATCGCGCGGTCACCCCAGCGAGACGCCGAACGCCAGGCCGAGGGCGTACGTCACAGCGGCCGCTCCGTACCCGATCGCGAGCTGCCGGAGGGCCCTCTTCAGCGGTGGGCCGCCCGACAGGACCCCCACCGTGGCGCCGGTCGCGAGCAGCGCGATGCCGACCAGGACCAGAGCCGTCACGGTCGCGGTCATGCCGGTCAGGCCGAAGATCCAGGGCAGCACCGGGATGATCGCGCCGGAGGCGAAGAACAGGAAGCTCGACAGCGCCGCGCGCCAGGATCCGCCCACGACCTCGTGGTCGTCGGCGATCTCCGCCGCACGGCGGTACGGCGTGGATCGGTCGGCCGCGTGAGCGGCGGTGACGACCTGTCTCGCACGGTCGAGAGCCTCGGGCTCGGGCATCCCCCGCGCCCGGTAGACGAGGGCGAGCTCATTCGCATCCAGGTCGAGGTCGGGCAGGACGTGGTCGGCGAAATTGCTCGGCTCCGTGGCCGCCAGCAGTTCCCGTTGAGAGCGGACCGAGACGAACTCCCCCGCTGCCATCGACAGGGCGCCGGCAAGGAGACCCGCGATGCCGCTGAAGAGCACGAACTGCGGTGCGACGCCGGTCGCGCCGATGCCCATGACCAGCGCGAGGTTGGACACGAGTCCGTCGTTGGCGCCGAACACGGCGGCCCGGAAGGTCCCGGACAGTCGCCGGCGCCCGCGCGCGGCCAATCCGCGGACCACCTCGTGGTGGATCTTCTCGTCGGCGACCATCGCCGGCGTCGCGAACGGCTCGGTCTCGTACGGCGACCGAGCCTCGGCGTTCTGGGCGAGCGCGAGGACGAAGATGGAGCCGAACCGCTTGGCCATCCAACCGAGCACGACGGTGCTCGCGTCGGGGCGGGGCAGTCGAGCGGGCGCCCCGCCCAGCAGGGCCATCCAGTGCGCCTCGTGGCGGCCCTCCGCCTCGGCGAGCGCCAGCAGGATGTCGCGCTCCTCGCCATCGCGGCGCGACGCGAGGTGGCGATACACCTGCGCCTCGGCGCGCTCGTTGACGAGATACTGTGCCCAGCGACGCCGATCTCGGGGAGTGGGTTCTGCGGGCGCGCTCAATCAAGCCTCCGGGCAGCGACGGGTGAAGGACTCCTAAACGTTAGCCAGCGGCGGGCATCCGAGCCCCGTCGATCCGCGGATTGACAGCATTTCGGGGTTCCGAACCGGGATTCACGGCGGTGCTCCGATGGACTGCGCGAACCAGCCATTCGCGCTGCCCGGCGGACTGGGTACAGGATCCGGGCTACGACCGCACGCGGCTGCGCAGCACCTCGATGCGGGACTGGAGCTGGGCGACGGTCGCGTGCGAGACAGCGGGGCCGCCGCAGATGCGGCGCAGCTCGGCGTGGACCATGCCGTGCGGTTCGCCGGACTGCCGTGCGTAGAGCCCGACCAGACTGTTGAGCAGCTGCCGCTGCTCCTTCAGCGATCGGTGCAGCGCCGGCGGCAGCTCGGCCTCCTGCGCGTCCGCTCCCTCCGCCTGCCCCTCCGGTCCCTCAGCCTGTCCCTCCGGTCCCTGAGCTTGTCGAAGGGTCGCCTCCCTCGCCTCCCGCGCCCTCCGGTGGCGACCCTGTCGCGCTTGGCGCTGCATCAGCAGCTCGTGCACGTGCTCGGGTTCGAGCAACCCCGGCAGTCCCAGGAACTCCTCCTCCTCGGGCGTTCCCGGCACGGCCAGCTGCCCGAACTCCCTGCCGTCGAAGAGGACGCGGTCGAAGTGTGCGAGGGATCCGAGCGCCTGGTAGGCGAACTCCTCGGTGAGGGCATCGGATGCCGAGTCCTCCCGCTCCGCGGCATCCATCAGGTCTTCCTCGGCGTTCCATTCGTCCCCGTCGCTCTCGCGATCGAGGGCGTGGTCGCGCTGACGCTCGAGCTCGTTCGCGAGCGCGAGCAGCTGAGGCACGTTCGGGAGGAACACGCTCGCCGTCTCGCCGCGGCGCCGGGCCCGCACGAAGCGGCCGATCGCCTGGGCGAAGAACAGCGGCGTCGATGCGGACGTCGCGTACACGCCCACGGCGAGGCGCGGCACGTCGACGCCTTCCGAGACCATGCGGACGGCCACCATCCAGCGGCTCGTGTCGCCCGCGAACCGCTCGATGCGCGACGACGCCTCCGCCTCGTCGGACAGCACCACGGCCGGCGCCTCCCCGGTGATACCGCGGAGGATGCCGGCGTACGCCCGGGCGGCGGTCTGATCCGTCGCGATCACGAGCCCACCGGCATCCGGAACCTGCTCGCGCACCTCGCTCAGGCGCCGATCCGCCGACCGCAGCACCGCCGGGATCCACTCCCCCTCGGGGTCCAGAGCGGTCCGCCACGCCTGCGCGGTGACGTCCTTGGTGTTGTCCTGCCCGAGAAGGGCCTCCATCTCGTCGCCGGCCTTGGTGCGCCAGCGCATTCTCCCGGCGTAGACCAGGAACATCACCGGACGCACCACGCCGTCCTCGAGCGCGCGCCGGTAGCCGTAGGCGTAGTCGGTGCGGGAGAGCCTGATGCCCTTCTCGTCGGGGTGGTACTCAACGAACGGGATCGGCGCCGTGTCGCTGCGGAACGGCGTGCCGCTCAACAGCAGCCGCCGCGTCGCGCGAGCGTACGCCTCGCGCAGTGCGTCGCCCCAGCTGAGCGCGTCGCCGCCGTGGTGCACCTCGTCGAGGATCACGAGAGTGCGGGCGTCCATGACCAGACGCTGATGGACGGATGCCTTCACGGCGACCTGCGCGTAGGTCACCGCCACCCCGTGGTACTGGCGCGAGGGCACCGAGTGACGGTTGGTGAAGTGGGGGTCGAGTCGGATGGAGACCCGGGCCGCGGCATCCGCCCACTGCGTCTTCAGGTGCTCGGTCGGCGCCACGACGACGATGCGGTCGATGACCCGCCGGCGCAGCAGCTCGCTGGCCAGTCGCAGCGCGAACGTCGTCTTGCCGGCGCCAGGCGTCGCCGCCGCAAGGAAGTCGCGCGGCCCGCTGCCGGGCCCGTCCGGTCCGTCGAGGCTGAAGTACAGGTCGAGCGCCTCCGCCTGCCACGCCCGCAGGCGCTGCGCGGTGCCCCACGGGGCGCGCTGGGGGAACGAGGGAGGCAGATTCTCGGCGGCGAAACTGCCGAAATGGGCGTCGGGGCGATGCGAATCGAGGACGGTCTCGTCTGTCACCCGAGCCTCCTCACGAACGCAAGACCCCCCTGCGCACAACGAGTCACCACCATAGACGAACGGCACGACACCGGGCTCGCAGGTTGCCGGGATAGCCTGAAGGCGGTCACGAACCGAGGAGACGAATGCCTGCCAGCGACGATCACCGAACCCCCTTCATCCCCAATGCCGGCCCGCACCCCTGGCGCCGCTACGTCGCGATCGGCGACTCGTTCACCGAGGGGATCGGCGATCCGGAGCCCTCGTCGCCCGGCGGTCACCGCGGATGGGCCGACCGTGTCGCCGCCGCGCTGGCGGAGCAGGTCGACGACTTCGCCTACGCCAACCTCGCGATCCGCGGACGGCTGATCGGCCGGATCGTGGAGGAGCAGCTCGAGCCCGCGGTTGCGCTCAAACCCGACCTCGTGACCTTCGCGGCGGGCGGGAACGACGTGATCCGGCCAGGCTCGGATCCGGATGCCGTGGCGGAGCTCTTCGAGGACGCCGTCGTGCGCCTGTCCAGCGGCGGCGCGACCGTCGTCGTCTTCACAGGCATCGACACGAACTTCACACCCGTCTTCCGCGGCATCCGCGGCAAGGTCGCGATCTACAACGAGAACATCCGGGCGATCGCCGACCGCTACGACTGCATCGTCGCCGATCAGTGGGCTCTCAAGGAGATCCAGGACATGCGGTTCTTCGACGACGATCGCCTGCACCTGAATGCGCTCGGACACCACGAGGTCGCGCGGATGGTGCTGCGCGCGCTCAACGTGCCCAACGACCTACAGCCGATGCAGCCCGACCCGATCCCTTCCGTGACCTGGCGAGAGGCCCGGGCAGGCGACTTCGTGTGGGCGCGCGAGTATCTCGTGCCGTGGGTGCTGCGGCGCGTGCGCCACCAGTCCTCGGGCGACGCCATCACCGCCAAGCGCCCCGATCCGCTGCCGGTGACGACGCTCGCGCCGGGGCCGGACGCGACGGAGCGGCCGGACGAGCAGGTCTGAAGCCGCCGACCCTTCGACGAGCTCAGGGACCGGAAGGGGCGCTCGGGGACCGGGTGAGGGCGTCAGGGACCGGGTGAGGGCGTCAGGGACCGGGCGGGCGGAGCGCCCATAGCGCGACGGCGCTGGCGGCCGCGACGTTGAGGGAGTCCACGCCGCCGGTCATCGGGATCGTCACGATCGTGTCGGCCGCGGAGAGAGCGTTCCGGCTGAGGCCGTCACCCTCGGAGCCCAGCACGAGCGCCAACCGCTCCGGGCGCGCCGCCGCGAAGTCGTCGAGCGCCACGGCGTCGTCGCGCAGCGCGAGTGCCGCGATGTGCATTCCGGAGTCGTGAAGGATGCCGCGGGCCCCGCCCCACTCCGGAAGCCGCGTCCACGGCACCTGGAAGACGGTGCCCATGCTCACCCGCACACTGCGGCGGTAGAGCGGATCCGCGCAGCGGGGGCTCACCAGCACCGCGTCGGCGCCGAGTCCCGCCGCGGCGCGGAAGATCGCCCCGACGTTCGTGTGGTCGACGATGTCCTCCAGCACGACGACGAGCCGGGCACGCGCGATCACCTCGGCGATCGGCGGAAGCCTCGGTCGATGCATCGCCGCGAGCGCTCCCCGGTGCACCGCGTACCCCGTGAGACGTTCCGCGACGGCGGATTCGACGACGTAGACCGGCGTGTCGCCGAGCGCATCGTCCGGTACGGCGAGCAGCGCTTCGACGTCCGGCAGCCACTTCTCCTGCACGAGCAGCGAACGCGGATGGTGCCCGGCGCCGATCGCGCGCGCGATGACCTTCGCCGACTCGGCCATGTAGAGGCCGCCCTCGGGTTCGAGGATGCGCCGCAGCGCGACATCGGTGAGGTCGCGGTAGTCGGCCAACCGCTCGTCGTCCGCCGAATCGATCCGCTCGATGCCCACCCGCCCACTCTGGCAGAGCGCGAAACATCCCGGAAAACCTTGAGCCGTACACTCTCACCCGGAGAGGTGTTCCGTGACGACCGTGACCGAGCTCGACGCCGCCGCGACCGACGCGGTCGCAGCCGCCGTCGCCGCGCTCGCGGGCCGGCGCATCGCGATCCTCACCGGCGCGGGCGTCTCGACGGACTCCGGCATTCCCGACTACCGGGGCCGAGGCGCGCCCGTGCGCACGCCGATGACCGTCGAACAGTTCCTCTCGAGCGACTCCGCCCGCCGCCGGTACTGGGTGGGCAGCCACCTCGGCTGGAAGGCGTTCGCTGCTGCCGAGCCGAACGGCGGCCATCAGGCACTTGCCCACCTGGAGGCGCGAGGACTGGCCAGCGGCGTCGTCACCCAGAACGTCGACGGACTTCACGTACGAGCGGGAAGCCGCCGCGTCGTCGAGCTCCACGGCACCATGCGCCGCGTCTTCTGCACCCACTGCGGGCAGGTGTTCGACCGCCGCGACCTCGCCCAGCGCGTCGAGGCCGACAACCCGTGGATCCAGGTGCCCGAGAACGTCGCGCTCGGTCCCGACGGTGATGTCCTCCCCGAGTCCAGCGACGGCTTCGTGGTGCCGGCGTGCAGCGTGTGCGGTGGGATGCTCAAGCCCGATGTCGTCTTCTTCGGCGAGTTCATCCCCGCCGAGAAGTTCCGCGAGGCCGAGCAGCTCGTGCAGGGCAGCGAGGCGCTGCTCATCGCCGGATCCTCCCTGGTGGTCAACTCCGGCATCCGTCTGCTCGAACGCGCCCGTCGCCGGCGTCTGCCGGTCGTGATCGTCAACCGCGGCGAGACGCGCGCCGACTCCCGCGCGACCGTCAAGATCGACGCCGGCACCAGCGAGGTGCTTCGCGCGCTCGCGGACTCACTCCCCTCGGCCTCCTGACAGCTCGCCCGTCGTAGGCTCGAACAGTGACTTCGCTGACCCTCATCCGCCACGGCGAGACCGATTGGAACGCCGCGCGGCGCATCCAGGGCTCCACCGACATCCCGCTCAACGACACCGGCCGCGGCCAAGCTCGGGATGCCGCAGTCGCCCTCCGCGAGAGTCTCGACCTCGCCGCGCCCGTCGTGGTGGTCGCGAGCGACCTGTCCCGGGCGCGGGAGACGGCGGAGATCATCGCCGCCGAGCTCGGCCTGCACGTGTCGCGCCTGTACCCGGATCTGCGGGAGCGCGCGTACGGCGAGGCGGAGGGGGTCGACTCGACGGAGTTCTCCGCCCGCTGGGGCGACTGGCATACCGCCGAGGTACCGGGCGCCGAGCCGTGGCCCCACCTGCGCGCCCGCGGCCTGCGGGCTCTGCGCCACGTGGTGCGAGACGCCCGTCGCGAGACGGCGCCGGTCGCGGCCGCCGGATCGAGTGACGGCGCAGCCGTTGTATCGAGATCATCCGTCATCGTCGTCACGCATGGCGCGATGATCCGTGAGCTGATCCGCCACGCCACCGGCGGCGAGCTGCCACTGGCCGGCGAGCGCCTGGCGAACGGATCGGCGCACGCGATGCTCCATGAGCGCGAGCGGCTGCGGCTCGTGTCGATGGCGCCCGTCGGCGTCTAGGCTCTCCGCATGGCAGCTCCCGCGACGGTGGACGAGTACATCGCGGGGTTCCCGCCCGAAGTCGCCGAACGGCTGACCCGCATCCGCGAGATCATCGTCGGCGCGGTGACGTCGGGGACGGGCGAGGCGCCCGAGGAGAAGATCCGCTACGGGATCGCCGCCGTCTTGCTCGACGGCCGCTACGCGCTGCACTTCGCCGGCTGGAAGAAGCACATCGGCCTCTACCCGGTGCCGCGGTTCGACGAGCCTCTCGAAAGCGAGATCGCGCCGTACCGTGCCGAGAAGGATTCGGTGGTGTTCCCCCACACGAGGCCGGTGCCGTACGAGCAGATCGGGCGCGTGGCCGAGGCGATCGTCGCGATGCGGGCATGACAGCCGGCGTCGTCGTGCGCCGCTGCACGGCTGCCGAGGTCGACCTGATCGCTTCGCGTGAGCCTGTGGGCAAGGACTATGCCCGTGCGACATTCGCCCGGCAGGAGTCCGGCGCGTGCTGCTACCTGGTTGCGTGGCTCGACGACGAGCCGGTCGGATCGGGCGAGCTCGAGTGGGCGCCGGTGCCGGAGCTCAAGAACCTGCACGTCGAGCTCGCTCGTCGCGGCAAGGGTGTCGGAACCGCGATCACGGCAGCAGCAGAGCGCGAAGCGGCATCGGTCGGTCGCCTCGCAATCGGGGTGGGAACCGACAACCCCGACGCGCGCAGCCTGTACGAGCGTCTGGGCTACCGATCGACGGGCCGCAGCGAGACGTACTCCTACGAGTACGTGGATGATGCCGGCGTTCGGCACTCCGCCGTCGAGACCGCCGAGTACCTCGAGAAGGATCTAGCGGCATCCGCGATGACGTCGGGCTCTCCACTCAGAAGCACAGCGAGCCATGCGCTGCGGTCCACCGACCTTCCGTAGTGTGACAACGTGGCGAACGTACCCCTCTCGGTCCGACCGGAGAGCGACGAACCCGGGGCCGCTCAACTCTTCGTGACAGCGCGTGTTGCCGGGCATCCCTATGATTTCCTCCTCGATACCGGGGCTGCCCGGTCCCGCGTTCGGGACGATGATCACACTCGCAGGTTTGCGGTCGAGGACTCGCCATCGAAATCGCGCGGGGCTCTCGGCCCGGGAGTCGACAATCGGCGCGCCAGGGTGCCGAGCATCGAGTTCGGCCCGATCGTCGCGCAAGATGTCATCGTCGACCTTGGCGACGAGACAACCGATGGACCGACGTCGATCCTCGGACTGGATGTGCTGGCGGGTCACCGCCTCGACGTCTTGACGGCGCGAGGTCAGTGCACCGTCGATGCTGAGCAGGCGATCGACGGCGGGCGCACGCTGGTCCTCTCGTCGCACAATCACCCCCACATGATCGTCGAGTGGCCCACAGCCTCCGCGGTGGCGATCTACGACACGGGGGCAAGTGTCACCATTGTCGATACGGACTTCGCGCAAAATCATCCTTCGCTCTTCGTGCCGCACCGCAACTCGACCGGCACCGATGCGAACGGCAATCAGTCGGCCACTGCGATGGTCATCATGCAGTCCTGCCGCATCGGCGAACGGGAATTCTCACCTTCGCTGGCCGCTATCGCACCCATCGCTGGAATTCAGCCTGCGGGAGACCCGCCATTCGACCTCATCCTCGGGTACCCGATCATCTCGCAGGCAGGCTGGGCGGTCGACTTCGGGACCGGGACGTGGGGCTTTCTGCGCTGATCGCGCACTACCTTCATCACACGAAGGTATTGCTACGGCAGCAGATCGAGCATCTGCGGGCGCGCTTTCATGGCGTGGATGAGAAGCTCGCGCCCCGCGGCCTGGATGGCATCCTCAGCTAGCACTCCGTGCTTGAGTGCCGAGTCGTGGACCTTCACGCGGCCGACGCAGCCAGGGCCTCGCGGATCACCTCCGAGCGCGTCTTTCCCTCCCGCTTCGCCTGGGCGTCGATGACCGCGAGCTCCTCAACGGTCAGGCGCAGTGCAACGACCTGCGACGGCACGGCACCGCGACCTGGACGTCCTCGACCGCGCTTCTTCAATGCCTCTACGTCGTAGCCGACCTCGGCCTCGGTGGCCCAGGTCGCGATCTGCTCATCCGTGACAGGTACACCATGGATCGTCTCTTTCGCTGCCATGTGACTAACGTTATACGAAAATGGCGCACGCGATCAAGGTCCGGCGGTCGCGCGGAAGTCGGCCCAGGCGTTCTCTCACGTCGAATGATCGAGGAACGTCTTTTCAGGCCGCCGCGAATCACTGCCCGCGCGCGGCGAGCTCCTCGCGGAGGATGCGGATCGCCTTCGGGCCGACGCCGTGGATCGACAGCATCTCCGCGTCGGCCGTCGCGGCGACCTGGTCGTAGCGGGTGATGGCGTGCGCTGTCAGTTCGCGACGCGCGACCTTCCCGATCCGCGGGGTGAGTTCGGACTCGTCCGTCATCGGTCTGCCCGCGCCAGCGTGGCGCGCGCGTGCCGGAGGACCGGCTCGTCCACCATCCGGCCTTCGTAGGCGAAGACACCCCGCTCGGTCTTCGCCGCGTCGAGCACCGCGCGCGCCCATGCGACCGACTTCTCGTCAGGGCGATACGAATCACGGATGATCGACACCTGGCTCGGGTGGATGCACGCTGTCGCGGCGAAGCCGGATGCCGCGGCATCCGTCGCCTCGATCGACAGCCGCTTCGTGTCGGCGATGTCGAGGTGCACGGCGTCGATCGCCGCCTTGCCGCGAGCGCCGGCGGCCAGCAGCACGCGCGCGCGGGCGTAGCGGGCGATGTCGCGATAGCGTCCGTTGGGCTTGCGGCTGGACGTACCGCCGAGCGAGGCGACGAGATCCTCGGCGCCCCACATCATCGCGACGACGTTGTCGAGCACGGCGATGCGATCGGCCTGCGCCACGCCCTTCGCCGTCTCGCACAGCGCGACCACCTCGAAGCGGGCGTCGATCTTGCCGAGGCGCTTCGGGGACTCGGACTTGGCGACCATGATCCGCCGGTAGTCGGTCTGCGACAGGGTCGCGAGATCGGCGACGAACTCGTCGGTCTGCGGCGGGTTGACGCGGACGATGACGCGCGCCGGGTCGAGTTCGGACTCGATGACTGCCCCCCGTGCGGCGACCTTGGCATCGGGCGCCACGGCGTCCTCGAGGTCGAGGATCACGGCATCCGATCGCTCGAGCGCCTTCGCGAAGCGCTCGGGACGATCCGCCGGGCAGAACAGCAGCGCGGGGCCGAGGGTGAAGGTCACGATGTCTCCTCTTCGTCGCTCGGCGTCGCATCGGGCGCGCACCACATCAGGGCCACACGGGTCGCGGTGGCCACGACGACGCCGTCCTGGTTGCGTCCGGTGTGGCGCATGGTCACGATGCCCTGACCCGGGCGCGAGCCGGAGAGCCGCTTGTCGACGATCTCGGTCTCGGTGTACAGCGTGTCGCCATGGAAGAGCGGAGCCGGGAATGCGATGTCGCTGAGGCCGAGCTGCGCCACGAGGGTGCCCTGGGTGACCTGCGTGACGGAGGCGCCGACCATCGTCGCGAGCGTCCACATCGAGTTCATCAGGCGCTGTCCGAACGGTTGCGTGGCCGAGAACGCGGCATCCAGGTGCAGCGCCTGCGTGTTCATCGTGAGCGACGAGAAGAGGACGTTGTCGGCCTCGCTGGCCGTGCGGCCGGGGCGATGCAGGAAGCGCGCGCCGACCTCGAGCTCGTCGTAGTACAGGCCCCGCTGGAGGATGTCACCCACGGGTGTTCACGCTACTCCGAGTGCGCGTGCGATGACGAGCAGCTGCACCTCGCTCGTGCCCTCGCCGATCTCGAGGATCTTCGAGTCGCGGTAGTGGCGGGCGACCGGGTACTCGTTCATGAAGCCGTTGCCGCCGAAGATCTGCGTCGCGTCTCGCGCGTTGTCCATCGCCGCGTCGCTCGCGGTGAGCTTCGCGATCGCCGCCTCGGTCTTGAACGGCTTTCCGGCATCGCGCAGCCGCGCGGCGTGGTGCCACGCGAGCCGGGCGTTGTGAACGCGCAGCTGCATCCGGGCCACCATGAACTGGATGCTCTGCCGCGTCGACAGCCGCTCGCCGAACACGGTGCGCTTTCCGGCGTAGTCGACCGCGGCCTCCAGGCACCCCTCGGCGGCTCCCGTCGAGAGCGCGGCGATCGCGATGCGGCCCTCGTCGAGGATGTGGAGGAAGTTCGCGAAGCCGCGCCCCCGCTCGCCGAGCAGGTTGCCCTCGGGCACGCGCGCGTCGACGAAGGTGAGCGGATGCGTGTCGGAGGCGTGCCAGCCGACCTTGTCGTAGGCGGGCTCGACCGTGAAGCCGGGCGTCCCGCTCGGGACGATGATCGTCGAGATCTCCTTGCGGCCGTCGCGCTCCCCCGTGACGGCGGTGACCGTGACGAACCGCGTGATGTCGGTCCCCGAGTTGGTGATGAATTGCTTCGAGCCGTTGATGACCCACTCGCCGCCCTCGAGCCTCGCGGTGGTGCGGGTCGCTCCGGCATCCGACCCCGCCTCCGGTTCTGTGAGCCCGAAGCCCGCGAGCGCCCCGCCTGCGAGCAGCGACGGCAGCAGCTCCTGCTTCTGCTCCTCGGTGCCGAACCGGAAGACCGGCATCGCGCCGAGGCTCACCCCCGCCTCGAGGGTGATGGCGATGGACTGGTCCACGCGGCCGAGCGCCTCGATCGCGAGCCCGAGGGCGAAGTAGTCGCCGCCCTGGCCGCCGTACTCCTCGGGGAAGGGCAGGCCGAACAGCCCCATGTCGCCCATCTGTGCAACCACGTCGAGGGGCAGGGTCTTCGTGCGGTCGGCTTCGTACGAGCGCGGTGCGACGACCTCGTCGGCGAACTCGCGCACGAGGCCCGCGAGCTCGCGCTCGTCGTCGGTCAGGTTGTGGTGGTCCATGGTTCTCCTCGGGGTGTCAGGAGTCGGCTGGGGCTTCGTGGGCGGTCTCGACGGGGTCGGATGTGACGTGCGCGAGCACCTGATCGCGGCGCACCTGCTCGCCGACGGCGACATCGAGGCGCAGGATTCCGCCGTGCGGCGCGGTGACGGGGTGCTCCATCTTCATCGCCTCGATCGTGACGATACGGTCGCCGGTCTCGACGCGCGCACCGTCCACGGCGTGGACGGCGACGACCGCGCCCGGCATCGGTGCGCGCAATTCGGGGTCTGCAGCGGCATCCGTTCTCTCGCGCGCCGCGTGACGGCGCTGCATAGCTTCGCGTCGGCTGAGCGGGCGGAGCCGGTGCGTCGCTCCGTCGGCGTGCACCCAGATGGCGCCGTCCGCCTCTGCGGTGAACGTGTCAGAAGTGGTCGCATCCCGCGCACGCACGTCGCGACTCGGCGCGAATGTGTCAGAAATGGTCGCATCGTGGGGCTCGAGGCGACCAGATGCGACACTTTCTCGGGCGGATGCCGCACGTCCCGCCCCCGAAGTGTCAGACGTGGTCGCTTCCCGGGCGCCGAGGCGACCAGATGCGACACCTTTTTGGGGCACCGCGACGGCGTGGATGTGGTCGCGGTCGTCCTGGAGGTGCACCGTCGCCGGTGCGGACGGCTCGCCCGCCCGCCAGCCGCTTCCCGCCAGCCACAGCGCGCTCGCGACCGGGCTCCGGCCTCGAGAAACCATATTCCCGCCGAGACGCACGTCGTCGCGTGATGTCTCGTCGGGAATGTGGTTTCTCGAGACGGATGCCGCGACCTGCAGCGCCGCGGCGCTCGGTGCCGGGTCGGCGAACGGCGGGAGCCGGTCGATCAGTCCGGTGTCGAGGTCGCCCGCCTGCACGGCGGGCTCGGCGAGCAGCGCCCGCAGGAAGGCGATGTTGGTGTCGATCCCGAGCAGCACGGTGCCGGCGAGTGCCGCGTCGAGCCGCGCGAGCGCCTCCGCACGGTCGGCGCCGTGGGCGATGACCTTCGCGATCATCGGGTCGTAGTCGGCCGTCACGACGGATCCGGTCTCGATCGCGGCATCCGTCCTCACTTCGACAGGCTCAGCGACCGAATGAACACGCTCAGCGACCGAGTGAGCGGGATGCCAGAGGATCACATCCCCGGCGGCCGGCAGGAAGCCGCGCGACGGGCTCTCGGCATACACCCGCGCCTCGATCGCGTGGCCGTCGAGGCGCACGTCGCCCTGCGCAAGGTCGAGCGGGAGCCCCTCGGCGATCCGCAGCTGCTGCTCGACGAGGTCGACGCCGGTGACGAGTTCCGTCACGGGGTGCTCGACCTGCAGGCGCGTGTTCATCTCGATGAAGAAGAACTCGTCGGGCCGGTCGCCCGCGACGAGGAACTCGACCGTGCCTGCGCCGCGGTAGTCGACGGATGCCGCTGCGGCACACGCCGCGGCCCCCAGCCGCTCCCGCGTCGCGGCGTCCACGACGGGCGACGGCGCCTCCTCGATCACCTTCTGGTGCCGCCGCTGCAGCGTGCACTCGCGCTCGCCGAGGTGGATGACCGTGCCGTGCGCGTCGGCGAGCACCTGCACCTCGATGTGGCGGGGGCGCTCGATGAGCCGCTCGAGCAGCAGGGTGTCGTCGCCGAACGCGGCTGCGGCGACGCGGCGCGCGGTCGCGAGCGCCTCCGGCAGCTCACCCGCCGAGCGCACCACCTGCATTCCCTTGCCGCCACCGCCCGCAGAGGGCTTGACGAGCAGTGGATACCCGGCCTCCGATGCGGCGGCGGCGATCTCGGCATCCGTCATGGAGGCCGCGCTGAAACCCGGCACCGTCGGCACGCCGTGGGCGGCGACGTGCTCCTTGGAGCGGATCTTGTCGCCCATGACCTCGAGCGCGCGCTCCCCCGGGCCGATGAACACGATCCCGGCGTCGTCGCAGGCGCGGGCGAATGCGACGTTCTCGGAGAGGAACCCGTAGCCCGGATGCACCGCCTGCGCGCCCGTCTCGCGGGCGGCGGCCAGCACGGCGTCGATGGACAGGTACGAGGCGGCGGCGGCCGCCGGGCCGATCCGCACGGCGACATCCGCCTCGCGCACGTGGGGCGCGTCGGCATCGGCGTCGCTGTAGACGGCGACGGAGCGGATGCCGAGGGCGCGCAGCGTCCGGATCACGCGGCGGGCGATCTCGCCGCGGTTGGCGACGAGAACGGTGTCGAACCCTTCGTCTCGCGCTCCGCGCTCGCTCAGGGACCGCCCTTCGTCGGAGCTCAGGGACCGCTCTTCGTCTCGCTTCGCCGGCTCAGGGACCGTGTTCATGTGGCTCACATCCGGAAGACGCCGAAGCGCGGTTCGGGGAGGGGCGTGCGGGAGACGACGTCGAGCGCGAGACCCAGCAGGTCGCGGGTGTCGAGCGGATCGACCACCCCGTCGTCCCACAGTCTCGCCGTCGCGTAGTAGGGACTGCCCTGCTCGTCGTAGCGCGCCCGGATCGGCGCCTCGAACGCGGCCTGGTCCTCGGTGGACCACTCCTCGCCGCGCGCCTCGAGCTGGTCGCGCTTGACGGTCGAGAGGACGGATGCCGCCTGCGGCCCACCCATCACCGAGATGCGGCTCGCCGGCCAGGTCCAGAGGAACCGCGGCGAGTACGCGCGCCCGCACATCGAGTAGTTCCCGGCGCCGAACGACCCGCCGATGACCACGGTGAGCTTGGGGACGCGCGTCGTCGCGACCGCGGTCACCATCTTGGCGCCGTCCTTGGCGATGCCGCCGGCCTCGGCATCCCGCCCGACCATGAATCCGGAGATGTTCTGGAGGAACAGCAGCGGGATGCCGCGCTGATCGCACAGCTCGATGAAATGCGCGCCCTTCTGGGCGGACTCGCTGAACAGGACGCCGTTGTTCGCGATGATCCCGATCGGGTGCCCGTGCAGGCGCGCGAATCCGGTGACGAGCGTGTCGCCGTACTCGCGCTTGAACTCGTGGAACTCGCTCGCGTCGACGAGGCGCGCGATGACCTCGCGCACGTCGTACGGCTGGTTGACGTCGACCGGTACGACGCCGTACAGGTCGTCGGCATCGACGGCGGGCGGACGGGTCTCGAGGACGTCCCATGCGGGCTCGAGAGGCAGCGGCAGCGTCGCGACGATGTCGCGGACGATCTCGAGCGCGTGCTCGTCGTCCTCGGCGAGGTGGTCGACAACCCCGGAACGGCGGGCGTGCAGCTCTCCCCCGCCGAGCTCCTCCGCCGTCACGACCTCGCCGATCGCGGCCTTCACGAGCGGCGGGCCGCCGAGGAAGATCGTGCCCTGGTTCCGCACGATCACCGTCTCGTCGCTCATGGCGGGGACGTACGCGCCGCCCGCCGTACACGATCCCAGCACGGCGGCGATCTGCGGGATGCCGGCGGCCGACAGCCGTGCCTGGTTGAAGAAGATGCGGCCGAAGTGATCGCGATCGGGGAAGACCTCGTCCTGCATGGGCAGGAACGCGCCGCCGGAGTCGACGAGGTAGACGCACGGCAGGCGGTTCTCGAATGCGATCTCCTGTGCGCGGAGGTGCTTCTTGACCGTGAGCGGGAAGTAGGTGCCGCCCTTGACCGTCGCGTCGTTGCACACGACCATGACGTGGCGGCCGTGTACCAGCCCGATGCCGGCGATGACGCCCGCGGCGGGCGCCTCTCCCCCGTAGAGTCCGTCGGCGGCGAGCGGCGCAACTTCCACGAAGGGACTCCCCTCGTCGAGGAGCCGTGCCACCCGGTCGCGTGGGAGCAGCTTGCCGCGGGAGATGTGTCGTTCGCGGGAGGACTCGGGCCCGCCGAGGGATGCCGTGACCAGCCGTGCCCGCAGGTCGGCGGCGAGCTCCTCCTGGGCAGCCCGGGTGCGCAGGAATGCCTCGTCGTGGACTGCCTGCGTCGCCAGCGCGCTCATGTCATCTCCGTCGACGTCACGATCGGATCACGCCGGTTGTCTCTGCGCGATCGGATTGGTTAGTGTTCACTAACTGGCGTCTAGGTTAGCGAGGATTAACTGAAATGACAAGCGGTGTCACGGAGCGCGGTCGTGCGAAAGCGGACCGCCACGCGTCGATCCTCCACGAGGCCGCACGCCTGTTCGCCGAACGCGGCTTCAGCGGAGTGAGCCTGGAAGACCTCGGCAGCGCGGTGGGCGTGAGCGGACCAGCCCTGTACCGGCACTTCGCCAACAAGCAGGCATTGCTCGGAGCGATCCTCGTCGGAGTCAGCGAGCGCCTTCTCGCCGGTGGCAACGCGGTCGTGGCCGCGGGAGGAGCACCCTCCGACCAGCTCGCAGCGATCGTGTCGTTCCACGTCGACTTCGCCCTCACAGACGCCGATGTCATCCGCGTCCAGGATCGCGATCTGGCGAGCCTGAACGACGACGACCGGCACACCGTGCGGCGACTCCAGCGCGAGTATGTGGAGGTGTGGATCGCCATCCTGACCGCCGTGCAGCCCGACCGCGCCGAGGACGACCTCCGCGTCCGTGCCCACGCCTGCTTCGGGCTCATCAACTCGACGCCGCACAGTGTCCGCGCGCTGCGGGCACGACCGTCCGACAGGACCGTCCGCGGCATCCTGGAGTCGATGGCACTCGCCTCGCTGCACGCCTGAGGGGTGGCCGCGCTGCGGCATCCGTTCGGCGCCGTCTGGCGTTCGTCTCGCAGGACATTCTCGCGATCCCGGGCGTGTCGACGGTGTCGCGCCCAGGATCGCCGGGCTATCCTGCGAGACGAACCCTGCGCTCAGCGCAGGAGCATCGCCCGCCCGGGCTCGCGCAGCACGTCAGCGACGTCGACGAGGAACTTCGAGCCCTGTTCGCCGTCCACCAGCCGGTGGTCGAACGAGAGGGCGAGCGTCATCACATCGCGCAGGGCGATCTCGCCGCGGTGCTCCCACGGCTGGCGTCGCACCGCGCCGACCGCCAGGATCCCGGCTTCGCCTGGGTTCAGGATCGGCGTCCCGGCATCCACGCCGAACACCCCCACGTTCGTGATCGAGAACGTGCCGCCCATCATGTCCGCGGGCGACGTCTTGCCCGCTCGAGCGGTCTCAGCCAGTCCCCTGATCGCGTCGGCGAGCTCGACCAGGGTCAGCTCCTGAGCGTCGCGGATGTTCGGCACGACCAGTCCACGACCGGTCGCGGCCGCGATCCCGAGGTTGACGTACTGGTGCTCGACGATCTCGCGGGCCTCCTCGTCCCACCGGGAGTTGAGCTCCGGGTGGCGTCCGAGGGCGAGGCACACGGCCTTGGCGGCGACCGCCATCACGCCGATCTTGTGCTCGGCGAGCGAGCGATCGGCCTTGAGCGAGGCCAGGAGCTCGCTCGTCGCGGTGACGTCGACGGTGAGGAACGTGGTGACGTGCGGGGCCGTGAAGGCGCTGCGCACCATGGCCTCCGCGGTGTGCTTGCGCACTCCCCGGATCGCGGTGCGGGTGGTGCGGTCGGCCGAGTCCTCACGCCGGGCGACGGCGGCCGCTGCCGCCGGAACCTCGACGGCGCGCGGGGCCGCGCCGACGCGCTCGGCGTAGGCCTCCACGTCTCCGCGCGTGATGAGACCGGACGCACCGGTGGCCTCGACGAGGGCGAGGTCGACGCCGAGGTCCTTGGCGAGCTTGCGCACCGGCGGAGTCGAGCGCGGCCGCTCGACCGGTGCCTCCAGCGGGTCCGCCTGGATCGCGTCGTGGGGTGCGGCCTCCAGCACGGCGGTGTCGGATGCCGCGGGCCGGCTGCCGGCCGCGCGGGCGCGCCGCTGCGGCCGCGCCGAACCGCGTGGCGCGGCGCCGTAGCCGACGAGGTTCGGGGTAGCCGATTCCTGAGCCGACGGCGACGCTTCGACAGGCTCAGCGACCGATCCGGTCCCCGAGCTCGTCGAGGGGTCGTCACCGGCCCCCTCGACCTCGAACGAGATCAGGGTCGCCCCGACCTCGACGACATCGCCGGCCGCGGCGTGCAGCTTCGTCACGACGCCGGCGTGGGGTGACGGGAGCTCGACGACGGCCTTGGCGGTCTCGACCTCGGCGATCGTCTGGTTCAGGGTCACGGTGTCGCCCTCGGCGACGAGCCACTGCACGAGTTCGGCCTCGGGGAGACCCTCGCCGAGGTCGGGCAGCCGGAAGTCTTCGTTGGTCATAGCTGTACCCCGGTCAGGCTGTTGGGCCGGTCGAGCACGCGGTCGACGGCGTCGAGGATCCGGTCGAGGTCGGGAAGGTGGTGCTTCTCGAGCTTGGCGGGCGGGTAGGGGATGTCGTGGCCGGTGACGCGCTGCGGCGGTGACTCCAGGTAGTGGAAGCAGCGCTCGGTGATGCTCGCGATGAGCTCCGCGCCGACGCCCGCTTCGCGCGCCGCCTCGTGGGTGACGACGACGCGGCCGGTCTTGCGGACCGATGCC